>Ga0247841_10009036_pt1 | contig 14081 bp, 17 predicted proteins | sample LaCruzMarch2015__2_FD_192410 | JGI IMG/M metagenome (GOLD analysis project Ga0247841, IMG submission 192410) | Freshwater microbial communities from meromictic Lake La Cruz, Castile-La Mancha, Spain - LaCruzMarch2015_18m | ecosystem: Environmental > Aquatic > Freshwater > Lake | place: Spain...
GTCGTACATCTGAGTCAATAAAAAGCGAGCCGGAGTTTTTTTCTGAGCGATAATGTTTTGTGATGCGCTCAGCGGCCCGTTGCAGAGATTCATGCGAGCCCGTTTCAATTTCTCGCTCCAAGGCCCGTTGAAGCTCTTCCGGAAGTTGCATGTTGGATCAATTGATTTTAATTTTTACATTCGCTTTGAGGTTGGGAATCAAAAGATCCCCATTTTTTTTCTTTAAAGAAATACGCACAGGAACTCCCTCATTCGATAATAAAGCCATGGGAGAAATCCAGACAATCGTACCTTCCCAATGGCGCTGCTTATCTACGAGAAGCCGCACGGACGCTTTTTGACCGATCGATATTTTTGTTATGTGTTTTTCCGGAATGATCGCATCGACCCATACCTGGCTTGGATCGCATAATGAATAAACCATATCTCCAAATGAGAGCAGATCCCCCTCGCGTTTCAGGCGCTTGACAATCACACCGGAAAAGGGCGCTGCAATCGCTTTTTGACAGACAAGCTGATTGGCCCTCTCTAAATTTTCCTGCGCGGCTGCGAGCTGCTCTTTGCATTCCTTTGCTTGCCGTTGCTGCTGTTGTAAAACCGCTAAGGGCGGCTCGGAGCTATCGGCAAAGCCGAGATCAAAATCGATGCTCTTGCGGGCTGCGATATATTCTTCGGTTGCCTTTTCAATACCTGCCGAATAATAGGCGAGCATATTCTGAAACGAATCAACGGTCGCTTGCATCTGTTTTTGCTGCAGCTTTTCTTCAACCGTGCTGAGAGAGAACAAGATTTGTCCCTGTTTTATTGCATCACCCTCTTCAAAGGGCGCATAAGTCAACCGACCGCCCTGATCGGTTCGAACTTCCAAAAAGGGCGCGGACAATCGCGCCACGTCCACATCTAAATAGGGGCGCACAGTAAAAAACCAATAAAAAAAACAGCCAAGAACCAATAGAAGAATAATCGTGTGCGGTTTCAAAAAGGCTTTCCAGGAAAGTTCGATCGTGAAGTTTTTCATTTTATTTTCTGGAGCAGCTGATTGTAGGCGTCTTCTAAATCACCGGAAAGCTGCAAAATCTGGCGATGGCGGTTTTCAATTCGTTTCATTTCTTCGAGAAGTACAAGAGGTTCATCCGTTTCTCTCAGAGAGTCCTCTTTCCATTCTCTCAAAAGCGTGGGGAGATTATTTAATTCCATGATTCCCATCATTTGAAGAGGAAGCCAAATAAATCAACTACCTTTTTAATTTATTGTCCAATCGATCGGTTCCTTTCCCATTTTTATTAAAAATTCATTGGTCTTGGAAAAATGGCGGCATCCGAAAAAGCCGGCATATGCAGATAAAGGGGAGGGGTGGGCTGCTATCAAAACGAGATGACGGCTTTGTTGCCGATCCACAGAAACATGTTTCCACTTTTCTTGTGCCGCCTTTCCCCAAAGAATAAAAACCAGAGGGTCTCTGCGAGCGGCTAAAAGCTGAATAACGCGATCAGTAAACTCTTCCCACCCTTTTCCGAAATGAGACTTAGGCTCATTTTCCCGCACGGTCAGTGTCGCATTGAGAAGCAAGATTCCCTGCTCGGCCCAGCTTAGAAGGAATCCATGACTGGGCCGTGGCATTCCAACATCCGAGCCTAACTCCTTAAAAATGTTTTGCAGTGAAGGCGGTACCGGAAGGTCCTTTGGAACGCTGAAGCAAAGGCCGTTGGCCTGTCCCTCGCCGTGGTAAGGATCCTGACCGACGATCACCACCTTCGTTTCATCGAAAGGGGTCTGACAAAATGCGCTAAAGATCTGGTCATCGGGTGGAAAAACTGTTTTTTTAGCCCGAATTTCGTCGGCAAGAAACACGCGTAGCCGCAGCATCATGGGCTTTTCGAATTCCGGGGACAGGAGCTCCAACCAGGAAGCGTCCATTTTCTCTATTGGAATGGTCATAATCTTAGATCTATCCTACCAATGCCCCTCTTTTGCTGAAAGACCCTCCGTTATCACTCTTCGTTCAAGATAGTTACATTTCATTATATAGAAAATATTTTAGTTTAAACAAATCAACAAACACGTTATAATCATTATTAACAACAACGGATTTATTATGGCTTTTGATACGTCATTTCTTTCTGCAAGTTTAGCGCACTATTTTCATGATAACCCGGCACCATCATTAATCGGCGAGGGGAATTCCCGAACGGTCTGGAAGGTTTACGAACAAAGCTCCCAAAGCTTTAAAGCTCTTGCTCGATTTCGTGGGCCGGATTTAAGCGAAATTAGCGACCGGTTCACTGCAAAACAAAAAGTAGCTTATCAGGAATACGAAACACAAAAAATCCTTTCCCGAATCAAACAGGAAATCAAAGTCCTTCAACACCTAAAAGGTTCCCCTCACATTATTCAATTAGACGCCGTAGTACACGATGGCGCGCTGCCCGCATTTGTAACGCCCTACTACGAAGGGGGGGACCTGAACAAAGCCCTCGAGCAAGGATCTCTTTCAACGAGCCAAAAAACGCAAATCGCCCTCGATACCCTCATGGGTCTTATCGAAAGTCATGAAAAAGGTATCGTGATTAATGATCTGAAACCCGCCAACATTCTTTTAACGGCATCTATGAACGCCGTTCTAGCCGATTTAGAAATCGCTTTGCCGATTCGAGATCAAAGGCAAATTAACGAAAACACCTACTGTCTTGTCCAAAGTGTCTTTGACAAGATGTTCAGAGAAAACGACGGTCCTGCTTACGAATGGACCCGGAGCTTTCTTCAAACTGATCGGCGAAATTCCTCTATTTCAAGCAGGGAAGCGTTCCACTCTTTTAAAGCCTGCAGCTGCCGCTGACTTTTAAACAGGGCAAAAAAGATCTCGTAGACAGAATGGCGCCTCTTACATAAAATGGATCACTTAAAATCCGCGGAACGACCCATGAAAGACCTCGCAGAAAATAATTTAATTCGATTTACGAACATCTCCCGCAAAAAAAACGCTCTTTTCGCGAATTTCCGCGTCAAAGGGTTGAAAAACGGCGTCGTTTTTAGCGCATCCATTTCGGTCGATATCTCTTCTCTGGAGCTGCATCCGGGGGATTCTTTAGAGAAAATCGTCGAAGAGTCCGCGCGCCACGGAGTGAAAGAATACAAAAAAGCGGAGATCCAATTCGAAGGCGTCTCCTCGGTATTAAGTGAGTATCTGGGTGTAGCGCAGCTTGGCTAGCGCGTTTGCATGGGGTGCAAGAAGTCGGAGGTTCAAATCCTCTCACCCAGATTTTTTCTTATCAGTGGGGTACATCCTGTGCCCGTGTCTCAACAACCACTCGATTTTCTTCCAGGTGGCGGATAGGTGGCGGATGACATCACAGCACATAAAGTTAATCTGTTTGCCGGCGCCGACAAAGTGATAGTTTGCATCGTTTGCAAGACTTTCTGATTTTATTCAAAAAATACCTGATAAAGCGGATAAGGTATATTTAAATCACTGAAAGTCGCATAATAGCATGTTTTTCTTTGGTTAAAATATACCATCATGGTATACCTAAATCATGGATAATCTATCTTTTCAAATACGATTAACGCATTGGATGTACCATGGATGAATTGGCTGGGTTGGGCAAACTATCTCGTAAGAGGCTTTCAGACGTTCTACGCAATTCAAAAGGTTGCATATCAGTAAGTTTGGTAGCAGAAACATTAAACGTCACAAGAGAGCTGGCAAGGCTGTATCTGTCCTCATGGGCAAAAAATGGCTGGCTGCGAAGAGTCAGGCGGGGGCTATATTTCCCAGTAGACGTAGCTGCAGAAACTCCCGATGGCGGCCTCCTCGATCCATGGATAATAGCCTCTCAAATCTTTCCTCCCTGCTACATCGGAGGATGGTCTGCAGCCCAGCATTGGGGTCTCACCGAACAGATTTTCGAATCGACCATCGTTTTTACCTCTCGACGCCTAAATCAGAAAGAGCAATTTATTGCAGGATTGGCATTTTTGATAAAAAAATCAGCACCCGACAAAATGTTTGGGCTCACGTCTATCTGGAAAGATCAAGTGAAAGTGCAAGTGTCTGATCCTCATAAAACGATCATCGATATGTTGGATGACCCTTCTATTGGAGGTGGGATTCGTTCTGTGATAGATTTTTTCCAGCAATATCTTTCCTCGAGCAATTGTGATTTAAAGATGCTAACTCAATATGCAGACAGGATGAAAAACAAAACAATATTCAAAAGATTGGGATTCATTTTATCAAAAATAAAGCCACAAGAAGTCAATTGGATTTCATATTGTCTAGAATGCCTTAGCGAAGGAAATTCACAATTAGATCCTTCGTCCAAAGGCAAGCGTCTTATCAAAAAATGGAAATTATGGATTTCTGAAGGAATGATTTAATGATTAATAAATTTGAAATTTCGAGAAACGCAAAAGAATTTGGATTACAGTCTTCAACTATTGAGAAAGATTATGTTTTGGGATGGATGCTGATCGGCATCCAAAATCATCCACAAACGAGAGATTCGTGGGTTTTTAAAGGTGGCACATGCCTTAAAAAATGCTTTTTTAATCACTATCGATTTTCGGAAGATTTAGACTTCACTCTACTGGATTCTCAGCAAATGAAAGAAGAAGCGCTGAGGCCCATCTTAAAAGAGATCGCGCAGTGGGTCTATGAGCAGTCGGGGATTGAAATTCCTGAAAATCTGATCTCCTTAGACCCTCATCGCAGCCTGTCGGTGCAAGGTAAGCTATCCTATCGAGGCCCATTGAAACAGCCGGTTCCCTATCCTTCTATTAAACTCGATCTCACAGCTGACGAACAAATTGTGCTCAAGCCTGAAAAGCGAGTAATTTTTCATGACTATTCTGATCGGCCAAGCGTTGTGCCACAAATTTTAAGCTATTCCTATGAAGAGATTTTTGCTGAGAAGCTGCGAGCTCTTGCAGAACGAGCTCGTCCTCGGGATCTGTATGATGTCGTTCATCTTTACCAAGATCGACATCGCCTTACCGATATAGCCAAACTCTTAGAATCGCTCAAAAGCAAATGCGCCTTTAAAAAGATACCAATGCCCAATCTGGTAACGATTGAACAACATCCACAAAAATCGGAGTTTTTATCCGAATGGAAAAACATGCTGCACCATCAGGTGAAAGATCTCCGACCATTCGAGTACTTTTGGGGACATTTGCCCGATATTTTCTCGTGGATTTATCATTCAAAATAATCGATCTGCCTCGGAGAAAAACATGGAAAAACGCAAGAGAAAAAATGCGGTGCTATATTTGTAGTCGAATGGTGCCATCAGAACGGGTTGACCTATCAATAGTTTAGAAAGCAACAAGTCGGTTACAAAATGTAACCAACTGAAGGATTGGCTTGCCGGCGCCGGCAAAATGATCCTTAAAACTTCATGCAAAACAACGCCTGTTCAATCAAAAAATGCCTTGCATCCCCCTTTCGGTATTTCTTCACTGAGATCGTCTCTTCCTTTATTATTAATAGTTTTTAACAGCATCGTTGATACCAATCTAGCCCTAAAATCCAATCATGTGGCAAGCTCAACCACTCAAAAATTTTCAACTCAAACGCAAGGAAGCGCATGTCATTTTTTTTCCGAGTCATCCCAAAAGGATTCTCTTCTCTTTTCCCTACAGCAACGCCTCATGCAGCCCCCCAACTGACATCTCAGCAAACCCCTTCTGTTAACATTCGAAATTCTATTTTCTCTAACACATCTCCCAATCACCAGGTTAAGAGGCAAGAATTTTCCCGGTCCATTTTTCCGAATCAAAACGACGAAGGAACAGCAATGCACAAGACAAAAAAAATTGGCACATGCCTTCTAATCGGAACGCTTTTAACAACGTCTTTTGGTCTCTCTGCTAATGAAACCACAAGAACTACTTCGTCTAAGGCACTTCGCCCCATCGTCTCCTCTCGAGTGCAAGGGACAGAATGGGTCCGGAAGTGTGTAGAGCAGTATCCTGAAATTCTTTGGCTGGCAGATGACAACGTACGCAAAACGGAAGAAGGCCAAGCAACTCTCAAGGCTCCTTATTCAGAGCAGCTATTCGGTAAAAAATTCGTCGAATTTGACCGCACCATCATGACGCTGCATTGTTTGCAGTTGGTTCTCGATGGAAGCGAAAAAGCTTATCAAGAATTTACAGCAGCTCAGCCAAACGATGCGAAACTTCTCCGAACCAGTTTTGAAAAGCTGCACTTGCAGGGAATTGAATTGGTAAAATCAAAATATAACGGAATGTCTGAATTAGAAATAACGCAGGCAATGGAAGCCGCCCTTGTGCTTGGAGACATCGGTAAGAGCGAAAAAGCGAGAGATATTTTCAAACCTTATGGCGCAAAAGCTCCTGATCATGATGACTTTCATGGGGAGGTAATGGAAATTCTAGAACATCATCCGAAGCTTTGTCCTACATTTGATCGATTAACCCCCGCTGCTAAAAAGTTACTTGGGCAAACAGCTAACTTAGCTCATTACGGCCACGTGACCCACATAGAAGGCGGTCCTGGCATGTTTTCAAAGCTAAAACAAAGTGGCCTTCCAGCCGCGTCTTCCGTAGCTCTTGCTTTTGATTTGTTTGTACATACATGCGATGTAGCAGGTGCCCTTGGGCACGTAAATAATCAATCTTCTTTAGTTTATGCTGAGTCTTCTCATCAAGCCATGCAAGCGGTTGCCAAAGCTTGCGCTGTTCTTACCGATTCTCAAAAAACAGAAATGGACGCCTATAATACTTATTTAAGGTTCAGAGCTGATTGTCTAGGACTCAATGCTGAAGATCGAACAGATCGTGCACTGACTCGAATGGGAGCCATGCTTCGATTATTCACTCCTGAAGATGGACTTATACTAAAACAATCCGTTCTCAAACTAAATCCGGAACAGCAAGCCAAAATCATCGAGCAACTGGATACCGAAATGGGGCAGGATTTCGCGCGCACACCAACATACATGCCCGCGGTTCTGGTTAATCTTTCAAATAACCCGCAGTTAGGCTCTTCCAGAGAAGAGAGACTTTCGCAAGCAGTTGTGCTAGGATTGCCTTTTCTTTCTCGAGTTTTAGAAAAGCACAAGCAAACAATCGCTGAAAATAAAGCCAACCCAAACATTCCTCTGAATTTTAATAAAGCAGCAGGCGTGGCCAAGGTATCGCCGGATATGCTTCTGAAAGATTTTTACATTGATTCCGAAGGAAATGTATGTTTTACGAACAGTTAAATAGAAAAATCAAAATCAGCATCATCACGCTATTTTGTGGTTGGTCATCTGTGTTTGCTTCTGCTGATGTATACCAGGGAATCCGAGCCGTTATTTTTGATTGCGACGGAGTTTTAGTAGATACCGAGTCTTTAAAATACCTGGCCTGGAAGGAAGCTCTCGCCAACCAAAATATTGATTTTTCCATTGAAGAATACATGCCTTTGGTTGGACATAGCTCAAAAAACATTCTTCGCTTGATTGGGCAAATGAAAGGACTAGAACTCTCCGATGAAATTATTGAACTAAAGAACGCTAGATACAAGATTCTGCAAAAGCAAGGAGTCTTACCCATCCAGTCAATGGTTAACTTTGCTCGTCATTTATCTGAAAACAGACAAGAACTCGGATTAAAATTGGGTCTTGCGTCTTCAGCTTCAAAAGAGGAGATTATGGCCAATCTGGAACAAATCGGCTTAAATAACGCTTTCGATCTGATTCTTTCCGGATCAGATGATTTGGACGATTATGTAGATCTTGAAGGTAAAAATAAGCCTAAACCCTACATCTACCTTGAAGCATCCAAACGACTGAACCTATCTCCAAAACTCTGTCTTGTTTTTGAAGATACGACAGCAGGAATAACTGCCGCCGCAGATGCCGGAATGATTCCCATTGCAATTCCCAATCGATTCACTCTCAATCAAGACTTCTCGAAAGCGTCCCGCATCCTTTTTTCCCATGAAGAGTTGCCTTCTATTCAAGTATTTCAACAATAAGGAAGGCCCTGTTTAAATTTTTGCAGAGCTTTCAAGCCCTTTTCGATCTGATCCTCTTCTTCGGAAAAAGCAAAGCGAACATACCCCTCCATACCAAATCCGATTCCCGGCACAAGCGCCACATGCGCTTCAGTCAGGATCTTTTCGCATTCTTTCATCGAATCATTTCCAATCGGGGCAAAATAATAGAGCGTCGAAAGAATCGGCTGAATGCGTGTCTGGAATAATTGATTGTAGGTTTGAAAGAAAAGCTTTCTGCGTCGATCCATGGCTTGTCGAACGTATGAAGACACCTCATCGGCATGCCGCAGCGCACCCAAAGCGGCTTGCTGGCTAATCAAAGAGGTTCCTGAAGTGCTTTGACTTTGCAGAGCGATTATATTTGTAATTACCTCTGCCGGGCCGAAAGCAAAACCTACCCGCCATCCGGCCATCGCAAAGTTTTTTGAGCAGCTTTCGATAACAATCACTCGAGATCGATGTTCGGGAAACGAAGCGCACGAAACAAATTCGGCATTATCAAAAACAATTTCGCTGTAAACCTCGTCTGAAATCACCATGAGGTTTGCATCTTTCGCCACATTCAATATTTCGGAGATCTCTTGACGAGTATAAAGAACTCCCGTTGGGTTGCAGGCATTATTCAACAACAGAACGCGCGTTTTGGGGGTAATGCGGGAAAGCATTTCACTCGGCGTAATTTTCCAATTTGTTGTTTCCGAGGCGGATAAAATAATGGGCTGTCCGTTGGCCAGACGAACCATCTCCGGATACGAAACCCAATACGGAGCCGGAACGAGAACCTCTTCTTCCTGTGCGAGTAAAATCTGGAGGGCTGCATAAATCCCGAACTTCCCGCCGCAGCTTACGACCGTTTCCTTTATTCCGAATTGGGAGCCGTATCGTCGATTCATCCAATCGGCAGCGGCTTGACGAAGCTCCGTCATTCCGGCAAACGGTGCGTAGGGACTCATTTTCTCAACAATCGCTCTCTCGGCAAATTCGAGAATCACAGGGTGGTTGGGGAGAATAGGATCTCCTGTGCCAAAGTTAAACACCTCAATTCCATTTTTGCGCATTTGATGCGCTGCCGCTTGAATGACTCCCGTCGCCGATGGTGTTAATTGTCTCATTCCTCTCTCCCCAAATATTCCATAAATTTGTCAGTGTGCGCTGAATTTATGTTTTATTACATTTCGCTATTTCTTTGCGAAGAGAGCTCTCCAAGATATATACCGTACGTGACTCAAAAATCGAATTTTCGGCTTGGCCAAAGCCTCGTGGATCGACGATCATAAGTCGGTCCATATTTCTAATATGAAGCGACTTATGATCGTCGATCCACGAGAGCTTTCGCTCAAGCCCAAAACCGATTTTTGTGTCACGTACGGTATAACATTTCTTGCTTCGTATAAAAGATCACAAGGTGAAAAATTTCCTCCACCATGTGCTCGTTGATTTGCTGCTCTTGCGCTAAGCGTCGAATCTCCGCTTTCATCCGCTCTTCTCTTTCTAAATCTAAAATCGGCATCCGGTTATTCTTTTTCACCGAAGCGATCTGTTTCGCCACGTCCAGCCGCTGTTTCAACAGTTTGATCCACTCACGATCGATTGCATCGATTTGCTCTCTTAATTTTGACAAGCTCATAAACTCCTTCCGACGGCTACCGCAACTTTTCTCAAATCAGGAATCAGGGCAACCAAATCTTCGGGTAAAAGAGCTTGCTTGCCATCGCATTTTGCATTTGCCGGCTCATCATGAACCTCTATCAATAACCCGTCAGCTCCGACAGCAATCGCCGCTTTCGCTAAAGAAGGAATAATGTCTTTTCGCCCGGCTGCATGGCTAGGATCAACGATCACCGGTAGGTGCGTGAGCTGTTTTAAAACGGGAATGCTGCTTAAATCCAAAGTGCAGCGCGTTGCATTTTCAAACGTACGGATTCCTCGCTCACACAAAATCACTTCGTGATTTCCATGGGCCATAATATATTCCGCGCTCATCAGCCATTCTTCAATTGTAGCGCAAAAGCCTCGCTTGAGAATCACGGGTTTGCCGCATTTTCCGACTTCTTTAAGTAGGCTGAAGTTTTGCATATTGCGCGCACCAATGCGGAGAATGTCAACGTGCTCCGCAACAAGAGACACATCGCGTACATCCAAAACTTCCGTCTCAATGAGCATTTTATGCTCTTTTTGCCCTTCGCGATGAAGCTTGAGCCCTTCAGCTCCCAACCCCTGAAAGCTATAGGGAGACGTACGAGGTTTATAGGCGGATCCACGTAAAATCGACACTCCGCCGCGACTCAGCTCTTTTGCAATCCGAGATAGCTGCTCCGCGCTTTCGATCGCACACGGCCCCGCCATCAAAATCACTCGCTCCGCCCCAATTTCTATTCCACCCACGCGGATCACCGTTTTTTCCGGCCTGGTTGCAATGCTGGTTAAATGATATCGATCCATCATTGTGAACTGTTCCATTTCGTTACGATTTCTACATGGTCTGTCCCCGGAAATAACCAATAGAGAGAGGCATCTTCAATGACCCAGCCGGAAGAGAGTAGTTGTCGTGCATCGCGCTGAAAGCTTTTAAAAGAACAGCTGATATAAATAAGCGTTTTCGCCTTTGCCTTTTGAAGAGACTCTAAAAGCGCAGGTTCAAGCCCTTTTCGAGGAGGATCGACGAGGATGAGCTCAGCTTCTTCAAAATAGTCGCCGGCTTTTGCCGCGTCGGCTTGGATGTATTGAATGGGATTTAATCGTTGCTTGGACACTGTTTGTTGAAACGAGAGATATGCATAGGGATTTTCTTCGATTAAACATGCGCTTTGCCAAAGCGACGCCAAGTGAAGCGAAATCGCGCCGACTCCTGCATAAACCTCTAGCAGCCGTACGTTTTCAGGCACCCACTCTTCAATTTTTTCTAATATGCGATCAAATAATGCCAGATTGGCTTGTGCAAACGCGCCCGGATGAAAAGCGGCTTTACATCGCCCCATTTTCTGCCACAGCCACTCTTCTCCGAAATAGTGATGCCACTCGTTTCCCAAAATCTGATTCGTCGAAGAGGGCTGAACATTTATCCAGATCGAGTGCCATTGATTCGAACGATTCCAAAGATCCTGTGCCAAATTTTCAACAGCCTCTTTTTCTCGACAGACCAGAACGAGCTGTACTTGCCCCGACTCGCGGCAAACAAAAAACTGAGCATAGCGTAAATCTCCGCTTCGTTGCGCCTCATTGTAAGGAGTCACTTGCTGATGAATGATTGCTTCTCTCAACGTTTTAACAGCCTCGTTGATCGAGGGGTGGTTAGCGGGGCAATCGGTTGTATCGACAACCTCGTGAGTGCCTTCTCGGAAAAGGCCAATCTGCGGCGCGTTCGAGGTTCCTCGAATAGCCAGCTTCGCTTTCATCCTCCAGCCGGTTTTGGCTCCAACAATTAAAGGAACAGAGCGTCCCAAAAAATCACAGATGGAAGAATAGCTCGGGGGAGTTTCAATCTCGAGGCCGAGACTGCAGCCGCTACAATTTAAACATGTGGAAAAGTCTTTCATAACCTGTTCATGAGTTGTCGATAACTATGTTGATGAATCCGCTTTTGTTGAAAACCTGGGGTTTTGAACAAATGGAAGAGAAGTTATCAACACCCCTCTTTCCCTGCGATTTACCCTATCTTATCAACATTTCCACATCACTAGAAGACGAAGAATAATATTTAATATATTTTCTTTTATATGTTCTCTCGACTTGTCTCTAAAAAACGATGCTCTTAAAAAAACGTTCTTTCGAACAGCTCAGACAGGTATAATCGTTGCCATGAAATCATTAACAGCAAAGGATTTTTTTTCATTAGAGGCGTTTGCCCATCAGGCTCTTTGGCAAAACGAAGATTTCGTTTGGCAGGCTCTTTCTCGGATGGATCATTATTTTCAAGAATTTCCTTTCGCTTTGGAGTTATTAAAGGTTCCCTCAAATGTTCATTTTGACCGGCCAGAACAAATCTTTATTGGAGAAGGTACGGTTATCGAGCCCGGCGTCTATATTCAAGGTCCCTGTATTTTAGGCTCGGGCTGCATCATTCGCCATGGGGCTTACTTGCGCGGAGGTGTTATTTGCGGAAAAAATTGTGTAATCGGCCATGCATCGGAGATCAAGCACTCTATATTTTTTAATGGAGCGCAAGCCGCCCACCTCGTTTATGTCGGGGATTCGATTCTGGGCAATCGAGTCAATTTGGGTGCAGGCGTTAAATGCGCCAACCTTCGGCTCGATCGCCAGGAAGTGAAGATTTCGTTCAAGGGGGACAAAATCGGCACAGGCCTAAAAAAAATGGGCGCAATACTAGGCGATGGATGTCAAATCGGCTGCAATACTGTCATCAATCCGGGAACTCTAGTGGGTTCGGAATGCGCAGCATATCCCTTAACGAACCTTCACGGAGTAATTCCCTCGCGCACTCGAATTAAAAACAATCAGAGCGAAATCGATCTGGACCCTCTTGAAGTATCTATTTTAGAACGGCTGAGGTGATCGATGCTTCTTTCCTTAAAAGCGTACCAAACAAGAATTGATCAAGAGCTGGCGGATGCCGTTATTCTAATGGGCGATCCTAGCCCTTTACGCGACGCATGCTCGTATTCTTTGCTAAATGGAGGAAAGAGGCTGCGCCCGACTCTTGTCTATCTTATAGCGGACGCGATGGGCCTTCAGCGGGAAGTGTCGTCGGCAGCTCTGAGCGTCGAATATTTTCATACGGCGTCGTTGATTGCAGATGATTTGCCCTGCATGGATAATGACGACATGCGGCGTAACAAGCCCTCTCTTCACAAAGTTTTTGGAGAAACAACGGCCCTTCTTGCAAGCTATACGCTCGTTGCCGCGGGCTATGGCGCTATTTACGACGCGAGCCGCGCTCTTAAAAAACAGCTCCCCGACAAAGAGACTCAGATCGATGCGATTACGATGAGCTGTTTGGAAACGGTTACCCAATGCGCGGGTTTACGCGGAGCAACCCACGGTCAATTCCTCGACCTCTATCCGCCCGATCAATCTCTCGAGACGATCCTCACCATTATTTATCGCAAAACGGCAACGCTCTTTGAAATTTCTTTTGTATTAGGATGGCTTTTTGGCGGCGGTTGTCAGAAGCGGCTTGAGGAGGTCAAACAATGCGCAAGACACCTCGGCGTGGTTTTTCAAATAGCCGATGATGTTCAAGACTTTGTGCAGGATAAAAAATCGACAAGCATCAACATCGCCCGCGTTTTGGGGCTAGAAAAAGCACGTGAACGATTCAATGAAGAAATGCAGGGATTGAATCAATCCCTGCGATCTCTCGGTCTTTGGACGAAGCCGTTTCGACAGATCAGCAAACAGCTTTTGCGCTCCATTTAGAAATTCTCTCAGGTCAGAGCTTCTACAGGAATTTCTTGTTTTTTAGCGAGTTCGGGTTTTTCAGCCACTCGTGCATAGATCGCTTGTTCGATTTCCGAGCAGAGCTTGCTGTTGGCTTTTAGCTCTTCTCGAACAGTTTCTCGACCTTGGCCTAGACGATGCGTCTGATAACTGAACCAAGCACCCTTTTTCTCGATCAAGCCCAGATCAACGCCGACATCGATAATTGAGCCGATGTGAGAAATACCATCGTTAAAGAGAAGGTCGAATTCGGCGGCACGGAATGGAGGCGCGCATTTATTTTTGACGACCTTCACTTTCACACGTGAGCCGATATCGGTTGTGTTGTCTGCGCTTTTCAACCCGCCTACACGTCGGATGTCCATACGGATCGAAGCGTAGAATTTTAAAGCGCGGCCGCCGGTCGTTGTTTCCGGATTGCCGAACATCACTCCGATTTTTTCTCGGATCTGGTTGATGAAGATAGCACAGGTATTGCTTCGCGCCAACGTTGCTGTCAGTTTGCGCATCGCCTGCGACATCATTCGCGCTTGCAGCCCCATATGTTGATCTCCGATCTCTCCCTCAAGCTCGCTTTTTGGCACGAGCGCAGCGACAGAGTCGACAACGATGACGTCAACCGCGTTGGAGCGGGCCAGCATTTCAGCGATATTGAGAGCTTCTTCGCCATTATCCG
>Ga0247841_10009038_pt1 | contig 14077 bp, 9 predicted proteins | sample LaCruzMarch2015__2_FD_192410 | JGI IMG/M metagenome (GOLD analysis project Ga0247841, IMG submission 192410) | Freshwater microbial communities from meromictic Lake La Cruz, Castile-La Mancha, Spain - LaCruzMarch2015_18m | ecosystem: Environmental > Aquatic > Freshwater > Lake | place: Spain...
GGAGTTTCACAATAATCTGGGAGAATTTAATTTGCGCTTGTAATTTTTTCTGCTAATGTTATTTTGTTATTGGAAAAAATATTGAGGTGAGATTAAAGCAATGAAAAATGCACTGCCAAAAATAATAATTCTTCTTTTTATTCCATTTCTTGTTCTGTCATGTTCCAGTCGGACGACACGACTGGCTCCGGAATCACCGGTTCAAAAACATAAACCATTAGAGCTTATGGGCTATACGATTCAGGCTGGCGCATTTGCCAAAGTTGAAAATGCGGTGCGTTTGACTGAAACTCTCAAGAAGAGCGACTTAGATGCCACTTATTTTAAGGCCGCTGATGGATTGTTTAAGGTTCGCTTCGGAAACTTTTCGACAAAGGAAAGCGCAAGACAGAAAGCGCAAAGTTTAAAAGAGGCTCACATCATAGCAGAGTTCTACATTGTTAAACCGGAAGATTATACTGTTGCCAGACAAAAACAATACGGCACAAATTATTTGAGAGAGTCTCTTGTAAAGACTGCCCATGAGTTTATCGGTGTTCCATATCTATGGGGCGGATCTTCGGTGGAGACAGGATTTGATTGCAGCGGTTTAACTATGACGGTGTATCAGCTAAACGGTTTGAATTTGCCGCGTCATTCCAGAACACAATTCGATGCAGGAAGTTCGATTAGCATCAGTAAATTACAAAAAGGTGATTTGGTGTTTTTCGCGCTAAAGGGGAAAAGAAAAGTTTCGCATGTGGGAATTTATATCGGTGATGGAAAATTCATCCACGCTCCTTCTCACGGCAAAAAAATATCTGTTGAATACCTTTCCACTCCATTTTTCGCTAAAGGATTTGTCAGCGGGAAAAATTATCTCTAAATAAATTGTACTAACATTTTACGATGGATGATGATCGTGATCAAATTTCTGTTCGCGATGATGCTAATAACGCTTTTGGATAATTATTCATCATTGGCAAACACTTGCCAGCTCTATGTTTGGTGAGTATAGAAATAAATAAAAGTTGTTTTTCAGCTTTATTTATTGATCGTTATCCGGAATTTCATAAAAAAATAAATGTTGACGGAGAAAAAATAAAATAAAAAAAAGTGAATTATATTGCTTTTTTTGTTGACGTTAAGATAAAAATAAAGTAGAATTCAATCACAAGGAAGTAATCTTGTGCTAATCGAAGAAAAAAAATTGAACAAAGGAGGCTACACAAAATGGCAACAGCAAAGAAAGCAGCAAAGAAAGTCGTAAAGAAAGCCGCAAAGAAAGTTGTAAAGAAGGCCGCAAAGAAAGTTGTAAAGAAGGCCGCAAAGAAAGTAGCAAAGAAAAGATAGTCAACAGGTGTTAAGAAATAAAAATGAGCAGGCAACTTCTTTACTATTGTCTGCTCATTTTTTTTGTCGCAATTATAATTGATCTTGGTTTCATTAAATATTAAACTAATTATTGAGAGGTGACTTATGAATAAAGATTTAATCCTCAGCATCGATAATGGAACACAATCAGTAAGGGCGTTAATATTCGATTTACGGGGTAATCTGATTTACAAGAAACAGTTACCTCTCCAACCATACGTATCACCCGAGCCGGGCTGGGCAGAGCAGGATGCTAACTATTACTGGAAATCATTGTGTCAGGTTTGTCAAATGCTCTGGAAGGAAACACCGGTCAGCAAAGAAGCAATTGCCGGCGTCACAATTACAACTCAGCGCGCCACAATGATTAATGTTGATAAAAATGGAAAGCCTTTGCGTCCGGCAATAGTCTGGCTGGATCAACGGCGCACAAGTGGATTAAAACCTGTGGGCGGTCTATGGGGCCTTGCGTTTAAATTATCAGGCATGTCGGAAACGGTAGCTTACCTGCAGGAAGAAGCCGAGTGCAATTGGATTAGAACTCATCAACCGGAGATTTGGAGCAAAACTCACAAATTCCTTTTTCTCTCCGGATACCTGACTTATTGCCTGACAGACAGGTTTGTTGATTCCGTCGGTTGTCAGGTTGGTTATGTTCCTTTTGATTACAAGAAGAAAAGGTGGTCTTCTCCCCGGGATTGGAAATGGGAAATGACTAAGATGGATCCGGAGATGTTGCCGGAGCTGGTTGAACCCGCGGAGGTTATGGGATATATTACACGCAGTGCAGCAGCTGAAACCGGCATACCGGAAGGACTACCACTTATTGCCGCAGCCGCGGATAAGGCCTGTGAGGTAATCGGCGCTGGTTGTCTTGAGCCGCATATAGGTTGTTTGAGTTACGGAACAACGGCCACGATCAACACTACACACTATAAGTACATCGAAGCAATTCCACTCATTCCGCCGTATCCTTCAGCGGTGCCTGGTGCTTATAGCCTGGAAATCCAAATTTTTCGTGGTTATTGGATGGTCAGTTGGTTTAAAGAACAATTTGCCCAGTTGGAACAGCAGATAGCTGAATCGCGTGGGGTACAGACAGAAACAATTATTGAAGAACTTTTACACAAAGTGCCACCAGGGGCGATGGGGCTGATTCTGCAGCCTTACTGGTCACCGGGCATCAAAGTGCCGGGACCTGAAGCCAAAGGCGCGGTAATCGGCTTTGGTGATGTACATAATCGGGCGCATCTGTACCGGGCTATTCTGGAAGGTTTAGCTTACGCGTTGCGCGAAGGTAAGGAACGTGAAGAAAAACGCAGCGGGGTGGATATAACCGAATTGCGCGTGTCCGGTGGTGGGTCACAAAGTAACGCGGCAATGCAGCTTACCGCGGATATCTTCGGATTGCGCACAGCCAGGCCGCATATATATGAAACATCTGGTTTGGGCGCGGCGATTGATGCTGCAGTCGGGCTAAAACTACATCCTGATTTTAAAACAGCTGTTGCGGAAATGACACGGATCGGCGAGTTCTTTGAGCCCAACATGACAACACATAAGATTTATGACCAGCTTTATAATCGTGTTTACAAACAAATGTATAAAAAGCTCAAACCGCTTTACGAAGAAATTCGTTCCATAACAGGATATCCCAAAAGGGCAGGGGAGGTTTAACTCACTCTTTTAACGGTCAATCATGGCGTGTGGATTGAGTAACTGTAGAGATTAGTTTTAAAGTCTTCTTTGGCTATCTGCCGAACTTCATCGGCAGATCATATTCCTTCCAGCTGTTTCCCTGATATATGAATGGATGTATATTGATTGACTTGATGTCTTTTCCGGTTTTCTTGAAAACCAGAGAAGCGCTGATAGTTTCACGCGGGCTGATGGATACTCCCTGCGTTCCGGAAGCCTGACTGGTGATCTTCCGCGAGCCTTTGAGAAAAATCACATTGCTAACTTCACGGGTTTTTCCTGCGTGGTCAATAAGTTTCGATTTGGGCCATGAGGTGTAATTATCGTAAAGGGCAACACTTTTCACCACACCGGAACTATTAAGAATGTTGATTGATAAGGTGACTTCCGTATCTGCTGATCCTATGTCGGCGTATATAAATTCTATTCCCTCAGCCTTGACAGATCCAGCAGAAAGTGATTCCTTATTTAGTTGGGGGGTTGACTCCCACCAGGATTTCTTCGATTCCGCACCTTTATCGGCAGCGCGCGATGCTTTGGATGATTTTTTTTCAAATGCTAACTTGTCTTTCTCCGCAGGTATGAAAACAAACATAGCCGCAAATATTAATGCGACAACCGGAACGGCAATGTAGATATTTTTTTTGTTGCTCAGAAATTTACCAAATGCACTGGTTTCTGTAACTTTATTATTTGGAATATCTTTTGATCGTGAAACTCCTGCGGCATTTATTTTACCATCAGTAATTACGGAAGATTCATTTGTTTCATGATGGTGATGAGCCGGAGCGGATCTCAGACCGGTATGCCCGACAGCGTAGATATCGTGTTCGCGAACATGTTTATCTGCCCGCGCCCCTTGATATTGAAAAAGTTGAGCGTATTCCTGAGAGAGACACGATACGATGTCATAATAGGAGCGGGAAACCAGTAATTGTCCGGTATCGGCAAAACTCATAATGCGTTGAGCGACATTAATGCCGTCACCGATAAGATTAACCTGATTGTTAATGTCTTTGAGCAGTTTTACCGGGCCGAGATTAATGCCCATGCGCACGCGCAGATCAGGCATGGATGTTTCCTGCTCGGTGTTTAATACATCGCGCATATTCATGGCAACAAAGAGGGCATCTTCAGGATCACCCAGAAATCCGATTGCCGCGCCGTCTCCGGTATCCAGAATAATACGATCGCTTACAGAGATATCCGTCAGAGTTTCGGCAATAAGAGTGTTGAAACGCTCCTTGAGGTTTATTTGTTCTTCAACCGATTTTTTCGAATATTCAACGATGTCCAGAAAGACAACGCTGCAAATAAAAGTTCTATTGGGGCGGAATTTCAAGTTTTGGGTGCTATCAAAACTGCTCATTATTATAACCTCATTTAAATTTAATAAAACATAAACAGATTTGCTTCAATATTTCAAGTAATAAATTCCACTGCTATTTTGGCAATGAATATGTTATGCTACATTTAACAAAAAAAGGGGGCCCAATATGGAACGAAAAGAAAGTGAAACAGGATTCAGTAATTTATTGGTATCCGGAGGTTGTGGATTCATCGGCAGCAATTTTATTCGTAATTTGCTAAATGATGTGTCTTTTACCGGCAGGATAATCAATTTGGACAAATTGACGTACGCGGGCAATCCGGAAAATCTAGCAGGTATCGCGGCGGATTTTGGGGCAAGATATGTTTTCCAAAAAGTCGATATTTGTGATGCCGCTTTGCTGGAAAAGGTATTTGGTGAGCATGATATTGACGCGGTCTGCCATTTTGCCGCGGAATCACACGTGGATCGTTCCATAAAGAATCCGGGCAGTTTTATCCAAACAAATATAGTCGGGACTTTTAATCTCCTGGAAATTGCCAAAGCCAGGGGAAATAAATTTAAATTATTTCATCATGTCAGCACAGACGAGGTTTATGGCAGTCTTGGCGCGGAAGGACTTTTTCGGGAAGATACGCCATATCGGCCAAACAGCCCTTATTCCGCGTCAAAGGCGGCGTCCGATCATCTTGTGCGCGCCTACCATGAAACTTTTGGTCTGCCCACTACAATATCCAATTGTTCAAACAATTATGGCCCGTATCAATTTCCGGAAAAGCTTATTCCGCTGGTCGTTCTCAATGCTCTGGAAGGAAAGCCTCTGCCTGTTTACGGCGATGGTAAAAACGTTCGCGATTGGCTCTATGTTGAAGACCATTGCGACGCCATCTGGACAATTATGACGAAAGGTTTGATTGGGGAAACATATAATGTCGGTGGCAATGCCGAAATGGAAAATATTGTAATCGTGCAGCTGATTTGTGATATTCTTGACGAAATTCAACCGGCAACTGATGGAAAGCCCCGGCGTGAGCTGATAACATTCGTTGCGGACCGTCCCGGACATGATCGCCGTTACGCGATTGATTTTGCCAAACTAAATACAGAACTGGGCTGGTCTCCACGGGAATCATTTAAATCCGGTCTGCGCAGGACAGTCAATTGGTATTTAAATCAGAAGAAATGGGTGGAAAATATTAAGACCGGCGCTTACCAGAGTTGGATAAAAGAGCAATACGGGTCATAGCATAAAACTTTTAGGTGCACCATATTCTACGAAAACATTGATTGCTCAATTCAGTCAAAACCATGAGCAGTCAATGGCTTATTAATAATTTAAGGATTTTCGAATGTCTCTTGATGCAATAATAATTTCTAATTTTGGTACGGAAAGTCTTTCAGGTTCCAGTCCTCAGCGTTTAAGCTTAAATGGCAGGGTTGCTGATATCCAGACCATATTAAATTACATCCGGAACGACGGTAAAATTGTAAATCCTGTTGTTGGTTCAGATAGGGAAAACTGGGCGGGAACTCCAACGCTTAACGGATTGATTCTTTCAAACTTTCTAACAAAAAAAGGATTTTCCGTTGAACTCATTAATGATTTCTACCGTGATAAAGACAAGTTCATTAATGCAGTTCATCGCAATCCGAAATTGATCGCAGTATCAACATCTTTTATTTATTCTAAAGATCATCTTACTCGCGTAATTAGGGATATTAGACAATATGCCCCAGATTCTTTCATTGTTGCAGGAGGGCCTTTTGTTTATCAGTCTTATCTCATTCATAAGCGTTCTAATGAACCTCTATATAGCTCGAAAGAAATACAACAATCATATCTTTTCTTTGAGGATAGCATGCGACCATCTATAGACTTATATATAGTGAGCCACCACGGCGAAAATATTCTGTGTAAATTGTTAGGGATTCTGGGCAATGGACAATCACCAAAGTCTATTCCCAACACTGCTTGGTATGAAAGTAGCACCATCCATTTTACTAATCGAGTTGATGAAAAAGTATCTATTGAAGATTGCGGCCTCAATTTGGATGAATTTGACGATTCTTTGTTTTTGTCTAACGTAATGCCGCTTCAAGCAAGTAATGGGTGTCCATACCATTGTGCATTCTGTAATTTTACAAGTGATCGTCGTTTTGTGTTTTCCAAATCAATAGATCAAATCATTTCTGAACTCAAGGCGGTCGCTCGGAGAGGCATTCGTTATGTTTGGTTTGTGGATGACAATTTCATGCTTGGTTCCGGCGATCTAAATAAAAATCTTAACCGTTTGGCCAATGAAAATCTGGGTATCAAATGGATGATATTTATACGAGCTGATGCCCTGAAAAATATCGATTTTCAGTTGTTACGCAGTGCCGGATGCATCGAAGTCCGTTTAGGGTTGGAGTCGGCCGATCCCGGCATACTTCACAACATGCAGAAACGGGCAGATCCTGATACTTATCGAATAGTGGTTGAAAATCTTCTGAAAGTTGGTATTAATTGTTCTTGTTATTTCATCTTTGGTTTTCCTGGCGAAACCTTGGAAACTGCACAGCGAACTCGTGACTTTATAAAGAGCATCGAATATCCTGAACTGGAGGGCATCATGCAGTGGTCACTGTATCCATTCATGCTTGCGCCATTGAGTCCGATATTCGAGCAAGATCAAAGGAATCGTTATAGCCTTACGGGAGCTCTTACCCATTGGTCTCATGCAACCATGAATTCTGAACAGGCCCAGCAGGAAGTAATAAAAACAATTCTAACTACTGAACGGTCCGGTGCAATTTACAGAAGCGACAATATGCTTCTACTAGACGCAATGACTTCTAAGCAAAAGAAAGCTTTCTTTAACTTAAGAAATATCCTTTCGAAGAAATCTATGGCGGGAGAGCTCTGTAGTACCGAAATAGTACAGGCATTTTGTGAGGTAATACCTTCCGGCATGTTGAATGTTTAACTTCTTTACTTACTGCAAAATTGAACCTTTTAAAAGTTTATCAATATGCAACTAACTCCAATAGACAAAGTCCCATTCTCCCGTTTGGATTGATGGCTTAAATGAATTGTGATTTGGTGTATTCATCTGCAGTTCATCAATTGTGTATTGTCTCCAACATGATTTGCTTTACACGAGGAAATACCTTATACATTATTGTCTTGAGTTTACTTTGTTAGCCTGCTAAAAAGAGCAAACTAAAGTGAGCGTGGATGAGTTGCAGCGACGCAATAAAGGGATGGAGATCCGGTTAACTTTATATCCCCTCCAAAATTATATTTTATCCCAAGAGGAGTAAATGGTGCCAAAAAAGTCGAAGTCTAATTTCACCAATTCTCAAGACTATCTCATGGAAAACGAAGACGAAGCGATCCGTCTTGAAGTGAAGACTGATAAGGTAGCCCTCCGCAGGCAAGCTCTCTGGTGTGGAGTGAAGCCCGGAATGCGTATTTTCGATGTTTGCTGCGGTCCGGGGAAAACAACCGCGCTGTTGCATGAAATGATTCAACCGGGGGGAAGTATTGTTGGTATTGATTTTTCTGAGTCAAGGATATTATATGCCAAAGAGCATTATGGCGGTAAAAAAGGTATTGAGTTCTACCGACAGGACATACACGACTCAATGGCCGGATTGGGTCAATTTGATCTTATTTGGGTCAGATTTGTACTCGAGTATTTTCGCCGGGAATCCTTGGATATTGTCAGGAAACTAAAAGATTGTCTGAAGCCGGGCGGTACTCTTTGCCTGATAGATTTGGATTATAATTGTTTGAATCATTATGAATTGCCGTCAAAAATTGCTGAGTTATTGCCGAAGATCATGGCTCTATTGGATGAGAAATATAATGTTGATACATTTGTGGGACGTAAACTTTATTCGTTCCTTTACGATAGTGGTTTAGAGAACATTGAAGTGAATTTAGAAGCTCATCATTTAATATATGGCCCAGCAAAGGATACCGATATATTTAATTGGACAAAGAAAGTGGAAATAGCAGCGCAAAAAGCGGATTATTTATTCAGTGAATATGATGGAGGATACTCTGCATTTATTTCTGACTTTGTGCGATTTTTTCTTGATCCAAGACGTTTTACTTATACTCCTTTGTTGCTATGCAAGGGGCAAAAGCCTTTATAGTGAGGCAGTTTAATCAATAATCTTTCTAATTTTGAGAAGTAATTCCTCCGGATTATATGGTTTGCTGATGAAACCTGCTGCTCCGGATTTAATTAAATCTTCTGTCTGTTGGGGGGGGGAATAGCCACTGGTCATTAAAACTTTAGCATTATTATTAATCGTTAATATATCATCCAGACATTTTTTGCCGCCCTTGCCGGGCATGTTTAAATCCATAATTACGAGACTAATTTTATCTTTTTGAGCATGATAAATTTCCACGGCCCGTTCACCGCTCGCCGCCGTCACTACTTCATAACCATATGAGGTTAAGGTTTCTTTTCCTATTTCCAGAAGGTTATGTTCATCATCGACAAAAAGAATTGTTTCTGTACCGGATGGTGATTGCTGAACCTGTTTTTCACTTTTTTGAAGTGGCTTAACGAATGTTGAAGCGGGTAATACAACTTTGAATGCTGTTCCTTTGTCCGGTTCGCTTTCACAGTAAATAAAGCCAGCATGCTTTTTTACAATACCATGAACTACGGCCAGTCCCAAGCCAGTTCCTTTTCCAACCTCCTTGGTCGTAAAAAATGGTTCAAAGATTCGCTTCACCAAATCTTTTTCCATACCACAACCAGTATCGGCAACGGAAAATTCGATATAATTACCGGAGGGAATTTTTAAACCGGAGATCGTCGTATTTTCGCGCAAAGTGAGATTCTTTGTTGATATGTTAATTGTTCCATTATCTCCCATAGCATCACGGGCATTGATCACCAGATTCATAATGATTTGTCCGATCTGCGTTGAATCGGCGTTGATAGGGAATATCTTTTCATCGAAGTTTGTTTTTATTTCAATCATTTGGGGGATTGATTTAGCCAATAGGGTTTGCATGTTCTTAATTTCATCATTAATGTTGATAGACGCAGACAGCGGCTCCACTTTCCCGCTAAAAAGCATTAACTGTTTCACAAGCTCGCGTGAGCGCTGTATCAGCTCACCAACTCTTTTCAAATAATGCATATCTGTTTCGTTGCCGCTTCTTGCGGAAATCATTAATTGATTGTATCCCATTATCGCTTGAATGATATTGTTGAAGTCATGGGCAATTCCGCTGGTTAGAGTGCCGATCGCTTCCATCTTGGAGGCCTGCAGCAGCTGTGCTTCCATGCTGTGCAGTTTGGAGATGTCTTTGAGAGTGCCGACAATACCGATAACTTTTCCTTCCGCGTCTAAATCCGGTGCTCCGGTAAATGTTACATAGCGGGGCACGCCTTCTTTGTTCAACATGATAAAATTTTTATCTCTGATGGTTAGTTTATCAGCAATAATTGTTTGGAAAATGTTATCAAAGGTCGTGCGTTCTTCCTCCAGTATAAAGTCTGTAAGCTTTTTATCCAGAAGCTCATCCCAATTTTGGCCTAAAACCTCTTCACAGACTTGATTTATATATTTTAATCTTTGATTTATATCTAATCGGTAAATTATATCGGGTGAATTATCGCTCAGGTTGCGGAAAAGCTCTTTGCTCTCTTGCATTTTCTTATGGGTAAGCGCGTTATTCAAACTGATGCCGATTTGCGGGGCGATGCCCATCAGCAAGTTCAAATCACTTTGAGTTGGTTTGTTTTCTGGTCTGGTGTGATCAACGGCAAGAATACCTTCGGATTTTCCCTCATAGATAATCGGAACGCATATGAAGGCTTCAATTCTAAAATGCTTAATGAAATTAATAGTCTTTTCAGAAAAAAAATCTTTAATCTCATTTACATTGCTGATAATATGTGGCTTTTGGTCACGATAGGATAAATAAAAAATGCCTTTGGATTGTGGATTGGTAAGATTAAAATCCATATTTTTTAATAGAGTTTCTTCTTCCGGGGTGTAACCATAGCCGGTAGTATAAAGCAGTTTCGTTTTTTCCGGGTTAGTCAGCATTATCATGCCCCGACTAAATTGCAGCCGTTTTTGAAGGGCATCAGCAATAAAACTGAAAAGCTTCTGTGATTCAAGGATGCTCGAGGTAGCTTCACTGATTTCTTTGATTAAAGTTAACTCATTATATCTTGATTCGAACTGTGTGATATATTTTTCAGCTATGCTCTGTTGACTTTCGATAGACCTATTTAATATTTTCCCTCCAATTTTTTCCGAAACAAGAAAGGCGGCAAGGGACATCACACAAGTTATAAGAAAGAAAAAAAGAGATGACTTCAGGGTTAAAAATCCTGTCATTAATAAGACAAGTAAACTAATAAGGCCAAACAAGGACAGGTAGCTGCCGATTAATTTCCAAATCATTGTGGGATTGGTCTTCCAGTTTATAATATAGCGGCAATATGGATCACCTTTATGGATACATTCAAAGTGTTCGACTTGAGAAAATTCTTTGGTAAAAATTTTGGCTAACCCCTCAAATAAACCGATCCTATTTTCACATTGATAACGTTTTTCACTTACACCATCTTTAGCTGTTGCTATCAATTCTATTTTATTACTACTTAGATTGGTTACTTTAAAAGTAATGTGTTTGCTTAAAGTTGAAGCTATTTTTTCCAATGTCCAATAAGCTACCGCAGGTGTGACAAAACCCATTGCATATTGTTTTAGTGACGCATATGATTGTGATTGAGCTGCAAATCTCCCGGCTTCCTTTGCCAAACGGGGATTCCCGGTTTTCTTTTCTAGCCTTTCATAAAAACGGTCAACTTGCTCCTGAGTGAACCACTGTCCAGCGTCGGATATTTCCAAAGATGATATTGATGCGTATTTAAGAATTTCATCGATATTAATTTCCGGATACCGGCTTGAGACGTATTCGATGAATACTAGCAGTACGGTGCTGTTATATAGTTGTTTACTTTCCATCATTGATTTCCCGTTTTCAATTTTATCAATCTATTCATATAAGCCAGGAAATCATCAGCGCCATTCCTTGCATTCAGAATCCATAAAGCATACTGCTTTTTCTCATGGATGTTTTGTAATGACATATATTGAGAAGGAAAAATCAGTAAAGGGATGCTTTGTTCCGCGTAACAACCCGCTAAACAATTAACCGTCGTCGTGAGAATTGCCCAGGAAAGCATTTCCGGTTTGACCACTATGATCTTAATCCCATTAATGAAATCGGAGAGATTAAGTTTGGTATCGGATTGATCGACAACAAAAAAAGCCATCTGACTGTCTTCATAACAAAGGCAATATGTCCGACAGTCTCTTTTGAAACCAGCATCAGTAAAAGATTTTTTTATTGAATCTGATGGAATATCCAACCCCAATGCATCCAATAAAAGACCGCCGGAGGTTGACTCATAATAATCCTTCAACTTCACCAAGTCCCTGAGTGCAATTTCTCTTACAACCCAACCATCCGGAAGTGTGCGGGCAGGATATTCTTTCTGGAACAACATATAAGAAAATAAATCCAGAGAGCTTTTCTGAAGATCATTTATTTGCCGTGTGAAATTTCCGAAGATGCGATCAATTATAGTATTATTAGGCTGATAATAAGTCATCAAATGATTCATGCCCGCAGAGGGTAGCCTATTATAAGAACCAGTATATTGGATAATATGTTTCAAAACAGTCATCCCGGGCAAGCGGTGGCTCATTCGTCTTGCAGCAAAATGATGGATCAGCCAAGAAGGCTGGTAGGCGTGCACCATAGAGATATGTCCGTACATCTTACCATTTTTTTTGTATACAAAATGCCGCGCTATATCGGAATTGTTCTGGTACAATTTTCTATATGTTTCTTTAAAAGTATTACGATAGGATTGGATATCTTCGTATTTTTCGCCGTATATAAATCCGGTATCAAAGAAAAACTCCCATAATGTATCCATATCAACTTTGCTGGATACACGGGAATGATTATCATTATAAACCCCAAGGATGTGGTTAAGCTGAGTGAAAGATTGCAAATCCATATCGGCTATGGCCAGACCACATTTGGCCATCTTGTTTTCATCGTCTTCCTGCCGGTATAGAACCTGCGCTGAACATTTCATTTCAACAATACTGGCATAGACGATTGAAATGTCTGATATTAACATGCCCGGCAAGAGAAGTTCTTCCTCTATTTTATCTTTTACTGAGAAACCAGACGTAGAAATATCAAATATATCCCGCTCTATTTGCTGAGCGAAAAAAGGATGCCGAAAGTGTACCGAGAAGTACGGCGTGACATGCTGACGGGAATTGCGCATTTCCCTTTTAGGAAATAGTGAAGCCTGCTTATTGAGTGGAGCAAATACAATTCTGCAATCGTGTGTGTTCAGCCCATTGCGGACGCATCGGCATAACCCGGAAAAAAGTTTAGTGCCACCTTGACTGGCATTTATCAGCACGGGCTTGCTTTCATCGAATCCGTTCAGATGGGTATTAAATGCTAATTTTATACCCAGTCCGCCGGGACTGCAATCGATCAGCTGACCAGGAGCATTAAAATCACCCTGAACAACTTTACAGGCTATGTCATTACACTGGTAGCGTTTTGTTTTACGGTTATTTTTGACCGGGCTACGGTCGGGCAACTGCACTTTCCATAGATTATTTTCCCTGCTGATAAATTGCACCGAAGATAGAACAATACTTATACCATCATCAATTGCCAGATATTCCAGATTATAACTGTCCGGATCAGATGCGGTTTCGGGTAATTTCAGGCGACAGACCAGTTCGTTTTTTGAACATGGAAGAGGATATGCCTTAGTCATAATTTTTTCGCCGGTTTTTTTATGAGTAAAGAGAAAAAAAACGTGACTCTCATTGAAATTTATATAATTAAGTCTGTTGATCAGTTTTTTTTGATCCCAGGCGCGATCAGTATCACTGGTAGTGAAAAGCTCATGATGCGTGAATATCCACGAATCAGATATATGAGGGGAAATTTTTAGAACAATTGAATCGGTGGTGTTTAAATTGTCTTCCATAATTATAGCACCCACTTCCTCAACTAGAATAACCTTATGAATCAATGAGTATTCGTTGTGAATACATACTATATAATATATAACTGTATTTAATCGTGCTTGTCAATGATAAAATGACGTGAGCCATATTGCTCTTGTACTTTTAATGAAAATTTGCGATAATTAAGTATAATGATATTTGAATTTTTAGAGAGAAAGGAGAATACTATGACGATCGGGAAGAAGGCTTTTTTTGTTATGATCTTTTTTCTTTGTTGCAATACGCTTGCGGCTTGTACCAGTTATGAAAGGCAGATAGCTCCTTTCAGAATGCCGGAAACTAGTCCCAATGCAGTATCTTTTGATGGCGCTATTATTGCTGCCAGAATCTTTACTGAAAGTGAAGCAAAAGAAGCGTTTGGGTTTGACATCATGTCTGCCGGCATTTTCCCCGTCCAGGTTTCTTTTGATAATAAAAGTGAGCATTCTATAAAAATCATTGCTGATCAGACTTTTTTAATTGATGAAGAAAGCAATGTGTGGCCAATTTTGGATCAAAGCATGGCTTATGACCGTTTAACTAAAAAAACGGAACTGGGCAAAGTTGTTCCAGGGGCTGTGAAAAGTGGTTTGTTGCTAGGTGCAGCCGGAG
>Ga0247841_10009039_pt1 | contig 14069 bp, 10 predicted proteins | sample LaCruzMarch2015__2_FD_192410 | JGI IMG/M metagenome (GOLD analysis project Ga0247841, IMG submission 192410) | Freshwater microbial communities from meromictic Lake La Cruz, Castile-La Mancha, Spain - LaCruzMarch2015_18m | ecosystem: Environmental > Aquatic > Freshwater > Lake | place: Spain...
CCCTGGAAGTACGGCTTCAAGAGCATCAAGTCGATCGTGCGGATCAGCTTCACCGCGACCCAACCGGTGAATACCTGGAACCAGATGCAGCCCGACGAATACGGCTTCTATGCCAACGTGAACCCGGGCGTCGATCACCCGCGCTGGAGCCAGGCGCGGCACCGGATGATCGGCGACGGGCTCTTTGCATCCAAGCGCAAGACGCTGATGTTCAACGGCTATGCGGATCAGGTCGCGAGTCTGTACGCGGGCATGGACCTGCGGCAGTCGTTTTGATGGCGAGGTCGGGGCCGGGCGGCCGGGAGAGCGCCGCGGTGCGCTACGGCAAGCCGCTGGTGTTCGTCTTGTGCCTGCTGCCGCTGGCGCTCCTGGCCTGGCGGATCACGGCCGGGCGGCTCGGCGCCAACCCGGTGGAGGCGGTGCTGCACTTCACCGGGGCCTGGGGGCTGCGCCTGCTCCTGGTGACGCTCGCGGTGACGCCGCTGCGGCGGCTGACGGGGCGCGGCTGGCTGCTGCGCTTTCGCCGGATGCTCGGGCTCTTTGCCTTCTTCTATGTGGTGCTGCATGTCGCGGTCTATCTGGTGCTGGACCGCGGCCTGGCCTGGGAGGAGATCGTCACGGACCTCAGCAAGCGGCCCTATATCATGGTCGGCTTTGCCGCCTTCGTGCTCCTGGTGCCGCTCGCGGTGACCTCCACCCGCGGCTGGGTGCGGCGGCTCGGGCGGCGCTGGCAGTTGCTCCATCGCAGCGTCTACCTGATCGCGGTCCTGGGCGTCCTGCACTTCCTCTGGCTGGTGAAGGCGGACCTGCGCGAACCGCTGATCTATGCCGCCGTGCTGGCCGTGCTGTTGGCCGCTCGGGTGCCTTGGCCGCGCCTGGGGCGCGCGGGCTGATTCGCGTGCTCCGACGGGGAATTCGGTGAACGCCGTCGCATTTTCCGACAATGGTCATTGAGACCTGGCGTCAATACGCCCACACTCAGTGCGCCGGGGCGGCCTCTGTGCCGACCACCGGCCTGCACCGACCTGACCTTGACCGATAAGCGCCGCCCAGCGGCGACACGGACGGACCTAACCCATGACATCGATTCGGCGCCCAGTCCCCGGCCGCCTGCCCCCGGCCGGCCCCGGCCTCACCCCCGCGAGCGGCCTTCACCGCCCTGGTTCCCGTCACCGGGGGTCGCCATGACGACCCGGTTGGAACGGCCGCGTCCCCTTGACCTGCAGGTGGCCTTGCCCCGGGTCCTGCTGGCACTGGAGCAGATCCGTGATCGCGCCATGGAGCCGGAGCGGCGCCTCGCCATGCTGCGGGCGCTGAAGGATCAGGTCGAGCAGATCCAGGCGGCACTGCCGCCGCGGCGCTCCGCGGATCGGGAGTGGCGCGCCCCGTCGGCCGCGCCCAGCCAGGAGGAGCGTTTGAACCGCGCCTGGTGCGGCAATCTCCAGCACCTGCTGCGCGACCTGGGCCACCCCAGATCCGTGGGTCAGGCGCGTTTTGCGGTCTACCGTGAATGGGTCTTGCGCCAACTGCTCAAGGACTTGGGGCGGGCGGCGGAGGCGGCCGTGCGGGCGCAGGTGCACGCGGCACCCGGGACCTGGCAGGGGCTGCACGACTTGTTCGTCTACCTGGACGGTCGCGACGAACTGGCCGGGACCGCGGCACCGGGGCCCCGCCGTTTCAATCCGGGCAATGAATATAAGCGTCTGTTGTTGTTGGGCGCGCTCGGTGACTATACCGATGCCGCCCGGATCCTGGTGGAGCTCGGCCCGCGGCTGCGTGACTGGGCGGCCGCCGCGGTGCTGCGGCGCGACGTGCGGGTGGTCGGTGAGTCCGCGCTGTTGCGCCTCGACCCAAGTAAAGATGCACCACCCTATCGGGCCCGTCCGGGAGACGACCAGCCCTATCACGGTTGGGTCCTGGAGCCGCCCGCGGCCTACACGGGCGCGCTCAACCTCTATCCGCTCGCCGAGCGGCGACTGCTCGCCGCGGCCTGAGCCCCTTGCCCATGTCTGCATCGATCCGCTCAAAGAAGATGCTCTCACAGAGACACAAAGACACGGAGAAGAGCCGCAGAAGATTCTCTCACAGAGACCCAAAGACACGGAGAAGAGCTGCTCCTTAGGGCGAACTCCGCAGCACTTCGTACCCTGAGGACTCGACCGGAGGCCGACGCTTCAGCGGGCAGCGGCGCCGCATCCGGCTGAAGCCTCGACCCCCGGTTTGTTGCGCGGGTACAAAGTGATCCGGCGTTCACCTTCAGTGTTTCTTTCTTCGTGTCTCCGTGTCTCCGTGAGAGATATTTCTTTGCCGAGCGCTGGGTAGGAGTGACGGCCGGTCGCGGATGCTCCTGCGCTGCTGTCCGCTTCGGGTATCATCGGCGCCATTGCCTCCGTCCCTCACACCGATCGGGAACCCATCATGCTCGTCCTTCGCGGGGCCCCAGCGCTGTCCGATTTCCGTCTTCGCAAGCTTCAGGGGCGCCTTGCCGCGGCCCTCGGGCAAGATGCGAGGCTCACTGCCGAGTTCGTCCATCTGGCCGATCTGGAGCGCGACCTGGACGCGGCCGAACAGGCTGTCCTCGACCGCCTGCTGCGCTATGGCCCCAGCCTGCCCGGCCAGGCGCCGGTCGGCCAGTTGATCCTGACGGTGCCGCGCGCCGGGACCATCTCGCCCTGGTCGTCCAAGGCGACCGAGATTGCCCGCAATTGCGGGCTGAGCATGGTGCGTCGCCTGGAGCGGGGCACCGCCTGGTATCTGGAGACCGGCGCCGCCCCCCTGGCCGCGGCGGACCTGCACCGGGCGGCGGCCCTGCTGCACGATCGCATGACCCAGGGCGTCCTGTTGGATCTGGCGGACGCGGGTCGGCTCTTCGACCATGCCGAGCCCCGGCCGCTCACCCGGGTGGGGCTGCGTGCCGGCGGCCGGGCCGCACTGGTGCAGGCCAACTCCGGGCTGGGGCTAGCCCTGTCCGATGAGGAGATCGACTACCTGGCCGCGAGCTTCCTGGCGCTGGACCGGGACCCGACCGACGTGGAGCTGATGATGTTCGCCCAGGCGAACTCGGAGCACTGTCGGCACAAGGTCTTCAATGCCGACTGGACTATCGACGGGGTGCGGCAGGAGCAGACACTGTTCCAGATGATCCGCAACACCACCGAGCGCGCCCCGGCCGGGGTCCTCTCCGCCTATCGGGACAATGCCGCGGTGATGGAGGGCTGGGACGGGCGGCGCTTCCTGCCGGACCCGGTGACCGGCATCTACGGGGAACACGAGGAGCCCATCCATATCCTGATGAAGGTGGAGACCCACAACCACCCCACGGCCATCGCCCCGGACCCGGGGGCGGCGACCGGTGCGGGCGGGGAGATCCGCGACGAGGGGGCGACCGGGCTCGGGGCCAAGCCCAAGGCGGGCCTCACCGGCTTCTCGGTCTCCAACCTGCGCATCCCCGGCGGCGAGCAGCCCTGGGAGCAGGACCATGGCTGGCCCGGGCGCATCTGCTCCGCACTGGAGATCATGCTGGAGGGCCCCATCGGTGCCGCCGCCTTCAACAACGAGTTCGGGCGGCCCAACCTGGCCGGCTACTTCCGTACCTATGAGCAGGAGATTCCGGGGCCGGACGGGGCCCCGGAACTGCGCGGCTATCACAAGCCCATCATGCTGGCGGGCGGCATCGGCAACATCCGCGCCGAGCATGTCGCGAAAAGGCCCTTCCCGGCGGGCACGCCGCTAGTGGTGCTCGGGGGTCCGGCCATGTTGATCGGGCTGGGCGGCGGGGCGGCCTCCAGCATGACCTCGGGGGCCTCCGCCGCTGATCTCGATTTCGCCTCAGTGCAGCGCGCCAACCCGGAGATGGAGCGTCGCTGCCAGGAGGTCATCGACCATTGCTGGGCGCGCGGTGAGGCCAATCCGATCCTCTTCATCCACGACGTGGGCGCCGGGGGGCTGTCCAACGCCCTGCCCGAACTGGTGCACGACGGCGGCCGGGGCGGGCGCTTCGAGCTGCGCCGGGTGCCGAGCGCCGAGCCGGGCATGACGCCCCTGGAGATCTGGTGCAACGAGGCCCAAGAGCGCTATGTGCTCGCCATCGCCGCCGCGGAGTTGGCGAGCTTCCAGGCGATCTGTGAACGCGAGCGCTGCCCCTATGCCGTGGTCGGGGAGGCGCTCGAACCGGCCCACCTGTCCATGACGGACGCGCGCCTCGGGGAGGACCCGATCGACCTGCCGCTGCAACTGCTGTTCGGCAAGCCGCCGCGGATGCACCGCGAGGCGGCGCGCCTGACCCCGCCGCGGACGCCGCTCGATCTCAAGGCGATTCACCTGGACGAGGCCATCGCCCGGGTCCTCGCGCTGCCGACGGTCGCGGACAAGTCATTCCTGATCACCATCGGGGACCGCAGCATCACCGGTCTCGTGGCGCGTGACCAACTGGTCGGGCCCTGGCAGGTGCCGGTCGCCGACTGCGCGGTCACCGCGAGCGACTACCGCGGCTTCACCGGGGAGGCCATGGCGCTCGGGGAGCGCACCCCGCTGGCGCTGCTGGACGCCCCGGCGGCCGGGCGCATGGCGGTGGGGGAGGCGCTCACCAACATCGCGGCGGCGGCCATCACCGGGCTTTCTGAGGTCCGGCTCTCCGCCAACTGGATGGCCGCCGCCGGGCATCCGGGCGAGGACGCAAGGCTCTACGACACGGTGCGCGCCGTCGGCCTGGAACTGTGCCCGGCGCTCGGCATCGCGATCCCCGTGGGCAAGGACTCCATGAGCATGAAGACCGTCTGGGCCGGCCCCGACGGTGCGCCGCGGGCCATGACCGCGCCCCTGTCGCTGATCGTCTCCGCCTTCGCCCCGGTGACGGACGTGCGCGCCACCCTGACGCCCCAGTTGCGCACCGACCGGGGGGACACGGACCTGATCCTGATCGACCTGGGGCAGGGGAAGAACCGCCTGGGCGGCTCCTGCCTGGCCCAGGTCTACGGGCAGCTCGGGGACCCCGCGGTCGATGGGGTGCCGGACCTGGACGACCCGGATCTCATCAAGCGCTTCTTCGCGGCGATTCAGGAACTGAACGCCGAGGGGCTGCTGCTGGCCTATCACGATCGTTCAGACGGCGGACTGCTGGCGACCCTCTGCGAGATGGCCTTCGCCGGGCGCTGCGGGGTGGACCTGGACCTGGCACCGGTGGGGCCGGGGGACCTGGCCGCCCTGTTCAGCGAGGAGCTGGGCGCGGTGATCCAGGTCTGTCATGCCGACACCGATGAGGTGCTCCTGATCCTCGCCCAGCACGGCCTGGAGGACTCAAGCCCGGTCATCGGCACCCTGGACGAGGGCGAGGCCATCCGGCTGCGCCGCCACGGCGAGGTACTCTATTGCGGCAGCCGCGCCGGGCTCCAGTCCATCTGGTCCGAGACCAGCTTCCGGATGCAGGGGCTGCGCGACCACCCGGACTGCGCCGCCGAGGCCTATGAGCGCATCGAGAACGAGGACCCGGGCCTGAGCGCGCTCTTAAGTTTCGACCCGGAGGACGACCTCGCCTTCCCGTTTCTTGAGCGCGGCGCCCGCCCGGCCATCGCCATCCTGCGCGATCAGGGCGTCAACGGCCAACTGGAGATGGCCGCCGCCTTCCACGCCGCCGGCTTCGAGTGCGTGGACGTGCACCTCTCCGACATCATCGCCGGGCGGGTGGATCTCGCGCGCTTTCGCGGCCTGGCCGCCTGCGGCGGCTTCTCCTATGGCGATGTCCTGGGCGCCGGCGAGGGCTGGGCCAAGACCATCCTCTACAACCCCCGGGCGCGCGACCAGTTCCAGGCCTTCTTCGCGCGGCCCGACACCTTCACCCTGGGGGTGTGCAACGGCTGCCAGATGCTCTCCAATCTCCACGAGCTGATCCCCGGCACCGGCCACTGGCCGCGCTTCGTGCGCAACCGCTCCGAGCAGTTCGAGGCGCGCACCCTGCTGGTCGAGGTCCTGCCGACCCCCTCGATCCTCCTGGCCGGCATGGCCGGTTCCCGGATGCCCATCGCCGTCGCCCACGGCGAGGGCCGCGCCGAGTTCCGCGACGGCGAGCACCTGGCCGCGGCCCGCGGCGGCGTCGCAGTGCGCTACCTGGAGCACGACGGGCGCATCGCCCACGCCTACCCGGCCAACCCCAACGGCTCCCCGGACGGCATCGCCGGCCTGACCAGTCTGGACGGGCGGGTCACCATCATGATGCCCCACCCGGAGCGGGTCTTCCGTACCGTGCAGCACTCCTGGCACCCGGACGATTGGGGGCCGGATGGGCCTTGGATGCGGCTGTTTCGGAATGCGCGGGTGTGGGTGGGGTGAGCCGGGGGCGCCCTGGGCGCGCCGGGAACCGGTTCGGCGCGTCTCTACCCGGAGACCAAGCGGCCGACCCGAGTCAGTTCGTCCAAGACTTCCCACGGATTCATGCCTCATTGGGCCGGGCCTTGCAGCAGATCAAGAAACCTCTCTTTCAGTGGGTTGCGCGCTCAGGTAGAATCGTCCCCAAACGAAAACGAAACGCTGGGGAGGGCGAGGAAAATGGATGGGCGTGATGGTTCTAGCGATCCTCAGCGACGCGTGGGATTGTTCGATAATCTAATTGATTTTATTCGCAATCATCCGCAGCCCCAGGCGATCGAGGCGCAGGTCCGTGCGCTCAAGGCAAGCGCGTTGCGTGATGACCTAAGTTACGTGGGTCCGGTCGGTCAGAACATCGGGCACCAGGCCTACGATCAGATCGTTAAGGGCGTCTTTGACGGCGTACTTCAGGCTACCTCACGCGAGGTGCTGCTCGAGACGTTCCTGGACCAGCTTAATGCCTTAGGCGCGCGCAGTCCTGCGCGCTGCCTGTGCGTAATCGAATCAGCCAGTCGCCCGGAGCCGGGCGCCCCGCTCGAACTCGCGGGGTTCACCCAGCGCCGCATCCAGCCGGCCCGCTGGCGCAACTACTGCGAACAGACCTTGCCCAAACTCGGTGCCAGCCCCTTCTTTGATGCGGTCATCCGTCAAGAGAAGACGGTGGACCTGTGGTACACCGGGTTCGTGACCCAGTATCAAGGCGAACTCGATGCCCTGTTCTACGGCGCCACGGAGCGGTCCCCCGATCACGGACGGACCGGTTACTGGATCAGTGCAGTTGCCCTGCCGGGAGCGGACCGCTACCACCCCTACCGCGCCCTGTTCATCCTCTACCCCACCAAGGGCACCGACCTGGAACCTCGATTTCCCTCGGGGGCACTGCAGGAGGCGCGGGCACTGACCTTCCTGGCATTGGCCTATCGGGTCCTCAACCACCAATTGGCGTCGGTCGCGGAAGAGGTCTATGCCCGCCGTCAGGAACTCCTGACCAGCCTGGCCCCAGGCATCATCCACCACGAGGTCGGGATGCAGGCGACTATCATCCGCACCCTTTTGAACGAGCAGAATATCCTGGTACGGCGGCTCTATGAGTCCTGCCGTTCGCCTGACTTGGACGCGTTGGTCGACACCGTCGCAATCCTCTATCCAGCGGTGGCGCGGCTCTACGAGGCAACCAATGCATTCAATAATCTGGAGCGGCGTGGTGCCTACGAGCGTTTCGCACTCGCCAAGGTCTTCGGCGAGGCCCTGACCATTACTAACTATCGTTTGGGGCACGCGGGTGTGCAGGCGCAGTGGTCCGAGTCAGGGGCGCGGATTGAACTGGAGTCGGATGCCGCACTGCTACTGCATCTTCTGGTTAACATCCTACTCAATGCCGTCAATGCCTTTCAGGCCAACACGGTGCAGGAAGGCGTCCCAGACTGGCAACCGCCGGCGAGCAAGGTCATCGCCATCCTCGTCGGCACCGATTGTCCAAACCGCCAGGGGGACTGGGTGCGTCTGGACCTGTGCAACAACGGCCCTGCAATCCCGAAGTCGGACCTGGAACGGGTCTTTGAACGGGGCTTCACCAGCCATTCCGGGGGGCACGGGTACGGGCTCTATATCTGCCGACTCATCGCCCATTACCTTGGCGGCGAATTACGCGCCCTCGCTGGTGCGGAACTCGCCCCTGAATGGAACTGCGGTTTTCGACTCGAGATACCACAAGCCATGCCGCGCCTCGCGGATATGGAGACCGATAGGAGGAAACGTCATGCCAAATGAGACAGGCACAGCTACCGGGGGCTCGCCCCTTGATCGACTCCCCCCGCCCGACCTGGTCAGCGCGACTGCGCCCAATCCGCCGCGCCAAAATTCCAAGGGTTTCAGCGACCTCCCGGAAGCGACGGAGTATCCCCGTCTCCCGCCCCGCGCCGGCCGTCCCTACCACCTGCTGATCGCTGACGACGAGGACGATTTTCTGGATCTAATGCGGCTGCAAGCGGGCCACTATCGGGACCATCTGACGATTGACACGCTCCAGCCGCCCGATGATGACGTTGTAGCCTGGGTCCGCGATCGTCTCGACCGCGGCGAGCCGCTGGATGCCATCTACGTTGACCGCAACTTGCCAGCCGGCAAGAATGGGGTCGAGATTCTCGCACAACTCCGGACGGAGGTGGATGCCGCTCGTTACCTGCCGCGCGTCATCATGACTGCCGACCCGGCCCAGCGGGCGGACGAGGACACCGCCGCCCTGGCTGCCGGCGCGCATCGGTTTATGTGGAAGACATCTGGTCACTTTCTCTACGAGGCGGCCCTGATCGTTCCCCAACTGCGTGACGCCGCGCAGGATGAGATGTGGGTGGATCTGCACCAGGAGGTAACACGCAAGATCGCCCAGCATATTGAGGTTCGGGACCTGTTGAGCGAAGTCTTTGATTCCCTGGAGAAGTACTTCGGTATCAGAGGCTGGTATGTCCGTAAGATAGATGAGGCTGGTGGGCTGGTACGCCTGAACGCGGATGACACCTTCCACGGAGGCAACAGCCTGAACCCCGCGGAGGTCCCGATCCTAGCCGACTTGCTGAAAGACGGCCGGCCGCGGCGCGTCGAGAGCCTCACCGAGGCGGTAATCGGCAAGCGGTATATTGCGCGCCTCCGGGGTATCCGGGGACAGGGTATCCGGGGACAGACCACGGTTTCTGGTATCCGGGGACAGACCACGGTTTCTCGCTGCCTCAATCCCCGCTTATCCTAATTCGCAACGCCGGTGGCCCGATGCAACTTCTGGCCTCGCCTCAAGCGGGACGGAGGATAATGGGGCGGGCACAATTGGGTCGGGCGGGCAAATAAGAACCTATTCGAGTCTGGGTCCTCCCCGTAGTGGTTTTTCTGAATCTGACTAACAATTCTGCGGGGTTTAAGCCGCAAACCGCTCAACGTCAATCATCCGTGCCTGATGCTGCCGACGGTCGCGAAGTTTCTCGATCTCGTGCAGTGTTTCCGCGGCGATGTATTGCTCGTGGCAAGTACGACAAATGATCATAGGGATATCTTCAATAACCAGAAGGTCATTGCCGCGACCGAAGGCTTTCGCGATCCGCATTATTTCAGCGGGCTCACCGCAGACAGGGCAACTTGTTTCATTCATAGTAGATACACCGTGATGATCACCACCAGACCTTTGATCTTTGCTACGACTTCCGCCGCGAAGCCTTCGCGAGACGTGCCAAAGTATACTGAACTCACTCCTGGCCAAACTCATTCGCGTCTTCCCCGGCGCCCCCAGCGGTCGCAGTTGCTGGCGCGATTAGGATACGGTGAACTCCGTTGCCTAAGGGCTTCGGGCGCGCTGCACTGATCTTGGAACGTGGCATGGCGGTGGGGTGCGCCAGCAACCGCCGAGGGGCGTTGCCAGGTACAGGCGACGATCGATCAGGCTCAAAACAGGCATCCGCGGGCTCCGCAGGGCTGACCGGGAGGCGATTGGAGCAAAGTGTAGACGATTTTTCGGGCGCTGAGCGAGCGCGTCCTCAGGCCGCGGACGACCTGTCCGTGCGGGTGGCGCTGGCGGTGTGCCGAGGATCGCCGACAAGCAGGGCGCCGATGAACAACCCGGCATCCAGAAAACCCGGTCAGCGGGGCCCATAGATGCCGTCCTTCCAGCCGGGCGGAACGCGACCGGACAATACGGGAAGGGGGTCCAGTTGGACGGCGTCGGAGTGACCGCGATGCGGTGCCCGATATCGCAGGAAGGCCGCGAAATCCACGACCTCCGCCTGCAACTCTGGCGGGAGCTGGCGCAGGGTTTCCAATAGTTGCTCTTCGATGGTCATCGTCTTAGCCCCATATTTTGCCGTAACTGTTCAGTTAACGGGCCTCACGCATCGCAAGTCGAGGTGGTCGGTGCCGAACAAGATAGTGCCACGTCGGCTGACCCTCAGTCCATCCCCACACCCAGCGCGGCGAGGACGCTGCCGCGGTCTTGCGGCGGGCCTTTGCATGTCCGGTTTGCCTCGCCCGGGTCGAGCCCCGATAATGGACGGTTTGTCTTGGTCTGATCTGTCCGACGTGACGGCTCACGCCGGACGGGCGGACGATTTCGCGGTTGTCTTGCGCGTGCCGGACACCAAGTTGACGGATAACCCGGGCCGAACGGCCCCGTCGAGGAAGGCTCAATGCAGCAAGCGACTGAATCCACCTGTGGTGCCACGGCCTGTGTGACGCCGGGCATCGCCGACGTCCAGGGGAGCGCGGATACCCGTCACATCGCCATCGACAAGGTGGGCATCAAGGACATCCGCCACCCGGTGCGGGTGCGCGACCGTGGTGGGCTGGAGCAGCACACGGTGGCCAACTTCAACATGTACGTGTACCTGCCCCACAATTTCAAGGGTACGCACATGTCACGTTTCGTGCAGATTCTGAACAGCCAGGAGCGGGAACTGAGCGTGGACTCGTTCAAGGAGATGCTGCGCGAGATGTCCCGCCGGCTGGAGTCGGCGGCCGGCCATATCGAGATGCGCTTCCCCTTCTTCGTGAACAAGCGCGCCCCGGTGACCGGCGTGGAGAGCCTGCTGGACTACGAGGTGACCTTCATCGGCGAGATCCACGACGGGGACCCGACCCTGGACATCAAGGTGGTGGTGCCGGTGACCAGTCTGTGCCCCTGCTCCAAGGAGATCGCCGCTTACGGCGCCCACAACCAGCGCTCGCATGTGACGGTGCAGGTGCGCACCCGGGGTTTCATCTGGATCGAGGAACTGATCGAGCTGGTGGAGCGGGAGGCGTCGTCGCAGCTTTACGGGCTATTGAAGCGCCCGGACGAGAAGTATGTCACCGAGCACGCCTATGACAATCCGAAGTTCGTCGAGGATATGGTGCGGGACGTGGCCACACGGCTCAATGCCGACGAGCGGGTGGCGGCCTATGTAGTGCAGTCGGAGAACTTCGAGTCCATCCACAACCACTCCGCCTATGCCCTGATCGAGCGCGACAAGGACGCCGAGGCGCGCATCGCCGAGGCGTCGCTTTGAGAAGATTATTGTCCACAAATGAACGCAAATGAACGCAAATTAAGATCATGTTTTTTTCTCTATTTGCGTTCATTTGCGGACAAATCTCTTCTACTGGGGAGTGGATAACTCTGCCGGCGAGATGAGTGTATTGAACTGTTCGCACCAGACTACCACCGAGCCGTAATCCCCCACCGCGACCCCCGCCGGTACCGCGTAGGTCTGGGCGCCGCTGAATGACTTGAGCGGGCCCAGGTCGACGAACATCGTCTCCTCTACCCGGGTATCCGGGTCGATGCCCCGCTGCGGCACCAGATAGAGGTGATATTTGGGTCCGGGTCCCACCGCGAAGTCCTCGCCCAGTTCGACCCGGTTGTCATAGACAGACAGGCCCCCGCTGCCGTAGTGGATACGGTCAGCGGGGTCGGCCTGGATGAAGCGCCCGGCGGCCCTGAGGGCCCCACCTTGGTCGACGGCGGCGCCCACCGTATGACCCGGGGTACGCGCGGCCACGAAGGGGTAGGCGAAGAACCCGCCCACCCCTCCCAGGGCCGCGCCGATCAGTAGACCGATCAGCAGGTAGCGGGCCGCCGCGGGGTCCGGCGCCGGACCCCGCGGCGCGTACCGGTTCAATGGGCAGAACCCTTCAGCGCATTCACCATGCCCTCGATGGTGTCCTTGGCGTCGCCGAAGACGAGCGAGGTGTTCTCTTTATAGAAGAGCAGATTGTCCACCCCGGAATAGCCCGGACGCATGGATCGTTTGAGGAAGAAGACCTGCCGCGCCTTGCCCGCCTCCAGGATCGGCATCCCGTAGATGGGGCTCGTCTTGTCCTCCTTGGCGGCCGGGTTCACCACGTCGTTGGCGCCCACCACCAGGGCCACATCGCAGCCCGGGAACTCCGGATTGATCTCGTCCATCTCCAGCACGCGGTCATAGGGGATGTCGGCCTCCGCCAGCAGCACGTTCATGTGACCGGGCATCCGGCCCGCCACCGGGTGGATGGCGAACTTGACCTCGACCCCGCGCGCCTCCAGCAGTTCCATCAGTTCCTTGCAGGAGTGCTGCGCCTGCGCCACGGCCATGCCGTAGCCGGGGATGATGATGACCTTGTTCGCGTCCTCCATCCAATAGACCGCGTCATCCACCGAGGACGACTTGACCCCGCGGCTGGCCGCCAGGGCCCCGGCACTCGGGTCGCCGGTCTCGTCGCCGGAGCCGAAGCCGCCGAAGACCACGTTGATGATCGAGCGGTTCATGGCCTTGCACATGATGTAGGAGAGGATGGCGCCGGAGAACCCGACCAGGGCACCGACGATGATCAGGAGGTTGTTGTGCAGGGTGAAGCCGGTGGCCGCCGCGGCCCAGCCGGAATAGCTGTTGAGCATGGAGATGACGACCGGCATGTCGGCCCCGCCGATGGGGATGATCAGGGTCACGCCGATGACGAAGGCCAAGAGCGTCATGAGCGCGAGCGCCCACACGGACCCGGTCATGGCGAAGTAGACGCCCAGCCCGAGGGTGGCGATGCCGAGCAGTGCGTTCAGGAGGTGCTGACCGGCGAACTTGACCGGTGCGCCACTCAGCAGCCCCTGGAGCTTGCCGAAGGCGATCACCGAGCCGGTACAGGTGATGGCGCCGATGATGACGCCGGCCGAGAGTTCTCCCATCATCACCGCGCCCGGGTGCCCGGTAATGAAGAAGGTACCGATGGCCACCAGCACCGCCGCCATACCGACGAAGCTGTGCAGGGCCGCCACCAATTGGGGCATGGCGGTCATCTGGATGCGCATGGCGAGGATGATGCCGATCACCGCACCGATCGCCACGCCGGCGGCGATCAGGCCATAGGCCTGGACCTCGTGACCGAACAGGGTGGCGGCCACGGCGATGACCATGCCGATGATGCCATAGAAATTGCCGCGGCGGGCCGTGGCGGGATGGGTCAGGCCCTTGAGGGCAAGGATGAAGAGGATGGCGGAGGCCAGATAGGCCACGGCCTGGGTATTGACCGAGAGTTCCATTGATGTTCCTTACAGTGGTGAGCGCCGGGTGGCAACAGGGCGGTGGATACCGTCGGGGGCGACGCTCCTACCGGGGCTTCTTCTTGAACATCGAGAGCATCCGGTGGGTCACCAGGAAGCCGCCGAAGACGTTGATGGAGGCGAGCAGCACGGCGATGAAGCCGAGCACCGAGGCGCCGGTCCCGGCCTGCTCGAACCCGGCGACCAGCAGTGCGCCGACCACGACGATGCCGGAGATGGCATTGGTCAGGGCCACCAGCGGCGTATGCAGTGAGGGCGTGACGCCCCAGATGACGTAATAGCCGATGAAACAGGCCAGGACAAAGACATAGAGTGCGAGCAAGGATTCAGACATGGCAGTGGTTTCCGTAAAGCGCGCCTGGCGCACCGTAGGGTTGAGGGTTCAAGGTGATTGCGGTGCGCGCGGCGCACCCTAGCCCAGCATCGCCGCCGTGATGTCGTCCTGCATCAGGTCCTTGAGGACGGGTCCGGCGTCGCCCTTCTCGACCATGATCTCGATCAGGTTGGCCAGGTTCTTGGCATAGAAGGCGCTGGCATCGGCGGCGACCATGGACGGGTAATTGGTGTGGCCGACGATCACGACCCCGTGGCGCTCCACCACCTGGTCCGGGACCGTCAGGGGGCAGTTGCCGCCGCTGCCCGCCGCCAGGTCCACGATCAC
>Ga0247841_10009040_pt1 | contig 14068 bp, 10 predicted proteins | sample LaCruzMarch2015__2_FD_192410 | JGI IMG/M metagenome (GOLD analysis project Ga0247841, IMG submission 192410) | Freshwater microbial communities from meromictic Lake La Cruz, Castile-La Mancha, Spain - LaCruzMarch2015_18m | ecosystem: Environmental > Aquatic > Freshwater > Lake | place: Spain...
GATGTAGCTGCTCGCGGTCGTGGTGCGGCTACCCCCGGCATTAGTGGCCGTGTGCGTGACCGAGTAGATACCCGCAGTGGTATAAATGTGGGTCGAATTCTCTTCAGTACTCGATGAACCATCACCAAACGACCATTCCCATGATGTGGGAGTGTAGGATGAAGTATCAGTAAACTGGACGGTAAAGGGGACCGTGCCGGATTTCACGTCCGCGGTGAACGACGCGATAGGAGATATGACTGAAGTAACCGTGATATAGCCGGTTGTACTCGTGGTGTTGCTGCCTGCGTCATTTGTCGCGGTCAGGGTTACCGTATATGTTCCCGCACCCGTATATTCATAGATTGGGCTCTGTGTGGTTGTGGTCCCGCCATCACCAAATGTCCAGCTCCACGAAACCGGGGAATTTGTCGAGGTATCAGTGAACTTGACATACAAGGGGGTTGTCCCGGATGTTACGTTTGAGGTAAAACCGGCAACCGGGACCGCATAGGTGACCGTGATGTACCCTGTATTCGTAATCGTGTTGCTCCCACCGGCATTCGTTGCGGTGAGCGTGACCGTGTACGTGCCAGCAGTTACGTATGTGTGTGACGGGTTTTCGACTGTGGATGTGTTTCCGTCACCAAATGACCAGACCCATGTTGTAGGGGTGTTCGTAGACGAGTCCACAAACTGGGCCGTAAGGGGGGCGGTTCCGGTCTTCACCGTTGACACAAACGAGGCGACAGGGATCGTAGAAACTGCACTCACGATGATATAACCGATCTGGGTAACCGTGTTGCTCCCGCCGGCATTCGTGGCGGTAAGAGTGACCGTGTAGGTGCCCGCAGTTGAGTATATGTGCAACGGATTCTGAATCGTTGATGTGCTGCCATCACCAAACGACCAGGTCCACGAAGTGGGCGAGTTCGTTGATGAGTCCACGAACTGGACATTGAGCGGTGTTGTTCCAGCCGTCACGCTCGAAACGAACGACGCGACAGGTGAGGTTGCGGCCGAACTTACCATTACATACCCGGTCCGGGTAATCGTGTTGCTTCCCTCCGGATTCGATGCCGTGAGAGTGACCGTGTAAGTACCTGCTGCTAAATACGTGTGGATCGGGCTCTGTATCGTGGATGTGCCACTGTCACCGAACGACCAGGTCCACGAAGTGGGCGAATTCGTTGATGAGTCTATGAACTGAACATTGAACGGAGCCGTTCCCGTAGTCACATTCGAGACAAATGATGCGACTGGCGAGGTTGCGGCGCACGCTGGGATGAACAAAGCACCAAGAATGATGAGAAGAAGTCCTGCGATAACCGGTTTCACAAGAGATCTTTGGCCCGTCTGCCATAAGCCGTGTTTTTTATCAGAGGGAGTCTGCAATACTGCACCTTCAGTGAGACCACTTCTTCCCATCATTATTTATGATCCGAGCATTAGAGAAGTGAAATATTCCCCATAATCCGGTAATAATTGAACTTTGAAGGATCTATTATTCCTCAGAGGACAATTGTTACCGCAGGGCCAGACTGTCTGTTATATCATGATGCCGGTAAAAATGAGAGGGGGCAGGATCCGGGGTAGGTTCCTGCCTTCCGGGTCAAAGAAGTGATCGATAGGCGTTGCGGGTCCCGCCGGCGTCATTTCTCTGCCTCATGCAATTGGGTGTAGTGGGCCGGATCTGCAGGGATAAGGGGTTTCTCCAGTATACCTTGCCCTGCCTCCTTTACCTGCGCCGGTCCGGTTCACTACGATCTGATGAATGCTGTGATTCTCCGTATCTTACTCATAGTGCCTGCTGAATTCTGTGCTGTTCCGGGCCTGAAAAACTGGTGGCCTGTATGCAATAATACCCACAATGTAAGGCCGGAAATGTCAAGTGCACTGGTCTCGCATATACCAGTGACCTGCACAATCATTGTTATCCGGCTTGGACGTCGTTTCTGTGTTCATTCTTCCTGCCTGTTCGGGCAATCACCCCCCTTTCCTGATGGCTGCCATACGGGGCAGTCATCCCGAATCACCATACTCCCCGGCCCTATTATATTCAGAACATGACCGGAGTGATATATTGCCGTGGGTCATGCATAATCTGAACCTGCGGGTGTACATAATCTGGCACTGGACATATCTTAAAAAAAGACGGCTCTGTGACCGGTTCGATTGTCCGGTCGTGTATATTAGAATTCCAGCACAGATCTGGGGACATTAGAGGTTACTCGCCCCGGTCGCAGAGGCCGTTGTTGATCAAGTTTGACCATAGGGGACAAGTCGGCGATCCACAATGGTGGCCCTTGGGGCAGGTCCGGCCAATGCCGGTGATCGTGCACAGGAGGGCCGAGACCAACATTATTACGTTGATAATGTAATTCATGGCTGTTCGTTTCATGCAATTTTCCTAACTGTCTTGACCCTTACTCCACACCGATCCTGTTTTTCTGGTTCGGATTAATTTTCTGTTTTAATTTCCTGGAATGTATTATCTTTGAGAACACCTTCTGGGTATAGTATTTTAATAACATGGACATCTCGTTTTTCGCCTCCTGTTCAGGCATTCCGTTCATTCACTCCTCAGAGCGTCAATGGGATCCATATTCGAACCACGCCACGCCGGGTAGACCCCGGAGAGGATACAAACCAAAAGACCGAACGCCATACCTATTGGGATATACATGATACTCTCGGGGAGCAAGAAGTACTTTGTAGTGCCAATCATGTAGCTCACCACCGAATACCCGATAATGAGGCTCCCGACTCCCCCTATACCCGCACCCAGTATTCCAAGGATGACCGCTTCGTACAGGAACATCCTGCGCACCTCACCTTTCTCGGTCCCGATGGAAAGAAGGATACCGATCTCCTGAATCCGCTCATTCACCGACATCATCATAACGTTGAAGATGCTTGTTGCAGCGACCAGAAGTGATATGCCTCCGATCGCAAGGATGAATGTAGTTATCGAAGATAGGGATGATGTGATACTGGAAATCCTTGAACTTGCATCCGAAATTCTCACCGCAGGTTTCTTCTCATCGGTATTTAATTTCGCGTCAATCGCGGTTTCCACATCAGTTATCGTACTAATATCCTTGACAATTACGTTTACCTGGTTGTAGATGTCCTCGCCGCCATAATGGTTCGTATACCAGTCATTCGAAACAATGATTGCATTATCGGTATTCACATTATCCGATGACATACCCCGCGTAGCGAGGATACCGACAACCCTGACCACAGGACGGGACTCATCAGTATCCTTCCCGATCTTGATCCTGCTGCCAATTTTTAAATTGAAGTTGGTGGCGATGGTGGATCCCACAAGGGCATCATTTATGCCTTCAATGTTAGTCCCGTTCGATATCGTTAGGAACTTTGTGATGTCATCAGGATCGATCCCGTAGACCGAACTCCTGCCCGGAGTGGATAACAATGTGAATTCAGTATTTGTCGAATATATTGGCACGATCTTACTCGTTGTTCCTGCAGCGAGTTTGATCTTATTAAGCTGCGTTTTTGTTATTCCTGTTGCTGAAGATGAAGATGACGAGGAACTGGATCCCGGAGGTCCCATCCTGACCGCGTCTGCGGTGATAACAATGGAATCTGCACCTGATGAGAGTTGATCTTTTACCTGGAGCTGCATATTGGTCCCCAGCATCCCCATGGAAGAGATTGCTACAACGCCGATCACGATACCGATCGAGGCCAGGATAGAACGCAGGAGATTAAGGCGGACACTCCTGACGGAAAGATCAAAGAAAATATCTTTCATGCTGCTATCCTCCCGTCTTCAAGGGTGATTGTCCGGTTTGCGTACTCCGCGATCTTTGGATCATGGGTAACAATGATGATTGTCTTTCCTTCGCTGTGAAGGCCGCAAAGAATGTCCATTATCTGGTGCCCAGTCTTCCGGTCAAGATTACCGGTCGGCTCGTCGCAGAGCAGTATCTTCGGGTCATTGACCAGGGCCCGGGCAATGGCCACACGCTGCTGCTGGCCACCGGAGAGCTGGGTGGGACGGTGGGCACTCATAGCCTCATCAAATCCAACGGCTTTGAGCATGGCAGTGGCTTTTCCGGACTCATCCCGTTTCTTGTATTTCAGGATGAGTGGGTATTCTACGTTCTCATACGCAGAGAGCAGGGGAATTAAGTAAAATTTCTGGAAGATATATCCAATAGTATCTCTGCGCATGTGCGTGCGTTCGAGAGCGGATAAGCTTGCCACATCCCTTCCCGAAATAAACAACTCTCCCGATGTCGGGACGTCGAGAATGCCAAGTTGGTTCATCATCGTTGATTTACCGGACCCAGATGGCCCCATGATCGCGACAAACTCATTCTCCTCTATTTCGAGCGATATGTGATCGAGCGCCGTAAAGTCGCCACTTTCCAGGTGGTATATCTTGCTGACATCAGTAAACCGGATAAGTGGGGTAGTGATCATGACCAAACCCCCTTATTGTTTCTTGAATTTAGCAGCGAGCCATTTGCGTTTGATATACAGCACGATACCTGCAATAACGAGTATTCCCGCTACAATAACCGGGTAGAACGAACTGATACCACTGCTGCCACTACCGGAAAAGAGGCTGGTGCTACCCATGCCCGGAGGAGCACCGCCCATACCCTGAGGACCGTTGGTTCCCATCCCGGTACTGCCTGAAGTCTTCGATGTTGAGCTGTTACTTCCTGTGCCCGTAGCAGATCCGAGATTGAGATTTTTAGTGACACTATAATCATTCCCCTCTGCATCTTTCCAGAGCATTACAAGAGGCACTGATGATAGGTCCTGGCAGGTGAAGGTCACTTCAAAACTCCCGGCATCATCGGAGGCCAGGCTGCCAATCGCATATTCAGCGTACATTCCTGTGGCCTGTGCCGGTGAGCCAACTGTTACGGTGAGACCTTTTGCTGCAGAAATTCCTGTGTTCGTGATATCCCCGGTCAGGTCATAGTACGAACTTTTTGTGGTCAGGGCAACATTGTTGACAACAGGTAATGCTGCAGTCTTGTCGTTCCCGATGGTAACGGGGAGGATTACATCTGTTGAGTGATCGGTATCCCCACTCTGGTAACTGATATGGAAGCTCAGGTTTGCGGATTGGCTGGGGGTAACCGTAAAAGGAATCTGTACAGAACTTTGAGACGCGAGTGAACTGACATATTTTTCTGATGGGCTGACTTTAATCCCGCTGCCGGATGCTGTGACCCTGATATTATCAATCACTCCATCACGGGGATTAATGATACTCAGGTTGACAGTTTTTTCTATAGCCAGAGGAAATACCTGGGGTGCATCGGAGATGCTCGCCATGATATTCGTTGAATCCACAGGAATAAGGAGTGGATAATGGAATACATCGCCATCTTTTGGTTCTACGGAGAATATGGCGAAATGATCGCCTTCCGGGGGAGGCGCAGTAATAAGGAACGAATACTTTATCGTGGAACCGGATGCGATATAGCTCATTGTTTTAAAGGTATCAGTACCGACAACATCGACCGTAGTGCTAAAGATGTTCGGATTTGAAAGTCCGATTGACTGATTGCCGGAGTTCCCAAGCGTGATTGAAATTGTACCCTGCTCAAAAGGGTAGAGAACCCCGGGATCCATAGTGACTGATGATACATACAACATTGATGCAGTATTTGTGGCAGCACTTACAACGGGTATTACTGATACCATCAGCAACACCAGAAATATGCTGATTATAGCGGATTTTTTCTTCATAATCTCTCCAATATTCACGGGCAAAGAAACTGCGGCATTGTGCACTTTTTCTGACAACAGCCTTCGATTCTCTGCTAAATTACCCATACCGGGTGTAGCCTTCATGACGATGTTTTCAGGGCCACTTATATTCGCATCATGGGGTCGGGGGTATTATTGACAAAAAACAGGAATGATTAAACCGGGGAGTTCACTATATGCCTGAAATGAAATTCCCCTCAGAAGAGGGATTTCATTATCTCATTCTCTCATATCGGATCATCCTCTCGAACACCCATGAGGAAGCATTCTTATGGAGAAAAAATCCATTTTCCTCTTAACGGGTTCTGATATGCATGAGTGAAAGTTCGTCTGCCAATAAAATGTCTCCCAGAGACCTGATGATCGTGATTGTTATCTCTCTCGGCTCGTTTATGGCCGGTCTCGATGCCACGATTGTAAATATTGCGCTTCCTGATATTGCAAAATCCTTAGACATCTCCACTGTCATGGCATCATGGGTACTTAACGCATACCTCATCGTCCTTGTCAGCCTCCTGCTCGCTGCATCACGCCTCGGGGATATGAAAGGGTACCGGAATCTTTTCCTCGGCGGTTTTGCTCTCTTCACTGTCGGGTCTGCCCTTTGTGGGTTATCCCCGACAATCGGCATGCTCATCGCATCGAGGATGATCCAGGCTGTGGGCGGGGCGGTCATCTCGGCGCTCGGGGCAGTCATGGTCACGTCGTACTTGTCATCATCCCTGCGGGGACAGGCGCTCGGCATTGTTGCCATGTTCACCATGCTCGGAGCCGCTCTTGGCCCGGTTGTCGGGGGTTTTCTCACCAGCGCATTCAGCTGGCAGTACATCTTCTTAGTAAACCTGCCGGTGGGAATCGTTGCGATCATTCTCGGCATGCACATCCTCCCGAATCTGGCACCGGTGACCCCGAAAGCAAAAATTGACATCCCCGGTGTCCTGCTGGTCTTTATTGCGCTGGGTTCCCTCATTATTGGCCTCACCACGGTGCAGGGTAATGATCCCCAGTTCGGAATGATAGCTCTTGTAATCTCTGCCATATTCTGGGTTCTTTTTATTGTGCAGGAACGCCGTGGAAAAGAGCCGCTTATCAATACCAGCCTCTTTGCCAACCGGGCATATTCACTCCAGAATGTGAACGTCATGCTGATCCAGATGGCGATGGCTGGTGTCATGGTCATCATGCCGTTCTATCTTGAGATGGTAAAAAAGATCCCTGCAGGTAATGCCGGTACGATCCTGCTCACGTTGCCGGTCGGCATGATCCTGACCGCCCCCCTTGCTGGAAAGATCTCTGACATAATCGGGACAAAAAAACCAATTATCGCCGGCTTTGTGGTCTGTGCGGTTGCCCTCTTCCTCCTCTCCACCATTTCTGCCGAGACGAGCGTGGGACGCATCGGTATCTACCTCTTCTTACTCGGTGCAGGAACCGGTATAGCATTCTCGCCGCTGAATAGTGCAGTGATGGGCGAATGCCCGGTAAAAGACCGCGGGTCCACGAGCGGCCTTGTCAAGATGATGACCAATCTCGGGTCATCGCTCGGAGTCGCTGTCGTGATGCTGGTGGCAACAATCGCAGCAGGACCAAAACTTGCACAGGTTTCGGTTCATGCACTGTCGTCAAAGGAACTCGCGAGTGCGTTTGATACGGCGTTCCTGTTCTGCATGGTACTGGAGATTATCGGCATTGTGCTGATGCTCATGGTTACGGCAAAGGAGCCCTCGGGTGAGAGCAGCGGGGAAGCCGGGATCGGGTTTTAGATCTCTTCTTTTTTTCTGGGGATCTGAGAGCACTAACATATCTGACGGAGTCTTTTCCCGTAACTCAGTATCATGTCCCGCTCTCTTTTGAACCTGATAGCCATCATGGGTGTACTGTTTGCATCCCCCTCGCTGGAAGGATAATTACAGATAGGGAATCGCCACCTTTTTATTTGCCTGTAATAGAGATCTCTGGCAAAGAGCAACCTGCATATGTCTGAAAAACCGGTCCTCCAAAACGGAACTGACTTAGACGAGGCTATATACCGGGCTGCGGGGGATCATACCAAAAAAGCTCCCGGATCAATCCTTATTGTTGAGGATAGTAAGACACAGGCTGAATATCTCCGGGCCATTCTTGAAAATGAAGGCTACCACACTGTTCTTGCTATGAATGGCTGTGAGGCCCTGGAACAGATCGCAGTTGATCGCCCAATGATGGTACTCACTGATATCGTTATGCCGGAGATGGATGGATATGAGCTCTGCTGCAGGATAAAGCAGGATAAGAAGAGTTCAGATATCCCGGTTATTCTCGTTACCCGTCTTTTTGATACGGAGGATGTGATCAAAGGACTGGCAGCCGGGGCGGATGATTTTATCATCAAACCTTTTAAACCCGCCTATATTCATTCACGTATCACTTCTATCTTATCACATCTGGAAAAACCTGATCCGGATGAATTGTCTCCCGGGTTTGAAGTGACCGTTGCCAATACAACGTACATGATCTCTGCAGGCCGTCTCCGAATCTTTAATATCCTCCTGTCCACATACGAGGCGGCCGTTAATAATAATAGGGAACTGCAGGAAGCACACGAGCAGTTGAATGCCTTCAACGAGGAACTTGTCTCCTCCAATGAACAGCTGCTGCAGGCAGCAAATGACCTCAGGAAATCAAACATAGCCCTTGAATACGAGAATACGGAACGTAAACGGGTAGAAGAAGCCCTTGCAGAAGCAAATAAAAAGCTCAATCTGCTCTCAAGTATCACCCGCCATGACATCAACAACCAGCTACTGATACTGAACGGGTATGTAGAATTGTTGCACGGAGAAATTCCTGATCCATCTCTTGAAGATTATTTTTCCCGTATCGCAAAAGCAAGCAGCCAGATCTCTTCCATGATCCGATTTACTAAAGATTACGAGAAGATTGGTATACGTGCACCCGTCTGGCATGATCTTCAGGTTCTTGTGAATAATGTGGAAAAAGGAGTTATACCCGGACAGGTAACGATTAAAAACGATCTTCCTGCCGGCATAGAAGTATTCACCGATCCATTGATCGTCAAGGTCTTTTTCAACCTGATCGATAATGCAATCCGACATGGCGGGGGCCGGATCACGACAATCCGATTCTCTTTTAAGGAAAGTAATGGGGACCGGATGATCGTGTGCGAAGATGATGGTGATGGTGTAGCCACTGATGATAAGGAGAAGATCTTTTCGCGGGGTTTTGGGAAGAACACGGGTTTTGGATTGCCCATCTGCCGGGAGATTCTCGAAATTACCGGTATCACGATCAAAGAGAACGGGGTGCCGGGCAAAGGTGCACGGTTCGAGATCGTAGTGCCACCCGTAACATTCCGTAAGACGGGCTGAGCATAGGCGGATTTTTCAGCCAGCAACATAGTTATCGCTGTGATAAGTAAGTATTAAGTCAATGGCGGGTCAGGGAGTGTACAATCCGAATATGGCTACGGGCGTCTCGGATACCGGTGCTGTCTCTCTTCTCCACGATCTCTCAAGCTGGCGCACGGAGCTTGCCCGCAGCATTGCCCGGAATAATCATGGTTTGCAGAGCGACACAATCGCAGCAGCCACAAACCGGATCATCGGGCGTCTCATATTCCTGCGTATAGCAGAAGATCGGGGACTCATGGAAGCTGGAACCCTCCGTCAGATCCAGTGTGCCGCTAGCCCCCTCACTACCGTTTCAGATTTATTTTTGAAGAGCGAAGATCCGTGGAAAGAGGTCTCCCTGATTGGTTGGAGTCAAAAGACTCACAAAGATCCGGTACCCGAAGATCGCGTGATTCAAAAAATTCTCCTGCATCTGTGCGAACCGGACCGGCAGTACCGTTTCGATACCCTCTCCAACGCAATGATCGCAGAGGTGTTTGATCAGCACTTCACCAGCACAATCCGCCGCTCTGCTGCCCATCAGGCAGTCATTATTGAGACCCGTGACGCAATCCAGTCGCAGGGAACTCCAACCCCCTCATCGGAAATGATCGCATTCATGGTACGCTCGTCTCTTGCAGGTGTGTACGAAAACCGGCACCCGGACGATAAGCTTCCGGTACGGGTTCTCGACATTGCATGCGGTTCAGGACGGGTACTTCTCTGTGCCTACCGGGAACTCCTTTCCTATTCCGGGTGTGGCAGTCAAACGCTTGCGAAACGGCAGGAACCTCTCGTGGCCTCGATTCACGGTGTTGATCTCGATCCTCATGCCGTTGCCGTAGCAAAGATGCTCCTTTTCTTCGAACTTTGCAACGGTGAGCGGGCTGAAACTCTGCCGGAAGAATTTATGTGTCTTGCAGGACTGGTGTTCCGGGTACTGGACCGTAACATCCTGTGTGGTAATTCCCTTATCGCAATGGATGTCGAGGGTGAAGATTCGATCGCTTTCTCCCCCGCACACGAGCGGCACCGGATCTATCCTCTCGATTGGAAAAGTTCATTTCCAGAAATCCTGCTTGCGGATGGATTTGACGCGGTGCTGGGCAATCTGCCGGATGGTCCACTCCAGCCGCACGAGTGGGTCCACCGGTATTTCCAGCGTCATTATTCCATGTACCATCAGCAGGCAGATCGTTCTGCCTTTTTTATCGAGCGGGGCCTATCTCTTCTCAGCCCGGGTGGAACGCTTGGCTGTGTGACAGGGAACCGCTGGCTCCGGGCCAGGTCCGGAACACCTGTCCGAAAGCACCTTCTCCAGTACCAGATTGAAGAGATCACCGATTCCGGCACGGAAACTGAGGATAAACTACACCCCTCGCTCTGCGTAATCCGGATCAGCTGCCACACACCCTTACACACTTTCTTTGCAGCCCCGCTGGATCTTAATGGTGCACAACCGCTGGAGATGCAGGTTCGTCTGGGCCGCTTCCCGCTCGATCAAACGGTGTTGAGTGCAGGCGGCTGGACGCTCCGCGATACACGGGTGCAGGATCTCTTGAAAAAAATCCGCAGTGCCTGTAAACCGCTTAAGGAAGTGGTGATGGGCCGGGTTTACCACGGGATTACTACTGGGCTGGACGAGGCGTTTGTGATCAATGCCAGTCAGAGAAAAGAGCTGATTGAGGCATCCTTAAAAAGCAAATCCTTAATCCGCCCGTTTATTTCCGCAGGAGAGATTGTCCGTTACGGTTCACCTCCGCTGTCACGTTTCATTCTTTTCATTCCGCAGGGATGGACAATCTCCCACGCAGGTGATCAGGCTGGCTGGCAATGGTTAAAGAAGAAATATCCAGCCATTGCCCGGCACCTGAAACCGTTTGCAGAGCGGGCAAAGGAGCGTAAGCACCAGGGAGATTTCTGGTGGGAGTGTGCCTGCGAGCCGGGTGTCTTTGACCGGGACCAGTCACGGATATTTTTCCACGTTTCCGGAGAATTCCCGGCGTTTACATTTGATGCAGAAGGTGCAATTCCGGACCGCCATACCCGGTTCATCCGTCACTCAAGCCTCTACCTGCTTGCGATACTCAACAGCCGGCTGAGTGCGTTCTTTCTACGGGTTGCTGCGGATGAATTACCGGAAAAAAAGAAAACACCGGTATGGGAGCGGATTGCGGCACTTCCTATATATACTACGGACTTTGACAAGCCTGATGACAAAGCCCGGCACGATCGCATGGTCATGCTCGTTAAGGGGATGCTCGAGTTACACAAGCACCTGAGCCACGCTAAGACTGATCAGGAAAAGCGGCTCGTCACGCAGGAGATCGAGTCGACCGACCGGCAGATCGATTCGCTGGTGTACGGGTTGTATGGGCTGACCGCGGATGAGATTGCGGTTGTGGAGGAGAGCGTCGGTAAATAATAACAACAAAAAAATTATTTTTTTAGATTCCTGATCTTCATGGCAATTTCATTGGCTTTCTGGTCACCGGCAAAAATCTGCATCACTTTTTTGAATTGTTCAGAAAATTCTTCAATATTTTCTTCAGACAGATCTTGTGGCAGGATAGCCATTTTCCTGCATTGCATGTAAACTGCAGATGTTGCCAGACCTTTTCCTATGACCGGGGATAAGATATTGGTAATTTCATCTGCGATCTGGCTCATGATTTAACCCCCGGAAACAGGGTCAGGAGTTTTTTTGCAGCAATGATATAGAACACTCCTGCAAACAGGTAACAGATACTCTGGACCCATTTCAGGGAATAGTCGCTGGTAAAACCAAAGTCCGTGCCGTCCCCGAAATAACGAAAGAGTGACCCCATTGCCATGAACAGGGCAAACAGGCACAGGAAATCAATGAATGATTTCACATTCCCGCCGAAATATTTTCGTGTGTCGAGATAGATCAGGAAGACTGCGGCAAATAGCAGGAATGTAACGATTTTCAGCGCCGGGTTCAGGGGACTTATTGCATAATCAAGAAGATCCATCATCTCTGCTCCCCACTTTGTTCTCCACCGAACAGGGCAATTGCGTTTTTAAATTTCATCCTCACGATATACGCAATCACAAGGGTGATTATCGCTAATGCAAGGGAAAAAAAACTTTCCGCCCATTTCCACTGGTTGTAGAAATCCCCCTCGTACCGGAATATCCACGCCAATACTCCGGCAACACCTCCCAACAGGAGCAGGGTGGCTATTAACTGTAATTTTCCCCCGTAGACGAGGCGGGAGCGATAAAACAAGTACACTGCAATGACAAACAGTACCAGAACAATCAGCTTCAGCAGGGGATTGAGGATACTGTCCTTATAGGAAAAAAGTTCAATTACCATTTTCTCTTACCCTCTTGTTATACACATCAAATTTTTCCAGGTAATGAGTTTCTCCTGGCCATCTACTCCTGTTACTCAATACCATCCCTCTGTTATTTTCCCCTTCTTTTATTCTCAGCATCTGTGGTATCATCAGCATCCTAACCACGGATAGATCAGCCCGGACCCTTGCGCCATGTTCCTGAAGGCAGGTAGATCTCAAAACGAGCGCCTTTTCCTTCAATCCCGGTTTCCGTAATGGATAAGCCGGTGATTGGAAGGATCTGTCGGATCAGGTACAGACCAAATCCGGTATTTGTACCGAATCCTCTTTCAAAAATTCTCTCTTTGATGGGTGCAGGTATTCCATTACCATTATCTTCAACAATCAGCATGCCTGAGCTTTCCTCTTCGATGAAGTGAACGGTGATTTCTGTCACATGCACTCCATGACGGATGGCATTCTCAAAAAGGTTGTATAAAACCAGCATGAACATGGGATCGGCAAAGATCTCATAATTTTCTGTATTTACTTTGAGATCAACATTTTCCGGGAGAAGATCAACAGCCGCCATTTTTGCGAGCTTACCGATATCCTGCCATACCGGACCTTCCACTCCCAGTTGCTCGTATTCTTTGGTGAACAGGATCATGGTAGAGATTCGCTGCGCAGCAGCTGCAACCTTCTGGGAGTATACACTGAGCGTTGGATCGGGCTGTTTTTTTTCGAGAATGCGGAGGTATCCTGTGAGCACCGCGAGCTGGTTATTGATATCGTGGCGGGTTATGGAAGAAAGGATGCTGAGTTTCTTGTTTGCCATCTTTAAGGCATCTTCCACCCGCTTGCGCTCAGTAATGTCGCGGGCTGCGGCAAATATACCCTGCACTTTTCCTGTTCCATCACGGTAGACCGTTGCGTTATACAGGACAGAGGTGATTTTTCCATCCTTGTGCCGGATCTCAAGCGGGTAATCCAGCACAACACCCTGATCAAACACTTTACGGTATCCTTCCTTTGCCCGCACGAGATCCGTGAAATAATCCGAAAAATCGGTTCCGATCAGGTAATCACGGGAGTATCCAGTTACCTGCTCGGTTGCCGCATTGACATCCGTGATCCTTCCCTCAGGAGAGATGGTGACCAGTGAGTCAAGGCTGACCTCGATCAACTTGCGGGTGTACTGGGCAGCTTTATAAAGTGCTTCTTCTGCCCGCTTGCGCTCGGTGATATCAATGAGGAGGAGAAGGATTGCGGGTTTGTTCTGGTATTGGATCGGGGTCGCTTTCACGATCACCGATCTCCGGATCGCGTTCCTGGTGATAATTTCTATCTCATATGGGGATATTTCCCCTCCTTTCTGGCGGACTGCAATATTGGCATTCACCTGTTTGTGATACTCCAGAGGAATATAGGACAGTACATGCGTGCCGACCATTTCCTCTGGCTCAAACCCCCATGCATTTGCCGATGCCGGGTTCACATAGAGAAGAATCCCATCCGATCCGTAGACAGAGAGATACTCGGGCAGGTTTTCTACAAGCCCCCGGTTGAATGACTCGCTCTCAGCAAGCGCCTCTTCCGCCAGCTTTCGTTCGGTGATATCGCGTACAA
>Ga0247841_10009041_pt1 | contig 14068 bp, 14 predicted proteins | sample LaCruzMarch2015__2_FD_192410 | JGI IMG/M metagenome (GOLD analysis project Ga0247841, IMG submission 192410) | Freshwater microbial communities from meromictic Lake La Cruz, Castile-La Mancha, Spain - LaCruzMarch2015_18m | ecosystem: Environmental > Aquatic > Freshwater > Lake | place: Spain...
GGATTTCAAATTCCGGATTTTCTGTCAGGGAAACCCGGATGGTATCCCCGATGCCGTCGGCAAGCAGGCTGCCTATGCCTACGGCTGATTTTAAACGGCCATCTTCCCCTGATCCTGCTTCGGTAACACCCAGGTGAATCGGATAGTGCATGCCGTTGATTTTCATTTTTTCTACCAAAAGACGGTTTGCACGGATCATCACTTTGGGATTGCTTGCTTTTAAAGCAAGAACCAAGTCAAAAAAACCGGCATCTTCAAAAATCCTTACAAATTCCAGGGCCGATTCAACCATTCCTTCCGGGGTATCGCCAAAACGGTCCAGAATCCTTTGGGAAAGCGATCCGTGATTGCTGCCAACCCGTATTGCAGTTCCATGTTCCCTGCATATATTCACCAACGGCCTGAGTCGTATTGCGATTTGCTCCAGCTCCTCCTGATAGTGGTTTCCCTGGATCCAGAAGTCCGTGTCCTGGTTCTGTTTTTTATCGATATAATTCCCCGGGTTTATCCTTACTTTTTCGACAATGGAAGCGGCCAGTTCCGCTACTTTTGGTTGAAAGTGAACATCGGCTATCAACGGGATCTGATACCCTTTTTTGAAAAGTTGCTTTTTTATTGCTTTGAGGTTTTCAGCTTCCTTTAATCCCGGAGTGGCAATTCTTACATATTCGCAACCTGCATCAGCCATCCGGATGATCTGTTGAACCGTACCTTCCGTATCAAGCGTGTTGGTATTGGTCATGGATTGTACCCTTACCGGATAATTTCCGCCCAGGGGAAGATTGCCGATATGGACAACCCTGGATTGAACTCTTGAATACGAATCGGGGCAGGTCATAGGCCATTTGTTTTATTCCGATGTAAAAATTTTCCTTTCATATTCCAGGGGTACCTCATCCCCCTAACCCCCTTCAACCTGTCCAACCAGTCCAACCCGTCCAACCTGTCCCTTAAACCAATCCCTTAACCCTGGGTTTTCCTGCAATAAAATCTTTCAGGTAAAAGGGTTCAAAATAGGCGATATTTTCGAATTGGTCCCGGTTCCATTTATCTTCTGCCAGAGCCGCCATAAACTTTGCTGAAGCCGTAAAATTATCGATAAAAAAAGCATTTTTGCGATGTTCCAGCAACGGTTTGCATTTTTCCGCACCGCTACCGGCAAAAACCATTCTTCTGTGGATTAAAAAATCGTCAAAAGATGTATCTTGGATGATTTCGGCGGCAGCTTCTTTCACAGGATTCATTTCGGTATCATAAACGGCCGTATAAACTTCCATCCGGCGGGCATCGATGAGGGGACAAAAAAAACCAATGGGTGGGGGTTCGGACAAGCCGGTTTGGGTTTCCCGACCGGCAGAAGCATGGTTTTTCATTCCCAGGGCCATCGATTGCAGGGTGGAAATTGCAATAAGGGGTTTTTCGAGCGAATAACAAAGCCCTTTGGCCGTAGCGACACCGATACGGATACCGGTATAGGACCCCGGGCCCATGCTGACGGCAACCGCATCCAGGTTTGACAGGGCATAGCCGCCGGAAGCAATGATTTCTTCAATAAAAACGGTTAGCAGGGAAGAATGTTCGTTGGGCGAGGATGATTCTTTGATTTTGACTATATTCCCATTTAGAGCCAGGGCAACGGAACAAACCTCTGTTGCAGTTTCCAGGCACAGGATTAACCCCATCTGTTATTTTTCTTTGCTGAACAAATCTTTCTTATCCACTTTTTTGACCTTATCGCCATCCTTCAATGTTTTAGAAACAACGGTATACGGGGCAGTAATGATTTCGGCGCCATCTTTTAATCCGGACAAGATTTCAATATAGGTATTATCCTGGATCCCGGTTTTTACATCGGCTTTTTTGGCAGTGCCATCGCTGAGTAAAAAGACACATTCCTGGATTTTATCATTTTTTTTCTGGGTTGTAACGGTTTCAACATGGTCATCTTCGTCTGTTTTCTTCGACTTAGCCTGTTCCTTGATTTTGTCGAGGGTATCTTTTGCAATCCGGGTTGTTACTGCTTGGATGGGTACGGTCAGGACATTGTCAGCCGTTTCGGTCTGGATTTCAACCGTACAGGACATACCGGGGCGGAAGGGGGAGAAATCGGGATTTTTACCTTCCATAAGGTCGTGATATGATTCTTTCAGCATGTGGATTTTGACGTTAAAATTGGTTACCTGGTCAACGCTTACCCCGGTGGTATTGGCAGAGGTTGCGATTTCGGTGACCACCCCTTTAAATTTGCGGTTCAGGTAGGCATCCACTTCGATGAGCGCCGTATCGCCCATCGATACCCGCACAATATCATTTTCGTTGACCAGCACCTGGGCTTCCATTTCATTGAGGTTGGCGATACGCATGATCTCGGTTCCGCTGGAAAACTGAGACGCTCCCGTAACCCGTTCCCCTTTTAGAACGCCAAGTTTGGAAACCGTGCCATCGTTGGGCGAAAATATGGCAGTCCGGGTAAGGTCTTCCTTTGATCGTTTCAGGCCTGCTTCAGAGCTTTTCACCATAAATTCGGAAGCATTGATATCTTCTTCAGCGGCAGTGACCTGTGCCTGGGCAACCTGAAATGACGATTTTGCATGGTCGAAGTCGGCCTTGGAGATAACATTTTGCTTGAACAATTTATCCTGACGGTCGAAGGTAAGCTTCGCATTTTCGAACTGTGCTTTCATTTGGGCAAGCCGTGCTTTTGAATTGGCCAGATTGGCTTTCTGGGTATTCAGAGCTGCTTCGCTCTGATCAAACTGTGAAATATAAATTTCAGGGTCAATTTTTGCAAGTAAATCCCCTTTTTTTACCTGTTCCCCTTCTTTTACATAGAGTTCAACTACCTCGCCGGAGATATAGGGGCTGATTTTAATATCTTTTTCCGGCTGAATTTTACCATTTGAAGAGACGGTCTGAATAATGGTCCGTTTCATTACTTTTTCGGTTGCGATTTTGATGCCTTCATCACGTTTCCCTTTAACAACGGCAACAATGACGATTATGGCCACCACCGCCACTGCGGCGATGATGATCCACATTTTTTTTCTGGATTTTTTGATGGTCATGGATATACGGTTTTAATGCCATTATTCGCGAACGATCCGGATGGGGTTACCCATATAGAAATCGAGAATGGTTGTTTTAAAAATAAAATCATATTTGGCCTGGAGCAGATCCGATTCGGCCTTGGTCAGATCTTTTTTGCTGTTATTATAATCAAAGGAGGTCATCATGCCCACATCAAATTTTTGTTGGGTATATTTAAAAGATTCCTGTTGGGCATTGACTTTTTCAACGGAAGAATTAAATTTTTTAAGTGAGGAAACAGCATCGGCATAAGCTTGTTCAATGAGTTTACGCAAATCTCTTTTTTTAATATCCAGGTCAAGTTCCGATTGTGCATGATAGATTTTAGCCTGACTGATGGAATTGCGGCTTGTCCATCCGTTAAAAATCGGGACCCTCAGATAAAAACCAAGGGATTGATTTTCGTTTTGGTGCAGCTGGTCGTTAAAGGAGATGACGCGGGTTGAATAATCCATGTTATAGGAAAGCACGGTATCGCGTGACATTTGTGTGATTCCTGTTTTTTGAAGGGTGACTACCGGGTCAACATTGGGATCAAGTTCTTTGGCAACCCCCGAATAGCCGGTTCCCCACGAACCGGCAAAGGTCAGGCTGGGATATAAAGTTCCCCGTGCGATTGCCAGCGATTTCCGGGCAGCCTGAACGCGCAGGTCGGCTGCCTGAATTTCGGGGCGCACATTCAGTGCGTGTTCATAAATAATTTCAGGTGTAATCAGCTCTTTGGGGGCCTGCACCAGTTTTAAAGCTGGTTTCTCAATCTGAAAATCACGTGACACAGGGGTATCGATTAGTTGCTGCAGAGAGAGGATTGATATACCAAGGCGGTTTTCTGCTTCCACCAGTGCGAGTTCCTCCGAAGCTTTCTGTGCCTGGATATTGAGCAAATCGCCCTTGGCGGAAGAACCGGCATCAACCATCTTTCCAATCCGGTCAACCTGTGTTGTGGTGATGGCGAGTTGTTCTTCGGCAATATCCTGTAACTCTCCGTTGAACAGAATATCCAGGTAATACCCTGCAACCATTAACGAGATGTCGTTTTTCAATACGTCGAGGTCATATTTACTGGCCAGGACGTTGATCTGCCCCTGCTTAACCGTATTGAGTTTCTGAAGGCCGTTAAAAATGGTCAACCCGCTTTGAAGATAGAAATTGTTTGAACGAACCGTGCTGGTGGCAAAGGTATTGGTATATTGGTCGATGGTTTGTCCAAAATTCCAGACGTTGGAACCATTGGCATTCAGGTCGGGAAGCATGTTGAGGGCGCTTTGAAGGAGATTTTTTTTGTTTGATTCCACCTTCAGGATCTGTTTCTGAATATCAAGGTTGTTTTCCAAAGCATAGTTGATACAGTCTTCCAGTGTCCAGATTTTCTGCGCCCGGAGTGTGTTTCCAACAAAAAGGAGCGATAAAAGAACGAAGGTCAGCGACCCGGAAAAAAAACGATGCAATAACATGGTTTGGGGTTTTTTCAATGGTTTATCTATTCACATAACCGGTTTCAAAAGTAATGATTTAAACCTTTAACAGAGCATTAAGACGAACAAAAAGTTGTTTGGTTACAAACATAAAAAGCATATATTTGCGATATGGAACCCCTAAACCGATTTGAAATGAAAACAAAACTCACTTTTCTTACTGCGACGCTGATGATCGCCGGATTTTTCTTTTTTTCCTCCTGCAGTTCTCCAGAACCAACGTTCGGTACACTGACCATAACGGTGTATAACCCCGCCTCAGGAACGCTGATCCCTGGTGAGCAGGTATATCTTGCATCCAGTCTTAACAACCTCAAACAGGGAATTTATTTGAGAACTGCCTGGACTGATAACCTCGGGCTTGTCTATTTTGGCGAACTTCCCCCGGGATTTTATTACTATGATACGGAACATTGGGAAGATTATGGGGCTACCATGGTCTATGCCGGATGGGATTTTTATGTTCATTTATATGTAAATACCCCTGCGGCTGGTAAAAAGTAACCTTTTATCATCTCATAATTTATTTCTATTTTCGCATTCCATTCCTGTCCATTATTTTGATCAATGATACCGGAGAAATCATTTTTTATATTCATTCAGAACGCCTTTGTTTTATTGGTTTTCCTTATTCTTTTCTCAAATCCCGTCAATGGCGGGTTACCGGGCCTTGCCTCAACCCCTCATACACCCGACACCTTAGCCGGTTCATCGGTTAAGGAGGAAGGTGCTGGTAAATTCGATGCCGGGGAGATGATCATGGAACATGTGGTGGATAATCATGAATGGCACATCGCCGAAATTGGAAACCTGCACCTGACCATCCCCCTGCCTGTAATTCTGTTTTACGAAGGGAAGTTCTATTGCTTTTCTTCCGGCAGGTTTCACAATGAAACCAATACTTACAACGGGTTCAAATTAGAAAATGAAGGGCCCCATAAAGGAAAAGTCATCTATGTGGGCGACAACAACCAGAACCATGCCGGAAAACCTGTTTACGATTTTTCGATAACCAAAACAGTATTCGCTATCTGGATCAGCGTACTGCTGCTGATCCTCATTTTTATCCCGGTCGCGAACGCTTATAAACGCAATCAAGGGAAGGCCCCGAAAGGCTTACAATCGTTGGTTGAACCACTGATTGTTTTTATCCGTGACGACATTGCAAGAAGCTCCATTGGAGAAAAACATCATGAAAAATTTTTACCCTATCTCCTGACTATTTTCTTTTTTATCTTTTTCAACAACCTTCTTGGTATTATCCCATTTTTTCCGGGAGGGGCCAATGTTACAGGAAACATAGCGGTGACTATGGTAATGGCTGTTTTTACCTTTGTCCTTACCACCATAAACGGAAATAAACACTACTGGGTCGATATCATCAATACCCCAGGGGTTCCATGGTGGCTGAAAATTCCGGTTCCCTTGATGCCGGTTGTTGAGATTATCGGAATTATTACCAAGCCCTTTGTGTTGATGATCCGGCTCTTTGCCAATATCACGGCAGGCCATATCATTGTCCTCGGATTTGTCAGTCTGATCTTTATCTTTGGTGCCATCAGCGCTGCCTTGGGATTAGGAGTCTCGGTGGTTTCAGTAGCATTCATGCTATTTATGAACCTCCTGGAACTGCTGGTGGCATTCATCCAGGCCTATGTGTTTACCCTGTTGTCGGCCCTCTATTTTGGATTGGCGCTGATCGAACCGGAACACCATTAAGTAAATATTAATTATAAACCTTAATACCCTTGATTATGACATTATTAGCTATTTTATTGCAACTGGCCGGCGATTTCGCCGCTATTGCAAAAATGGGAGCCGGATTGGGCGCAGGCATTGCTGTAATTGGCGCCGGTATCGGTATTGGAAATATCGGCAAAAGTGCATTGGAATCCATTGCCCGACAGCCTGAAGCCATTGGCGATATCCGTTCAAACATGATTATTGCCGCAGCGCTGGTTGAAGGGGTCGCTTTTTTTGCCATTGTTGTGTGCTTGCTGATCCTTTTTATTTAACAGCAGCAGTTCCTGCACAGATAAACGGTTGGTTTATCCGTGCAGGATTTCAATGTTAAGAAAATTCATTTAAATCAACGCATATGGAATTAATCACACCGGGATTAGGATTGATCTTCTGGATGACCCTTGCTTTTTTACTTCTGGTTTTTATCCTCGGTAAATTTGCCTGGAAACCCATTCTACGATCGCTGAAAGAACGGGAAACCTCCATTCATGAAGCGCTCAATGCGGCCAACCAGGCCCGCGAAGAGATGAAACAGCTGAAGGCCGGCAATGAGGAATTGCTTCAGGAAGCTAAAAACGAACGGGATGCCATCCTGAACGAAGCCCGGAAAATCAAGGACAAAATTGTGGAAGAGGCGCGGCAGAAAGCCGGTGAAGAGGCTGCACGCATTGTTTCAAGCGCCAAAGACAGCATCCACAATGAAAAAATGGCAGCCATGACCGAACTTAAAAATCAGATTGCAGAGAGTTCACTCACCTTGGCCAGGTTCATTTTACAACGTGAACTTTCTGACCCTGAAAAACAGGAAGAATATGTGAAAACGCTCTTAAAAGAATTAAAATTCAACTGAACAGGATGAATCATTCATTGGTGGCTGAACGGTATGCAATGGCGCTTTTAGAACTTTCCATCGAGAAGGGATTAGAGGATGCTGTTTATCAGGACAACTTACGGATCGCCCGGATTTGTAAAAGCAGCCGCGACCTATCCCTATTCCTGAAGAGCCCTATCATCGGTTCCGATAAGAAAAAAAATATCATCCGGGAAATTTTTGGAAACCAGGTACATCCCATCACCCTGGCCTACCTCCTGATCATGGTCCGCAAAAAAAGGGAGTCCTTCATCCCTTTCATTGCAAAAAAACTGATTGACTTCTATAAGAATTATAAAAACATCCTTACCGTTCAATTCAAATCACCGGTGTTGCCCGATACGGTTATCAAAAAACAGGTTGTTGACCTGATGGCAAAATATACAAAAAAAGAGATTGACCTGAGCCCTGAAACCGACGAATCATTGATTGGTGGTTTTGTCCTTTCCTGGGAAGACAAACAATATGATGCCAGTATCCGCAGGGAAATCGACAATTTACACCGTGCGATTGCCAGGGTGAACCTCTATAAAAAAAGATTGTAACAAAAAATTTAAATACGACATTATGGCTGAAATTAAGCCCGCGGAAGTAACCGCGATCCTTCGCAGGGAGTTGGCCGGCTATCAAAGTGAAAAAGAGCTGGAAGAGGTTGGCACCGTTCTAACGGTTGGCGATGGTATTGCCCGGATTTTTGGGCTGAACAATGCTGAATCGGGAGAGTTGATCGAGTTTGAAAAAAACGGGCTGAAAGCCATCGTGCTGAATCTCGAATCCGACAACGTTGGCGCTGTGCTGCTTGGGGAATCCTACGAAATCAAAGAGGGCGATACAGTCAGGCGTACGCGCCGGATTGCTTCCATCGATGTTGGTGAAGGGATGCTTGGACGCGTTATCAACACCCTTGGGGAACCTATTGATGGTAAAGGAAAGATTGAAGGGGAGCGGTATGAAATGCCGTTGGAACGAAAAGCCCCCGGCGTTATTTTCCGTCAACCGGTGAACCAGCCCCTGCAAACAGGGATAAAACCAATCGATGCCATGATCCCCATCGGAAGGGGTCAGCGCGAATTGATTATCGGCGACCGACAGACCGGTAAAACGGCCATCGCCATTGATACCATCATCAACCAAAAAGAGTTTCATGACAGGGGCGAAACCGTTTTTTGTATCTATGTCGCCATCGGACAAAAAGGGTCAACGGTTGCCAATATTGTAAAAACCCTTGAGGAAAAAGGCGCCATGGAATATACCGTGGTTGTATCTTCCACCGCTTCCGACCCGGCAGCCATGCAGTTTTATGCGCCTTTTGCCGGAGCTGCCATCGGTGAGTTTTTCCGCGATACCGGACGTCCGGCATTGATCATTTACGATGACCTTTCCAAACAGGCGGTTGCTTATCGTGAAGTCTCCCTGCTGCTTCGGCGCCCACCCGGGCGGGAAGCTTATCCGGGAGATGTGTTTTACCTTCATTCCCGGCTCCTCGAACGGGCGGCACGGATCATTTCGTCGGATGAAATTGCCCGACAAATGAACGATTTGCCCGATACCATCAAACATAGGGTCAAAGGGGGAGGTTCCCTGACCGCATTGCCCATCATCGAAACCCAGGCAGGCGACGTTTCGGCATACATCCCCACCAATGTCATTTCCATCACCGACGGACAGATATTCCTCGAAACCCCGCTTTTTAATGCAGGTATCCGCCCGGCCATCAACGTCGGGATCTCGGTTTCGCGTGTCGGAGGAAACGCACAGATCAAATCAATGAAAAAAGTTGCCGGGACCTTAAAACTCGATCAGGCCGAATACCGTGAACTGGAAGCCTTTTCCAAATTCGGGTCCGATCTTGATGCAGCAACAAAAGCGGTGCTCGACAAGGGGGCCCGCAACGTGGAGATCCTTAAACAACCCCAGTATTCGCCCATGCCGGTCGAACAACAAATTGCCATTATCTTTTGTGGCACCCGGGGCCTTTTAAGAAACATCCCCGTGCGGAGTATCCACAATTTTGAGGAGGAATATCTGAATTTTATGGGCCAAAACCATGCAGAGATCCTGAAAAATCTCAAATCGGGCCAACTTTCCGATGAAGATATTAAAACAATGGAACAGGTTTGTAAAGATATCTCCCGTAAGTACGAGGAAAAAAAATAATTCAACGTTATGCCCGGACTGAAGGAAGTACGCATTCGGATTGCATCGGTAAAATCGACCCAACAGATTACCAATGCCATGAAAATGGTTGCGGCATCAAAATTCAGAAAAGCCCAGACCGCCATCATTAAACTTCGCCCCTATGCTGCAAAGCTCCGGGAAATCCTGCAGAACCTGAGCGTCAGCATTGAGAATTCCGATGAAAATGTATTTACCCGGAACCACCAGCCGGAAAAAATACTTCTGGTTATTATTACCTCCAATCGCGGTTTGTGCGGGGCTTTTAATTCCAATGTCATCAAAATGGGGATCCACCTCATCCATGACAGGTATGCCCCCCAATTTAAGAATGGGAACCTGAAACTGATTACAATCGGGAAAAAAGCAACCGAATTTTTTTCAAAACGGAACTATCCTGTCAGAGAATCCCACGACGAACTATTCGACAAACTTACTTTTGACAATGTAGCCCCACTGGCTGAAAGGCTGATAAAAGCATTTTCGGCAAACGAATTCGACCGGATAGAACTGGTATATAACCAGTTTAAAAACGCTGCCGTTCAAAATCTTATTGTAGAACAGTTTCTTCCGGTTTCACAAAATCCGGCAACGGTCAATCCGGTTCAGGCAACAGAAGCCGATTACCTCTTTGAGCCTGACAAAGAAACCATTGTCCGGGAAATCATCCCAAAAACCTTACGGATCCAGTTGTTTAAAGCGCTCCTGGATTCTTTTGCCTCTGAACAGGGGGCCCGGATGACCGCCATGCAGAAAGCCACCGACAATGCACAGGATTTGCTGCGCGAGCTCAGCATATCCTATAACAAAGCACGTCAAAATGCCATTACCAGTGCACTGATCGAAATTGTTTCCGGTGCCGAAGCTTTGAAAAGTTAACGAAGAATAAACAAAAGGATTATGATAACAAAAAATGTAGAAAAAGCGATCAACGAACAGATTTTGCGTGAAGAACATTCATCACGTATTTATCTGGCCATGGCCTCCTGGGCCGAACGCAATGGGTTTCCCGGCGCAGCCAACTGGTTGTACACCCAAACCGAAGAGGAAAGGATCCATATGCTCAAACTGGTCCATTACCTCAACGACCGGGGCGGAACGGCCGTTATTCCCGCACTGGAGGCCCCCGGCGCTGCTTTTAAATCGCTCAGCGATGTATTTCAACAAGTTTTAAAACATGAAGAATTCATCTCTGCTTCCATCAACGACCTCTATTCTGTTTGTATCAAAGAGAAAGATTTCACTTCGGCCAATTATCTGCAGTGGTACATAACCGAACAGATCGAAGAGGAGAGCACCGTGCGCAGTATCCTTGACCAGATTAAACTGGCAGGCCCTGACAAAGGGGGCATGTTTATGATGGATAAGGAGTTTTCGGTGATGGCAACTGCCAAGAGGGCTTCCTTAGCCCAGAGTGGCGGCGCTAATGCAGTAACTTAACCAACTTGTTGAACCAGGTCCGGCCATATTTCCGGACCAACGCCTCTTCCAGAAAAAGATAAAGGGGCATTTTTTCCCGGTAGCCTTTCTCCAACGCCTTCCTGCATATAGGCCATTTGTGGTAATTCAGCATGTCGTTGAAGGAAGTTGTTTTTATCCGGATCGGATAGAGATGACAGGAGATGGGTTTTCGAAACGGGATTGTTTTTTCCTGAAATGCTTTTTCAATGGCACACCGGGCAATGTCATGATCAAAAAACAGATAGGCACACTCCTTGCCATTGACAAGCGGTGTCACAAAGTTTCCCCCGGCATCATAATCAAAAACCCCGAGCGCTTTGATTTCCCTGATCCCATCCGGCGACATAAAGGGGATAATGCCATCAATATGATCTTCCAACAACGAAATCTCCTCTTCCTCCAGCGGTGCCCCGGCATCACCTTCCACACAACAGGCTCCCTTGCAATGATGCAGGTCACAGGAAAAAAAGGTGGTTTTTACCTCATCTGAGATCAGGGTTTTTTCGAGGGCAATCATAAGAAAACAGGAATTTCTATTTTTCGAGACGCTTTTTCTCTTCTGTCTTTTTTATAACCTCATCCTGAATTGATTTCGGAAGCGGGGTATATTTATGGAATTCCATGGAATAATTTGCCCTTCCGCTGGAGATATTCCTTAACTGAGTGGCATACCCGAACATTTCCATCAAAGGGACAAAGGCATTCACTTTCTGAGAACCTTTGCGATAACGGCGCATGGCTTCAATTTTCCCACGACGGCGGTTGAGGTTCCCGACAACATCGCCAATGTATTCGTCGGGCGTGTTTACCTCCACTTTCATCATGGGTTCGAGCAAAATGGGTTCCGCTTTGTTAAACCCCTGCCTGAAACAAATGGAGGCGCAGGTTTGAAAAGCCATATCGGAACTATCCACCGGGTGAAAACCACCGTCAAGCAGCACTACTTTGACATCCACAATCGGATATCCGGCAAGGATGCCACGTGCAAGGGTTTTCTGAATGCCTTTATTGACTGACGGAATAAATTCAACAGGAATGTTGCCCCCTTTTATTTTTTCGATGAATTCATATCCTTTCCCTTCATTGGGTTCGATCCGTATAAGGGTTTGTGCAAACTGCCCTTTGCCCCCGGTTTGTTTGGAATGGCGGTAATTCGATTCCACTTCATTGGTAATGGTCTCCCGGAAGGCAACAGAAGGTTCACCCACTTCAGCATCTACTTTGAATTCATGTTTCAGGCGATCGATGATGATTTCAAGGTGCAACTCTCCCATTCCGGCAATTACGGTTTCTTCGGTTTCGTCGTCGAACCTGACATTGAACGAAGGATCCTCCATGGCCAGTTTGTGCAGGGCATCTCCCAGTTTTGACTGATCGGCCCGTTTTGCCGGATTTATCTTAAGCTCAATAACACTGGGGGGAATGTGGATATTTTCAAGCATGAGCCGGTGGCTGTCATCACATAGTGTATCGCCTGTTTTGGTCACCTTCATTCCGATAAGCGCAACAATATCGCCGGGACCGGCTTCTGAAATTTCTTCCCTGTCTTTGGCATGGATCCTGAAAAGCCTTCCAACCCGTTCGTGTTTCCCTTTGGTCGCATTGAAAACTTGCATGCCGCTTTTCAATGTCCCCGAAAAAATGCGTGTAAAGGTCTGTTGACCAACAAACGGATCGTGGATGAGTTTGAAAGCAAGGGCTGAAAACGGTTCTTTGGGTGAGGGATGACAGGTATGCAGCTTTTCAGGGTCATCCAGGTCGGTACCGGTTACAGCGCCTACGTCAACGGGGGAGGGTAAATAATCGACCACGGCATCAAGGAGCATCTGAACTCCTTTATTTTTATAGGCAGCCCCGCAAAAAACAGGGGTAATCAACAATTTCAGGGTCGATGCCCGAAGTGCTTCCTTTAACAGTATGGCCGGAACCTCTTTGTCTTCCATAAAAAGTTCCATGACGGCATCGTTGAATTCGGCTAATTTTTCAACGGCATGGGCGCGGGCATCTTCCGTTTTTTGAAGATAATCTTGCGGGATTTCCGACTCTACCTGTTCCATCTCATGAAAAAGGTATGCTTTTCGTTCAATAATGTCGATGATCCCTTCGAAATTCTCTTCGGAGCCTATCGGAATTTGAAAAGGGACTGCATTGGCATCAAGATATTTGTTCATCTGTGATACTACTGCCTGAAAATCAGCGCCGGTACGGTCCATTTTATTGATAAAAGCAAACCTGGGGACCCGGTACCTGTCGGCCTGGTTCCAGACCGTTTCACTTTGAGGTTCTACCCCGCCTACGGCACAAAAAACGGCAACCATCCCGTCGATGACGCGAAGCGAACGCTCCACCTCAACCGTAAAATCAACGTGGCCCGGGGTGTCGATCAGGTTGATCTGATGCCCTTTCCAGGAACAGGTAATGGCAGCAGAAGCAATGGTGATCCCGCGCTCCTGCTCCTGTTTCATAAAATCCATGGTAGCCTGCCCATCGTGGACCTCCCCCATTTTCCGGTTGGTCCCGGTGAAAAATAAAATCCGCTCGGTGACCGTGGTTTTCCCTGCATCGATATGCGCAGCAATCCCTATATTCCTGAGTTTATTCAATGGCATGATAACATTCTTTTTTGGGGGTGCAAAGGTACAACAAATACTGACTGAAATGAAAACCGCCCAACTAAAACCGTTTCACGTAGCCATGGCAATAGGGTGTACTTCCCTTATGGTCGTAATATTCCTGGTGATAATCTTCCGCTTTCCAGAATGTTGTTGCCGGTAATACTTCTGTTACTACCTGATAACCCTTTCCTTTTAATTCACCGATGAGTTTTTCTGTGATGGATTTTTGCACTTCATCGCGATAAAACACAGCCGAACGGTATTGTACCCCCACATCGGGACCCTGATGGTTCCATTGGGTAGGGTCATGTATTTCGAAAAAGAGCCTGGTAACGGCTTCATAGGTTGTAATCCGCGGATCAAATACCACCTCAATGGCTTCATAATGACCCGTGGTCCCGGTGCAAACCTCCTTATAGGTGGGGTTATCGGTTTTTCCACCGGTATAACCAACTTCGGTCGAAATAACCCCTTTCATCTTTTTCATGTAATACTCTACTCCCCAGAAACACCCCCCTGCAAAAATTGCAGTATCGGTTAACGGGGTATCGTCGGAGGCGATGAAATCCATGGAAATGGAATTCACACAATGGCGCGTGTTTTTTAAGGTATAACCCTCTCCGGTAAACAGATGGCCAAGA
>Ga0247841_10009042_pt1 | contig 14067 bp, 15 predicted proteins | sample LaCruzMarch2015__2_FD_192410 | JGI IMG/M metagenome (GOLD analysis project Ga0247841, IMG submission 192410) | Freshwater microbial communities from meromictic Lake La Cruz, Castile-La Mancha, Spain - LaCruzMarch2015_18m | ecosystem: Environmental > Aquatic > Freshwater > Lake | place: Spain...
TTTTTTTCTAAGTCTTCCATTTTTTTTAAAGCCCCGACAACCACTGCTACATCAACAATGTCCGGTCCGCACAAATCTGCCGCCGCTTTTTCACCTCTGTTTATTAGTTTTCCCGAAGTTAAACCCTGTTGCCTTAGTTGATTTGCCATATCTACTGCCCTGGTATATTCAAGCGTGTTGGGATTTTCATAAGATTTCATAACACGCGTTTCAAAATCAGTTTCTTTTTCGGAATAGGCTTTATTTTCAGTAACTTTTTTAGTTTCAAAAACATTTCTGATTGGAGCCATATATTTGTTTAGTAATTAATAATTCTTGAGGTTTTATTCATGCTAATTTTAATAAATTTTGTCTTTTTAGGCAAGATTTTTTTTATTTTATCCGCCCATTCTATAATTGTTATGGTGTCCGGTCGGTTAAAATATTCGCTGGCTCCGATAGCGATTAAGTCGCGGGTTGATTTAATCCGGTAAGCATCAATGTGGACTAAAAATTTAATTTGCCGATGTTTGGCGACGGGATAGACTTTCATTAAGACAAACGTCGGGCTGGTGATGTTTTTTTTAATATTTAAGCCCGATGCTAAACCTTTGGTAAAAATAGTTTTGCCGGCGCCTAAATTACCGATCAGGCCAATAACCTGGCCGCCGGTTAAGTTATTAGAAATTTTTTTAGCGAAGTTAAAGGTTTGTTTTTCGGAAGTAGAGAGGAATTTCATGTGGACAGTACAGGACTCGAACCTGTAACCCCTGCGATGTAAACGCAGTGCTCTACCATTGAGCTAACTGTCCGCGCCTAGTGCCGAAGACAGGACTTGAACCTGCAAGGGGTTGCCCCCACCAGCACCTCAAGCTGGCGCGTATACCAGTTCCGCCACCTCGGCTAGAGTCAGGGGACTTTAGGCAATTTTTATCTCCTTCATCTTTTTATTGTAATCGCGCAAAAAATATAATTTTGCGCGTCTGACTTTGTTTTGTTTCTTAATTTCAATTTTGGTAATAGTTGGGAGGTTTAAGGGGAAGATTTTTTCCACGCCGATACCGTCGGATATTTTTCTAACCGTAATGGTTCCGCCAGCTTCTTTACCATGTTTTTTGGCTATAATTATGCCCTCATAATACTGCACTCTTTCTTTTTCTTCTCCTTTAGGATTAAGCTCTTTAATTTTTTGGTAGACTCTTATGGTCATGCCTGGCTTCAAATTTTCTTTATTTATTTTTGCCATGATTGTTTCTTTTTTTGCTTTTGCCATATGATTATATTTAAAAATAGAACATTAACGGTTCTATTTTAAATATGCTTAATATTTAATGATTTCATTATATTATAATAATTAACTGGTTTTGTCAACAGCTGATTTTAGCGTTTTTTTGATAATTTTAGCTACTTGATTTATGGTTTGTCTTAGTTCACCCTCTTTGTTTTCTATTATATAATCATAAATATCCAAGTGCTTTAACCATTTTTTTATATCCTCTACTCGTTGTTTAAAGATTTTTTTATCTAGTTTGGCCTCTCTGCAACGCATCCGATTTATTAAAACTTCCAGAGGAGAATTAATAAAAATAGCCGTTAGGCCTGGAATTTTTTTCTTGGCAGCTATTACGCCTTTATATTCCGCCTGCCAAAAATAAATTTTATTACTTGTTTTAGCTCTGCTAATTTCATCATAAGTCAGCCCATAGTAATTTTTATAATGAAAATCGTATTCAAAGAGTTTGTTTTCTTTTATGTTTTTTTCAAATTGTTTTTGGCTAATAAAATAATATGGCCAGCCCTGGTGTTCGCCGGTGCGCTTCGGACGTGACGTGGTAGTTATTAACTGTTTGGTAGGCAGAATTTTTTTAAGACCATCAATAATAGCGTCTTTGCCCGAGCCTGATGGGCCGGAAATTATAAATATATTATTTTTCATATTATTTTACAATTTTTAGAATATTTTTTAATTCGTCAGTTAGGCCTATTTTATAATCTTGTCGTTTTTTTGCCAAATCAATAAAAGATAAGCGGTCGGCGATTAAAAAAATACGGCCTAAGTTTAATTTTTTATTTTGTACTCTGGTTTTGGCTGTACTATATGTGTCGTCGCCAACAATCGGGTGATCGTAAGCCGCCAGATGAACCCTTATTTGATGGGTGCGGCCGGTTTTAATTTTTATTTTTAATAGTGTGTAATTTATTAATCTTTGTAAGATTTTAAATTCGGTTTCCGCCAGCCGCCCATTCTCGGTTGGTTCGCCCTTAACCGTTGCCGGCACAGCAGCCATTTTATAGCCTTCCCGCGCGCGCTTAATTGGAAAGTTTATGGTGGCGCTGTCTTTTTTAATTTTTCCATGGACCAGAGCCGTATATTCTTTTTTTATTGTCCGGTTTTGAAATTGTTTTTTTAGATTGTTAAAAGCGGCTTGGGTTTTTGCTATTACCATAAGTCCGCTAACATCTTTATCAAGGCGGTGCACTATGCCCGGCCGCTCAGGGTCGTCGCCCACTTTCTTAATGCCGGGGCATTTTTCCATCAGCCAATCAGCCAGAGTATAATTAGCTAAACCATGCACGGCCAGCCCGGCCGGTTTGTTTATTACTAAAAATTCATCGGTTTCATGGATGATTTTTATTTTATGGTTTGGCGTACCCGCGAACTTTTTTTTATCAATCGCTTTTTTGTCCGAAGAAAGATTTTTAGCGATATTAATTGTATCGCCCGGCTTAAGAATATAATGCGATGAAACAGTTAGGCTGTTTATGTTAATTAAATTTTTTTCAATTAATTTTTGGATTTGATTTCGCGAAAGTTTTAAGGAGCCGGAGCCGGTTAAAAATTTATCCAGCCGTTCGCCGGAATTTGCTTCAGTTATTTTTATAATCATATGGATAGTCAATTTTTTAATATTTTTTCTAATTTTTCAACCATTATTTCAAGAGTAAACAACCGGCTAACGCGTTCCCGGCCATTTTTACCAAGGTATAGGCGCAAGCGCTTGTCTTGATGCAATTTAATGATTTGCCGCGCCAGCATTTCGCTGTTGTCAGATTCAATTAATGAGCCGGTGCTGCTTTCTATAATCAAGTCTTCTAAGCCGATATTTCGCGGCGCTAAAATCGGCAGGCCGGCGGCCATGGCCTCTAAAATATTGCCATAATCATCAAGTGATAAATTTTCTCCTAAAGCCAGAAAAATGTCAAAGCTGTCAAGCCATTTTTTTAATTGTTCCTGCTCGCCGACCAGCCAAATTAAATTATCAATTTCCATTTTTTTAGCCAGCCAAGAAAGATTTTTTCTTTCTTCGCCCTCGCCGATTACGATTAGCTGGATATTGGGAATTACCGGCAGGCTGATTTTTATGGCCTGAAAAACAGTTTCAATTTTTTGTTTTTGGTTTAGGGGGGTTATAATCCCGACCGTGAAATATTTACGGTGAAAATTAGCCCGGCCGGCGCTAGCCAGCTTGTTAAAAATATTTTCCTGGTAGGAGCCAAGCTTAGTGCCTGGGGCTATAAGGCTTATTTTATTTTCATCACAGCCGATATTTTTTAATTTTGATTTAGAATAACTGTTAAAAACGATAACTTTAGCCAATCGGTAATTTAATTTATATAATATTAATAAAAATTTGTTAAGCCGCCGGTAGTTTAATTCCGGACTCTCAAGCCAGATAACTTTTAAGCCTAAGAGGCGGGCTAATGGAGTAATAATAATTTTTTCATTGAAATTAGAGCAGATAACCAAGTCAACTTTTTGCTTAAGCCTAAAGTTAGTTAATAAAAATAGGAATTTAAATTGGCTCAGCAGGGGTTTTTTTACAGACAGAAAAGTAAAGGAAATTTTTTTCTGTTCCAGTTCCTTAAAAGCGCGAACTAACAATAAATTTTTTTCAGCCGATGAATTAATAAAAATAATTTTGTACACCATATAAATCAACTGATTAAGCCTTTAAAATCTTCTTTAGCTATGCCTTTAAATAAATATAGGCAAAAGAAATAAACCATGCCGGCCAGTAAAATTACTAAGACCAAATTAAGTTTGCCGATTAATAAGTAGATGCTTAAAGCCATTATTATGGAGGCGGCCAATGATTTAAGCATAATCATTAGGTTTGGCCTGAATTGGCTGTATTTTATTACAATATAGAGGGAAAATAAAGCAATGGCAAGTTCGCTGTAAACCGTTACCCAGGCGGCGCCGTAATATGAAAAGCGAGGGATAAAAATTAAGTAGCCAATGAGCGACGTCAGAGCGGTAAAGATATAAGCGCCGATAATATTTTTTTGTTTATCCAAAGCAATAACCGCGTGGGCGAATAAGCAGCCGACGAAAATAAAGCCGATGGCTAAAATTAATATTTTTAAAACATAACCTGATTGGGCGAAACTTTCTCCGGCTATAAGCAGCATCAGAGGGCGAGCGGTAAACTGGGCGCCGATAATTAAAGGGATAGCTAGCATAATCATGGCGTTAAACGATTTTTGTAAAACCTGATTGAATTTTATGAAATTTTTACTGGCCCACTGGGCGGTTAAAATAGGGAGAATTAAGCCGGCGAACATAAAAGGCAAAGCAGTTAAGACGTCAATTACTTTATAAGTCGCGCCATAAATGCCGACATCAGCCTGGGTTTTTAATAGGGATAAAATAAAAATGTCAGCTCTTAAATAAATTAAATTAAAAAAAATGGTTAGCCCGAGCGGCCATGATTTTTTAATAATTTCGCGCCAGACCGCCAAGTCAATTTGCCAGCCGATTCTAACAAAACGACGAGAAAACCAATAGTGCATAATAAAGCTAGCTATGCTGGAGATGACTGTTGCTATCATAATACTTATCAACCCTAGATTCAGATAGGCGGTTATAATTATGCCGCCAAGCAAGATTGCCCGGCTAACCACTTCGGCCGTTGCCACCACGGTCATGGTTAAATTCTTTTGGAAAAAACCCACCAAAATTTGATTCAAGGCCGTGAAGAAAAATGACAGTACGGCTACAGCCACGCCCAGTTTGATAATTGGCTCATAAGGGAAAAATAGAACTATAAACGGCGCTAAACCCAGAAAAATTAAGGCAGAAATTAAGCGCAAGCTAAAAAGATTATTCAACAAAACAGCCTGGTTATTGCCGGGTTTACTGATCATTTGCGAAGTTACTAAAGTTAAGCCGAAATCAGCGATAATGCCGAAAAAGGATAAAAAAGTAATAATGGTAGTATATTGGCCGAAACCGATTTCGCGCAAATATCTGGCCATAACGGCAATAGCCGCTAAGCCCAGAATGGTAGCGATGGCTTTACCGATTATTTGGATGATGGTATTGTAAGCAACTTTTGCTGACAGGGTCATAATTTTGCCTGATTTACTAATTTTAGATATAATATAGACAAGACTTTTCTAATTAAATTATAGCAAAATAATATGTTTATGACTAAAGGAATTATTAAGTATAGCCTAAGCGCTGTATTTTTGTCTATGTTTTTAATTTTAGTGCCTGTTGTAGCTGATTTTACGGCGGCCAATCAAGCCAAGGCCGCTACTTGGTGGGATAGCGCGTATGACGGCGGCCTTAATAATGTTGGCCAAGCCTATGGCCAGACAGGCAGGCCGGCGGATAATTATGATATTAGAGTTATGATCGCCAGGGTGATTAGAATTGTCTTAGAGCTGCTTGGCATAATCGCTTTAGTGATTATTATATATGCCGGGTTTAAGTGGATGACGGCCGGCGGAGATGAAGAAAAGGTGACCGAAGCAAAAAAACAGCTGGTTAACGGCATAATCGGCTTAGTAATAATTTTAGTGGCTTTTGCTATCGCAACCTTTGTCTTAAATCGGCTTATATACATGACTACCGGCATTATGCCAGTATCTTGGTCATGGTAATTTTTCATAACGCGTAGTTATGTTTAAAACTTTTAAATTTTTTAAAATATTTTTGATATTTTTAATTTTAGTTTTGTTTTTTATTTTTATTTTTAGCCAAGGCCATGTTTATAGGCAAGATGAGTTGGAATATGGCGTAACTTTTTCCAAAAAACAGGCCGAGAGTTTAGGGCTTGATTGGAAAAAAGTTTATATATCTATTTTTGACGATTTAGGGGTAAAAAAAATAAGGTTGCCGGCCTATTGGGATGAAATTGAAAATCAAGAGGGTGTTTATTTTTGGGAAGATCTTGATTGGCAGATAAATCGCGCCAGTGAACGGCAGGGCGAAATTATTTTAGCGGTCGGCGCCCGTTTGCCGCGTTGGCCGGAATGCCACTCTCCATCTTGGACCGAGGGGAGGTTAAAGGCTCAAGTGGAAAACAAGACCTTGGATTATATTTCCCGCGTGATTGAGCGCTATAAAGATAATAAAAATATCATTGCCTGGCAAATTGAAAATGAACCCTTTTTATCTCATTTTGGAGACTGCCCGAAATTTGACGCCAAGTTTTTAGACCAAGAAATTATGTTGGCCAGAAGCCTTGACGGCCGGCCGATTGTTATTACTGATTCGGGCGAATTGTCTTTATGGATAGGCGCGGCCAAGCGCGCGGATATTTTCGGCACGACCATGTACCTTAATACTTATTCCAATTTTTTAAAAAGCTATATTCATTATCCAATTACGCCCGCGTTTTTTAAATTTAAAAAGAATTTGGCCGGTTTGTTCGCCAAGCCAAAAAGCTGGATAGTAATAGAGATGCAGGCTGAGCCCTGGGGGCCGGAGCCTTATCAGGATTTATCACAGATTAATCGCGACAGAACTATGGAGATTGGAAAATTTAAAAAAATGATTGAGTTCGGCCGCCAAACCGGCTTTCATGAATTTTATCTTTGGGGCGTGGAATGGTGGTATTGGGAATTTAAACAGGGGAGGCCGGAGGTTTGGTGGGAAGCCAGAAAATTATTTATTCAATAATTTATACGGACAGTGTTAATTATAAACCTCATGAGAGATGGAGCTAAATTTATTAAATTTTCTACTGCGGAACTCGGCCAGCTGAACCGGCCTCAAACAGTCCTCGCACGAAAATTTAACAAATTCAGCCCCATCAATTAAATAATATGAATAAACCAAATATAAATTACACCATCGGCGTAGATATCGGCGGCACTAAGATGAGCGCGGTATTGTTTGACGGCGAAAATGCAGTAGCTGATTATACTCTGGCCACGCCCAAAGACAACTTAGAGCATTTTATGATTATGCTAAAGGCTTTAATTGAGCCTTTGCAGAGTAAAGCCAAGCTCGGCGGCGGCACGGTTAAGGCTATGGGCGTAGGCATAGCCGGCATGCTGGATTTAAAGGAAAATAAAATTGTGGAAGCGCCAAATTTGCCATTGCTTAACGGCCTTAAATTGCCGGAAAATTTATCAGCCAGGCTTGGCATAGGGCAGATAAAAATTGATAATGACGCGCATTGTTTTTTGCGCGCGGAAATGAAGTTCGGCGCCGGCAAGAAATATAAAAATGTTTTTGGTATTACGGTCGGCACGGGTATTGGCGGCGCCTTTTGGCATAATAATGAAATTTATCTGGGAGCGCATGGCGGCGCCACAGAAGTGGGTTGGCTGACGGTTGATTTTAAAGAGGGTATGAGGCTTGAGGAAGCTTATCATAAATTAATGCAAAATAGCCCGGCGGCCTTAGCTGACGAGGCTTATCATGGCGATGTTTTGGCGGAAAAATCTTATGATGAGTTCGGACATTATTTAGGCATCAGCTTGGCTAATGTGGTTAATATTTTAGATCCGGAATTAATTATCGTTGGCGGAGGAGTTGTTGAATCAAGCGATTTATTTTTATCGCGCACCAAAAAAATTATGCGCCAGTATATTAAATCGCCGGAAGCGAAAGTGGTAAAAATAGTAAAAGGCAAGTTGGGCGCTAACGCCGGAGCGATTGGAGCGGCACTGTTAATAAATTAATTGTCATTGCGAGCTTCTGGAAGAAGCGAAGCAATCTCTGGTTTTTTAGTAAAACACTAAAATATTATCGTATACTCTATTTAGAATAGATGTCCGTGACGCTCCCGCTAGGGGGTCACTTTTTATAACTAAAAAGTAACCAAAAAGTTTTGGGGTGCCTCAATGCGCTATCACGTTGATTAATCTTCAGATGCTTACGCTTTGGCGCTTATTCGTCACCCCAAACCCCTCGGTGATTTTAAAATAGTTGGTATAATTTATTAAGAATTTATAAAAACACGGTTACCCGTGTTTTTATGTTTTATAAATTTTACAAAAATTAAGTTCCAACCACCGTGGTTAAGACGAATTTAACCAGTGCGTAAGAGGTAAAAATAATAACAATGCCGGCGGCGGCCCAAATTAAAATATTTTTGCCCTTGGTGACCTGCTCCTGGTTACCGGCCGACAGCATCCAGGTAATGCCGCCGTAGATAAACATAACCAAGGCCAAGGAACCGACTATACCGAGGACGGAGTTAATGACTTTACCAAGGAGGACGGGAACACCTTCGCTTTTAGTAGTTCCAGTTAGGGGGTTGGTGAGGGAGACGGTGCCAGAAGTAGGTTCCTTAGTATCTTCAATGCCTGCCGCAAATACTGAAGTATTTATAAAAATTGATAGAACCACTAGCGATAAAAAAATGAAAATTAATTTTTTCATAGATATATTTTATAAATTATCTGTCTTTTTAGATTATATCACATTTAAGAAAAAAATAAAGGAGAAAATCGTTATTGATTTTCCCCTTGTTTATAGTTAGCCGCAATGGGTAAACTTTGTGTTTACCCCCTCACGATTTTGAAATCCATCCAGAAAGTGGTGCCTCCTTTCCCCTTTTGGATTTTAATTATTCTTCCTTCAGCAGGCAGATCATAAAAGGTAAAACTTCTGATCTCGTTTTGCGTCAAGGAAGGGTTATGAAAGTGCCTCGGCCCCCCCTCCTCCATAACCCAGAACCCTGATGATGCTTTGTAAACAAACTTATCGCCGCTGTAGACTCTGACGATTTTTTCCGGAGTCGGTTTGATTTCTCGCGACATCCACTCTAAATCGCGCGGCAAGGGGATAGTTTGAGACGATTTCCCAACTTGATTTAAGTTTAGCCCGGGCCAAATTGAATTGACGATAATTACAACGATAGTAGCAACAATTAAAACAATAATTGGCGTTTGATTATTTTTTTCTTTTAGCCAATTCATTGTCGCTAAAACGATCATCAATATAATCAGCAGGAAACACAACGCTTCGTTTGGGATGTTTATTACTCCGACAATCTTCAAAAAAATTGTTGGAAACCCCGCCACTATGGCAATCATAACAGCGATGCGGATGTATAGTTGATATTTATCCGCGGGAGTAGGTGGGGGTTGTGTGCCGGGCGTGGTGGCAGCATTTTCTGCGGATTTGTTGTCTATTGGATGATTATATATGCTATCTGTGTCGCTCATTTTTTTTCCTCCAATCCCCCGATTTTTGCGAGTACTTTTTGTACGACATCCGGTAACGCAAAAATGAAATTACTTGGGCCTTTGCCTATTTCTTTTAAGGTAGAAAGGGTTTCTAACTCTGGGGTCGATTTTATTTTTTCTAGCATCGAGCCTCTGGCGTCAGCATCGCCCTGGCCCTCTTCTGCCCTCTTTGTTTTTTCGGCTACGGCTGCTATAATTTTTGCTTCGGCATCTAAGTTCGCCCTTTCTGCCGCCGTAATACTCTTACGCATATCATCACTAAAGATAAGATCTTCGATGACAAAAGATACATTCTTCATTCGAAGAATTGCAAACGGACTCTTTCCCTTGATTTCATCTCGTGTTATTATTGATTCGCCTATTTTACTGTCTTGCGGAGGCTCTTTAAATTTTATTGACTCGTTATGGTTATCGTCGTTGATACCAAAGTATTTTCCACCAATAAGACGTGCTTGAACCCAAGTTGCACTTTTAAATCGTTCTCGATTAATAAGTCTCCACGGTAGCCTCCCAGCCATTGCCCTAACTGTATCTATGGCGTATGGTATGAGAAATGGGCCAAGGGATTTAGCATTATAACCGGGGGCGTATTGAATTATGGGGGAAAGATGATCTTCGTCAAATTGGGCATAAATAGCGCATTTTATATCTACCTCTGCTGATTCAACCACCTTCTCTTGCCCGTCAACTTTTCCTCTTCTTGTTATAGCGCTTGGCACCGTAAATTTAAATAACATAAGCTCTTTGGTTATCTTTATCATTTTTTGAACTGGCCACAGTGCGAAGTACCATCCCTTTGTTTCTTTTTTGGCCGGGATTCCTAGGGTTACTTTTATTCCTTTTTGATTTGGCCGAATTACGCCAAAAGATTCCCTTGAAATTAATCCGATTATTACGACAATAACGCTAAATGCTGAAACAGAAAGCAATTTGGTAATTCCTTCAGTATTCTTCCAAATAATTATTAGTGCGGTTATTAATAGCCCCACCATAATTACAGAAAGAATAATCATCAGACCGAATAACCATAAATTACCTTTTTTGTTTTTTGTTTCTTCCTCTTTGTTTTCTGTTTTTTCGTCAGTATTTTCCTCCTCCGTTTTCAATTCCGATGGGATTTCTAATAAATCCTTTTTTCCTTTCCCAAATTTTTTCCATTTCATTTTTCTTCCCTCCATTTCTCTTTCTCTATATTATTTTTATTTTATTTTTTGAATTGTTAAGGTCCGACAATCGAACCTTTATACCTCGCCCTTGGCCTATCTAAAAATAAACAGGTCAAGAGGGAAGTACAAAGGCTCGATTTTTATTCTATTTGGCATAATAATACCAAAAGAACTAACTTGTTATAATAGCATAAAAGTAAAAAAAAGTCAATCGTTTATAGTGATTGGCTTTTTTAAGGCTAAAGTTGGGTAAAATAATGGAAGTGGATTGCGGGTCGTAGCCCGCAATGACAAAAAAGAAAGAAATGGATTCCTGCTTTCGCGGGAATGACAAAGAATGAGACTGCTTCGCTCCCTCTGGTCGCTCGCAATGACAATAACTCTCTTAATCCTTCTTTACAAGGGGGACAATTTTATTTTTGCTATGTTTAATCCGCCATTCTTCAATCTTTTTATGATTACCGGATAACAGTACTTTTGGCACGCGGTAAGATTTTTTGTTGGCTATAAAAATTTCCGGTCGGGTGTATTGCGGATGTTCTAAGACGCCCGGCGTAGTATGCGATTCAAATTTAGCGCTGTCCGCGTTGCCTAAGACGCCAGGCAGTAATCTGGTAATGGAATCAACTATGGCCATGGCGCCAATTTCGCCGCCGGTTAAAACATAGTCGCCGACAGAAATTTCTTCGTCAATAAATTTAGTGATTCTTTCATCAACGCCCTCGTAGCGGCCGCAGATTAAAATTATATTATCTAATTTTGCGTGTGATTTTGCCAGTTTTTGATTCCAGGCTTTGCCTTTAGCGGATAATAGAATAGTTTTTTGTTTATTGGAGTGAGATTCTATCGCTCCGCTAGCGCTACGCTTCAGAATGACGGAAGATAAGGCTTTATAGAGCGGCTCTATTTTCATAACCATGCCGGCGCCGCCGCCGAACGGAGTATCATCCACGGTTTTATGGTTATCAGCAGTCCAGTCGCGCAGGTTATGGATTTTTATATTGATTAAATTATTCTTTTGCGCGCGTTTAAGAATGCTCTCGTTAAAGTAAGAGTCAAATATTTTTGGAAAAATTGTGATGATATGAAAAGTCATATAATATTATTATAATAAAAAACCACAACGGTGTGTGGTTTTTTATTTATATATCTAAGTTTGATGTTAGATTTTTAAATCATCAACAGATGAAGTGTCAATGCCGGCGCTTTCGCTTTCAGTTCTGGCAGGCCGTCTAGAACCTTCCGGTTCATAGATTTTTAAATTAACACGAGCATTGTTTTTAGCGCCAACGATCTTTAATAAAGTTCGGATGGCTTGAGCGGTCTGACCTTTTCGGCCAATAATGTATCCCATGTCGGCCGGGTCGGTTTTAAGAGTTAGCAAAACTCCCATTTCGTCTACTGTTCTTTCCACTGATATTGCATCAGGGTTAGAGACAACTGACTTGGCGATGAACTCCAAGAATGCTTGATCGGTTGGTTGAGCAGCCATAGTTTTCTTTTTCTTGCAAAAATGACTATAAAATATTTTCAGTCAGATTTGAAAGATCTCTTAATAATTAATTCCCAATTGGGATTATGTTATTTTAACATAAATTATATTTTTGTCAATTTACTAAGTAAAACGAGTTTACGCGGCCGGTTGTTCGGTTTTTGGTTCTTCTGCCGGTGTTGGCGCGGCTTCCGCGGGAGCTGGTTCTGGCGCGGCAGCGGCTTTAGCCGGAGCCGGAGCCTTTTTTGGTTTTCTGGCCTTTGAGGCTTTTACCTTTTTGCCTTCAATAATTTTTTTCTCAATCAATAAATTATTGACCGTGTCTGACATGCCCGCGCCCTTAGAAATCCAATATTTAGTTTTTTCGGCGTTAATTTTTAATTCTTTAGTGTGTGGATTGTAAGAACCCAAAATTTCCAAAGAATCACCATAAACATCTTTATGTTTTTCCGATATAATGACGCGATATAACGGTTTATTCTTTTTTCCTACTCTTGATAATCTGATAGTTAACATGTTTTTATTGCTTATTAATTAATTTTAATAAATGACGGTAATTGGATATTAGCCGAAATGAGGCTAATTGTCAATCATGAGCGGGTAACGGGAATCGAATGGGGCCACAAGCCCCACGCCGACACAACGGGTTCTCAACCCACTACCACGCTAAAAAATAAACTTGCCAGCTACGCTGCCAATTTTATTTCTTGGAGCGGGTAACGGGAATCGAACCCGTCTCTCCAGCTTGGAAGGCTAGCATAAAAGCCACTATACGATACCCGCCGAATGAAATTTTTAATTTCCAGTTTTCCCCCTAGGGGATAAATAATTTTTAAATAAATTATAATTTTTTAATGTTTGAAGCATTGAAAATTAAAGCATTAAAAATTGTTTAAAAATTTAAAATTCAAAAATTTTTTTGTCGGGCTGCTGGGAATTGAAGGGGCGGAAGCCCCCCCGCCGACACGCTGATTTCGGCAAGCCCAACAACTCAACAAAAAATTCTAAAGCCACGAGGGCTTTATAATTTTTGTCGGGCTGCTGGGAATTGAACCCAGTCAACATGCTCCCAAAGCATGCGTACTACCGGTATACGACAGCCCGAGTTCAACTAACTAATTATTATTCCTGTGCCCCGGGTCAGAATCGAACTGACGACACAATGATTTTCAGTCATTTGCTCTACCACTGAGCTACCGAGGCTAATTTGTTGCGGGGGTGAGATTTGAACTCACGACCTCCAGGTTATGGGCCTGGCGAGCTGCCAACTGCTCTACCCCGCGATAATAAATTTTTTCCAGTGGGCATGCCTGGAATCGGACCAGGGACCTCGACATTATCAGTGTCGCGCTCTAACCAGCTGAGCTACATGCCCGTAATTGTAAAATAAAAAGACTGCTTCTAAATAGTTTAGGACCAGTCTTTTTATGACAAATAGGCCCATAAAACTATTTGTTTATTATTATTGCCATCTCGAATTAAAGAAAACAAGATTCTATCGCTTCGCTCCAGAATGACAATATTATTTCAACACTAACAGGCGCTAACTCTTCGACTCTTTCGATTGTTCACCGAAAAATCTCCCTAGAAAGGAGGTGATCCATCCACAGCTTCCGCTACGGATGCCTTGTTACGACTTCGTCCCTATCATCGATCCTACCTTCGTACCCTATACAGGGTCCTTCGGGCATTACCGACTCTCTTGACGTGACGGGCGGTGAGTACAAGACCCGAGAACGTATTCAACGTGGCGTGGCTGATCCACGTTTACTAGCGATTCCAGCTTCATGAGGTCGAGTTGCAGACCTCAATCCGAACTGAGAGAAGTTTTAAAGGATTTGCTCCATCTTGCGATTTGGCGTCCCTTTGTGCTTCCCATTGTAGCACGTGTGTCGCCCAAGGTGTAAGAACCATGCTGATTTGACGTCATCCCCACCTTCCTCCCACTTAAAGCGGGCAGTTTCCTATGACACATGAAACATAGGATAGGGGTTGCGC
>Ga0247841_10009044_pt1 | contig 14065 bp, 9 predicted proteins | sample LaCruzMarch2015__2_FD_192410 | JGI IMG/M metagenome (GOLD analysis project Ga0247841, IMG submission 192410) | Freshwater microbial communities from meromictic Lake La Cruz, Castile-La Mancha, Spain - LaCruzMarch2015_18m | ecosystem: Environmental > Aquatic > Freshwater > Lake | place: Spain...
AAAACTATCAAACAATTCACCCATATCGTAATAATCTGCTATGCTATCTATAGGGTTAAATCCTCTCGTAACAAAATTTTGGCGGCCATTTGATGTTGTGTTAATAAGAAGCGTCCCTCCAACTATTTTTGCATTCAATAAATCGTTATAATTCTCCACGAAAGCTAAAAATATCATATTGGGATTATTCTCCATAATATCTCTTTGTTGCGTCCAGCATGCTTCAGAGAAATAACCGCTTAATTCCCCTAAAATCCCGCGGGTCGGGACGACAGTAAGTTCAACGCTCTTTGTTCTTTCCTTTGATTGCATAATCCTTCTTTCGTCCTCAAAAGCTCCAAAATTTAAATAGTTACGCAATGTCTTTTTCATTTCTATAGTAAAACCTAATTGAGCATCATCTAATTCAGGGTTGTCTCCGAGAACATGTTCTTTTATAATATTGCCCGTAAACTCCAAGAATACGTTAATGCTAGGAAAGGATATCTGCCTTGCTGATTGAAGGCGATCTTTATATTCTTCCGCAAAAGAATTGTTCACGTGGAAACCTTGCAAAAAGAGCAGTTTCCTGAGCTCAACAGCCAAGGGCGTGTTATTTTTAGGCTTAAATTCTCCTAAAGCCAGGATAATATCAGATATTTTCGCGGCATTATTAACTCTAATTCTGAGACCTTCTAAATCGACAACTTGCTTTCCCGCCTGTTTTAATGCTTGTTCGTTCCCTCTTAATTGTTCCAAATTCTTTTTTACCCGATCTAGTTCAGCATCAATGCCAGGTAACACACTCTCTTTAGACCTCTTCATGCGATCCGCCTCATTCAAATGCAATAAATTAAGTGACCATTCTATTTCATTTATAATTCGATCAAAAAATTTAATAGTATCAGGTTGGAATGAAAAACCTTCCGTATTCAATCGCGTTGCCCTAATAGTGCCTATCTTTAAAGTTCTTTCCCCTTGGACATCCTTAATATAAAACATATCCGGTAAATTGTCCGTTTTCCCTCTCTTCCTAGCGTTTAAAAAACTTTGTATTAATTCTTTAAAATCATAATCCCTTTTCCACTTTGAACCATCAAAATTCGAAGCGAGACGCAAAAGATCAAGTTTTAAAGGATTATCCACAATATTGTCGTCGATGTTTCCGGAAGATAAAAGATTCCCATAGAACTGGGTGGCCATATCTTTAAGCTGTCTAATACCCTGTCCTGCCCTTTCCTTTGCCGTAGTTCCAGTTACACGAATCCCGGCATCTTGCAAAGTTTTATCTGAGAAATCATCTTTCATGATCGCCGTGTAGGCCTCAAATACCTTTAATGCTTCATGAGGCCCCATATCATTAATATATGAAATGGCAATATCCAGATCAAATCCTTTATGGTTCTTCATAAGAAACTCCGTCGTCTCAAAAACTCGGCTAGCATCAATATTTTTGATCTTCGTCATCAGCTTTTCGATAAGATCATATGGCTTTTCTACTTCAAGATCAGCAAACTTCTCGCTCCAATAAAAAACATTAATTGGTTCCCGGGCCGTTAAGAACCTTTTTGTAAATTCTGGATTGAAAAATCTTTCTATAATACTCATGGCAAAACCTTTCGCATCTTCTTGTCGAAAAATACTCTTTGCCATCAAAACGGGATCAGAATAATTAGAACTCAATAGTTCATCTAATCTGGGGATATCTTTAAGTAACGAAACAATATCATTAATTTTGCCCGGATTTCTAGCAAGATGCGTCAAAGTATGTTCATTTAAGTAAAATTTTGAATTTTCTTGTGTTTTTCCTGCATGGAACGATTCGTTTAACAATATTGGCAATGCAGCATAAAATTTTTGATAGGTTCCCACATCAATTACTTCACTCGCAGAACCTTTTATGTTGTATAGTACAGACCATTTTGTACGCAAAGACTTCAATAATCCATTCGTCAATTCTCTTGGCAATAAGCCTGATTCGCGTTGGGCGTTGTACAAAACCTCATAAAATCTTTCTCCTCCAATTTCTTCCCCTAGTAAAGGAACAATCTCTTCTGTATGCTCTCCCCATTGTGCGGCGCACTCCACTAAAGCTTTCACCACCTCATCATGAGAACCTTGCAATTTTACATCTCTAAGAACCTCAATAAACACGGGAAGAACCTTCTTCGCGAAATCTCCCCCTTCCAATACGGCACTTGTTAAAACTGATATAGCCGCTGTACGAAGATTAGAGGATCTACTCTTAAAAAGAATTTTATTTAAAGCATAAATAATCCTTCCTGAAAAACCTCCCCAGCGTGAAGAGTGCCCAACTAAAGCCCAGAGCGCGTTTTCACGGATATTATTTTTATCATAAAAATCAGAACTATGATCATAATCAATATTTTCTGTCCAGGTCTTGCCTTTACCGCCAATATAATGTTCCAGTAAGGCGTTAAAATTTTCTGGAACATTAGCCGTCGTTACTCGAAGATTCGATAGAAATCCATCTTCAATAGCCTCCAAGAAAATAGGAAGAATTTTCTCCGCTCTTCCTATTCCATACAAACCATTGCCTAAAGCTTCCGCTGCCGCTTCACTCACATCTTCATTACTAGCTCTAAAAAAAGTTTTCTTAAGTATAGGTATTATTTCTTCCGAGAAATTTCCCCATTGTGAGGATAGCATTGCTAAAGCTTTTATCACTTTTAAAACAGGATCCGGACCTTTCCATCGCCTCAAATCAAAACTGTCTCCAAAACGATAACGATATTGATTTTTTTCCTTAAGCCCCCTAATTAACACAGGAAGGATCTTTTCCCCTAATCCTTTCTCCTGCCAGGCATTATTTCCTAAACTATCCATTATTTTTAGAGCATCATCAAGGTCATCTTTTTCTTTGGCTGTAAATACAGGCGAAGAAGAAGTGCTCTGCTGTTGAAACTCCTCAGACATGATTACCGGCGAACTGACGCTGACGGGCGAGAAAACACTCGATCCTTCAATCAGAGAATCGATATAATGATAGGTAATTTCTTTGTTTTTTATGTCCACCATCAACCAGTCTAATACCTCAAAACCGAGTGCTGTTTTATCAACAACAGTATCAATACGCTCACCTAGCGCATCATTAAAAGCCTTAATTACCGCAACCTTATTTCTTCTAGCATCCTCAACACTCTTTTCTATGGTATCGTTCTTATACCTCATAGGTTTTCCACCAAATAAATACAAAGTATACCTCGTATTTGGATTTATTATTCTCTTAACTCCTTCTATGTAGCCATAAAAACCTGTATTTAAATTTTTATCCGAATATTCACTTACAACATACGGATAATGGCCCATAATACCCTCTGTGCTTTCGTTGTCTATTAAAAGAGAAACTATACAATTGGCCGCGTCAAACGTTTTGAGCACGGAAAGCGTCGAAGATAAATCAATAATTCCCCAGTTCCCAGATGGGACAAGAATACCATTATCACCATGTATTTTTATAAATAGCTCCTTGTTACTTTTGTAATCACCCGAATCATAATCTACCTCTTTAACAACAACTGGTGAAGAACTGGTAAATAACCCGAAGGGTTCTTGCTGTAGAATTTCTATCTCTCCTGAATTTGGGTCTTGAAGCGTCCCGGGACTTAGTTGCCCGGTAATTTGATGATTAAATGTTGTTGCAATCGGCCTAAGATTACCCGTAACTTCCATTCCAGATTTTATTGCCCCCCGGATAACATCTTCACCAATAGATATTCCTCCGCTCATATAATTTCTGATAGTTTGACCACCCCCAAGAACATAAACTGACTCTTTAATATTATATTCGCCTTTTTGGAATGATTTTTGATATGCTTGAAAATAGGTATTTTTAGACCAAGATTCTTTGGAGGTTAACCCGCTTAAATTCTTTTTATTAATCAGCTGACTATAAAGGCCGTTTTTGCCGGAAAATTTCTGTTTAAACCACTGGGCAAGAATAAGTGAATAATAAACCTGTCTTAAAGGAGCATATCTTTTTGCACTATTAACATCTTTAGTTAATTTAGGGATAATCGTCTTCCTAATCAACTCCGACGCATATTCATTAAGTTGTTTTGATCTTTCATCAGCAAAACTATAGGTTGTTGAATCTTTCAAATAGTCCTGCTCAAGCATCACCTTTAGAGTCGCTTTATAGACATAGGCATTTTCCTGCGTCTCGCGGATTATAATCTCCCCGGGTACAATCCAAGGACGAGTCAATGTCGGGATAGTAATATTTTCACTACCAAACAATTCACTGGCTTTTTGATAAAGTTTCTTCCAGTAAGCCTTGCCTTCTGGAGTCTGAGGCGAGGTAAAATTAGCGGTATCCTTTTTAAGTTGCAGGTCTGCTTCCAGAAGGACCTTTCCCAAATCCGTCTGAGCTAAATAACCATCAATGATATTATCCGGAGAATCCGGCCTTAAATTTACCCAAAAAGAATCATTGGGAAGAGAGATACCAACAAAAAAATAACTTAATAATTCTTTGGTCGAACTCTCCAGCTTTTGGTCTGGCGGAAATTTAAGATCACCTTTATCTAAAAGAAGTTTGAGATTATTGCTTGTATTGTCATAGGCAAGATATCTTAAATGTAAAGGCCGAAATTTATCTTGCGTGAGTACATTACCCAACCCACTAAAATAACTAGAAATGTCTAATTGCCCGGCCACTTGAGCAAATCCAGACTGCTCAAAGATTAGCAAGAAACAAATTAAGAAATAAACTATTTTAGGAAATTTGCGTTTCATCATTTTAAAGTTATTTTAATAATTCTTTCGGCTCATCGGCCTCATTAAGATAAGTATGCAATATAGGTAAGCGATTACAAGGTTAAAACAGGGGTTTAGAGAAAGCGCTTTCTAAAAAACTTTAAAACCCCCTTGATTTTTATTTTATATGTGGCAAGCTTTAGTTAACCTTTTTTTGTTACCTTCAGTGGAGGATAGTGATAGCGAAAGCCATTGAGGATTATCCCCTCCAAAAAGGACCCTAGTGAATAGGGCCCTTTTTGTTTATGGAGATATTTTAAAGTTAGTTTTATTTAATATACGCGCGAATAATTTTTTGATCAGTGAGTGGCCGGTCTTCGCCATTAACCGGAGTATTTTCGATATTTTGCATTACTTCTAACCCGGAAACAACCTCGCCAAAAATAGTATGGCGCATATTTAACCAAGGAGTTTTGGCACAAGTAATAAAAAACTGGCTACCGTTGGTGTTCGGACCAGAGTTGGCCATTGCTAAAATTCCCGGACCGTCAAATTTAGCTATCGGACTAACCTCGTCTTCAAAGGGCTGACCCCAAATTGATTCTCCTCCCATTCCAGTACCCGTAGGATCTCCACCCTGAATCATAAAACCTTTAATTACGCGATGAAAGATTAAACCATTATAATAACCTTTTTGAATTAATTTGGTAAAATTTTCACAAGCCTTTGGCGCAATATCATTTTTTAACTTAATCTCAATATTCCCTTGATTTGTTTCCAAAACCACAGTTGTTTCGTTCATCGCGAAAATTCCTCCATAACAAAAGGTTAATCCGATCACTAACAATACCATAAATGTTTTCATTTTCCCTATCTTTCCTTTCTTTTATTTCTGATCTTCTGTTTCTTCCGGCTTTTTTTCTATGTTTTCTTCAACAATTCTAACTTCTTCTACGACTTTAATCTCTTCTACTATTTTGTTTTCTTCTAATTTTTCTCCTTCTTGTTTGATCTCTTCTGGTTTAATTTCTTCAAGCTTATTCTCCTCAGGCTTAGCTTCTTTCGGAATAGCCTTCTCCTGTTTAATTTCTTCTGGGATAACCTCTGCCAACTTAACTTCTTCTACAACTGGAACTTTTTTATCATCCAGCTGCCGCAAATGCGCAATTTCGACGGCAAAACTTTTCAATCTTTCTTGACTCGACTCCAATTCTTTCTCTAATTTCGTGTATTCTTCATTTAATTTATTAAACTCTGTTTTGGGTACCCATTCACTAATCTTTTCTTTACGGCTAAACTCAGCAATCGTTGCAGTATGTTCACTAATACTTTTAAGTTGCTTTTCAATTTGATGCTTTTGTATCTCCAATTGCTCATCCTTAAGTTTAATCTCTGCTTCTTTTGAATCTAAAGAAGTTTTTATCTGACGAATCTCCCGCGACAGATTAACATTTTTGGCAAATCCTTCTTGTAACTCAGTTTCTTTTAAAATAAACTTATTTTTTAAATCTAAATTCTCCGGTTTTATTTTGGACAGTTCTGCCTCCGCCCTAGCCACCCACTCTTCCCTGCGCTTTAACTCATCAGCAAATTTAGCCTCTTTTTCTTTAGCCGCAACAAATTCAACCTTGTCCTTTTCATATCCAATTTTAGCCTGCTTCAGTTCCTCTTCTAAAGCAGCAATTTGTTTTTGCAACCGCTGTATTTTCTGGTCTTTATTAAGATCATCCGACAAATCGAGCTTTTTTTCATTTTTCTTTTGTTTCTCTGGAGCGGTTTGACCAGATGTAAACACCCCAAAAAGAGCATAAATAATCAAACCTATACCTAAAGCCATTAATACCAACAAACCCGGCATCATTTTTATTTACCCTCTACAACTGCGCGTAATTTTTCTAAACGTTCCTTAATCTTAGCCTCATGGCCTATATCTGTAGGTTCATAATAGCACACTTTCTTAGGTGTATATTCTTGTTTTACAAAGTGTTCCGGATAATCATGAGCATATTTATATCCTAAACCATGTTTTAATTTATCCGCACCACTATAATGAGTATCTTTTAAATGATCTGGAACATCTTGTACCTTATTTTCTTTAATATCTTGTGTTGCCTTTTCAATGGCTAAATAACTTGCATTTGATTTAGGAGCACAAGTAACATAAATTACTGCTTGTGCCAAAGGAATTCTGGCCTCCGGCATCCCCACGAACTCCGAGATCTGTAAAGCCGCATTAGCTAAAACTAAAGCCAAAGGATCAGCATTACCAACATCTTCAGCCGCTAAAATACAAACCCGCCGCGCGATAAACCGCGGATCTTCTCCGGCATAAAGCATTTTCGCCATCCAGTAAATTGCCGCGTCCGGATCAGAACCGCGCATAGATTTAATAAAAGCCGAAGCGGTATCATAATGGCCGTCCCCATCACGGTCATAAACTACAGCTTTTTTTTGGATAGACTCTTGGGCAATCTCTAAACCAAAATTAATATAACCATCCTTAGTTGGTTTAGTCGTTAAAACTCCTAGCTCTAGAGCAGACAAAGCCCTGCGCGCGTCACCTTCACAGATCTTAGCTAAAAAATTAAGCGCATCTTTATCAAGCTTAACTTTAAAATTGCCCAATCCTTTTTCTTTATCTTTTAAAGCATGATTAATTATACTGACTAGATCCGCACTCTGTAACGCTTTTAATTCACAAACAATCGAACGAGAAAGCAACGCCGCAGTCAGTGAAAAATACGGATTATGCACGGTCGCGCCAATTAACACTAACCGCCCCTCTTCCACATCCGGCAAAAGTACATCCTGCTGCGCTTTATTAAAACGATGGATTTCATCAATGAAAAGAATAGTTTTCTTTTTTCCTTCTTTTACCCTCAACTTAGCGGCGACAATAATTTTTCTTAATTCTTCAACATTAGAAATAGTCGCGTTAATCGCTACATAATTTGCCTGAGTGGTGTTGGCAATGCACCAAGCTAAAGAAGTTTTACCGGTTCCCGGAGGTCCAAACAAAATCAGTGAAGTTAACCGATCCGCCTCAATGGCTCGACGTAATAACTTATTTTTTCCTAATATTTGATCTTGACCAAGAAGTTGATCCAGATTCGTTGGCCGCATACGCACTGCCAAAGGAAGGGTTTTATCAGAAACTAAAGATTCTTGAGTGAATAAATCCATAATTGTAGAGTTATCCGCCACAAAGCGTTGGCGGATTAAAAAAAATCCCCGCAAGAGTGCCGTTGGATTGATAGTCTGAACCGATTTGGCTTCAGGTGGGTACCCTATCCTTAGGCACACGTGCCTAAAGAATAATGGGGTCCCGTGAAAATAGTGTTGGTTCAACAATAATCAAATTTCCAACGCGCACCGCAGGGATATCTTTAAAGAGCTGTTTGATTCTAGAAAAAGCATAACACATATTTATAACGAAATCAATCCTAGCGTAATTTTATACCAAATTGTTCTTCCAACAAAGAACAGATATTTTTGTGTACGGGAGCAACTTCTTCTTCGGTTAACGTACGGCTAGCTAATCGATAAACACAAGATATGGTTAATCCCTTAAATCCAATCGGAATTTGCTTACCCTGATAATAGTCAACGATTTTAGCCTGATTTAATAAGGGAACGCCTTTTGTTTCTATCGCCATCAATAATTCTTTCACCGAAACATTTTCATTAATTAAAAAACTTATATCCCGAATAATCCCCGGATATTTAGGAATATCCATAAATTTCTTGGCTAAATTTATGCTACTAAATAACTTCTCTAAACTAATCTGGGCTAAAATAATTTGTCGATTTTTAACATCAAAAGCGGCTAGAATTTGAGGGCTTAGCTCCAAGATAAAACCTACTTGCTGTTGATTAATCATAATATCTGTTTTATTATCTTCTTGGCGGTTAAAATCAAATTTCTTAATCCCTAATCGATTAAATAACACCTCTAGAATACCCTTTAGATGTAGCAGTGTAATCTCATCTTTAGCCAGACCCTGCTTAGTAAAAAAAGTATTCACTCCACATAAAGCTATCCCCAACAAAGAATCCTCTCTGACCGCGTTCGCTTGGCCAGAAAAAACATTAGCAATCTCAAAGATATTTACTCGCTCCTGCTGTTGATCTAAATTACGCGCTAAAACACGAATAAGGCTAGGAAAAAGAACCGGACGCAATACCTCCTGCTCTTTACTTAGGGGATTTAAAATCTCAACTAGCCCAGCAATGTTATTAATTCCAGATTTAGTAAGTAATTCACGATCAATCAAACTATAAGTAATTGCCTCATCTAAACCCAAACCAAATAAGATATTTTTTATGTTACAAATAACTTCTCTTTGATCTAGAACTTTGCGACTCGGCTTTACCGCGGGAAGAGTTTGAGGAACTTCATTATAACCATAAATCCGCGCAACTTCCTCCACCAGATCTATGGGCAATTTTAGATCCTGACGAAAACTAGGCACTTTAACGATGAGAATATTTTTAGTTTTAGTAATTACCGACAAACCTAAGCTATTTAAAATCTGCTTAACTTTAATTACGGGAATAGCTGTTCCCAGCAATTTATTTAAATAAACGATATCCAAATTAATCTTCGCATGAGCTACTTTAGTAATGCCCAAACTGTCAAACCCAGAAGATTCACCAGAAGCCAACTTTAAAATTAGTTCCTGCGCTAACAAAGTAGCGTTATTAACCGCTTCTAAATCTACCCCTCTTTCAAATCGATAGGCCGATTCAGATTGCAGCCCTAATTTTTGCTTGCCTCGACGCACAATTTGAGGATTAAATACCGCCCCTTCTAATAAAATATTACAGGTATTCGAAGTAACTTCCGTTTCTTGACCACCCATAATTCCCGCGATCGCCAAAGGTTTATACGCATCAGCAATCACTAAAATTTCCGGATTCAATTGCCGGATTACTCCATCAATAGTCACAATCTTTTCGTTTGTTTTAGCCCGGCGCACCTTAATTTCATTTTGACTTAATTTATCTAAATCAAAGACATGCAAAGGTTGGCCTAACTCAAACAAAACATAATTAGTAACATCCACAATATTATTCACGCTGCGGCATCCGATTAATTCCAATTTCTTTCTTAGCCATTCCGGAGACGCACAACTTTTACATTTTTAATTATTCTTGCCGTATATAAAGAACAATCCTTTTTGTCTGCGATGGAAATTAAGGTTTTAGTTTTTAGGCTTTTAGTGCTGTAGATTAATTTTTTAGTTCTATCCTTGGCACCAAACATCAAATACCCAGCACCTAATTTTAATTTTTCACCAGTTATTGCCGATACTTCCCGAGCAATTCCCAAAACGCTCAACCAATCCGGCCGGTTTGAAGTAATTTCAATCTCCAAAACAAAATCTCCCCCGATTTTTTCCAGAGCAACTACCTCCAGCCCGGCCATCGTCAGTTTCTGTGCTAGTTCCTGAGGGGAAATTTTAAAATCTACAAAATTTTTTAACCAATTATAGGTAACTTTCATTGTCTAAAATTGCCTCAAAAATCTTAAATCATTCTCAAAAAATAAACGAATATCATTAATTCCATACTTTAACATGGCGATTCTTTCCACCCCCATACCGAAAGCAAAACCAGTATATTTATTAGATTGATAGCCCACCTGCTTAAAAACATTAGGATGAATCATTCCGGCACCTAAAATCTCCAACCAACCTTTCCGGCCACAAACAGAACAACCCTTACCTTTACACATAATACAAGAAATATCCACTTCCACAGAAGGTTCAGTAAAAGGAAAAAAATGCGGCCGAAAACGCATTTTAATCTCTTGTCCAAACACGCTCTGCGCAAAAAGCTCCAAAATTCCCTTTAAATCCGAAAATTTAATATTTTCATCAACGAGAAACCCTTCAATTTGATGGAACATAAAAAGATGACTAGCATCTACCGCGTCCGGCCGATACACCCTTCCCGGCACCACGATCGCCAAAGGAGGCGTTTGCGTTTTCATCACGCGCACTTGCACCGGAGAGGTGTGGCTACGTAAAAGCAACTTAGCATAATCTTTTAAATAAAAAGTATCAAAGGCATCACGTGAAGGATGTTCTAAGGGGATATTTAAACCGGTAAAATTATTGTATTCCGTTTCTACCTCCGGCCCCCCAACCACAGAAAAACCCATGTGATTAAAAATAGCGCAAATTTCATCAATTATTTGAGTAATGGGATGAAGATGCCCAAGCTCTTGAGCAATCCCCGGCATCCCAACATCTAAATTACTTTTCTTTAAAACACTCTCTTTATTAGTTAATGTTTTTTCTTTTTCCGATAACAAACCCAACAGTGTATTTTTTAAAACATTAACTTGTTTTCCAAAAATTCCTCTTTGCTCAACTGCCAATCCAGGAATAGAGCTAGTTAACTGGGCGATCAATCCTTTGCGGCCTAAATATTTAACCCGCAATTCTTCCAGTTCAACTGTGGAAGTCACTTTGGTTAAATCAATTTCTATTTGTGTTTGAAGAGAGTTAATATCCATATAAAAAATAGCGCCCCTAATAAAATAAAACTTAAATTTACTTTATCAAAATTTAATTTTTCTTTAACGATCCTTCCGCTTCCGGTCTTACGTAAGCTCTGCGCGTGAATATCTAAATCTCCGCCGTGCTCAAGGCAGGCCCGGTGAAATATGCCGATAACCTCCAGGCTATCGCCTCGAAATTTATAATTCCCCATAAATTTTATCTCTTTCGCCAAAGCCGAACTTATCCAAATACCCAACGCATTTTGGCCATCATTTATATTTACCCAAGCGAATTCTCCCCGCAACATCAAATCCCCGATCGCTTCTCCGGAGTAAGTAATTAATTTACCATCATATTCTTTAGCATTTTTAATTAACTCGTCACTATTTAAGCTCTGCGAAAAAGCAAATCTTTGTGAACTAAAAATTAAAAATAAAATTATTAAAATTAATTTAAAATCTTTCTTCATTTTCCTTTAAGGCTGGCAAATAAAAACCCCAGAATAGTAAACACAGACATAAACTCCAAGCGGCCAGCCCACATCTGTAATATATAAGTAACCTTTAACGCGGCCGGCATGGCAATATTAGTAATGCCACAAGATAATCCCACATTCGCCGCCGCGGATGTAGACTCAAAAAGTGCCCCAACAAAAGAATAACCATAAAACATCCCCACAAGTGCGCCCAAACCATATAAAATTATATAAGCCAAGGTAATAATTAAAGCGCTTCTCACTAATTTATCCTCTAAAAATACCTCTCGAATATGATGAAACTTCTCAATCACAATTGCCCCCTCCGGCATGATAATCCTCTTGAGATCTTCTTTAAAAGCTTTAAAAATAATTCCGATGCGCAACATCTTAATTGCTCCGGTAGTCGAACAAACTGCTCCTCCCAAACCCATCGCTAAAATTACCCCGACCAACGCCAATTGGTTCCATTCCGTGCCAAATTGCCCAGCATAAATGGTCTGAAATCCTGTCCCAGTGTGCCCAGAAATAAGCTGATAAAAACCTTTACGAAAAAGTATGGTTGCCGCCGGATAAATTCCCGTTTGTGCTAAACCCACTGCCACTATAGAAAAAGTAGCAATGATTGTAACAAAAAGTGTCCGCGTTTCAATATTTTTTATTAACTCTTTACGATTCCCCATCCATAAATGATAATGTAATTTAAAATTAAGCGCCCCCAAAACCATTAAAATTACAGTAATTACCTCGTAAGCAAAACTATGATAATATAACATATTCTGCGACTGCGGGCTAAATCCTCCGGTATCAAAAGCAGCCATAAATACACACGCGCCATGGAAAAAGGCATTAACCGGCTGCATCCCCATAAACATCCCAGTTATCCCCAGAGCCAAAGTACCTAAAATTAAATACACAATGCTAACCATCCAAATAAACCGAGAAGTATTAATAACATTAGGCATAATCTTCTCATCTCTGGCCTCCCCCACATACATTTTAAACGCGCCAGAGAATCCGCGCACAAAAAATGAAAGCGCAATCACCACAATTCCCTGACCTCCTAAAAACATAATCAAATGACGCCAAAGATTATGTGTATAAGAAAGATGATCTAAGTTCCCAACTAAAGTAAGGCCGGTGGTCGCGAACCCACTCATCGCATCAAAACAAGCATCTAAAAAAGATTTCCAATGTCCACTCAAATATAATGGAATCGCTCCTAAAATCATCGCGACCACCCAAGATAAACTAACCACAATCATGCCCTGCATCCAATTTAAATCCTTATCCGTCTGACAAATCTTAACCAAGAGTAATCCAAACAAAGCAGAGATTTCAATACTAATGAAAAAATCCAAGGCAGGGTTAATTTCACCAAAACATAAAGCAATTAAAATAGGAATAACCATCGTCAAGGCTAACCCGATGATTATTTTACCAAGATAAAAACCGATAATCTTTAAATCTTCCAGGCGAGGTTTAAGAATCATAGCTTAAAATATATTACCCAACAGATCAAAAACGATACCAGCATAATAAAGAAACAATAAAAAATTTCTGTGGTTATCCCGAAGATAATATTTAAGGCAGGTTTAAATTTCATGTCTTTAAAACTTCCCGGCTAAAAGATTCAAAAGCTGCGGTTCATTACCAATCAAAGTAAGCGCAATAACATCGTCGCCGGTTTTAAGCACAGTATCACCTTTGGGAAGAATCACCTCTTCTCCCCTGACAATCGAAACTAATACCGCGTCTTTAGGTAAAGCAATATCTTTTACTTGGCGATTAATTACCGGAGCGTCATTAGGAAGATCCACACGCACAATTGCCAATTTACCGCGCTTAAAACTCATCAAATTTACAAAATCCGAAAACGAAACTTCTTCTTCAATAATTTTAGCAATAATTTTAGTAGAATCAACCGGCACATCAATACCTAATTCATTAAAAGTATGTTCATTATCAGGATTATTTACCCGGCCGACAGTACGTTGCAAATTAAATTTTTCTTTAGCCAATTGACAGATAATCAGATTGTCTTCATCATCACCAGTGACTGCGGCTAAAACATCGGCTCGAGTAATTCCGGCTTCTTCTAATATTTTCGGGTCGCAAGCATCACCATTAACTACCAAAGCATCTAACTCCTTAGCCAATGTTTCACAAATCTGACGGTCTTTATCGATGACACTTACCGCATGTTTGCCCTGGCAAAGCCTTTTCGCTAGAAAATAACCTACCTTACCGGCCCCGACAATTAGAATAAACATCCTTATTTCTCCCCTAAGTGAAACTTTTCTCTGACCGCCTGGAGGCTGGAGACTTTTACTACCCCCATTAAGATGTCTTTATTTTTTAAAACAGTTTTAGGTTCCGGAAT
>Ga0247841_10009046_pt1 | contig 14063 bp, 5 predicted proteins | sample LaCruzMarch2015__2_FD_192410 | JGI IMG/M metagenome (GOLD analysis project Ga0247841, IMG submission 192410) | Freshwater microbial communities from meromictic Lake La Cruz, Castile-La Mancha, Spain - LaCruzMarch2015_18m | ecosystem: Environmental > Aquatic > Freshwater > Lake | place: Spain...
ATACATAGCAACTGTTGTTCAAGTTTGAGTTACTGCAAAATGATGTCGGTCTGTTCATAATCAAGATATAGAAGCAGATACTTCTCATCATTGAGTTCAACTTCAATTTCATCTATACATATATAATTTATTAGCAGAACTATCAAATGCTATAAGTATATTTAATTTTCATCAAGTCCACACACAACATCGTTGCATATTAAATCAAGTTCAAAATTTAAACCAAGCAGCATAAGTAAATGCTCATCATAATTGTGCTTCTAATGTATCAGGGTATGTTATTTGTGTATTATCTCAAGGAAAAGTGGCACAATTATCTATTTTTCAAGCATTAGAAAAACTTATTCAACCTCAAGCTGTTCAATTATATGCGTTAGCCGTACTATCATTAGCATTAGCGTTATATTTATAATAAGCTACAAGATTATCTAATAAACTCATCTATAATAATTTATTTAATATAAAACTATGGCAATTGGAATGTGAGAACAATTGTATCTCATTTTTCTCCTGTACCTGCAACATCTTTATCTACTGCTATCCTATCTCCTGTTGCAACATCATCATTACTTGTATCTATTACTGGTGCTGTTGCTGCTGTATAACTTGTATATTCACTAGCATCTATTGTTATTCTTGTTGATAACATATCTGCTGCTTGTGTTACATTTCTTATCTGATATGTAGGTGTTCAAGAACTAGAAACAGTTGAAACCATAGCGTGTGCTGCTACTAAGTTCCATCAGTTTAGTTCAATTGGGATTACCACTATAACTTTTCAATCTCAAGTGGTTAATGCAGTAGCATCATCTACTACTTTTATTTCCATTATTCTTTTACCATAATCACTTCAAGCAAAGGCATCAGGATTTATAGCTTTACCTGTTTCTGTACCAGTTGTTACTTCTGATGCTGTCGCAAATGTTTGAGCAGGACCAGTTGGACCTGTTGGTCAGGTAGGTCAAGTAGGACCAGTAGTTCACGTTGGACCAGTTGGTCAAGGAACTGTACTATTCGCTCACGTTGGACCTGTAGGTCAAGTTATACCAGTTGGACCTGTAGGTCAGGGTACTACACTAGCAGTTCAAGTAGGTCAAGTAGGTCAAGTAGGTCAAGTAGGTCAAGTAGGTCAAGTAGGTCAAGGTACTATACTATTCGGACCCGTTGGACCAGTTGGACCAGTAGTTCACGTTGTACCTTTAGGACCTGTTGGTCAAGGTACTGTGCTATTTGCTCAGGTAGGTCACGTTGGACCAGTTGGACCAGTCAATCAAGTAGGACCAGTTGGACCCGTTATTCAAGTAGGTCATATTGGTCATCAACTAGGTCACGTTGGTCAGGTAGATCACGTAGGTCAAGTCAATCACGTTGGACCAGTAACTCAAGTAGGACCTGTTGGACCAGTTGGACCTGTAGGTCATACAGGTCATCAACTAGGACCTGTTGGTCAAGTTGGACCAGTTACTCAACTATCTTTCTCTCTCAATTTTCATAAAAGAGCATCAAACTTTGTTCAGCCCATTTTAAATTTTAGTTAAATATTAAAGCTTCAACAGTTGCTAAGTCTGTTGCTAAATTATTATATCCGTCTGTTTCTGTAACATCGTAAACATCTCCATCAACATCAAGCAATAGTTTTTGTACTTTCCATAAAGGTTCTGTCAAAGCTGTTCAATGTTCTGCATCACAAACATAAGTAATACTGTTTACTGCATCTTTGTATATATGCTTTCTAGGAAGCAATGCTCACGTCATAAGTAAGAAATTTTGTACTGTCATTCTAAAATATTTTAAGTTATAAAATTAGTTTTTATTTAATAATATTTTGTAAAAAAGCAATAACAACTATGGACTTTAAACTTGTTTTTCTTCTACTTTAGGTTGGTTTTGTAAATCTACTTGTTTTCAGATATTATCAAGTAGTGGTGCAACCATCTTATAAGGTCATTCTTGTAGAATTTGTGAGATTAGTTTTATCTCTTGTGCTGTAAGTATAAGTGTATATTGCATAGATATATAATTAGACTGCTAAAACATTTACATAGTATTCAGATCCATTTATCATTATTTTAATAGAAGCGTTGGTTGTTTTATTAGAACTAGATCAGGTTATATATGGCACATAGTTTCATCTCCATCTTAAATATCAACTAGATTCATCTAAAACATAGGAATCAATAGTTACATTTTCTTTTATATATATATTATTTCGTTGTAAACTACTAATTCATAGATCTATATCAGCATCAGATGATGGTAGTATTGCTCAGTCAAATATTCATCATCAATTTACTGCAATAGATTGTGAAAAGAATAGAAGAGTTCATAATCATCAAACTACTGCTCAGGTAATATATCCTGCATCTGTTCAAGCGTCATCTCGGAACTGTATTTTATATCAACTATCTCATATTCTGATTCTTTCATAATTCGCATCAAAAGATTGAAAGTAAGATGAAGTAAGTTGGCTTCTAATTCAACTTGCAGCTGTTCTAATTAAAGCTCACGTTATCGTCATACCATCTATTGAATTTGCGGCTAGTTGATTTGTTGTAATAGTATTAGCTGCAATATTATCAGCAGTTATAAATACTCAATTTCAAAGTGTTCAAAATGCTTGGAATTGTGCTAGTGTTGGGCTTGTAGAATTTTTTGCGACACATACCATAATCTTACTAGCTCATACTGCGGTCTGTGGTGTCGTTGTCTTTTTAAGTGTCGTTGTTCAATCATAATATATATAATTTACTGCACTTATATTTCATGTATTTCAGGCATCTACTGCATAACTTGTTCAGTCTGCTAGTTTTATATTTCAAGCTGTTCGTGCGACAGTATCGCTATCGGAAGCCGTAAACACTAAGTCTGTAGTCCATCAAACAATATCGGCTGTTGGTGGAATAGATGCTGTTGAAACTCGGTCTGATACTGCTGTTGTTCACTTTGAAACTCGTCTAGCTCATGTCAAATAATTTACTCGTGTTCGTCAGATATCTTCAGGTATAATATCAGGATCATAAGCTCTTTTAATAACTGCAGAAACATTACTTATTTGTTTAGTAGCATCAAGCGGTGTGGTTGTACGTCAAAAGTCTTGTTGTGATAACAAGTCTTTTATTCTTTGATCTAACGTACTTTTTACTACTAGCATTTATAATGTTTCTACAGAAATAAAATTAACAACCTTTTTTTCATCACTTTTTCTTACCTTTCATGATATTATTTTTTAGATAATAAAGATTTCTTAAATTCAGCTTGTTGTTCTACATTTTCAAATACTTTTAGTTCCTTTGTTATGTCGTTTATTTGGTTTAAATAATGTTGTACATCTTTTCTACTCATGGCTTCTTGTTCTTGTTCTAATCTATATTTCTGTATTCTTGATTCCATAGTAGATTCAATGCTTTTAATTTCAGCTTGTAATGCTTCTAATTCCATTGTTTTTACTGCTAAATCAGCTTCAATATTTATATTATATTTTTGTATTTTTTCTTTTGATCTCTTTATTTTTCATTCAAGCGATTCAATCTCTTTCTTTTGTCTTTTTACATATTCAGACATTCAATCATTTGTACTATATCTTGATATATTTTCGTATAATTTAGGTAGTAAATCAACTTCTTGTACTAAATTTGATTTATGTCTTTCAAGTTCAGCTATATCTCATTTAATAATTTCTATACTTCTGTTTATTTTCTTCATCTCAATATTGATTGCTATCTTTGCTTTTTTGATTGGATTTGTCATCAAAGCTAGTTTTTCTTCTGTAGGATCAATATCTTCTGTACTAAATACTTCTCATTCTGCAGAGAATATATCATTGATTCTTGATTGTTTTTCTTCTTTTTTCTGCAGCATAACACTATCAACACTATTTTCCATAAGCGGAAGAACACTTACAACATAGTTTCTTAGATTTCATTGCCTTCGTCATCTTCAGTTCTTCTGTGTTGTTACTGTTGGATTCCATCATAATAATGTATCATACATGATATAAGTTTTATGCTGTAGATCTATTCATTCGTTGATATTTTCTCATCATATAAGTATTTCGTATTCTCATTTATTGAATTTTTCAGCAGTTTCAACCATCTTTGATTTAAACTTAGGTGTTCAGTTTATGATTCATATTTTATTTATAGGTACTCATGTTTTAAGTGATATTCACTCTCTTATTATTTCATGCAAAGCAGTTCACATTGGTAGAAACATAATAGCTCAATCTTTATTTCATAGTTTATTTTTTTCTATAATAAGATCAGCAAAGAAATCTAATTTTGGAGAATTTTTTAATATCTCTTGTGGTGTTGGTAGTGATCATGCACGTCTTGTAAAATATGGAGATACTACATTTGCTCTGGCTTCTTGCTGTCATCATATAACATCTCACAACTCTGCATTTTCATCTATTCTCATTTCAATTTCTTCTTGGATCTGTTTTTGTAGTTCAGAAAATTGTAATTTAACAACTTTTGTAATAAGTTCAGGTTTTATAATTTCAGGACTATCTCATTTATAATCAATAAATTCTGATATAAGTCTTTGTAAATCTTGTAAGTTCACAAAGTTCTTTTGAATCATTCTATAGGCTACATCAGTTCATGATGGTTTTACAACAAGCGATTCTGTAAAATTAGAAAACTTTGTCATAAAATCATTCATATTTGTTATTCATAGTTTTTTCAATCTAGCTCTACCTACAAAATTTAATAAGTTATATACTTCAATAGCTTGGTTATTAAATGGTGTTGCTGTAAGTCATAATACTCATCTTCAATTATTATTGGATAGTATATAGTTTGTTGCTATAGCCATCTTCATTCATCTTTTAGAGGTAGATCAGACAACATTTCAATACATGTTTTTATCTCATTCATCAATCTTTGCTTTTGAGAATACATTTTTAAAGTTATGTATTTCATCAACTAATATTGAATCAAAACCAAAATCTTCCATAAACATAGGTTTCATTGCATACATTTCTTCTGCTTTCATTTTAGATAGCGGATTCTTAGTAGTATCAGCTTCTATAAATGATTTAACAAATTCTTCACGATTTAATATTTCAACTTTATTAAATTGTTCAGATAAAAATTCACTATCATACATTGAAAAATCTCATCATTTTTTTGCTTTTGTAGTTCATGCAGATCATACTATAGCTTCGTTGCTTTCATTAAGTGCTTCCTTTGCTTTATCTGTCATATCTTCTGTTTTCATATCATCAAAGAACTCGGCTGTTATTTTATCTTGTGTTGCTTTTTTGAAAGCTATTTGATTTTCAAAAGCAGAATGTGTTATAATTGTTATTGTATTGTCATCAATTCGCTTAGATTTATCTGATCATAATTCTTTATTTAATTTACTTCTTCGTTTAGTATCAAGTGTTCAGAAATTATTTATTTTATATGTGGGAAATAATCATTTAATAGTTTCTATCCATCATACCATTGTCTGTCATGGTACAACTATAAGCGGTCTTTTTGTTTGTCATTTCTGCATATTTTTCATCATAGCAAGTATTCATACCATAGTTTTTCAATATCATACTCACAATGCAGATATAAATGTTCACTTCATAGCAGCTTTCAAAGCAGATTCAATCTGCACTTCTTTAAATACAAGTGGTTTTCATCTAAAGTTTTTTGAAATATCTTTTATAACAAAAGGTATTTGTGAAACATCAACAGGTACAACACTTCTATTTCTTCTATTATGACCATCTACGATTTTTTCTTGTAGTTCTGCTGTAATAGCTTCTTTGATAAATTTATTGAAATAATATATAGCATCTTCCTGTATGATTCATGCTCTTTCTTTTTCAACACGTCATCACTCAAAATAGTTTATAATTTCTCCTGCATATACTCTAGCTTTAGATGGTACTAATTCTTGTTTAAGTAGTTCTGTGAATTTATATCTAATGGGCATTGGAACGTCTTTATATACCATATTTCATCTCTTTGTTACATTATCATATACATATTCTCATTTTGAATATATCTCTCATGTATCCATAGCCATAAGTTCATTATCAAGTGGATTGAAGTGCATATCTTCAATAACTTGTTGCTTTGGTAGTATTGCTAGTAGTCATTGTCTTTGTTTTTGATATTGGTTCTCATTTATTTTATCTTTATCCATTTCAAGTTGATCTAATTTAGCATATATATCTCATGCAAAATAATTGTAATTAAGAAATGTTTTTCATTCCATATAATTAAGTAATTGTGGATTCTCTTGATACATTATTCATTCAACTTCATCAAATACATTTGTCATATTTTGATATTTTAAGATATTTTGTAGTTGTTCAGGATTTACATTATCTTGATTGAATATTCTATTTGATATTCATTCGGGCTGTGGTTGTATTACTGGATTTACTATTTTATCAGATATAACCTTAATCTCTTTTTCTGTAGGTATATTAAAAAGTCATCAAGATACGGGTTGTGATGGTTTTTTCTTGATAGGTTTTGCTTGTGAAATTTCTTTAGTGGTAGTTGGTTCAACTGCAGTAGTTTTTTTAGTAATTAGTGATTTCTTTTCGGATATATTATTTTGTTCTATAAGATCACTAGCTTTTGTAACTGTTTCTGATATTCAATCTTTGATTATCTTTAAAACTGCTGTATTATCTCATTTTACATAATTTTCTAGTTTTCAGAATCTATTAGTACGTTCTGCTATCTCTCACATAACTTTACTAGGATTCTTATTAAATCGTTGTCAATTACTCATATATTGAAACTGTACCATTGTTTCAGATTCTAATTGTGATCAAACCTTTCTAAATACTATAATATCTGTTCACACATCAGTATTGGGGAACGTCTTATTAGGCAATCTATAAGCATCTTCTAGTTTTATTCATAGATCCTGCATCATTTGTTTAGCAGGATAATGTGGTTTATCTAAAAAGCTACTAGGAACTACAACAACCATAACTCATCAATTATTTAAGCTCTGTAGTCATCTGATCATGAAATAATCTTCAAATCTATTTACATCTTTTAAATCTCATAATCTTCTTTGTTTAGTATCTCTCAATTTGTATGGTGGATTTCAGATAACAACATCATATTTAGGTTTATTAGCAAGTTCTGCTGCTGTAAGTGGTCTAGTTCATGTAAAGTCCATGAATTGATCCTGATAATCTCATATCTTTATCAATGCTTGTGGATTTGTAACTGCTGCAATAGTTCAGCTTACTTTGTCTATTTCATATCATGTTGCGTTTCATGTTCGCATTGGTTTTGTTCTCAAAAATCTTCATATTCAGATAGATGGTTCAAGTATTGTTGCTCACTCTGTATATCAATGCTTTTTAGTAAGATATCGCATGGTATCAACTACTTCTTTGGGTGTGTAAAATTCATCATTTGATCACGAAAAATCTCACTCTTTTTTGAGTAATCATCATCATCATTCATATTTTAATAGTTTTTGTATTTCTTCTTTAGTATAATCTTCAGGTTTTTTAGAAAATTGTTTATCTTCTAATATTTTGATAACTTCTTGATTTATTTCTGATTGCTTGGATTTGCTAACTGGTAGTCATGTTCAAGATCAATCTCCATTGCTAGCATCGTTGCTAAGATATCATCTCAATCTTTCTTGTTCTGTTCAATTATCTGTTCCTTGCATTGTGGGTTCAACTGATATCTCATTTTTAGGAATGGATATTTGTCTGATCTCATCGCTGCTTCAAACAGATCTTCATCACTCGGTCTGTAATTTGGATCAATCATCAGTAGATTTTTTAGTAATTAAAGCTTTTTTTTCAGTGGAATATTTTTGTAATAGTTCTTGTTGTGTTTTATTTTTATATGCTTCTATTATTTCGCTTGTTGGTATTTGTGGATATAATTTTTTAACAGTGGCTAATTTTATAAATTCTTGTCTTCATAATGGATCTACATATTGTTTATTTCAATAATATACATTGTGCTTTAAGTCTTGATTCTCAGGCGTAAGCGAATCTCGTTTATCAAGTAATTCTGATTCTTTTGTAAGTTGTATAGGGTTTGTTTTTTCAGGTGTATTATACTCTTTATTTGTCTTTTTTCAAGGGGAAGATTTAGGAATATCATATACCATATATTCAGAATATATCATATCATCAATACTTGTTATAACATCTCATAATGGATATTCAGTAAATCAGTCGTTTAGTATTGGTCTTACTGATCTTCACATATTAAACTCTCATTTTGCTTCTGCTAGATTCATTTCTTCTCAATTTTCTTTTAGCCATTTCATTGTTGGTTTAAATTCTTCTTCTTTCTTAGTGATCAATTCTTTCTTTGGTGGATTCTTATAATTATTATAATCTTCCATCAATTTATCTATTTTATCAGATAGTTTTACCATATCTCATTTAGCTCACTGATTTGCTATTTCTAATAATCTATCTTGAAATTCTTTAGGTAGATCGTTAAGTGATTTCACTTCCATAAGTTGTAGTCAGTCTGATAGATATTGTTGTTTTCTCATTCAGAAATCTTTGGGATCAATACTTGTATCTTTAGGTTGTTCTTTAGTTGTTGTACTCATATCGTTTGCAAAATCTGTAACTTCAGTATCTCTATATACAGGTTTTACATCTGATTCTTGATATTTTTTTCATTCAATCATAACTGTTCTATTTTTTCAATCCATAACAATACCTGTATCAAGTGTTCAAAATTCTGATACATCTCATTTTTTTCGTTCGTTTGAATCTGTAAGTTCTGTTCAAGACTTCTTTATTTTTAGAAAATATTCATTGGTCTTTTTATAATTATCAGCAAAAGATTCAGTAACTTTTCAAACTCTTATTATGGGAGATTTAACATTAGGATTATATCATAATTGTCTAAGATTTACTATATTTGCTCTAATTATTTTATCTCTAAGCTTGTCAATAAATTCTTGTTCTTGTTTTAATAGTTCTTCTCCTTGCTTTATTTTATCATTTATCTCCTTTAATTTAGCTTTTCATTCAGGAGTAATTTTATCAACTATATTTCTTATAGCTTTTTTCTTCATTCAAGTGAATATCTTATTTCATAATGCTTCAGCTACGTATGATCAAATTATTGCTCACAATGCAGTTCATCACAATGAATATCATATAACTCATCATGCTCACGCAGAAATAAGTTTTTTAGTTATTCAAGATTTAGTAGAATATGCTTTTGAAAGTCTTGGTATTATATTTATTGCTTCAACTCTAGTATCAAGATCAGGTATAATTCTTGATAATGTTTCTCTCATTCTTGCTCTATTCTCTCATCATATATTTTTAAGTATAGACATGAAATTATCTTTCACTTCTCATCTTCTAGCTGCTTCCTTATAGAATAATCATTGTTTGATTTCTTTAATATCTTTTAATTGCTGTCTATATTTTTCATCAAGTTCTTTTAATCAAGTCATATTTTCTTTAGCAACATTATCTACTAGCTTTCTCATTTCTCTAATGATATATGCTCAATCTCATGATACTCATTTATCTCGTTTAGCAAGATCGTCTGAGAATCTTCTCAGATTCAATAATTCTGCTCAATTTATTTGTTTAGATTCCATTATCCTATTATAGATTTTTTGGATAGCTGTCATATCAGCAGTATTTGATATAGCACTTCTATTAAAATCTATAGTTCAATCTATTATTGTAATATCTTTACTTTTCAATAAACTTGGTATATTCTGCTGTGCAGTTTCAATACTTATAGGGGTTTTATTTTCTCTAATTATATTATATAATGGTCATGAATAAGATATACGATTTTCTTCTTGAGAGATCTTATTTAATAATTCCGTTCATACTTCTTGTAGTGGTTCTCTCATGAGTTGTTTGAGGTCTGATGGGACTCACTCTCTGTCAATTGTTTCCATCGTCTTTGTCCAATACTCTTTTATGTATGGATTTGTTCTAATTCATTTTTGTAAATCAGGATCTAACTCGCTTACATAAGTTTTTACAAAACTTTCTGCTTTTGATACAGAATCTTTTGTTGGTATATTAGATCATTGCTGTTCAGTTCACATATCAGTAGCAAAATCATATTTTTTTCATTTATTTATAGAATCTTTCATAACTTGGAATTCTTCCATGAAATTATCAGGAGTAAGCTCTTTTCATTTCTTTAATAAATTAGATTTTGCTGTTTTATATATATATGTCTGTGCAACATCTCAAACTGTTGATCATGGTACATTTTCACTAGCTCGTGCTGCTCATTTTAATAATGTTGGTCAAACTGATCATCAAACTTTCTTTACTCATTTAATCAGTCAAGCTTCTCATCATTTCATTAATTTTGGTCAGAATATTACATCAGGATTAGTAGCTACAAAGTCTGCTAATTCTGTAGTTATTGTCTGTAATCATGCTATTCATTCATCATCTAATGTATCTCGTGCATCTAAAGCTGCTTCGTTTAATCATACTACCATATCAGCTATTGTCTTTACTGGTTGCGTTAGTAAGTTTCATGCAAAAGAAAGGATAGTTGTAGGTATAGATGGAAGATTTGATAATAATGCTCACAATCTTGACAATCATTCAGGAGATCATGTCATTTCTGCATAAGCTTTAGGACTTATTTTTTGTAATCATAAAAGTTGTTTCCATAGTCTAGCATCTTGTATAGTTTCAGGAGTTATAACATTAGGATAATTAAATGTTGAAGCTTTTGATAATGTCGGATCGTTTTGCATTCGTATTTTAGAAAAATCTCTATTATTTACGATTCTAGTTCTAAATGATATTGGTAAATCAGGATATAGTTCAGAAACTTTATCTTTAGGCATTCATCTTTTAATATCTTCTACTAATCATATAATTGCATTTGTATGTTCTTGTTTTATTTCAGGGTAATAATTAGTTACTTCTGTTATCGGCATTCAGTTAAATAAATCTCTAGTAGAGCTATCAAGTAAATCATCATATTGTTTATTTCTCTCAAATCTAAATACATCTTTATCTTTCACTTCTTCAATCATTTCAGGAGTATTGAAAATATTTTGTGCTTGTTTAGAAGCATATCACTCTGTATAATCTTTTACTGGATTGTATATCTTTTGTACTGGTAATGGTTTAACAGGTGTCATAGGTGTCATGTATTGATCGGCAGGTGCAGCATTCATTGGTGTCTGATACTGATTTACTGGTGTTTGAGTTGGTACAATAGTTGAAGCATAATCAAAAATATTAAACTTCTTCTTTTTATCTTCTAATGGATCAAACAAAGACATATTTATGTTTTTTTATAGATATAAATTATGGATTCCATCTTGAATATGGACTAGGTGCAACAGTTGGTATTACAGTAGAACTTACTCATTGTGTATTGCTACTTATTCAAAGTCATGCTTTGATAGCATCTGCTTGTCATTTTATATTTTGATATATTCATTCTAATCAAGATACATCGTATCATTGTCATGCTAATCATGCTAGTTGTTTTTTATATCATCATGCTAATATATCCAAAGTATATGCTAATACTCATTTATTTATAGCTTCTGTTCACTTTAATGTTGGTAGTGTTTTTGCATATAATCTTATATCGTTATCTGTCAAAACTCATACTTCTCAATATATTCATCTAGCAATTGTTGGAACTAATCACTGTAATTGTGATTTCAATATATTCGCATTTGTATCGTATGGATTAAGACTTCTTAATGTTCATATAATAGGTCATGTTTTCATATTCTTTATTTGAGTAGTTATAGCATCAACTTGTGACATCGCTTGATCAAATTTAAGTAATGTTTTTGATTGTGTTTCTCATATAGCTTTTCATCAGTTACTTCGTGCCAGAATATCACTTATATTAGAATCTGGGTTGCTCATAACTTCTTTTTTTGCTGTTCATATAGTTGCAATCTGTGCAGGTGTCATTTTTCTTCTAGTAACATCATCATTGAAGCTTATTATTTGATCAATACTTATTCAAGAAGTATCTCATGATTGACTTGTATTTCATACATAATCAAAATGTCAGTAATCTCATTTTTTAATAAGTTCAGGATTTTGATAGAATCAATTTGCATTCATTATTTTTATCATAGCATCGCTTGGTTTTCATAATGCAGATGAATATCAATTTCATTCATACATATCTATAGCCATACCTTTCATGTGGTTGCTATTCATAGTCCATGATTTTCACTCTGCGACTAATTTTGCTTGTTGTTCAGCTGTTCTATAATTATCAGCTCATGCTATCCAATTTATTCAAGCTGCATTAAGTTGTTGTTCAAGTGTTCATAATGCTCATGCCATAGCTCAATCTGCTTGAAACTTTTTTCATCAGAAAGTTACAGGTACTATATTTCATGTTGGTACTCATGGTGTTGGTGGATTTTTTTGATTATATTCTTTATTTCGGTTTGCTTGTGATTGATTTACTTGCTGTTGTTGTAGATTAAATGATTTCTGTCGGTTGGATTGTGCTAAGTCTGCTGCTGCTTTTGCTGTAGCTTCTGCTTTGTGTTTATCTAATCTTCATAATACAAATTGATATCATTGTAATTCCATGTTTTTATTATATTGTTTTACTTCAAAAGCTGTAGTTGCTGTGGTTGTAGCATCTTCAAGCAAAGCAATTTCATTTCTATATTTTCAGTTTAATTGTGTAAGTTTTTTAGTAAATGGTTTTGATCTTTCTTCTATATATATATCAAAAAATGGATTATCTGTAACAAATCATGATCATCACATTTCTATTACTTTTTCTTTAATTTCATCGGCAAAAGCTGTAACTTTATCAGATAAATCATTTATTTCAGCTTCTGTTGCTCTACTAGCTTTTTTTGCAGCTGCAACATCAGGATCGGCAGCCAAAAAGCTTCATAATGTAGGTGCATCATCAGGATTTGTCATCAAGTCTAATATTTTTTCTGATATTTGTGCATCTAGTCATGTTCATAAATCAATCTTTATACTAGCTTGTGATTCAAAAGATTTATCAGTAGAAAATCATGATACTTCGTTTGCTATATAATCAGATACTGTTGTCTGTGATTGATAGTTATATTTAGAATAAGCATCATTCAATATCTCTCACATTCACTTATTTAACAAATCATTCCATAGTTGTCATCATTTGTTAAGTTGTCAGTTTTTTATAGAATCTGCAAGTGTAGTTGAATCCATTGCAGAATATTTTTGCAAGTCATTAAATCTTGTTCTTGCTGTTCTTACGTTTGGATCTCACAATGAAGCTATATAATCAATCTTCTCTCATGATAACATCATTTTGAAGTAATCATTTGACGTATACGGTGGTAGTTGTCTGCTTATTAAATTATTTATATTATCAACTGTTTTTTTGTATCGTCATTCAATATTTGGATCAACTCATCATTCTTGTCTATCCATAATATCATTCAATATCAACTCTTTTCTTTTTGCTTCTGACATATATTTCATTGTAGTATTGTTAAGCATTATTGAAGATGCTATAACTTTATTACGTTCATTCATAAATCATGGTAACTCATTTTCTGCATCAATAGCAGTTTGTCAAAATTTATTCCAAAATGGAGAATCAGGACTATTTGATAATCATAATGATTGATCAGGTCTGATATTGTTTATTTTATCTTGGTCTAGTTGTTCTTGGTCTTGGTTTGCTTGTGTTTGATCTTGTATAGGTTGGTTAGAATTCGGTGCTGTCTGTCATATTGCAGATTGAGCCATATCAATTCAATTTAGATTCATAACTTGTTTTCATGTCTTAGTATCAATAAGATTTCATCATTGATCAACTCTAACTCATCATCATTGTATAGCTTTATCAAGAACTTGTTGCTTAGTCATTCATACATTAGCTCATTGTACTTGTCATCAAACTATTTGTTGGTTATTTTGTAGTGTTTCTTGTGGTGCTGCATCTTGTGGTCAAGATAATGCTCATGGTGTTGCAGGAGTTGTAGTATCAGGTGTTGTTCAATCCGGTGTTCATATATTTCATTCTGTTCATCATGGTGTTTGTGATACAAATTTTCATGAAGCTTCATCATAAGTATTACTCATATCAGAACCTTTGAAATCGTTAGTA
>Ga0247841_10009051_pt1 | contig 14053 bp, 5 predicted proteins | sample LaCruzMarch2015__2_FD_192410 | JGI IMG/M metagenome (GOLD analysis project Ga0247841, IMG submission 192410) | Freshwater microbial communities from meromictic Lake La Cruz, Castile-La Mancha, Spain - LaCruzMarch2015_18m | ecosystem: Environmental > Aquatic > Freshwater > Lake | place: Spain...
TCAGCAAAGGTTTGCCATCGGTATCCCATTCATGCACTCTTCCCCTGTCGAGAACCCATATCCACTCACCATTCTTATGCTTCATTCTCGATTCGCATGAATAAAAATCAAGTTCGCCATTAAAGTGCTGATTTAATAATTCGCCGGATGTTATTAAATCATCAGGATGGGCAAATTTCATCCAGGTTTCGATACTTACAGGTGAGATTTCTTCCAGTGAATAACCCAGCATTTCTGCCCAATAAGCGTTAAATATGGTTTCACCTGTTTGTACATTCCATTCCCAGGTACCAACATTGGTTCCTTTAATAATATCTGCCAGCCTTCTTTTTTCGTTGGCAAGTTCGCTGTAAAGTGCTTTTCGTTCGGTGATATCGATTTTAACTGCTATAAAACTGGAAATATTACCCTGAGAATCTAATACAGGAGTAATGGTTTGTTCTTCGTAATATAAACTCCCGTCTTTCTTCCGGTTTATCAGTTCGCCGCTCCAAACTTTTTTGCTTAGTAATGTTTCCCAAAATCCAATGAAAAAATCCTTTCCTTGTTTACCTGATTTCACCAGTTCGCCACATGTTTTTCCTACGGCCTCATCAAGGGAATACCCGGTAAGTTTGGTGAAAGCAGAATTTACCCACTGAATATAACCAGCAACATCGGTTATAATGATGCTTAACGCAAAAGATTCTAAGGCAGCACTTTGCATTTTAAGGGCTGTTTCTGATTTTTTGCGGTTTGTTATATCGCGGTATTGCCAAAGGTGACCCATAAGAGTGTTGTTGTTTTTAATGGGGATATAGTCTCTTTCCAACACACGGCCATCAAGCAGGTACAGTTCATCATTCACAACAATTTCTCCTTTTGAAAGGATTTTGTCAATTTGCTGTGTAAAACCTTCCGGGTCTTTCATTATTTTTTTACTTTCTTCAGAGGCAAGCACACAATCATATCCCTCCAATTGTTCGGGTGTGGCCTGAATATTAAAAATATTGCAGAATGACTGATTTACCAACGAAATTTTCCTGCTTTCATTTTCGAATAATGTTCCGGCCCGTAAGTTCTGAATCAGGGTGCTGAGTTTCCTTAAAGCTTCCTGCAATTCAGTTTCTGCAATTTTTCTGTCAGTAATATCCCTGATAATCGAAAGTACATCCATGTCAGAAATGGCAATCATCCTGTTTTCAAAATATCGATCCTTTTCCTGAATGGTAAGCATATATTCGTATTGTACTACTTCACCCCTGGTAAAAGCTTCCTCTATGGCATTCATTGATTTGAGGGCCAGATCGGGTGGTAATACATCGCTTACCTTTTTGCCCACAAAATATTCTTTGGGAACATAAAGTGTCGATTCGTTCTGGCAGTGAGAATCTAAATAAGTTCCATCGCGTTGGATTCGAAACATAAGATCAGGTACTGCCTGTATGATGGCCCGGTTTTCGGCTTCACTTTTCTTTAATGCGTTTTCGGCCAATCGGCGATCGGTGATATCGTGAATAATTGAGAACAACACTTTTTTACCCCCAACCTGTATAGGCGTGGTGTGAACCTCGACTATTTTGATATTGCCGGAAGCCAGTTTATGCTTAAAAACGAAATAGTTACGGCGCTGCAAAAGAGCAAGTGCCATCTCTTGTTTAAGTGCATAAGAATCAATTGTATTTAAATCGGAAATTAAAAATTTGGGTGTACTGTTAAAAGGTAGGCCATAGAATTGCTCTGCCGCTTTGTTGGCTTCAATAATTTCTCCTGTTTCAGGTTCAATAAGTAACATTATTGCCGAATGATCATAAAACATACTATGAAAACGCTCTTCACTCTCGCGTAAGGATTTCAGTGCAAGTTTCTCCTGCGTGATGTCGGTAATTATCCCCATATAACCATTAAGAAATCCATTGTCATCAATAATTGAACTGTGTGTAAGTCTGATTGGAAACTTTTCGCCATTCTTTCGTATCCAGGTCCACTCGGTAGTTTTATGATATATGTATTGTAAAATTGTGTGATAAATATCTTCATCGGTGGGGTTACTTATATCACTATTCTCAAAAAAGATTTTTAGTAATTCATCTCTGTCGTGAAATGCAAATGGATTAAGTTTACCAATAATCTCATCAGCAGAATATCCGAGCATTTTTTCACCTGAAGGATTTATACTTTGGTATATACCCTCTTTGTTAATTGTCATAATTGTGAGTGGGGCATTTGCCAGAATCGCTTTTTGCAAGCCTGATAACTCAAGAATCTCACGGGTGCGCTCTTCAACCCTTTTCTCAAGATGCTGGTTGGCGTAGTTTAATTGTTCAAGCGTTTGTTTCAGTGCATTTTCTGCAATTTTGCGTTCGGTTATATCGCGGAGGATTCCGGTTATTTTTACCGGTATGCCCCTGTTATCAAAAGAAATTACTGAAGAAATCGCTACCGGAATTGTAGAACCATCCTTGTTTCTTAGCATCAACTCGTAATCGTTTACTCTTTTCTGCACAAGTAATTTCGAAAAATAAAGATCACGATCAGCGGCATTTGCATAAATCCCAACAAATGATTGTCCTATCATTTCATTCCGGGTGAATTGTCCTTTGGTAATTTTTTCTATCGAGGGACTAACTTCAAGGAGCGTTCCGTCTATCGAAGCCTCGAAGTACACTTCCTGCACACTTTCGAAAATACTGCGGTATTTTTCTTCACTTTGGGATAATGCAAGCTCAGTACTTTTGCGTTCGGAAATATCGAAACAATGTCCGATAAATCCAATAAATTCGCCCGTGCTGTTATAATTTGGTGTACCCAAATCAACTATCCACCTGTATTCACCGCTTGAATGACGCAAACGGTATTCCATTTCAAACGGCACCCGTTTGTCGAATGCAGAATTACAAGTTTCAATACATTTGTTAAAGTCATTGGGATGAATGCCTTCAGTCCATCCCTTACCCATTTCCTGTTCAAGTGTTCGTCCGGTAAATCTCAGCCAGATATCATTAACATAATTAAGCAGATTATCAGTCCCCGATGTCCAGATAAGCGCTGAACCCGCGTTTGCCAGGTTCCGGTACTGAAATTCCCTTTCCCGTAATTTTTTTTCAGACTCCTGCCTTACAATAACTGCCGCGAAATGATCAGCAATCGACTGAATCCTGTTTAAATCGTGCACCGTCATTATACTCCTGCTACCCAATTCTAAAAAGCCAATGGTTTTACCATTCGCGATCATAGGAACTACAACCACAGATTGATATTCAAGCAGGGAACGTAATGCAGGGAGCATTTTCTTTATCATTGACTGTACAACTGAAGGCCAGTTAGTGCCTTTTAAATAACCTTCAAACCTGGTAACAATTGCCTGTTTGTCTGTTAATAAAAGCCCTTTCCCGTTTCGCTCTATCTCTGAAAAAGGATTCTCTGTGTTGATTTTCACCCTAATCTGCGGCAATTCTCTTCCGGTCAGCTTTTTGATTTTTTGTACAATATCGTTGCCAAGTGTATTACTGTGCATTATAAACTCACCGGTTTTATTGTTGGGTAAGTGAATTGAAAGAAGATAACTGTTGAATGTTTTCCCAAACTGTTCTCCGATAATATTAAGAATTGAATCCAGCGTTTCGTTTCGATTGGCGGCATGATTGATGGCATTTAACAATTGCAGATCCTCTTTTCGCCAACTTATCTCATTTTCGGCAATTTTGCGCCCTGTGATATCCTGGGCCGCGCCCCAAAGGGCAACTGTTTTGTCTGCCGAATCAACATCGGCCTCGCCCTGCACCCACATCCATCCATTGCTTCCGTCTTTTCTTACGGTTTCCAATTCGAGTGTGTAAGGAATTCCGGTGTTTCTGGTATGAGCCAGGGCAGTGGAAAGTTTCTCCCAGCTTTCGGGAGTAAACAGTTTCATGTGCTCGGTAAAAGGAGGAGGAGGAATCGACGGATCAAATCCATACATGTTGTAAAGTTCTTCCGTCCAATAAACCTCGTTGGTTACGATGTTCAGACGCCAACTACCCACATGGGCAATTCTTTGTGATTCTTTCAGATCATGCTCTTTCCTTCTCAGCAACTCCTCGTCCTGCTTGCGCCCGGTTATATCGGTATGGGTACCAACCATTCGAAAAGGTTTCCCTTCAATTGTCCATTCCAACACTTTGCCTCGATCGAGTATCCACTTCCACGACCCATCCTTGCATTTAAGGCGGTGTTCGCTTGTGTAAGAAGGAGTTTCCTTGTTAAAATGCTGCTGTAACCTGAACATTACAGCTTCAATATCATCAGGATGAACGCGGGATTGCCATTCGCTTAATTTTCCTTCCAGCTCGTCGGGATTAAAGCCAATCATCTCTTTAAAACGATTTGAGAAAAAAACTTCATCAGTAAGCACATTCCAGTCCCAGATGCCATCTGAACTTCCTTCAATGGCAAATTGCCAGCGATCTTCAATTTTGTGTAGTATTTGCTCTACTTTTCGTTTTTCGAGTATTTTATACATTTCATTGGCGATGGCCTGTATCTGAAGTACATCTGAATCAGTGTAATCAGAAGATTTATTACCAACACCAAAAATTAATCGTACTTTATTATCATCTATCACCGGAACACTCATCATATTGCTAATAGAAGCATGTCCATGAGGCAGTCCTTTTTTATTTGGCGACGTGGAATAATCATTATAAACAACTGCTTTCTTTTTTCTTATACAATCGGCCCAGTTTCCAGCTTCCTCTATCGGATAATGATTATCAAATACAGTGTTACAGTTTTTCCTTGCTTCTTCATTCCAGGTAGTAAGAATGATTTCGTGCTGGCTGTGGCTTACCTGGTGAAAGAACCCGATTTTACTGTCGGTTATTTTAACTGCAATATCCAGAGCCTCATCGTAGAGTTGTTTATCAGTAAGAGCCGGAGCCTTGGCAAATAAATCAAGTAACATCGAATTCCGTTCAGCTTCTTTATGAAGCTCCAGTTCTTTATTTTTACGTTCAGAAATATCGGTTGTGGTAATAAGGCATTGGTTTCCATCGTTGGAAAGAGAGCCACTTAAATGAGTATAAACAGGGTTTTCATGCCCGGTTACGAAGGTAACTTCGGAGCTTTCAGCACTTTTGCCACTGAATACCCGCGAAAGGAAACTGGTGAAAGCAAGACGAGATTCGCTTTTGACAAATTTATCAAGCCTGCTGTTAATCAGGTTCAGGCGATCTGTACCCAACATTTTGGCGGCTGCCAGGTTAAGTTCTGATATGTTGCCATCGGAGGTAAGGTTAAAATAGGCCAAGGGAGCAAAATCGAACAGGGCAGTATATTTTTCTTCTGCCTGTTCTGCAATTTCTTTTGCTATCACAAGTTCTTCGTTTTGAAGCTCCAGTTCAATCTGGTTAACTTTTAATTCGTGAATCAGTTTCAGCAGGTCGGCTTCAGAAGCAATTACATCTGTTTCCGATTTCCGCATTTTCAGTTGTTCCTCTGCCTTTTGGCGCAGACCGGCGGGAACTTGCGGTTTGCTATTTTGCTTTTTCATTTTAATCCTCCTCTGTATACGTTAGAGATTTCTCGCATTTACAATCACTTGCACAGGTTGAAACTCCATGAATATTAACCTGTTTATTTAATTTTGGCTGTGCCATAACATGGCAAAATATGGTTTTCGTCTTAGAAGTAACAAAAATGTGAAATATCACGGGAAAACCCACACTTTAACAGATAAAAACACTTTTTTCTCAAATTTGGTACCCTGCTGCTTAATCCATTGAGTTAAATGTGTTAAGTGTAAAAATCGCAAATGACTTATAGAGTTGGTGTATTCTATAAATTATAATATTCAAGGTCGAAAAATGCATCTTTTACCAGGTTAAATCGTTCAAATGTGACTCAATTTCGTTTTTTCTTAAAGCCCCTTCAGGGGTTTGGGGTGAAAGAGAGACTATTCATACCGCAACGCCTCAATAGGGTTTCTTGTAGCGGCTTTCCAGCTTTGCCAACTCACAGTGAGCAATGCAATGGCCAGCACAATTAAACCGCAAACCACAAAAATCAACCAGTTTAAAGTGGTTTTGTAAGCGAAATTCTGCAGCCACGTGTGCATGGCATACCAGGCAACTGGAACCGCAATAATAAATGCAACAGCAACCCATTTGCTGATTTCCAGATTTAACAGGTTCATTACCTGGGCAATGGTTGCCCCGTTGATTTTTCGAATCCCGATTTCCTTTTCGCGTTTCACAAGGTAGAAAAGTATCAGTCCGTATAAACCAATTGATGCAATGCAGATGGAAAGTAGCGTGAGCCAAAGATAGAAGCGGCTGTAACGGGTTTCCGATTCATATTGTTTGTTAAACTGCTGATCGGCAAAAATATAGTCGAATTTGTCTTTTGTATAATGTTTTTCCCAAACCGTTTTCAATTGTGCAATGGTATTCATGTAATTTTTTGTATTTACCCTGATGGCAAAATACCCGAATTCACGCGGGTAGTTGTTATTCCATACAATCGGGTAAATCGGTTTTTGCAATCCTTCGTTATGAAAATCGGCCACAACACCAATTACTTCGTAACGGATTGTATCGTTTCCGCTGCGGAAAATCCATCTTCCGATTGCCTCTTCCGGATTTTCAAAACCCAACTGTTTCAATGCGTTTTCGTTGATTATTACATCGTTAAAATTCTGATTCTGTGCCAAATCGAAATTTTTACCTGCCAGCAGGTTAATTTTATAGGTATTTATAAAACCTTCGTCGCCATTATTTTCCCAAAATACGACTCCCGGAACAATTCCTTTTGCAGGATTATGATACTCTGTGTATCCAAGTCCCGAAGGTTCAACACCCGGCACAAACAGGTTGAAAGTGGCCGATTCGAAACCTGCCAGACTGAGGACTTCGTTCTTAAATGCCTGGTATTTTTCCCGTTTCTGAGGATCGGGATTTAACGAAGCAGGCCCGGTACACAAAATCACACCATCGAGTTCGATTCCCAAATCCTTGTTTTTCATAAACGAAATCTGTTTGTAAACCACAAAAGTGCTGACAAGGAAAACTATAGACAGCGCCATTTGAAAAATAACCAAACCCCGTTTAAAGTTTCCGCCGGTTACTTTCTTTTGCGCGGCTACGTTGCTCATTCGGTTTAAAACTATAGCGTAATAAATGCTCGAAAAAAGAATTCCGGCACTAACAATCAACAAAAGTATCAGCAAAATATAACCAGCCGGGAGATATGCCTGTTCCAGCGGAATATTAAACAGATTGGCAATTACATTCTTGAAAATCAAATAAAGAATGAACGAAATAATCAATGCAACCATGTTTAAAATAATACTTTCGGCTAACGACTGATGCCAGATATGCATGTTTGAAGCACCAACCAGTTTGCGCATGCTGATTTGCAGCGATCGTGTCTGTGCATGGGCAGCCGACAGGTTCACGTAATTTATCCAGGCAATGAACATCATAAAAAGAGCAACAATCATCAGATTTACCAGCGATGAAAAATTTGTGGTAGCACCCATTTCACCTTCTATTCCTTTTATGTAATGAAGATCTTTCAATGGTTGTAATGAAAAAGAAGCCTTTCGGTTATCGTTGGCCAGAAATCCCATATAAGCATTTGTAAAACCGTTTATTTTTGCCAGTGTTTGTTCGGGCGACGAACCATCTTTCAGCCTGATATAGTTCCACCAGCCACCACCTCTCCAGTCGGCCCGGTCGTTCATTACACCCATTTCTATCCAGGTTTTGTAAGAAACAAAATACTGCGCTGTAAGATGTGTATTTGACGGTAAATCCCTGAAAACGCCGGTAATCTCAATATGCATTTCGCCATTTACCAGCATAATCTTACCTATCGGGTCTTCATTGTGGAAAAGCGCTTTGGCAGCAGTTTCAGAAATAATTCCCAATCGCGGTTTTGAATAATCAGCCACACCCTTAACCATTTGTAACGGGAAAACATTTTCAAAATCTTCCGAAACCCAGAGAATATCCTGATTTGCATAATAGGTGTCTTCGAATAAAACCTGGCATTTCTCAAAATAAGCACAACCATTTGCCTCAACTTCGGGAATTTCTTCCCTGATGGCATAAAACAATCCCCGTGGTGATTTTGCCCCATCGTAAATGGTTTCTCCCTGTTTGGTAACTTTCCAGTTGATGCGGTACACATTTTCCGATTTTTCGAAAAACGAATCGAATGAAAATTCATAAACAATGTACCGGGCAATAAACAAAAATGATGTAAGCCCCAAAACCAGTCCGAGCAGGTTGATGAGGCTCATTTGCCTATATTTCAGAAGGCTTCTTACAGCAGAGAGTAGGATAATTTTCAGCATTGAAACAGATTTTAGTTGGTTGAGTAATATTATAAAAAATGTCTGAACTTTTGTTTGACTGATTTTTATGTTGGAATTTAATCTGTTCAGTTCACAAAATCAGGGTATTCAACCGTTTATTTTGCAGATTTGGATTTCTTTGGTTTTCGAAAACCAGTTTAGCAGAAATTTGTAGTTTTGTAACAAACAGAAAATTATGAGAACAATTAGTTTAAAGATAAACGATGAAGCAGCCAAAGTATTTATGAGTTTGCGAAAAGATGAACTTGAGAATTTAACAGGAAAGGTGAGCGATTGGATAAAAGCCAAATCACAATTTGCAAAAACATTAGATGCCTTGCAGGAAGAAACAGAAAAGAATGGCTTAACACCAGATGTTTTAGCTGATATTCTGGAAATGGATAAAGAAGAAAAAAGTAATTTATTTGGAACAACCGAATAAATGAGGGTAATTTTAGATACAAACGTACTAATAAGTGCGGTTTTAATAAAAAACAGTGTTTCTGACATTGCATTACGAAAAGCGCAAAATAGCTGTACAATACTTTGCAGTAATTCCATATTTAATGAATACACTGATAAGCTGCTTTTACAAAGGTTTAATAAATATGCAAGTTTAATAAAGCGCGCAAATATGCTGAATGACATTAAAAAGGAAGCACTTTTTATTGAACCAGTTGTTAAAATTTCCGAATGCCGCGACCCAAAAGACAACAAATTCCTTGAATTGGCAGTAGCCGGAAATGCTGATTGCATTGTAACAGGCGACAAAGACTTGCTTGTATTAAATCCGTATCGTGGTACCAAAATCATATCTCCTGCCAATTTTCTCATTCAATTTTAACTTTTTATTCATACCTCAGCGCCTCCACCGGATTCCTTGTTGCAGTCCGCCAACTCTGCCAGCTTACCGTCAAAAGCGCAATTCCCAAGGCCAGCAAGCCAGCCAATGCAAAAATCCACCAACTCAATTCGGTTTTGTAGGCAAAGTTTTCGAGCCATTTGTGCATGGCTAAGTATGCAACTGGGGTGGCGATTAAAAAAGCAATAGCTACCCACTTCACTAAACCGAGGTTTAGCAGAATCATCACTTCTGATACTTTTGCGCCATTAACTTTGCGGATTCCGATTTCTTTGATGCGGCGTTGCAAATTAAATGCTGAAAGTGCAAAAATCCCAAGCATCGAAAGGATTATTGAAACAATTGCAAACATCGACAACACACGTGTTTGGGCATATTCGCCGGCATACACTTTTTGGTAACTGTCGGTCAGGAATTCGTATTGCAAAGGAAAATCGGAATTTATTTTTTGCCAGGTTGAATTGATTGCGGCCAACGCTTTTTCACGCTGAGCAGGGTCAATTTCGATGATAAAACAGTAGTTGAACATTTTTCGCGGAGCAATGGCGAGAGGCTTTTCTTCACTGTACAAGTTTGTATAATGAAAATCGGGAACCACGCCCACAATTTCGCCTTCGGGGAAAAGATCGGGCAGAAAAAAGTTCAGCCTGAAACGTTTTCCAATGGCTTCTTCGGGATTGGTGATTCTGAGTAATTTTAATGCGCTCTTATTCAGGATATATTTTTCGCGGTAAACTCCCAGGTTTTTCTCAAGTTCTGTAATTTTTAGGGGATCAGCATTATTGGTTGTTCGAAGCGTGCTTAGTTCCACAGCATCAGCTTCCCATTTTTGCGTGGGAGTGTTCCCAAAATCGGTGGTTCCGGCTATAGCATTAATATTCAGCATGTTGAAAAAGTTGGAATCGACAGTAAAAATATTGATGGATTGACCTTCTTTCCGATCAACACCTTCCATTTCAAAACCTACAACGTCGATAATATCGCCACCAGGTTCTTCCATTGCTGCAGTGATATTTGCTATCGAAGGAATTCTCATCAGTTCACCTTTTAATAGTTCGAACCGCTGCACCGACTCCCACGGATTATCAGGAATCACAACCATATTTGCATTGTTCGCTTCAGGATGCTGATTATTTATAAAATTAATCTGGCGATTTAATACGATGGTGCATGTAATTGCCGCCAATGCAAGCGTAAACTGGATGATCAACGGGAAAGTATATAAACGGCTTTTTTTTATTTCCTGGTTTGAAATTGAAACCAGTTTTGACGTAAAAAGCGGAAACAAGCTTAGCAATGCAACAACCAGAATGAATCCTGCGGAAATTAATAGAATATGAAGAATACTTTCTGTACTGAAAATTGAAATTCGTAATGATTCGCTAAGTTGCGCCGAAATCAATATTGCCGCGAAAACCGAAATAGTCGAAAGAAGCAGCGATTCAGTAATAAAATCCTTAGCCAGATTGCTTTTCGAAGCCCCGGTTATCATTTTTATTTTAAGCGATTTGATTTCGGCGATAAATTGAACGCGGGTTAAGTTCACAAAATTGATAAAGGCGATTAAAAGAACAATAAAAGCGCCACTCACCAGCAGTATTATGGAACGGATGTCGCCGTTTTTTCCATTTCGCGGGTTTTATGACTGAATAAATGAATATCGGTTAGTTTTTGCAAATGCAGAATGGCCACCGGATTGCCGGTTGTGTTTTCCTTTTCCCATTTTTGTTGAATGGTGTTTTTAAGCGTTACAACATCAGTACCTTTCTTCATTAAAAAATAGGTGTAAGCCCATGTAGTCTGGTCGGCCACATTTGTAAATGATGTAAGCAATTCGGCATGAAAATGAGAATTTACCGGAAAATCTTCCATCACCCCATCAATTACATACAGTTTTGGATTGGGTTCCTGCTGGTGCAGAATTGAAATCTCTTTACCAACAACATCAATACTTCCGAAATATTTCATGGCAAGGCTTTTACTGATGAATGCCCGGCCCGGTTGCGAAAAAGCCGTTTCAGGATTCCCTGAAAGAACCTTGAAATCGAAAACATCGAAAAAAGAACTGTCGGTTGAAAAGGCGCGTTCGGTATAAAATTTCTGATTCCCGATTTTTATGATTGCTTTTCGGAACGGAACCAGCCTGACCATTTTTTCGATTGCCGGATATTCAGGCAGCAGTTGTTTTGGCCAGTCGCCTGCCACCCGCGCCGGATGCATCGATGTTGCCCCGTTGTTGCTGTCGGTAGTTGCACGGTAAATCTGACCTGCTTTGGTATGAAAACGATCATAACTCCGTTCGTGCATGGCATACAGAAAGATGATAAGCACACAGGCCAAAGCAATGCTCAGCCCGATGATGTTAATCGCGAACCACTTCCAATTCTGTTTTATTTTTCTGAAAAGTTTCATATCTATTTTATTCATACCTCAACGCCTCCACTGGATTCCTCGTGGCTGCCTGCCAGCTTTGCCAACTCACTGTCAACAATGCAATTCCCAATGCCAGCAAACCGGCCAGGGCAAAAATCCACCAGCTTAATTCGGTTTTGTAGGCAAAACTTTCAAGCCATTTGTGCAGGGCGAAGTATGCAACAGGTGTGGCAATTACAAAGGCAATGGCAACCCATTTCACAAAGTCGCGGTTGAGCATTGCCACGATTTCTGAAATATTAGCTCCATTTATTTTTCGAATCCCGATTTCCTTGGTACGCCGGTTGGCAGTATAAACAGCAAGCCCGAGAAGTCCGATAGAAGCAATAAAAACAGCCAGGAAAGTGAACAACGTAAATATGCGGCCAAAAGCCCTGTCTGTATTATACTGTTTGTTGAAATAATCATCAAGGAAAAAATACTCAAAATTATCTTCGGGATAAGTTTGATTCCAGATTTTCTCAATCTGACTAATTGTACTCGTCAAATCGGCGGTGTTTACCTTAATTGAATAATACCCTATGTCCGACATCCACCGGTATCCAAAGAAAAATACGATGGGTTTAATTTCTTTTTTCAGCGATTCGTGGTGATAATCTTTCAATATGCCAATAATCTGATATTGTGCATTTCCAACCATAATAAATGAATTCAGGGCAGAATCCGGATTCTTAAATCCCAATTGTTTCATGGCCGATTCGTTAATAATCAACGAATTGTTGCTTTCATTTTCAGCTTCTGTAAATCCCACACCGGCAATTAATTCAAGGTTGAAGGTTGAAATAAAGTCGTAATCGATGTAAGCGTAGGAATAGGTATTTGCAGTATTTGGCAAATCGCTGACCCTGCGGATATCCTGCTTCTTCCAGAGAATTTCCTTTCCGGGAAGAATGGAGGAAGTAGCAATTGATTCCACTCCGGCAGTTTGTTTTACCATTTGCTTGTATGAGTTCAGTTTACTCATTCGCTGTGGACGCCCGATTTGTGTTGGAGGCGAATAGGTAACAATGGTTTGCTTAAGGTTTACACCCAAATCACGGGTTTTCATGTAATTGATTTGTTTGAAAACCGTGAGTACTCCGGCAATCAGAAAAATAGATGCCGCAAACTGGGCAATAACCAAAACCTTGCGAAAATCGAGGGAATTGGTAACCGAAATATGAATTCCCTTAAATAAATCGACTGATTTGTAAGACGTTAAATAGAGTGCAGGATAAAGTCCTGAAACCAAAATACCCATCAGAATAATACCTAAAAGCACGAAAACATATTTCCATTCTATTGTATTAATTATGGGTAATTCACTTACCGAAGAGAACCAGTTTTTCAGCAAGAATACCAAAATCAGTGCTATCAATACACTGATAAGATTGGTGATAATTGCTTCAAGAAGAAATTGGAATACGAAATGTTTTCTTGTCGCACCGGCCATTTTCCGTATTCCAATTGATTTGGCATGTTCAACGGCCCTAATCAGAGTAAGATTTATAAAGTTAATCCAGGCAATAATAAGAATTACCAAAGCAATGAAAACCATTGCCAAAACAGAATTCCTGCTACCGTTTGGTTTTAATTCGTTTTCAAGATTTGAATCCAGGTGTATTGAATTGATTGGTTGTAATTGAAACTCTGCTTTACCATTGTTTTCGGTAATTTTTTTCGTGTAACTGGTGGCAATTTTTTCAATCTTCGATTCAATTTGTTTCGGGTCCGACCCTGGCTGGGTTAAAATGTAGGTGTACCAGCCATTATAGCCATATTCCCAGCTGGTTACAACGTTGTTTCGTACATGAGCCTGTGGATTTCTGATTATCTCGCATCCCTTTTCATCGTCCCAGTTTTGGTAGTAATGAAAATAGGTTTGTAAACTCAAAACCATATCGAAAGTGATGTGCGAATTCGACGGCAAATTTTTGTAAACACCAGTAACGCAAAATCGCCAGCCCTGGCATACTTTAAACCATTTTCCTACTGCATCGGTTGTTCCGAAAAGGTTTAGCGCTGCAGATTCAGAAATAACCGACGAATAAAGACCAGCTAAAGGATTGTCATTTTTTTTATCGATATAGTCGAGTTTAAAAACAGTTTGAAACAGCGAATCTGTCACAAACATTTCAATATCCTGAATCTGGTAATTCTCGTTGTAAACCGTAACTACATCTTTAAAAAGCTCGGTACTTCCAATCACTTCCGGAATTTTCTCCTTTAAAACTCCGGGCATTCCGCCCAGGGTGCGGGCACTGTTAAAACTAAGTTCCCCATTCTGATAACGTTTATAACAGATGCGATAAATACTGCCAGCATCCTTCCAGTTTTTATCGTAACTGTATTCATGTGCAACATGCATCAAAATCAGAATTGCCGAAGCCAAACCAACCGCTAAACCCAGGATGTTTATTAACGACAGTAATTTTTGTTTCAGAATGTTGCGAACTGATATTTTT
>Ga0247841_10009053_pt1 | contig 14053 bp, 12 predicted proteins | sample LaCruzMarch2015__2_FD_192410 | JGI IMG/M metagenome (GOLD analysis project Ga0247841, IMG submission 192410) | Freshwater microbial communities from meromictic Lake La Cruz, Castile-La Mancha, Spain - LaCruzMarch2015_18m | ecosystem: Environmental > Aquatic > Freshwater > Lake | place: Spain...
CCGGAGATATAGTAAGAAAATTCTTATCTAAACCAGAAAATATATCCTGGAGAATCCAAATTGATTCACTTCAGAAAGCAAAAAATACGGAGGAATTTAATAATATTTATAACAGGATACTGGAAATAAATAAAGATGAAGTTATTAAATTAGGACAGTTCAGATTTACTGATGAGGCAAAAAAAGTTTATACTACCACAGGGGGAACTCCGCATCTTGATGGTAACTATTCTGTTTTTGGAGAAGTTATTGAAGGCATTGATGTTATCGATAAAATTGCAGCAGTAAAAACTGATAAAAACGACCGGCCTGAAAAAGACGTTAAAATGGCTATAGTTTTAATCCAATAAAGAAAAGCTTTATGGGTTAAGCGTTGGGAATAAATTTAAAATCATATGCCTGATTGCTGAACGAACCTGACATCTTACGGTATAACACAACAACACCTGAATTAAACTGCAAATAATATGTTAGATAAAATAAATGAGTTACTTAGAGAAGTTGAGATTTTCAACTCGGTTGACCTGAAAGAAATTGAGCAGTTCAGGATAAAATTGTTAAGCAGGAAGGGTCTGATCGGGAATTTATTTTCAGAGTTTAAAAATGTACCTCCTGAACACAAGAAGGAATATGGGGCCATGTTGAATGAACTTAAAGATAAAGCTATCCTGAAAATTGAAACACTTACTGTCTCTGCCGTAAAAGAAGAAAACAAAATTAACAGCCTTGACCTTAGCCTCCCCGGCGATCCTTTCAACATGGGTTCCAGGCATCCTATATCCATTTTAATGCAGGAGATCATTGACATCTTTTCAAGGATTGGTTATAATGTTGAAGAAGGTCCGGAAATCGAGGATGACTGGCATAATTTTTCCGCATTGAATTTCCCCCCTGACCATCCTGCCCGTGACATGCAGGATACTTTTTTTATTGCAAAAAATCCCGATATTTTACTCAGGACACATACTTCATCTGTTCAGATAAGGATAATGGAAACACGCAAGCCACCCATCAGGAGCATTTTTCCAGGTCGTGTATTCCGCAATGAAGCAATTTCTGCAAGATCACACTGTATTTTCCACCAGGTTGAAGGTTTATACATAGACAGGAATGTTTCGTTTGCCGATCTTAAACAAACATTATTATTCTTTTCAAGAGAAATGTACGGTGAAAAAACCCGGATAAGACTCCGGCCTTCGTATTTCCCGTTCACCGAACCATCGGCTGAATTAGATGTATCATGCAATTTATGTAACGGTAAGGGCTGTAATGTATGCAAATATACAGGGTGGCTTGAAATTTTGGGATGCGGAATGGTCGATCCGAATGTTCTTGAAAATTGCGGTATCGACAGTCAAGAATTCACAGGTTTCGCATTTGGCATGGGTGTCGAGCGACAAGCCCTACTGAAATTTGGCATACGCGATATCCGTCTGTTTTTTGAAAATGATCTCAGGTTCCTTAATCAGTTTTCTTCTGTGATATAAATTAATCCGGGATAAAGGAATAACAAACGGTATTTTTCTCTGATACATCATTTACAGGTGGCCAAATTCCTTTCCTGTAATCTCTTCAATTACAATCCTGTATACTTTTACATTCTTCACTGCCGGTGTATTATAGGTGAAAACTTTTTCAGAATAATGACTCATAATAATTCTCAGCGCTTCGGTCTTTTCAGTTTCAGAATCAATAAACTCAACCTTTCCTGATGCATGTACACTTTTGTACTTCATTCCATAACTGCAGGCAACATCTTCGCTCTGGATATATAATTCATGGTCTGTGCTGAATACAGCGAATGCAAATGGGTTTTTCTTCAGAATACCGGTTTTTTTTCCGTGTTGTGCCGAATGCAGGTAGATACATCTGTCTTTATATCCGAAATTCATTGTAAAAACATATGGTTTATTATCACTGTCAACAACACCAATATTACATACATCGCATTTGCCTATTATCTTTTCAATGCGGTTAATATCGCTGAATTTCTGTGCTCTCATATTATTACAATTAGGGCAATAAATATACAGAATTATTTTCATTAAAAAAACCGGTTGAGCTAACAACCGGATTATTAATCTTAATAATTCTTAACCATCACTTTATTATCATCATCTTTCCTGCTTCGGAAAAGCAACCTGTTTCAAGCCGGTAATAATAATTGCCAGCAGGAAGGTTATTGCTGTTATAAATCAGGCCGCTGTTCACCTTTTCCATTTCTTCGAAAGAAATCATATCTACCACTTCACCAAGAATATTCAGAATTGTAAATTCTGCTCCGGCTTTTTCGGGAATGTAAAATATGAACGTAGTTTCATCACAGAAAGGATTAGGAGTGTTTTTATGCAGGATTGTCCTGCCTTTCTCAATTTCATTAAATTTAATGATACTGATATTATCGGAATAATAACGACTGTCTCTCTCAAACCTTTCAGTTGCACCATATCTCATTTAGTATTAGTCCAATACAGAAATGAAAAAAATATTCATAGCTACAAGTTTTTTTGACTTGTTCTTGTGTTAAAATAACTGCTCGTAAAACTGCCAATAACAAAGCAAAAACCGCTGCAATCTTTTCAATTACAGCGGTGTAGAATTTCAATCAGTGGAGCTTCCGGGGACGGAACACAATTTATATTTGCCTGTATATGTGATGGATAAGATTTACTCAATGATGGCTGGTATCCGAACGGGTATCCTTACTTCATTAATAAATTTAGAACCTTTCAAATTGTTTCTCAGGTTTTAAAATCAATAATCAGGGCTTGCAGTTTAGTCAATTATTATTAATGATATGTACTTTTTGTTTGACCAAAAAGTACCAAAAAGTCAAGTCGAACCGATGCTTCTCCCCGCTCTTCAGCAAAGCAGGAAATACTACAAATGCAGGCAAGCCTCATTTGTGTATTTCCAATGCTTCGCTGAATTCACGCCAACGCATGGCCCGCCGGTTCGACCGGCCAACGCACATCATCCAAATAATATGTCACTTGCCAATATTATTAAAATTCACATTGCCAGATTTTATAAGTATGCGAAGCATAAAAGATGACTCCTTGTCGACGAATTGTTGTCTGAAGCGAAGTCCCGGCTGTTGTCCGAGCGGAGCCGAGGACGGAGTGAGTTCAATTCGTCAGGCGTTTTTTGGACTCTTTTTGTTGCTACAAAGAGTGACAATAGAAATCTTTAATTGCAAGCTTTTTTAATAAAACCCAATGAATAATCTGCATTAGTATCTTGAATCTGATGAATTATATTTTTGATTATGTAATCATTACAAATTAAACAGCAGGCCCTAATCAGAACAAGCCTTCCGTTATGCCCGGCTATCATAACAAACAAGCGAAACAAATTGAAAGAGAATCTATATGACATGGATTTTGTATATTTGCTTTTAAGTAGTTGATCTGATATAGTTGATTGAACAAGATGGCTGGTATCTGGCAAGGCAAAAGGGTAGTCATCGCCAGTACAAGCATTCTTTTAAAAAGGGATTGATAACCATTTCCGGTCATAAACTTTCAGATGAAGTAGCTAAAGGAACTTTAAACAGCGTTTTAAAACAAGCTGAAATTTAAGAAAATGAGAAAATATTTGATAATTATTGAGAAAACACAAACAGGTTATAGTGCATACGTGCCCGATCTTCCGGGTTGTATAGCAACTGGACGGACTAAAGAAATGGTTGAAAAATCAATTTATGATGCAATCCGGTTTCATATGGAAGGATTAAAAGAATCAAATATTCCGATACCAATCAACAAAACTGAAGCAGGAAATATATTTATTAAAATATGATATTCTTTGACCTTATAAACCTGGATTTGGCAGCCAATCTATAGAATAAAGAACCAATGTACTTATGGATTAAAGGATGATTTATTCCAAAACGGTGAAAAGCCATTTACTACAAAAGGATTTGTCGTCCAATCAAGTATAGGAGCGCCAAATTGGTCGGGACGGGTCGTGACCAATCGGTACAGTAGTTGTGGCAAAGGTGTGGCGGGCAATATGGCTGGTCAGGTTTTTGGTGATTCTGCAAGAGATGGAAAGTTCCGTTAATGCTTTGGAAAATGCTTTATATTCCCCTCTATCTTTCTTATTTCATTATCGAAATCCGTCACCATCAGTTTATCCTGGATAATCCGGTATTTCTCAAATTCTGTTTCGGCCAGTGCAAGGGCTACTTCATGCGATACCTTACCCTGATGTTTCAGAATGGCCTCCTCATTGAATTGCAGGAATGCGTCTAATTTTTTCACCCAGTCTTTCATGTACATGACTGCTCCTTTGACAGCCTGGTTTTCAGCGTAGTCAAGGTACATTGAAACAATCCGGTTCAATCCGTCCAGTTCTTTTTCATCAAGGTAGTTTTTTGCAATTCCAATGTCTGATTTCCTGATTCTTCCCTGAGGTGCATTTTTCCAGGTAGTCAGTCCCATATTCATTTTTGTGCTGTCAACCCTCGATGCAATGATTTCTGCTGCTGTCTGGCCGGTAATAGCCCAGTGCAGTTTATTCTGAACAGTAGCAAAAAAATCTTTGGTGACCTGGTCATTTACATCATAATCGGCAGAGCATTGCGAATATATATCAGTGATCTTCTGGTAAAACCTCCTTTCACTCGACCGTATATCACGAATCCGGGCCAACTGTTCCTCAAAATAATCCTTTCCGAAAATGTTGTCAGGATTTTTCAGCCGCTCATCATCCATGGTGAAACCTTTGATAATGTATTCTTTGAGCCGTTCTGTAGCCCATATGCGGAAATGAGTTGCTTGAGTACTGTTTACCCTGTACCCGACTGATATGATGGCATCCAGGTTGTAAAACTGTGTTTTGTATATTTTACCATCATCGGCAGTTAGTTCCAAAATGGAACATACTGAATTTTCAAGTAATTCCCCTGATTCAAAGATGTTTTTCAAATGTTTGGTAACCGCAGGACGTTGTACGCCAAACAAATCTGCAATTTTTTGCTGACTAAGCCAGATGGTTTCATTTTTCAGATAAATCTCAAGCTTTACCTTCCCATTGGGCGTTGTGTAAAGTAAAACTTCATTGAATCCTTCCCTGGCAGGTAACGGTTTCTTTTTCATAACTTACTGATCTGATTTTTCAAAAATAGAGGTTTTATTTCATTTTCGATAATCCCGGTTTCACAAACCGGAATTTTTATAAAAAGTAGCAATGTCGTAGTGTAGTAACTGGGGGTTGAACATTTTTAAATTACAAATTAGACAAAATATATTGATAGCATCAAGGCAACTTCATGCTTTAATATTGTAAATGGTTGATATATTTTATATTGCATGATTTGAATGTTTTTGTACATTATTTTCATCATTTGCTAGTTTCTCCCTTATAGCTGCCATATCATGACTCACTTTCTGCTCCATCACTTGTGAATAGAAATGGGTGGTGCAGATGCTCCTGTGTCCCAGTATGGAACAGACTGATTCAATAGGAACGCCAATTTGGTCGGGACGGGTCGCGACCCGTTCGTACTGTTGTGGCAAAGGTGTGGCGGGCAATATGGCGGGTCAGGTCGTTGTCTGTTCCATATATAATTTTGGTGTATTTTACCAGCAAAATTATGATTTAATTTGAATAATAGTCAGGGATTCAAAAATATTATATTGTTCATATTCAACATAAACCAGATGAATAGGATACCAATTGTCATATTTATGAATGATATCCGAACAGTTGTTTTTTCCAATATATGCATTGACACGTTTGAAAACGGAAATACCGTGGATAATATTAAACCTGGTATTACAGGCGCTGTTAAGCCAAAGTCTCATATTGAAAATGACCAACACAGTTGGGAATATACCCGAGCTATACATATGGAATCCCGGCTGAGTCAAAAGGAAATTGGCCTCCTGGAATGGGAGAATGATATTGACCGACGGGAAAAAATAATCATAGAAAAGGATCGCTTGGTGACCGAAAAAATTGATTTGAACATCCGTTTGAACGAGGATGTAACCAAGCACAGAGAAGAGTTATACAAGAATATTGTTGAATATTCTGATCAAAAACGGCAAGTGGAATATTTACAGAATCGTGTTGATAACAAAGATATTACAATCAATGAACTAAAATCTGAGATCAAAACTATTCGGGATGAAGTGCTGAAAATGATCAGAAAAATTGAAAAAAATACAGATAAAAGCACATTTTTTGATCAAATACTGCCTTATTTGCCTTCTGCAATCAATCTTTTGTGCTATTATCTGCTGAATAAGAAACTGGATGATCAGAATAGCCTTGACCCACTCCTGAAAGAAATGGATGTACTATTCAAGGATATGAAGCCGTCTGATATGGAGAAGTTGAAGAAGATTGTAATTGATATTATCAAGAATCAACAAGCTCAGCAGAAAAAGGAAGGGACTACCAGTAAATCAACTTCGTAAATAACAGTAAATGCCTGTTGTTATAATTTTTCCTACATTTGAACCTCAATTACCAAACAACAACTGAATGCCAAATCAGGATCCGGAACAAATCGCCAGGGATGAAATTGACAGGCAACTCAAAGCCTGTGGCTGGGTAATTCAGGATAAGCAGAAAATTAATCTTAATGCCAGTGTCGGAGTAGCTGTCCGGTATATACTAACCCAGGATGGTAAGGAAACGGATTATGTTCTATTTGTTGATGGTAAGCCCTGTGGTATTATAGAAGCCAAGCGGGAGGAAGAAGGTCACCGCATTACCATGCACGAAACCCAGTCAGAACAATATGCCTTCAGCAAGCTAAAGCATCTGGACAATGACCCTTTGCCATATGTGTACGAAAGTACTGGCATGGTTACCCGCTTTACTGATTTTAAAGACCCTAAACCCAGGTCGAGGGAGGTTTTTACATTTCACAGACCGGAAACTTTCAGGGAATGGATGAAAAAAACAAAAACCCTGAGAGGACGATTGCATGATCTGCCTATACTACCTTCTCATGGACTCAGGGAATGCCAAACTGTTGCCATTAACAAACTGGAAATATCATTCAAAGAATATAGGCCAAAAGCCCTGATACAAATGGCTACCGGTGCAGGCAAAACTTATACTGCTATTACATCCATTTATAGGCTTCTGAAATTTGCCAAAGCAAAACGTGTTTTATTCCTGGTTGATACTAAAAACCTGGGGGAACAGGCAGAGCGGGAATTTCAGAATTATATTCCGGCTGATGATAACCGCAAATTCACCGAACTTTATAATGTACAGCGTCTCAATTCAAGCTATGTTGCCAGTGATAGCCAGGTGTGCATCAGTACCATACAGCGAATGTATTCCATTCTGAAGGGTACTGAGCTGGAAGAAAGCGCTGAAGAGGAAAACCCGAACGAAAGATGGCAGCCTAAAGAAGTGCCACCTGTGGAATACTCTGAAAAAATACCGGTTGAGTTCTTTGATTTCATTGTGATTGACGAATGTCACCGTAGCATATATAATCTCTGGAAACAGGTACTGGATTATTTTGATTCTTTTGAGATCGGACTTACTGCAACCCCCGACAAACGTACTGTTGCCTATTTTGAGCAAAACCTGGTAAGCGAATACTCCCATGAAATGGCTGTTGCCGATGGCGTGAACGTGGGATACGATGTGTTTATCATTGATACAAAGATCACCCGACAAGGTGGAACCCTTTGGAAGGGCGAGTATGTGGAACACAGGGAACGACTGAGCCGTAAGAAACGCATGGAGCTACAGGATGAGGATGAAATATATACCTCAAAGCAGTTGGATAAGGATGTAGTGAATCCAAACCAGATCAGGACGATCATTAAAACGTTTAAGGAACATCTGCCAGAAATATTTCCCGAAAGGATGGATAAGGATGGTACTTTTGAAGTACCTAAAACCCTGGTCTTTGCCAAAACCGATTCCCATGCTGACGATATTATACAGGCTGTAAGAAACGAGTTTGCAGAGGAAAATCGTTTTTGCAGGAAAATTACCTATAAAGCAGATGACCCTAAAAGTGTATTGGCACAATTCCGGAATGATTATTATCCACGGATTGCCGTGACCGTTGATATGATAGCGACCGGCACAGACGTGAAACCTTTGGAATGTTTGTTGTTTATGAGAGATGTAAAAAGCCGCAATTACTTTGAGCAGATGAAAGGCCGGGGAACCCGAACAATCCCCCTGGATGATCTTCAAAAGGTCAGTCCTTCTGCTTTAGTAACCAAAGATCATTTTGTGATTGTGGATGCTATTGGTGTTACCACCAGCCTGAAGACGGACAGCCGGCCCCTGGAGAAAAAACCGGGTGTGCCACTCAAAGATTTGCTGATGGCTGTGGCCGTGGGTAACCGGGATGAAGACCTGTTTACATCGCTTGCCAACCGGCTGACCAGGCTGGATAAACAGATCAACTCAAAAGAAAAACAACAGTTTGAGACTCTGTCCGGTGGCAAACCCTTGTCACAGGTCGTAAAAGACCTGCTTAATGCATACAACCCTGATATTCTCGAAGGTATACAGGAAACTGTTGACCGGGAAATGCCCGGAGCCAGTCCCAATGAAAAGAATTCATCATTCAACGTTCAACATTCATCAATACTGAACGAAGCGGCAAAGGTATTTACCGGTGAGTTGAACGAGTACATTGAGAATGTCCGCAAGACTTATAATCAGAAGATTGATCAAATGAATCCCGACCAGGTGATTTATGTAGGTTGGGATAAGGACAACAAGCTGAAAGCAGAATCCATGATCCATGAATTTAAGGATTGGATGCAGGAACACAGGGACGAACTCACAGCTCTGCAGATATTTTACAGTCAGCCTTACCGCAGAAGGGAGCTTACCTATACCATGATCAAAGAGGTACTTGAAAGACTGATGGCAACCCGGCCTGCACTGGCACCCTTACAGGTTTGGAGATGTTATGAAGCCCTGGAAAAAGTATCCGGACAACCGAAAAATGAACTTATGGCATTAGTTAGCCTGATCCGTAATATTGCAGGTATGGATGAGATACTGACTGATTTCTCAGTAACAGTTGACAGGAACTTCCAGCAATGGATACTCAGGAAGAATGCAGGTCAGCATAACCGTTTCACCGAGGAACAAATTCAATGGCTGCGAATGATTAAAGACTACATTTCCATCTCCTACAATATTGATAAGGAAGACTTCAGTCTAAGTCCCTTCAATGCGTTCGGTGGCCTGAGCAGGATGTGGAAACTCTTTGGGGATAGCACGGAAAGTATTATTGATGAGTTAAATGAAGAATTAGCTGCATAAAATGGGAAACAATAAGTCATTTAACAATTCTGAACCAGATAAATCCTGGGGTGGAGAGTGGACAGAGAAAAAATTGGATGCATTTGCAAAATATGTGTCTGCTTATCTTACAATTATGAAAAGAAACCCATACTGGCAAACAATTTATTTTGATGGTTTTGCTGGTAGCGGGATACGGAAGCCCAATTGTAATAAACCATTATATAAAGAGTTGATGCTTTCAGATGAAGACGAGAAACTATATAAAGGTGCTGCTGAACGAGTGCTTAATCTCCCTGATGATTTATTCTTTAATTATTATTACTTCATTGATACTAAAGAAGGTTCTCTTGATAAATTACAAGTCAAATTATCTGCTTTTCTTGAAAACGAGAAGTACAAATTGGTATTCAGATCAGATGATTGTAATAAACAGATTTGCGAATTAGCAACTGCAATGAAGACGAATAAAAATAGCTATGCCTCATTATTGTTCCTTGACCCATTCGGAATGCAAATTAACTGGGAATCAATAGAATCATTAAGGGATACCAGGTCTGATATTTGGATTCTTGTACCAACCGGAGTGATTGTCAATAGATTATTGGACAAATCGGGTAGACTTATGCATATTGAAAAACTTGTAAAATTTTTTGGTCTGAGTGAAGCAGAGATTAAAGAAATATTTTATTTTACATCAACATTGAACACGTTATTTGGTCAGGAAGAAATAATTCAAAAGATAAGTAAACCAATAGAAAAAATAGCTGATTTATATGCTCAAAGGTTAAAGTCTATTTGGAAATACGTTACTGATAAGCCATTATGTCTGAAAAATTCGAGAGGAGTACCAATTTTTCATTTTGTTTTTGCATCAAATAATAACAATGCACTTAAGATTGCTAATCAAATTATTAAAACGACCTGATCATGGCAGCATCAAAAATAGAATGGACTGAAAGTACCTGGAACCCGATTACCGGTTGCGATAAACTGTCTTCCGGTTGCAGGTTTTGTTATGCGGAAGTTATGGCAAGGAGGCTTCATGCCATGGGACAGGAAAAGTACAGGAACGGGTTTAAACTGACCTTGCATCCTGATACCCTGATGGAGCCCTATTCCTGGAAAAAACCCAAGATGATTTTTGTAAACTCCATGAGTGACCTGTTTCATAAAGAGGTGCCTATTGAATATATACAACAGATATTCGGTGTTATAAAGGACAACCCGCAACACGTGTTCCAGGTTCTGACCAAACGGGCGAATGTTCTGAAATACTATGACAGCGAAGGATTACTTGAATGGCCTCATAACCTTTGGATGGGTGTAACGATTGAGGAAAAAAGCCTGACAAAAAGAATTGATCTCCTGAGAAGCACCGGTGCCAAGGTGAAATTCCTGTCTTGTGAACCATTGCTAAGTGATCTTCCGGAATTGAACCTGAAAGGAATTGACTGGGTAATTGTTGGTGGTGAGAGCGGACGAACCCCAAGACCGATAAAGGAGGAATGGGTGATTAACATAAAAGAACAATGTCAGAAAGCCAGGGTTGCCTTTTATTTTAAACAGTGGGGCGGCACAAATAAAAAGAAAGCCGGGAAACAATTGGAAGGGAAAATATATTCTGAAATGCCTAAATGATAAAAATATGAAAACATATAACGATGCTAAGAAAGCCTATGTAAAAGATCATCTTTCAAAGGATTTAAGGGCTCCTCAAATTAGGTTAAATGCTCTGGAAAGAATTGAAAGCACAGTTCAAAAATTCGATAAGGAATTACTTTCGGGGAGTAACTTGTTCATTAAATATAGTAAAATGGAGTTTTCCGAGAAATATGAGCTTTGGAAAGGATACTCTTTAAATGGAGCGGAAAAATCGGTAATTGTTGGATTGTTTAAGTTTTCAGTATAACTATACATCGAGAGATGATTGATAAAAAAAGTATTCCCAGACACTGGCAGCTAAAAAAACTCGATGAGTTTCTTATTTATATTCAACCAACTCCATATATTGTTGAATCAATAGACTATTCTGATAGTTATAAAACTCCTGTTTTAACAGCGGGTAAATCATTTATACTTGGTTATACGAATGAGAAAAATGGAATTTTTGATTCTTTACCGGTTATTATTTTTGATGATTTTACTACTGCAACAAAATTTGTAAACTTCCCATTTAAAGTTAAATCTTCAGCAATGAAGATTTTAAAACCAAAATCTGAAAATGTAAATTTAAAGTTTGTATTTTATTATATGCAAACATTAAATATTCCAACAGATACACATAAAAGATTTTGGATTTCCGTTTATTCAAAGTTACCTATTCCTATTCCCACACTCCCCGAACAGAACCTTATCGTCTCCAAAATCGAACAGCTTTTCAGCGAACTGGACAATGCCAGGCAGCAACTCGAAACCGCAAAGCAGCAACTGAAAGTATACCGGCAAAGCCTGTTGAAATGGGCGTTTGAAGGAAAACTTACCAATAAAAATGTAAAGGAAGGTGAGTTGCCGAAGGGGTGGAAATATTTGAAATTAAAAGATATTACACTCGAAAAAGAAGGGTTAAGAAGAGGTCCTTTTGGTAGTGCAATTAAAAAAGAATTTTTTGTTACAAATGGATACAAAGTATACGAACAGGGAAATGCCATTAATAATGATCCTTATAGAGGGAGATATTTTATCGACGAAAATAAGTATCAGGAATTAATTAACTTTAGTGTTTTGCCTTCTGATTTAATCGTTAGTTGTTCAGGTGTAACTCTTGGTAGGATATGTGAATTGCCAAATGACTCAAAGCCAGGAATTATAAATCAAGCATTGTTGCGAATAAGGTTAAAGAAAGAGTTAATCCTGAATAAGTATTTTGTTCTTCACTTTCGAGGTGCCTTTTTTCAAAAAAGAATATTTGACCAATCGCAAGGTACAGCGATGCCCAATTTAGTTGGTATAAAGGATTTTAAGGAAATAGATATGTTAATTCCACCAATCTTAGAACAAGAAAATATTGTGTCAGAAATCGAATCCCGCCTGAGTGTTGCTGATAAGTTGCAAGAAAGCATCAGCCTATGCCTGCAACAAACTGAAACATTAAGGCAGAGTATATTGAAAAAGGCATTTGAAGGGAAACTGGTATAATGGATATTTGGTTCTTATTATTTAAACAATAGGTATTGTATATGGGAAAATATAATCAGGCAACCTGTATTTTTACTGGAATTGACACTACTCCAATTATAGACGAAAAGGATATAATTGAATATAACGTTACGGTAAATGAAAAAAAGTACTTTATCAGGCTTGATAGAAATGCTATCAATTGGAAAAAGGAGGAGGTTATATTTGCTGAAAATGAAGATATTTTTTATGGTTTACTTTATAATCATGATTGGTTTGAGGATGAATCAATTATTATTACCATTGATGAATTAATATCTCTTTTATTAAGAAAAGCTATACCTAAAACGCCAGATGAAAAATATGAAAGTCTTTTTTTAAAATTGCATTCACGCCAAAATGAAGACGGACAAAAAATTAAATTTGATAACTTTTATTATGATCATCTATTTTGGAAGATACTTTATTTCAAATCTTTAAGTGAATTGAATTATTATGCCGAAGCATTAAATTCAAACGGTTTAATAGAAGCATCTTTTAGTCCAACAATTGATAGACGAGGTCTTTTGGATTGGTATCGAATCACCTATGATGGACTAAATTACTTTCTAAGTCTGATAAATAAATCTGAAAATTCAAATAAGTGCTTTGTTGCAATGTCCTTTAAAACAGAGACAAAGGATATTAGAACTGCTATAAAAAAAGCATTAGATGAGACAGGATTTGAGGCAATTCTAATTGACGAGTTAAATGTACCAAGCGACAAGACTATCAATGATGAAATTATTGCAAATTTAAAAAGAGCAAAATTCTGCATTGCTGACTATACTTATCATAGTAATGGTGTATATTTTGAAAGTGGGTTTGCTCTTGGACAAGGCAAAAAAGTAATTTATACCTGTAGGAAAGATCAATTTAAAAAAGCACATTTTGATATTCGTCCTTTACAACACATTATATATGACAGCCCTGATAAATTAAAAATTGACTTAGTTCATAAAATTGATGCTTGGATAAAATAATGGCAATTACATTAACTTATTAAATATAAATGAGTAACAATAGTTCAAGTAGCATAGTCAGTAAAGTATGGAGTTTCTGTAACACACTCCGGGATGACGGAGTGGGCTATGGCGATTACCTCGAGCAGCTTACCTACCTGCTTTTCCTGAAAATGGCCGATGAGTACAGCAAACCGCCGCACAACCGTAAATTACCCATCCCGCCGGAATATACCTGGGAAAGCCTCACTGCAATCAAAGGTGCAGAACTGGAAGTTCATTACTCCATTCTCCTGCGTGAGTTGGGCAAACAGAAAGGTATTCTGGGCCAGATATTCACCAAAAGCCAGAATAAGATTCAGGACCCTGCCAAGCTGTCAAAGGTCATTGATATGATTGACAAGGAAAACTGGGTGATGATGGGTGTGAAGGACAAGGGGGAGATTTATGAAGGTCTGCTGGAGAAGAATGCTGAAGACACCAAGAGCGGTGCCGGTCAGTATTTTACGCCTCGCGCCCTCATACGTGCCATGGTGCAGTGCATTCAGCCCCAGCCCAACAAAACCATTGCCGACCCTGCCTGTGGTACGGGTGGTTTCTTCCTCGCTGCCTACGATTATATGGTGGATCATTACGACCTGGATAAATCCCAGAAGCAATTCCTGAAATACAATACATTTTTC
>Ga0247841_10009055_pt1 | contig 14051 bp, 24 predicted proteins | sample LaCruzMarch2015__2_FD_192410 | JGI IMG/M metagenome (GOLD analysis project Ga0247841, IMG submission 192410) | Freshwater microbial communities from meromictic Lake La Cruz, Castile-La Mancha, Spain - LaCruzMarch2015_18m | ecosystem: Environmental > Aquatic > Freshwater > Lake | place: Spain...
AATACATTAAAGCTCCAAATCTGTCTATCTGTAATTTTCCATCTGTAGTAACAGTTGCTGCTGAAACCATTCTAGCTACCGCAGGAATTCCGTTATTGAAGTCATACATTTTTCCATCCATATATAAAAATCTTATAGGTAATTCTTTTTGTTTATTATTGTAAACAAAAATACCTTGTGGTTGTTGCATTCCACCATCAATTGTGCTAACTGTTAATCTAATTCCACCAATTCCAGCTTTTCCTCTAGGTAATAAGAAAGTAGAATTGCCTTCTTCATATGTTATATCTTGGTCTAATACAGTTCCTCCTTGGAAAAGGAAAATTGTGGCGTTTGCAGTCTCTTGTGTTCCTTGTGGGGCTTGAACCATTGTAGGTATCCATGATTGTCTATCAAATCCTGTGCTATCACTTCCAATAGTACTAAATGCTGTGTATTTTCCTATATCAGAAGGGTCAATTAAAAGATAATCAACATCACTTGTTTTCATGAAACTTAAAGCAAGGTCAGGACGTATTCCTGTAAGAACATATCTTCCTGTTAACCAATCATAATAACCAGCTCCATGACCCCCATCAGTCAAAGTTGCTCTTTGTCCGAGATATTCTACCCAATATCCGTAATCCCACCAGTGAATAAAATGAGAATCTGTTGGAGTATTTGTTCTTACCCAACTCATTGCATTTTGCCATTGGGCATTAGCAGCCATTCCCATACTATTAGTTTGCCCTACAACACTATTATAATATATCCAACCATTGAACATAAACAATAAAATCAATAATATTAAACCAACCCATAACAATATCTTTGTCATTTCTTCAGTAACAGTCTTTGTATATTCCCAGATTTCTTTTAATAAATATATTGAAGCTAACACGAATAACGGTGAAATATATATAAACAATCTAGCAGCTCCTCTTCCAGATAATAACATAATAACTATCCAGCACGCAACAAGAATTAATTCATTTTTAATATTAATTCTACAAGTAATAAAAAAACCTATACATGCTCCAATAAATAATGCAAAAGCTGCAAAAAAAGCTAGAACACTTATCATGTTTGTACCATTAAACAATCCTGCAGAAGAGTATCTTGTAAATATTATAGCTCCAGTCATGATTATCCAACAAATAACAAATATAATCTTATCTTCCACTTCTTTCTTCTTTTTATTTTCAGGTCTACTAAGACCTTTAGACATACGAAGTCCTACAAAGAAAATACCTAAAAAGGCAATCCAAAATCCAGATTTCCCAAAACTACTAAGCCAAGTTGCAAAAAATGGTTGTTGATTTTCCGAAACTGTTAGTGCAATTCTTGCACTTCCAAAAGGATTGAGCATTTTTGCCATAACACCTTCAATAACTGAAAACATATTTCTATGCAATCCAAATTGAACTAAAAAAAATCCTAATATAATAATTATTCCCAATGAAAAAAACAATCTCTTATCTTTAAATTTAGCAAGTTTTTCATTCTTAAAAAAGAATATCATACATAAATCAATCAATATAATCCCGAAAACTAATGGTGCTAAGAACCCTTGAGGTTCTAACAAATATCTTCTTGCTTCTGTAAGCATAGAAAAAGGCCCCCATAGTTCTAAAATAATAAAAGTAAGAGGAAGTCCAATTAAATAAAATAATGAATAATGAGTAATTTTTTCCTTATCAACCTCTTTTGTTTGTGTGAACCATATAATCAGATAAGCCATTGGAATAATCATGAAAAGATAAATTGCCCCACCATTCCAACAAGAAATAGCAAAACTAAGAGCTGCAGAAAAGAATAATATATATCCACCAAGCTTCAAATAACTTTTATTCCATTCTTTATTCAAATATTGTATTGCTACTAAAAAAGCATAGATGGCTAATATAAAAGAAAATATTCCTAATGAATCATGGTCAGTTGAACCTAACATTGTATGATATACATAAGGTGGCACTACTGATAATAAGAAAACTCCTAGAACACTTAATAATTTTGATTTTGTTAAAGCATAAACAAGAAAATAGAATAAGATTAAAGTACAAATGAATATTATTATTGGATACCAAATGTCAACATAGGCCATTGTAATATTTGGAGAAAATATTTTTCCAGCTTTATACATTCCATATAAAAGTCTTGGTAAAAATTCTGTTGACCATCCTAAGTTTAATGGATAATATCTCATTATATCAACTGCAGGAAGACTTCCTCCATGTGTATTCATAGTTTCAGCAATTCTTAAAAAGTAATATGAATCTAAATCTAATGGAATCCAATTACCTGAAGTTTGGTCTTTTAAATTATTAATGTTTCCAGTTCTTGCATTAGCAGTAAAAAAGATAATAAGAAATAAAGTAATTATTGTAAGAACTATTTGTAATTTCTTATTCTTGAAAATAGGAGAAATTTTCCCGATATTTTCGTTCATACTCTTTTTTATATTGTCAAACATCTATCTACCTCTCTCGCAAACTCAATTTCATCAGTAATTTGGACTTTATATTCCTTTCGATTATTTATTTTCTCCTGGAGAAACCTCTCTAAAGTAGTATTAATTTCTTGAATCATTAAATAATCGTCGATTCTTTCAATTATTGGAAAATAAAGAGGATAATCTTTTACTAATGAAATGTAACCACCACGGTCAACTGCAATTAAAGGTTTTCCTAATGACATAAACTCAAAAGGAACAATCCCCCAGTCTTCTACTAATGGAATAAATATTCCAGCTTTACATCTAGCATAAAAATCAATCATTTCATCATCAGAAACATTTGGCATAAACATTATTCTCAATCCTTCTGCTTTCTTTTTTAAATAATTAAAATATTCTTGATTCTCAACACTTCCTGCTAATATTAGATTTTCTTTCGGATGACTCTCTTGAAAAATTCTCCAAGCATCTATTAATAATTCTTGTCTCTTAGGTTTGTTAAATCTTGAAGGATAAAAAAAATAATTTCCAGAAACTATTTTAGCTTGTAAAAATTTATCTAATTTGACTGGTGGATGAACAACAAACTTTTGTTGATTAACTAATAATCCTTTTCTTTCTGCTCTCTGTTGACTTAATTCTGAATTAAAAATAACTGTATCTATTTTTTTCCAGGACTTTTTTTCTAAAATATTATAAACTTTAACAACAAATTTATAAATTATTTTCATAAGAGGGTTTTTATATTTATTATTTAAATTCCAAGTAACATCTTCGGGATTTGCAGCTCGAAGTACTGTATGGCAATAAGCTACAACTTTTTTATGTTTATTTTTTAATAATACTATCTCAGCTACACCTGAAGTAGATAATAAAAGAACATCATATTTTTTCACTGGTAGCTTAGAAAACATTAATAATAAACTTCTAAGCATAAATAATCTTGAAAAGGATTTCAAAAAAGGAGGAGCTATTACTTTAATATTATAATTTTCAAATTCTGGGAAAGTTTTCTCTTTATCATAAGCCCAAGTATAAACATCAACTTTATGTTGAGTATTCTTCAAGAAAGCTAATACAACCCCTTCAGCACCACCTCTGCTTTTACACCACGGAACAAATAAACAAATCTTTAACCTCTTTTCCTTTTTCATTTATCACCTCGTTATTTATCATTATTTTCTCTTTTTCTTCCTCCAAAAATTCTCTATGACTTCATAATCAATATAAACTTTCTTATATGATTTTTCATCAGATGTTTTTAATTTATAATTTTCTAATAATTCTCTACTATCTTTATTAGAAGCATACCAACCCCACATTACTTCAGTGGGTTTTATTCTTAATCCTTTTGCCATAAAATGTAAAGCTTGTCTTAATTTCAACTCTTGTTCTTCACGAGTGATATTATTTGCAAGTCTTGTTAAATAAATTTTTAATTCTAATTCTTGCCCATGCTCAAGCATCCATTTGTATCTTTTAGCCATTATATTGGCCATTTCAAGTTTAGAAATCTTAAGATTGTAAATAGCTTTCAAATAATCATAATCAGCAGGAGTTACTATAAACCATTTGCTAACTTTCTTTGATTCAGCTAGTTTTTGTATCTCTTGCCACACTTCATCTATGTAAATAGACTCAATTGTAATAACGCTTTTCTTTTTTTTAAATATATTAAAATTAAATTTTTTCATTAGTTAATTATCTCTTTTATCTCCTCTTTCATATATTTTGTAGTTTTTAAAAATTGTGATAATAGACAAGTCATATGTTTTTGTTTATATCTTCTTCACTCATGGGTTTCTTTTCTCTATAAGCTTTCATTTTCTCCTCATAAGCTTTTTTATCTTTAGCGTGGTCTATTACTGATATTGTTTTTGGTTTTGGAGCTGGCTCTGGCTCAGGTTCTTCTTCTTCCTCTTCATCCTCGTCCTCTTCCTCTTCTTCATCATCCTCTTCGTCATCATATTCTTCATCATCCTCATCTTCATCATCATCTTCATATTCTTCATCTTCTTCTTCAGCTTCAGTTTCTTCTTCATCAGGTTCTTCTCCTCCACCTATTAATCCTGAACTTTTCAATGTACTAGCAACCATTCCAAGAGCTGCGACTAAAATAGCTAAACCAAATGCAGCGGGCATAAAATTCAATACAGTTGTGGTCCAACTACTAGAAGTTACATTACCACCAAAAAAACCACTTGTTGTTATATTTCCTGTTATATTCATAGATTGACTATATACATCAACTTGTTTAGTAATAATAGGAATTAAACTTACTCCAACAAGTATTACCACAAAAGCTCCTACTAATTGAGCTATCATTCCTTTTTTATTCATTCCTTTTTCTTTTTCCATATTAAGCCCATCGAACTTCCAATTGTCCTCTTTTTGGAACTTCTTTAAAAATAAAGCTTGCTTTCCATAAAAACACATTCTTTTTCTTTTTATACTTTTGCTTGTGTCGTCTATTACCACCAAATTTGAATGACTGTTTCTTTGATATCATTGAAAAAGGATGTTCTCTTATCTCAACTCTTTTAAGATATTTAGAAAAATCTCCTTTTGCATCATAATCTAAAAATACATTTTTAAATAAAGGAATTTCAAGTATTTTATTTTCAGGACATTTTTTAAATGTGACTACATATCTCACACTAGTTAACTTCTTATTAATTTCAGGAATCCATCGATTTACCTTCTTATTTAAAAAAGGAATATATTGTATTAACCATCCATAAAAGTAACTTAAACCAAAAATAAATATTAATATTAAACCCATCATTCCAAACGCAATAAATAATGTACCCAATGTTATTAATATTTGAAGATACCAAGGTTTTCCCGAAGAATCTATTATCCAGGACGTATCTTGTAATTTAGAAGTTGTAATTGGATAAAATCCATCCTTACTTCCAATAGGATATATTCCTTTTCCTACTGTATATTTTAAAAAATAACTTCCTCCTGGACAACTAATATTATAAGCAGAAACAGTATTGCTCCCATAATCATGTTGTTCAAAAAGACCACAAGTTCCAATTAAAGGAGCCCCGCTTTTATTCGGCATATAAGTTAATAACCATAATAAAATAAAAAATGTAAGAAAAGTGAAACAAATAGAAATTGTATTTATGTAATTTAAAGAACGCTGTTGCTTTACAGCAATATATCCAAAATGTATTTTTGGTTTCTTCTTACTATAATCTATAGTTATCCTTGCGTTAATTGGAAGTTTTCCAAATTTTGAAGTCCTTTTCATTATTATTTATTTATCTATTTATCTATTAACTAACTAATTAATTTGAGGTTGAGATTCTTCTTCCTTTCGGTCTAAGAACATTCCAATGGCATAAAGCACTATAATCACTCCTAAAATTACTGGAACTGTATATGTGATTCCTTGTATTTTATTGTACGCAGCATATATAGATGCAGCAAAAGATGCAATCATTAATACAATCAATGGAGCTTTCAGCACCTTGCCTAATATTGATTTTGTACTCATTTTTTTATTTACCTCCTATTTATTCTTCTAAGATACATATGGGGTCGCCTCTTGTCTTTCCACGTTTACCTTGGTCTTCATCATCTTCATCTTCATATTTTGAATCTTCTTTCTTTCTTTTTGCAGCCATTTGAATACCTCCTGTTAAATTTAGTATTAATTCATCCTTTTTAATCTTTCTCAATCTCTATTATCTCATCTACATTAATCATTTTTGACTTGCCTTTTATCTGGTCGAAAATTTCCAGGAATTTCCCATCGAAATCACCAATTTCTCCTTCAAATCTAAAACCTTTTCGAGTATATAATATTACCCTTTTCCCAATTAAGCTTTTCATTTTTTCTTCCATTCTATTTAATTGCGCCATTAAAATTTTTTAATTAAAGTGATAGCTATTTTTGTAACGCATGAAGAATATTTCCATCTAATTATATCATCTCTTTTTGTATCCATCTTATCATCTCAACTAATTAATCGGTTCCTATAGAATTATATAAATCTGATATTTATAAATATTGTTATTCATGAAGCCTTACAATCTTCACATGAGAATTGGCCTTCATATCAGCTAATTCTTCTTGTTCTTCTTTTTCACGTTCTTCTTTACTTGAAAATAATTCTGTTAATTTCTCATACCAATTTTTCTTTGCTCCTTGTTTAAGCTCTAATTTCCTTTCTTCTTTCTCTTTCGCTTCTTCAACAGCTTTTTTTATTAATTCATCCGCAGAAATATCATCTTCATCTTTTTCTTTCTCAACAAATATTTCTTTTACAACAAAATACAATAATATAATAAAAGCGCCAATAATAAGAGCAAACCATAAAGAAGGTCTTTCAAGTCCTAAATTATATAATTGTGCAATCACTTTTTGAAAAGCAGAAGCTGCTGTAAAAAAAGCAGACCTTAAATTCCTTGTTGTCTCGTCCAGGAAAGGATAATTTGTAGGATACCATGCTTGCATAATTCCCAGTAAGATAATCCAAAAAGGCATCATAGGGACTAAAACTTTCATTAAAATATTCCAAGGAAGCCTCACTAATCCTTCAAATATAGAAGGTTTGATAAAACTAAATAACTCAAAAGCCATGAATACTAATCCAAAAAATAAAGCAACTGCTGGAATAGATTTACCTAAACCCCAAGCTGCTAATTGTTCATAGTTATAAGAAACATATAATCCTGTTGCAATCATACTTATTATGAGAAATATTATTGTGAATTTTTTTCTTTTTTGTTGTCGAAGTTCTTGTTCAGTATATTCAATTACAGGTCGGTCTTTCTTATTTATTTTAATTGTAAATAGAACAAATGCAAAAGCAAATGATGCAAAGAATATTGCTAAGCAAAATACTGTCCAAGACCAACCAACTAATCCTAATAATCCTAATTCAGAAGTTAATGAACGTTTTGCTGGTATATTCATATAAATTACAACAACTAATGCAACTATCAAAGATATAATTGCCCTTGATAATACACTTCTTCCCTTTTTTTCTTCTTTTTTATTTTTTTTCATGCTTCTAATTCTTCTAACACTATTTCATTAACTTTAGTTGTGCTTAATTCGATGCTTCCATGAGCTTTCATTGTAACAGCTTTAGGAATTGTAACATCAAGCGATAGGTCTATTGCTATTTCTGTAGGTTTTAATTTGCCTAATTTTCTTATGACTCTAAATTTGGATGTTTTGTAATCCAATATTAGCCATATCTTAAATTGTTTTTTCTCTTCACCGCTCATTACATTCCTCTTGGAGGAAATCCATATGCTTCCAATGGACTCACCCCATTATTTTTATTCTCTGTTTTTGATATTTCATCAATCATCCTTATCAACATTTCATCACTATCAAGATAAGAATTTGTAAAACATTTTCTACAAGCCATGTCCTTGCTACATATTAATTTGGGCAATACTCCAAGATTAATTTTGCATAAAGAACAATAGGCTTGTATCATTATTAATTTGTTGCAATTCTTACCACTACGTTTTTCCCTACGTATTTTTTTAATTCAATACTTTGAATTACAATTCTTCCACTTGCTCTAACCTTTCTAACTTTTTTTGTAGATTTTAATATCTGTGTCATTTAACTATTTACCTCCTTTTAATATTTGAATATAATATAACAAAATAAATAAAATAATAATGTATATATATTTATCGTTTCTGCATACGACTACTTTTTTCTTTTCTTTGTTGTAGCTTTTTTCTTAGCACCTTTCTTTCTTCCAGTTCTAGCCATCTTAGCTTCACATACATTTCCGTTTTTATCAACGTAGTATAAGTATCCTGGTTTTCTGATTACAACATTTTTTGCAATTATTGTTCCCATTTATTTACCTCCTTCTAACTGATTCTGAACTTGAACATTGTAAGAACTTGTTGGAGCATATCTTGGACAATATTGGTCATAACCTCTACAAGAAGGTTTTTGACATTTATCATCTTCATCTATTACTAATTGAGGAAAAGTTTTATTTATGCACCTCTTTTCTAAACTCGGTTTCGGTTTTATCATTTTACATTTCTATAATATTCAAACTTAGTCTGTATGGATAACCATTAATTTTTATTATACCGTATGAGCCATAGCCTTTCTTTCCCGACGAGAACTCACGATATTTAGCTTCCATTTCAACATCATCTAGAACAATTTTGATTTTCTCTTTTGGATTTGTTGCTGCCATTTATCTACCTCTTTATTGATTTATCTAATAATCGTCAGTATTTAAATTTTTCCGAGCCTCTTCTTCTTTCAATTTCTTCTGTTGAGTAATTCTATCCTCGGCATTTACTAAACATCTATATAATACCTGACGAGCTTCTTGAGGACTGCAACCACAAATATTGTATAACATGTTTTCTACTCTCTGTATATTAGTTTTTTCATCCATGCTACCATGTAATCTTAGAATCTTCTACTACATCTCTTTCTTGTTTTATATAAGTCAGAACTTCTTCAAATATTTTTATAGTTACAGGAATATCTCTTGACCATCCTCGAAGAATAGATTCGGCTCTATTGCAAGCCATTTCAAATGTATCTGCAAAATAGAATTGATTTTCTCTTGTGATAGGGTCAACATAATAAATTATATAGAACTTTCTAGGTTCAGTTTTAGTTTTAAATAAAGGAGCTAATGGAATTTTATTTCCAAAGAAGTTTGGGATTTCTTTGTTTTTGTTTTTCACGCTCGTCTTCTTTTCTTTTTCTTTCATTTTCTTCAAGTTCTTTTTTAATTTCATCTGCTCTTAATATCAATACCTCATAACAACCACAGTTCTCACATTTTCCTTTTTGAAGATACTGTTCCTTTTTTTCTCCTTTAGGAATTTTAAGTTCTTGTATTTGACCACAATTAGTGCAACTAACATGAACTAAGTAATTTTTATTTAACTTATTTAAATCAATTAATGCCATTATCTCTCTCTTTAATATAATACAATAATATTCTAACTATATAAATTTTTCTAAGGCGTCCCCAGGGGATATGTTACATTCAGTCATTCACATATCCTCCTGTGACTGCGGGACTATAAACAAAATAAATAAATAATTATCCTGTAAAATTTATCTTTGGGGCGTCTTCTGCTCCTTTATCAGCAGCAAACATACTCCATTTATCAACAGTAAAACCAAACATTCCTGCAATAATATTTGTAGGAATAGACCTTACTGAAGTTTTGTAAGTTTGTACAGCTCCATTATAATTATCTCTTTCAAATTTGATTCTATTCTCAGTTCCTGCAAGTTCATCTTGTAATGCTAAGAAATTTTGATTAGCTTTCAAATCAGGATATGCTTCAACATTAATATTTAATCCTCTAAGATAAGTATTAACTTCATTTCCAGCAGTTTGTAAATCTGTAGGAGTCTGAGCGTTATTTATTCCAGACCTTAATGCAGCTATTTTAGTTTGAGTGTCTTGTTCGAATTTAACTACCCCTTTTACAGTCTCAACAAGATTTGGAATTAAATCCACTCTTCGCTGATAAGCAGTTTGAACATTTCCCCAAGCTTTTTCAACAGAAACATCTTTTTGGACTAGAGAATTATAACTTCCAACTACCCACATTATCCCAATAAATATAATAGCAATAATTGCTATTAAAACAATAAGGACAATAGACATCTGCGCTTTGTTATTCATGTTCATTTTTATACCTCCTTCATAATTTACTTTTCATTTTATTACTATTATTATTAGATATATTCATCTTTTTAAATTTATAGTATAGCACAAAACCATATGCTATTTGGAACATAAAAGACCACATAATAGGAAAACTATAATTTGAGGCTAACTGAATTACAAATATACAAGCATTTGAACCCATGAAAGCTAAAAAGAGTGCTAGAATTTGAGGGATTTCTTTAGCTTTAACTTTTCTGCTTTTTGTTTTCTTTCTTGATAATATTTGTCTCGACATGAATTACACACCTTTGTCCCTCGAGTGAGAGGGTCAAACCTTTGACTACAATTCTTACAAAATCTAAAAAAGGGATGTTTCTCTCTTTTCACCATTATTTATTTAATTACCTCTCTCTTATCACTAATCTAGTCACTTTTTATATCTTTTTATATATTCAATAAATCCTTTCTCATCTAAGAAAATTGCCATATCAATCAACACACTTGGATTTAATGAAGATATTGCTACAATGTTTTTATCAAAAACAGTCCCTGCATATACAACTGGATTAATTAAAAATAAATTTTTATTATTTAATTTTTTAGATAATTCAGAAATGCTTCCTTCTAAATTATGTCCTTCTTTCCAACTAACTTCATCACTGATTATAATTAAATTCTTTATTTCTTCATCCTGGTCGCATAAATCACTTGCTGATTGAACTAATGCAGTTCCTCCTGAATGTTTATCAAAATGGATATTAAATGCTTTATATGCATCACTAAAACTTCCTTGTTGTATCTTTTTTACAATATTTGCCAATTCTTTTTCATCTTTGTTCAAATCATTACTAAAAGTTCTAAGTTTAATATTCTTCATAAGAAGTGAAAATAATATTAAATACATAAATCCTAATCCTTTTCCATCTTTATTATCACTTGTACTTCTCATACCTAAAAAACCTCCACTACTCATACTACCACTAACATCAAATAATAATGTTGCATCATCTTGGAATTGGAATTCTTCTCTAGTTCTTTCTACAAATTTCTTTACAACTTCAAATAATGCTTTTTCAAATTGAGGAACAAACATTGCAGCCATTATAACATCGAAGATATTTAACATTCTATAATCTTTAACGCTGTTAAGTTTTGCAATCACTCTTTTTTGTAATTCAATATTTTTATTAAAATCATATTTATCTGCAAGGAATTTAAGATTTCTAATTATTTGATTGATTGGCATCTTTTCTAAATTCATATCAATTAGTTCTTTCTTTTCTTCTTCTTTCAATATTGTTGAAGATTTTATTGATACAATATTTTCTTCAGGTCTCAAACTAGCTTCTTTTGAATTTTGAATTATTGCTTTAAATAATTCTGCCATCTTTGCATCTTTTGGATGAGGCCTCAATAGTTTAATTAAATCTGCTAATTTAACTTTTCTCCTCTTCATTTTATTCTTTCTAAGAGTAACTTCATTCATGCTTTCAAGAGCAGTTTTAAGAACATTCTTTTTAAAAGAATTATTCAATTTTAATAATTTAAGATTTTGTAACGAAACAGCTTCTCCAATTCTTGCAGGAGTATTAAAAATATATTCAGTATGCTTGTCTCTAAAAGAATATCCTCTACTTGAAAGAACTGATAATAATACAACAGGAGATAATTTCATTCCTTTATCTGCTAAGAATTTTGCTAAACCAATTTCATAATCCATATCGACTTCTTTTCCAAGAGCCATGAAATCTTTTAATTTATCTCCAGCTTCTTTATAGAAACTAGCATTCTTTAATCTTAAATTTGCACCTTCTAAATATAATTGTATTTCTGGCTTTCTTGCTAGAACAACTGAACCTTCGGGGTTCACTACTGTTTTTCTTTTTGCTTTGCTGTTTAATTCCATTTTATTCTCCAAAATCGAAAAGCGGTTCTAAGCGTGCTACCATTACACTATTATCCTTTCGGATAACGAGGAATCGAACCTCAACATCTCCATCCAAGGTGGTATGAAATGCTTTTCTTTATGAGTATTATTTCTCCGAAATCTGAAAGGAGTTTTTTGAAACCGCTTATTGCCGAGGCAATATTTAGGAGTTGAACCTAAAATTATGTATTCCTTTCATTTATGAGTTTGATATATGATGTCTCCAAAATCGATGCAGATAAGGTTTTGTGAAAACCTCATAAACTTCGCATCAGGCCATAAAAAGTCGAAACAATTTCGGCCATCCGCAATATCAACAAATTTTATTTTGTACCTCCATAATTTCTTATGTAGTTATATGTATTCTGCGTCTATAAGAGTATGATGAGAATGAGTTTTTCATCATTCTCCGAAATCCAAAAAGCTGTAAACATTTGGTTGCTTGTTCAGAGCTATTTTATGAAAGCTTTTTGTGTATGAGTTTGATTGATTAAGTTTGATTATTAATAAAATACATAATGCATTTGATTATTTAAATGTTTGGTAGAACTTTTTTTACTCTTTATTAGTAGTATTATATTTAATATTTTATATCCAACAGAATAAATTACCATTACTATAATACTTAATCCTACTAACACAGAACCTAAAGATAACTTCCACAACATTTCATAATAACCCATATCTCGGCAAGGTCCGTTGCCATATTCTTGTTCATTTAATTCTTTATTAGTATAAGGACAATCTTTTTGAAAAACCGAGCACATTTTGCAATCTTTATGCATATTTTCATTTACAGTTTGGTGAAATGAATAAGAGTAATAAATAAGTACAATTCCAAAAACTATTCCAAGCAAAGATGAGATTATTAAAGCAATTGGTATTTTATTATTATTTTCCATTATTCTATTTACACTCTGCATCAAACATCATTTCTTTATCATTTAATTTTTTCGCTAAAGCACACAATTCTTTTACATTTGAATTTGTTGAGTTGTTAATTAATTCTCCGTTGGTATAAGAGGTTGAATAAGAATGACTTAATTTAAAAGAACATCCATCAAAAATATCACAGTAACACAAATTAGTGTTATGCTTACAAAATTTAGAATATTCATTAAAATCATAAGCTGTCTTTATTCCAAAATACGCAGCGAACCCAAATACGATTATTAAAAATAATGTAACTCCAATTATAAATAATATTTCTGTTATTTTCATAATTTATCCAATTCCTCCTGCTCCACCAAATGAACCTCCACTAAATCCTCCTGAACCTAATCCAAATCCTCTGTCATTATCATCATCGTCGTCGTCATCATGATGAATAGTATAATCTCCACCATCTCCTTCTTGGCAATCAGGACAAATCCAACGTTTATCTTTTTTTATCCAACCTTCATCAATTGCATCTTCTTCATTGTCAAATAAATCGAAATCATTACATTCTTTGCATCTTAATCTTCTCATTGTGATTCTCCTTGTGAATAAATACTATCTAATACTTGTTCTGGTTCTACTGGTGTAGTATCTCTAAACCTAAATTTTATATATAAATAAAAAAGAACTGTTGCTATTATAAATATTATTACTAAATAAATTATTGATATGAACATTATATTAAAATCATAATTTCCAATATAACAAATTCCTTGTTCTGAATAACATTTGATTAATCCAAAAAAATGATTTGTAATTGTCATTCTCTCTTATCTTCTTCCTCTTCTACATTCTTTACATTGATATTCAATTCCTTCTTTTTTTGTTTTATCTTTTGAAAATTTATTTTTATTAAGAAATTTCTTACAAACACAACATTGATATTTATTATTTTTAACTTTTCTAGCCATACATACATGTTTATTTTCTCCAATATTTTGTCCGCATTTTAAACATTTATTTGGAGGAGTTTTTAATAAAGGATTAAGAAATCTTCCATATTTATCTCTTTTATTAATAATATACTTATTTTTTATTTTATTATGAATTCCTATATGTTTCCCAGCACGTGTGAGTAACAAATTATTTAACTTTTGATTTA
>Ga0247841_10009057_pt1 | contig 14046 bp, 21 predicted proteins | sample LaCruzMarch2015__2_FD_192410 | JGI IMG/M metagenome (GOLD analysis project Ga0247841, IMG submission 192410) | Freshwater microbial communities from meromictic Lake La Cruz, Castile-La Mancha, Spain - LaCruzMarch2015_18m | ecosystem: Environmental > Aquatic > Freshwater > Lake | place: Spain...
CTAAACTTTTTACCCCTAATGCTTGAAAAGGCATAGCAAAAATATAGGTTCTCCTCCGTTAGGTTAATTTATAAAATGTCTTTAAGTAGTTTTTGTCTCATTTTTCTTTCTGGTTGGTGTAATTGTATTTGTATTTGTAATGGAGCTGTTCATAATTTTTGCTTAAAAATTTGGTTTGATAAGCACAAATCATGTCCAATTTGTAGAATTAGTGTTGTAGAGAATAATAAATTAACAATAATTATTTTAAATTACATACCATATGGAATAAGAGTTTATACCACTTGTAAAAAGAATATATTTTAGATTTATTAAAATTTTAAGTATTGTTTTATTTTTATATATTATGATAGAATTTATCATTACTACTTTTAGAACAAAATATACATTACATGATGATTACTCATACACATATATTCCATTGAATTTTATTGAAAAAAATGAAGATATTGAATATCTAAACCAAACAGAAAATTTAATAAATAATTAAAGTTGGCCCCATGTATCATGATTAAATGGTGAAACTAATATTTGATCCAAATTATTTTTCATTAAATCTACTTTCTTTTGAAAAGCTATGTCTTGTGGTGTTTCTGGATAAGGTGAAGATGTTTTCATTAATTCTTCTTCATCAGATGTAATCTTTGGTTTATATCCATAACAATTTACACCAAATTTAACGTTATCATTTGCTATATAACCACCATTTATACCTGGTCTACCACAATCATTTTCATGTCCTGGAATAGTTTGTAAAGTATTATATGTTTTCTTCTGAGTTGGAAATAAAGCTAGTTGGTTATCTGACCATCCGTAATTACACCATTCAGCACCATTATTATAAGCTTTCTCAATTTGATCATATGTTGCTAATTCAGCACCATATGCTTTACACAATGCCTTAGCATTATCATAAGTATAATAATTACCTGGAATATTAAATACTTGTTTTTTAAATTTTATTTCAGGAACTGCTGATGGTTGATATGTGCTTTGATCAACTACTATATCAACAGTAGTCTTAGGTGTGAATAAACCTTGAATATAAGCGGTAACATTTATACTAAAAAAATATTGTAAAGCATTGACTAAAATTAAAATTACTAAAATAACAATAATAATTACTCCAAATATACCCCCATTATTTGAACTTTCACTACTTCCTAAATTATTACTTCCTAAAGATGATGAAAAAGCATAATATGCTACAATGATTAATATTATTATAATAAATACCATTGGATTCAATATAAAATTATTTAAATTATTATACATATTAACTGGATCAGTTGTTGTTGTTGTATTTACTACTTCCATTTATAATATATAAATAGTTAAAAAAAACTAGTTATGAAATTTATAGTTTCTTTCTATAAAACAATACATATGCTTTTTGGGAAACTATCGATTCATTTATACCCACTTCTGAAACAGATGTATCATTAAAATGATACCATTTTCCGTTAGCATTTTTAACATATGAAGTATAGTGACCACCCATTACACCACCACTATGATTACATACACCATATAATTCATACTTAAAATTTTCTTTTTTATACCCAATAACATATTGTGATAAATCTAAATTATCAAAAGGAAATGTAACATATATCTGATTTTTTTGGAAACGATCATTAAATCTTTTTAAATCGATTGCCAAAATATTTGGAAATGACCAAAATAAAATACGTTTTTTAATATTTACAATTTCATTTGTTTCTTCATCTTTATAATTTTCAATAATCTCTCCATCAACATAATGATTAAAACAATCAATTAATGAAGGTGATTTATTATTTGGAGGAATTGGTAAATCAACCATAAAAAAGGGCTCAGGATTTATACTTAATATTTTACCATTATCAACTCTCGTAATTTCTGAAACATTTACAGCATAAAATAAATTCCAAATCTCCGAATAATCTTTTGAATAAGTATTTTTTACCATTTCAAAACATTTTAAAGCTAATTTATCTGTTTCTGTTCCTGGTTCGCCTGAAATTGTTATTACTATTTCTCTCGAAAGAGATGTATGAAAACAATCTATTAGAAATAATAGAAATTCTGAAACATCATTTTGAGAATATCCTGTGAAAATTTCCATTTTTTTTAGTTTTGCTACTTTCTGAATTGTATTTATAAATTTACCAGGTGATACAATACAATTTTCATTCCATAAAATTTTTCTTAAATTATCCCATTCAATAAGAAGTGCTGAATCATACTTATTTTTTAATTTTTTTTTATATGTTTCATTTTCTAAAAAAGTATTAAGCTCATAAGTATGAGATAATATCTGAATACATGAATTTATAAAACATGTATTACCCAGATTTGCTAGTCCACTTAATCCTTTATTTTCATATTTAGTTATATTCATTTAACAATATATTATTATATGTTATATATTTAAACAGATTTCATAATATATTTATTATGGATAATACTTTTAGATCAGGTAATGAGACCTTATTCTTAGTTAATATTTTAAACACTATGTATAATGATAATCTTAGACAAATTAATAACTTATGTGAAACTCTAAATAATTCAAATAATCAAATTAGAAATTTATTAGTCCAAATATTGCATGGAAATCAAGGAACACGACGCAATCCATCTAGAAGACATGATATAAATACAAATAATTTAGAATATAATTTTGGTAGAAACATTGGTTATTTGATTAGGAATACAAGTAGACAAAATAATAGGAATAATCACCATAATGTATTTGATAATTATGCTCAGAGTATTTTTGAAAATTTTTTTCAACCAATAGAAATATATCCTACACAATCTCAAATTGAAACTGCTACTAGACATGTAAGATATTGTGACATTGCTAGACCAGTAAATACAGCTTGTCCTATTTCAATGGATGATTTTAATGATAATGATATGGTAACTGTTATTAGACATTGTGGACATACGTTTCATACTGAAAGTATTATGAATTGGTTCAGAAGTAATTGTCGTTGTCCTGTATGTAGATATGATATAAGAGACTTTACTTCTAATGTATCAAATCAATTCTTTGCCATTTCTCAAGACTCTTCAAATAACAATGTGGGGAGAAATAATACGAATAATACTCAAAATACATCATTAAATGAAGAATACATAAATAATGTATCTGTTAATTCTCTCGAAACCTTACAAGGAGGTATTTTTGATGCTTCCGGTAACTATACAATTAATCCAACTGATATATTAGCATCATTTCTATTACAAACCTTAAATAGGAATCGAAATACCAGATAAATTATATTAATATGATATAAAGCTTTATTAATATAATTTTATTATGAGAAGAATAAAAAGAGAAAATGAACATGAAAATGAATTAACAAAAGAAATAGATGAATTAAATGATATTGAGCTAGAAAAAATATCAAAACATTCTCTCTTCGATAAATTATATGATTTTTTAATTAATATTTGTTCATTTTGTTTAAGAACAACAATATTTTTATTTAAAATATCTGGTATTTATTTGTTATGGATTTGTTTACATTATTTCTCTGCGCATTTATATATTAAATTTTGTGTTCCAAATACAATAATAGGATTTATTATGTCACCATTTATGATAATGACTCCTCATTGCCAAGGTTTGAGATGGATTGTATATAATGCCGCAAATATTATTAATAATATGTGGATACTTATTGGTACCTGGATTTACTCTATGATATGGATTTCTAATAGTGAACATGGTAACACTAATACAAAATAAAATATTAAAAAAACAATATAAAGATAATACAATAATTATAACATGATCCAACATACAAGAAATGGTTATAAATGGTCTGTTAATGAAGTTCTTTCTCTACAAAGAGAATTTGAATTGTTAGAATGGAGTATTGGTCAAATTGCTCAAAAGCACAAGAGAACTCCTAATGCTATTATGTTGAAGTTAGATCAAGAAGGTTTTGCTGATTATAATGTATTATATGGTAATTATCATGACTTAAGCAGACTTCAATGCCTGTTTTGAAGACACATGAGTTATGTCTTGATCATAATGATAGTGAAGATGATGTTGAAGATTTAGCTGATGAAGAGTATATTGATAATGGTGAGGATGATGATGATGACGATGAGGATGATGAAGCAGACCTTTCTGAAAGAGTTTATGGACTTGAAGAAAGTGTTTCAGAAATTAGAGATATGATTAAGCAAATGATGTCAACATTTAGTAAGCAATCAAGTTCTAAGAGTTGGTTTTAAATAAAATAAAAAATTGTAAAAAAATAATTTTTTATTTATAAAATTTCCAAATACTTATTTTCTTTTATAAGTATGTCTTTTATGTGATCTTTTTCTATTTCTTCTTGTTTTTTTCCACCCCAAAATTTATACCAAGGTTTACTATTGGAAATATGTTCATTCATAATTTGTTTAATTTTTGATACATCAGTTTCATCACCATAATAACCAGCAATATCTCTTTGATAATTAGATTGAGTATTACACCTTTGGACATTTCCTAAGGCACTGCGTTTCGAAAACGCCGACTTTGGCGAATTAAAAAAACAAAAGTGTAATGGCGAATTTCACGCCTTACCATACTTATCTTCCTTATCTTCCTTATAACTTGTAAAAAGGAGTATCGCAGGTATTTATTCTTTTTGTTCTCTAAAACATTTTGTTCATAATAAAGTTTTTTGCTTGATGGAGCAGTATATTTTTTTAAATGTTCTTTAGTTAAATTTAATTCATTTTTTAACTTATCATTTTCTTCTTTCAACAATAAATTTTCCTTAATAACTTCTTCTATATTCATTAAGGTAATACAATAAATTATTTTTATATAATTTTTATTATATAAAAATCGGCGTTTTAAATGTCCAAAGGTGTAAAACAATTATAAAATTTAAAACAATTATAAAAAATATATAAAGGTTAATCACTATTATAATAAATAAAATGTGTGGAATATTTGCTCTTTTAAACACAAATAATATATCTTCAGATCAACAAATTAATATTACACAACAATTTATGAAAGGTAAAAAAAGAGGACCTGAAAACTCTAAATTAGAATATAAATATTTAAAAATGGTTCTTGGTTTTCATAGATTAGCCATTAATGGTTTAAATCCTGAATCTAATCAACCGATTGTTTTTAAAGATATTGTCTTAATTTGTAATGGAGAGATCTATAACTATAAACAATTATATAAATATATGGATGTTACACCGATAACAGATTCCGATTGTGAAGTAATTATTCATTTATATCTTAAGTATGGTATTGAACAAACATTAAATATGCTTGATGGAGTTTATTCATTTATATTATTTGACAATAGAATTAATGAAGAAATTGTTAATCATGTTTTTATTGCGCGTGATCCTTTAGGTGTTAGACCACTATATAAACTTTATAATGTACATGATAATTATGATTTTAATAACCTATATGGTTTTGCTTCTGAACTTAAATGCTTAGAATATTTTTATAATTTAGATTTAAATCATTATAAAATTGAACAATTTGAACCTGGTACTTATTCTGTATTTCAATATGGTAGTAAAGTTCAATCAAAGTGGAAACTTCTTATTGAAAATAAAAGATACTTTATGTTATCTCATTATTTTACCAAATTAGAAAATATTAATATATTTGAAATGGATTTTTTAAAAATATTTCACAATATTTATTTACAGCTGTCATAAAAAGATGTAATACAACAGAAAGACCTGTTGCTTGTTTATTAAGTGGAGGTCTTGATAGTAGTTTAATCGCAGCTTTAGTCGCAAATTATTTTAAAGATAAAGGTAAACAAATTGAAACATATAGCATTGGTTTGAAAAATTCTCAGGATATCAAATATGCTAAAATTGTTGCTGATTATATTGGTTCTAAACATACTGAAATAATTGTTACTGAAGATGATATGTTTAACGCTATTCCTGAAGTTATTAATGCTATTGAAAGCTATGACACAACTACAGTTAGGGCAAGTATTGGAAACTATTTGTTAGGAAAATATATTTCTATAAATTCTGATGCTAAAGTAATTTTTAATGGAGACGGGTCAGACGAGTTATTTGGTGGTTATTTATATATGAATAAATGTCCTGATAATATTGAATTTGATTTAGAAACAAGAAGATTACTAAAAGATATTCATTTATTTGATGTATTACGTTCTGATAAATCTATTTCTTCAAATGGTTTAGAACCTCGTACACCATTTTTAGATAGAAGTTTCGTAAATTATGTATTATCAATTCCCCCTTATTTTAGAAACCATAATAATTTTAAAGAAACTGAAAAATATTTACTCCGTAAAAGTTTTACTTCATTAATATTTAAAACTAGTGAAAATAAACAAATTTTACCAGATGAAATTTTATTTAGAAAAAAAGAAGCGTTTAGTGACGGTGTTAGTTGTCATGGGAGATCATTATATCAAATTTTACAAGAAAAAATTGCTGCAAAATTAAATGAACAACAGAAAGAATCACAAATTGTTGATATAAATACTGAACAAGACAAACCATGTCTTATATTTGAAGCTAATATTGATACAGAAAAAATGTATTACAAAGATATTTTCGAAATGTATTTTCCAAATTGTCATCATATTTTACCGTATTTTTGGATGCCAAAATATACTAACTCAACTGATCCAAGTGCTAGAACATTGACTTTTTATTCTCAAGAATAAATAAATATTATATATTTTATAACAAATATATATAATAATGATTTCAAAAACAAAATTACATAATTTTCAAAATAAATTTTTTGATACATTTATTTATTTATCATATATATTAACATTTATTTCTGCATTAGGAATAACAGAATTAGGAATAACAGAATTATCATTAACATATTTAGATAACTTAGATTATTATATTAGAATTTATATTTGTTTATTTTTAATTTGGCGTTTTAATCCATTAAGAGAAAAATATGAATTTACCGATTTAGATAGAAAAATAGCATTTAGCGCAGGTTTATTTATACTAACTACAACAGCATTAAATGAGTATGCTGTATTACTTAAAAAATCAATCAAAAATATATTTACTTCATTGTAAACCTAATAGTTTCTTCGTGTCTTATTTGATTTATAATTATGTGATTTTTTATTTTTATTTGTTTTATTATTTTTCGGATCATTAAAAAACTCTTGCAAGTGTGTAATAATTCGCTTTCCTAGAATTTTATCAACATCATATTCTTTTTCTTCCTTATTTATACATTCATAGTTATATTTTTTAATATTTTCTAACATTATCGTGTTAAATTCATGATCATTAGTATGTATTTTTTTACCTATATCACTATCATTAAATTTGTCTAACATATCTTGAAATTTTATGTCATAGTAATAAGGTTTAACATTTATATAATATATATTATCATTTGTCATTTCAGGGTAAAATGTATCATCTAAAAAACATATTTCAGCATTTACAGGTATTTTTGTACATTTTATAAAATCATTGTATGTTTTATTATGTGTTGTTCTACAAACTTCTACAACCTTTCCATTTATTTTAAAAGCTGAAATCAACTGGTCAAATAATTTATAATTTATTTTTTTGCTAAAGTAATCTATTATACGATATGACCACTCTTTAGGACCATTATTGTTTGTATATATCATCATCTTATTACAACAAAATGTCTTTTTCTTATTTTTTAAATAGTTTAAAATATTTATTATATTTGGTCTTAAAAACTCTGGAAATAAATCTAATATATCATCAAAATTTTTTTGAGTCATTGATGGTTTATTTTTACTTTTTAAATAATATATTAGACTATCCCAAAAAATTCCAAATTCTGTAAAATACCCAAGAGTTTCGTCTAAATCAAAAACAACTATTTTCATACTAATATATATATTTAGGTTTTTCATTTTGAAAAAAGATTAATTCATGTTTTTAATTTTATATTTATTTATTGAAGCTGAGTAATTATTATATTTGTAAATAATATAGAATAACTATGTCTAAATTAAATAATTATGATTATAAAAAAATATTAGAATATTATAAAAAACCAATACCTAAATCATATAAACTTATAAAAAATAATGCTGAAGAAATTATTGGACAAAAACTATGTAGATGTATAAAAAAAATTGGTTTACCTGAGGAACGTTCAATTGGAATTTGCACAAAAACAGTGATAAATTCAAAAGGATATACTCGTGGAAAATTTAAATGTAAAGGTAATTCATCTATTAATTTAAAAATAAAAAATAAAACTTTAAAAATAAAAAATAAAAAATAAAAAATAAAAAATACACAAACGTTATTTATTTATCATTTGTATTATTAGTTAAATGATCTAATGCGGATAATAATACTTGCTCATGGTGTGTTAGTTTCTGAAATATTAAATTTTTATCCATTGATAATTGAAAATAACGTGTTTTATATCCATAATTTTTACATATACAAAACACTCCATTATCTGTTATTTTCATTTCACAAAATAATGAACCTTTTGTTAAATAAATATTATTTGGTTGTTCAATTGGTATCCATCTAATATAAGCTCCATATTTCAAGTCATTCATCTCATCGACATATTTATACCCCTTTAGTTTCATTAGTAAATCCAATGTATCTTTTTTTGAGAGTTGAAGCTCTTTCAAAATATTTAAATTCATTTCTATTATTTTATCACTTGTAAAGTTTAGTAAATTTTCATTAGATTCATCATCTAATGCTTTTAATAATTTATTAACATCCATATATAAATATATTTTTATATTTATGTATTCTTTAAATTATTATTCAATATAATTTACCAAGCACTACCAAAAGCACCACCACCACCTAAAACCGAATTTGCTGCCATTGGTTCACCAAAACCTTCACTCATATCTCCTGGTGTGGCAGCTCCAACTAATGGTGTCGTATCTTGTTTATACATATTGTTATAATTTGGTAATTGTTGTGCGTTACTATTACTTTCACTTCCATATGTTACATCATTTGTTGGAAGGGAGTTAATAGCTGTACCATCTGTGTAATTAGTTGAAGATGGCATCATTTGTTGACTTGTAATTTGACCTGAAATTGGTTGTGAAACCTTTACATTTCCATTTTTACTGTTTTTTTTCTTTTTATCATATGAACCATCCCATAATTCCATAACACGTTCTACTAAAACACTTACTTTTTCACCTAGTTTTGTTTGTAAACTCATTGTTATCATTAATATTGCTAAAATAATATAAACAATATGAAATTCAGGATACTTAACACCACTATATGTTGGAATAAATGTAATTATTCTATGAATAATTAATAGACCTATAAATGTAACAATTATTTGGATTATTATTTCAGCTGATATTTCTAAACTTCCTTTTTTATCATCAGACTCTGGAACATATTTACCCATTGTTTTGTTTAAAATAACTATCGGAATGATAGCAATCAAAGCATATTGGATAATATTTAAAATATCTGATTTTGAATCATCATCAAAATTAAAAACATGCTTTAAAAAACTTTTATTTGAATCGTCAGAACTGTCCATTTCTCTATATAGGGTATAATTAGAAATTAAAAAACTAAAATTTTGTTTAATGAAACTATTTAAAGATTTTCTAAATAATAATAGTAGTTAAATGGAATATATTGCCAATCAATATGGTATTTTTGATAGACATGAAAATGAAGAGGAATATCAATATTTACGTCTTATTGATGATATTATTCAAAATGGAACTTGGGAAGAAGGTAGAAATGGTAGGACAAAACACATTTTTGGTAATATGATGCGTTTTTCTCTTAAGGATGATAAAATTCCTATTTTAACGACAAAAAAAACTGCTTGGAAGACTTGTTTAAAGGAACTTTTATGGTTTATTCGTGGTGAAACTAATAACAAGTTGCTACAGTCTCAAGGAGTACATATTTGGGATGGGAATTCAACAAGGCAATTTTTGGATAGTAGAGGACTTTTTAACTATGAAGAAGGTGAATTAGGGGCAATTTATGGCAGACAATGGAGACATTTTAATGCTGAATGTGATGATAACGGTAAAAGAGTTGCTGATTCTCATGGTATAGACCAATTACAGCAAATTATTGATGCTCTTAAAGACCCAATAAAACGCACAAGTAGGCGCTTGATAATGACAGCATGGAATCCTTGTCAATTAGATGCGATGAGTCTTCAACCTTGTCATGTTTTATGTCAATTTAATGTACATAATGGAGACCAATTATCTTGTGCTTTATTTCAAAGATCGTGTGACGTCCCACTTGGATCACCAATAAATATAGCATCATACTCATTTTTAACACATTTACTGGCAAAAATATGTGGATTAAAAGCATATGAATTTGTATATTTTATGGGTAATTGTCATATTTATGAAAATCACGTAGAAATTATTAAAGAACAAATTACTAGAAAACCATATTCTTTTCCAACAGTTATTATTAAACAAATTAAAGAAAATATTAATGATTATCAAGTTGAAGATTTTGAAATTATTGATTATCAACATCATGAAGCAATTAAAATGAAAATGGTTGCATAATTTATAATAAAAAAGTATTACACCTTTTATCATTTACACATTTGAATAATTTTTATATTTTTTTATGTAATTAATATAGATGAGTAAACATAAGACAGAATATTATAAAATTACCAAGGGTGTAATTAGTTATATCATTTTCAAAGCGTTTCTTCAATCCATTTTTCTAACTCTTTATAAGCATGAGGATATTTTTTCTTTATTAATTTTAATTATATCACAATCAGCATATAGTGCACCTGAACCGATCAAAAATCCTGAACCACCTACATGATTTAATTCAATTTGAAATTCTTTTGGATCAATAAACACTCTTCTTATGGCATTGGTATTAACTAACTGATTTCCAATTTTAATAAATGTTATGATTCTTGTTGACATCGTTATAATATTTATTTTTGTCTTTTGTTTAAGTAATTTTTTTATAAATTTTTTATATGTATTATATGTATTTTAATAATTAATGCGTAAGTTATTTAGAAACATATTGTTTAATATTTATATTATGAGTTCAAGATCACTTGCTGCTGCTAGATCTAGAAGGGCTGGAGAAAATGCTCCACCTGTATCAGGAAATAGACCTGGAACATCTATTAATTCACATGCTGCTTTTTCTCAACAACCACAAAATCCACCCGGATATAATCATAATATGCAACCAAATAATGTTAGAATTGGAAAACAGAATCCTCAACAACCTGTTAGACAACAAAATGTAGCATATCAAGAGGTTCAACAATCTCAACAACAATCTAAAACAACACTACCATTTTCTAAATTGAGTATATCTGACGCAATTGGTCTAATTACTTTACGTTTAGGTCGTGTTGAACAATGGGTTATTGATACTGAACAAGAAAATGAAGAAGGTGGTAATAATATGACATCATCTTTAAATTTACCAGAAAACTCTAAAATTATTGATATTAGTATTTTAAATAATATTGTCAACAGACTTGATTCACTTGAAAAAAAAGAACCAGGAACGATTAATAATACAGAAATTTTAAACCTTACAGAAAGTGTTACGAAACTTACTGATCAAATAACTAGAATAGGTGATGAAGGTGTTAAACAAAGCCTATTATTAGCAAAACATACGGAACAAATTTTTAAATTTGATAGAGATCTTATTGAAACAAAAGATATCCTTAAAACCTTTATGATTAAATATGATATGTTTACTAATGAGACAAATAATAAATTCGCGGATTATGAGTTTGCTTTAAGTGAAATTGAAAAAAATATTCAACCTCTTGTTGAATCCGTTAATGAATTAAATAATCTAGAAGGAACTAACATTAATGATATTGATGATATTGATGGTAATCATGATGATAATATTGATAATACTATTATGAGTGTTGAATTAAAAAATATTATTAAACAAGAATTTGCTTCTTCTACATAATATGTATATGTAAAATTATTATTTTATAAAATGTATTAAATATAATAATATATTTAATATATTAAAATAATGATTAAAATTCTAGTTAGTGATAAAAAGAAAAAAGATTTGTTTGTTTCTTTATTTCAAATATTAAAAAATTGTTCATCTATAATTAGTTCTACATTTACTTCCGAATTACTACATATTCAAGGTATGGATAAATCACATGTTTGTTTATTTGACGCAAAAATAAATTCTAAATGGTTTTGTAGTTATGAAATTGAGAAAGCTATTAATTTATCATTTGATTCAAATGTATTTTATTCTATAATCAGTACTAAAAGTGATTCTCAAGATTTAATTATTAACATGGAGGATAATGATACTCTTCATATACATTTTATTAATCAAAAAAAAAATGAAACTAAAAAAGGTGAGTTTTCAAAATTTTTTAAAATGCCACTCAATGAATATGAATATGAAGAAATGAATATTCCTTTAGTAGATTATGATGCTGAATTTTCTCTATCTTCTAAACAAACCACTGAATTGTTATCTCAATTAAACAATTTTGGTAGCGATATGATAATTAAATGTTCTGAAGATAAAATTAGCTTAACTACAAATGGTATTTCTGGTGAAATGATGGTAGATGTTCCAATTGAAGATCTTTCTAGCTTCAGCATTGTTGAAGGTGATGAAATTATTTTAACATATAACTTATCTTATATTAATAAAATGTGTATTACGAATAAACTATCAAATGATATAAATTTTTCATTAAGCAATAATTGTCCAATCAAAATCAGTTATGATTTAGGAGATAATAGTTTACTTCAGTTTTTTATGGCTCCTAAAATGAATGAATAAATGCTTCGTTCTAGTTAGCAAAAATTATTATTATTTTTATTTAAGATTACTATGGAAATAATAATTGGATTCTTTATATTTTGTTTAGTATTATTTATTTATTTACATATTCAATTTCACTTAAAAACTAGTCAAGATTTGGAAATGTATGAAGTAGAACAACCATCAAAAGACAGATTAGAAGAAATATGTGATCTAAGACAACCCGTATTATTTGATTTTGATTGTGATAAAATTATTACATCATCATGTAAATCATTTATAGCAAATAACTATAATGCTTTCGAGGTTAAAATAAGAAATGTTAAAGATCAAGATACTAATTTAGAACTTTATATACCTTTACCATTACATTCAACAGTTAAATTATTTAATGAAGACAAAAAATCAACATACTTTTCTGAAAATAATGCTGACTTTCTTGAAGAAACTGGTGTTATTAAAAATCTTAAATATAATGATGGATTTTTAAGACCATATATGGTTTCTAATTGTAATTATGATATTATGATGGGTAGCAATAATACTTGTACACCATTTAGATATGAAATTAATTATAGAAACTATTTTCTTTTAACTGAAGGAAGTGCTCAAATCAAATTATCACCACCGCAAAGTATTAAATATTTGTATCCTAATTATGATTATGAAAATTTTGAGTTTAGATCTCCTGTTGACCCTTGGTCACCTCAAGTAAAATATATTGCAGATTTTGATAAAATGAAATGTTTAGAATTTATTTTAATACCTGGTAAAACACTTTATATACCAGCATACTGGTGGTATAGTATTAAATTTACTAATAATACTAGTATATCTTGTTTTCGTTATAGAACTTATATGAATAATATCGCAGTTATTCCTTATATTGGAATGCATGCTTTACAAATTCAAAATATTAAAAGAAATGTTGTAAAAAAAGTCAGTATTGACGAATTAAATAAACATTATGATGAAGTAGTTATTACAAAAAATCAAGAAAATGAAGAAAATGAAGAAAATGAAGAAAATGAAGAAAATAAAGAAAATAAAGAAAATAAAGAAAATAAAGAAAAACAAACTAATAATATAATAACAAATGATTTATATATTTTACCACAACCAATTACTAATAATAATGGTTGTGAAATTTAAAAATAAAATAAAATAAAATAAAATATAATTATATATGTTTCAAACCATTATTTCTTTTTTTACTTCTCAAAAAAAACTAAAAAAAAAAAATAAAAAAAAAAAAAA
>Ga0247841_10009059_pt1 | contig 14043 bp, 11 predicted proteins | sample LaCruzMarch2015__2_FD_192410 | JGI IMG/M metagenome (GOLD analysis project Ga0247841, IMG submission 192410) | Freshwater microbial communities from meromictic Lake La Cruz, Castile-La Mancha, Spain - LaCruzMarch2015_18m | ecosystem: Environmental > Aquatic > Freshwater > Lake | place: Spain...
GCGGGAAACGGGGAGCGGTTAGCATTAAGCAGTAGGCGACAAATTTATTATAATGAAACCTTAGAATATTAAATTAAAATATTTTTAATATCTTGAAATTGATTTTTATATGATATAATTTTTAAAAACAATAAAATAATGAGACAAGCAATAATATATCCGGGGGAAGATAATATGTGGGTAGCTGAATGCCCAAGTCTGCATGGCTGTATTAGTCAGGGTGAAACTAAAGAATCAGCAATAGAAAATATTAAAGAAGCAATTAAACTATACATAGAAGCATTAGAGGAAGATAATTTACCTATACCTGAAGAGCGATTTGAATCTATTTTAATTGCAGTATGAGTAAATTGCCTGTAATCTCCGGCAAAGACTGCATCAAATGCCTCGAATATTTTGGATTTCATATTAAACGTCAGGAAGGAAGCCATATAGTATTGCGCAAGGATAGTCCGTTTTGTCAATTAGTTGTTCCAAATCACAAGACATTAGACAGAGGTACATTAAGAGCAATTATAAGACAGGCAGATTTAAGCGTGGACGAATTTATTAAAGCACTGTAACGTTTTTACCAATATCCGTATAACATACCGGAAACAACTTACTCTGTTAAACGGGTTATCTTCCTCTATCAGAAATTAGAAAGAAATATTTCTCCGGGATAAAGAATAATGAATTAACCAGGAGTTAAAACGTAACTACTGAGCGTCAATCACAGAACTTTTTGCTTACCGGCAAAAAAACTTTTCCTGAACCCTGCCCTGATCCTGAAATAAATTCAGGACAAGATTTATTTCAGGATTGTTTCGGCATCAGGATGTTTCGGCATCAGGATGTTTCGGCATCGAATACACCTAATTATCTAACCACTTTTTAAAATCATTTACACGTTCCCGGCTTACGACTTTTGTATCTCCTTCTAACTGCTTTGCAGTAATGGCTAAACGACTATTGAGATAAATATTTACTTTCTCAACGGATTGTATATGGATAATTATTTTTCTGTTTATACGAAAAAAATCTTTTGGGTTTAATATTGTTTCTAACTGCTCTAATGTATAATCAATTATGTAACGGTTGCCTTTGTCCGTAACTAAAAAAGATATACTTTCCTGTGTCTCAAAATGATGAATTTCATCGGTTTGTATGGTATCAATGGTTTGTCCCCTTTTCACTAAAAACCTGCTTTTGTATTGCTTATTCATTTGCCGATAAGCAGTTGTGATGTTTTCTATGATTTGTTTGTTTGTTGCAGAATGCTGTTTTTTGAATTTCTCAAGCGCAAACTGCAAATCCTTCAATGAAATTGGTTTTAACAGATAATCTATACTGTTTTGTTTAAATGCCTGAATGGCATAGTTGTCGTATGCAGTGGTAAATATAATCGGAATGTCTGTCTGGATTTTCGGGAATATTTCAAAACTATTTCCGTCTGCCAGATGAATATCCAGAAAAAGTAAATCAGCCTGTAACCCTCCCTTAAACAAATTTACAACTTCTTTTACTGTAGCCGCGTATTCCACCACCTCAATGTTACTATCAGTTTTTTGCAGTAACAGCGTAAGGTGCTCTGCGGATAGCTTTTCATCTTCAACAATTACAACTTTCATCTTCGGCAATTATACCTTTTGTTCCTTTGAAATTAAAGGTAAAACTACTTTAAATGTTTTACCGTCGTTGAATATTTCCACTTTTTCATCTGTAAAATACGAATAGCGTGACTGCATATTTTTTAATCCTGTTTTTGTGCTTTCTTTAAAACCGCTTCTCGGCTGAACAGGGTTTTCTACGATTAATGAATTATTGTTTGTGTATATAGACACCTTCAATGGATTTGCCTGCGATGTTTCATTGTGCTGAATAGTGTTTTCTACCAGCATTTGTAAACACATCGGCAGTAAATAAGCTGTCTTCTTCCTGCTTTCTTCAATCTCAATTATGAATATAATACCGCTTTCAAATCTTATTTTCAGTAAGAAGACGTAATGCTCCAGAAAATTCAATTCTTCCTCTAAGGAAACCAGCTCGGAGTTTTTAGTATCCAGTACATAGCGATAAACTTTCGACAGTTCATTTATAAATTCGACTGCCTTGTCCTGATTTTTATGAACCAGCGAGGTAAGTACGCTGAGATTATTAAAAAGAAAATGAGGGTTGAGCTGGTTTTTCAAATTTTGCAACTGAGCATTTGAGCTTTCGGTTTTGTATTTTTCTACATCCACCAGACTTTGTTTCCATGCTTTAAAGAACTGACTGCCGACTGTAATGGTTAATAAAATATATGTAAAAAACACAGCCGGTATAAAGGTTTCCTGCATTTTGCGGTTGATTATTTCACCATCGCTGAATTTAATCTGGTGAATGATAAACATTAATTCAAATAAAATAACGGTTGTAAATAATGTGCTGGAAATCGCCTGAATTATCAGTCTTTTTTTGGGGTTTTCTAACCATCTGTATCTGGTGTTCAGCCATTTGTCAATCTGCAGATTACCCTCCCAGAGTATGAGCACCATTCCTGTTATGTAAATTAAATCAAAATCAATGAATTCATTGGCTTTAAAAAACAATATTTTAAACAGAAATGCAATAATTATTGATATCCCTGTTTTATATATAAATTTGATTTTTTTGTTTTGCATAGCTTATCTAAAATTGGAATTTATAAACAAAGTTTGGAAATATTCCGAGCTGGTAAGTTGTGTTTATTGACCGGCTCCTGTTGTCATAAGTCTGTGAAAAAACGTTTTCGTTATTCGTTATATTTTGTAAGTCCAGATAAAACGAGTGGGACATTTTTTTTGTACTGCTGTTAAGTGTATATCCGACTTTAAAATCCACTCTGAAATATTTGGTGTAATTCATCGTATAAGCGGCATTGTTTTCTAATTGCTCCTGACCCGTAATTTGTGATGCCTGTAAATCAATAGGCGTGTAGGGCTTGCCGCCGGCACCGGTAATTTTGAAATCTACGGTTATTTTATTTCTTTTTTCATTGCCCGCTTTCCATTCTTTTCCTGCTAAGATATTATAAACATAATTTCCGTTAAAAGCGGTGTTTCTTTCTGCGCCGTCACTTGCAGTATATTTTGAATCGTAAACAGAGACAGTGAATAATCCATAGTATCCGTTACTGAAAAATTTCTCGATGGTTAGTTCTGCTCCGTAGTTTTTCCCTGTGCCGCTGTTTGCAAGACTGTCTTCCAAATCAGTTTTAAAGGTTGCCCCTGTATTCAGCATAGAGTAACTGCTAGAAAAAGTATTCACGGGTACATTCCTGCAATTCCAATTTTGCTGTCAAAATCTACATCATTTCCATTACCGTATAAAGTATTGGAATTACCACCCGTTATAGAAATATTACTTGCAGCTAAAATGCCAAACAGCGAAAAGGTCCCGTATTTTGTGTTTCCGCTGTTTACTTTAAATGAAAGATCCTGATAAGACGGTGTAGAAGGAGTACCAATGTTTATTCCTATTGCTTGTGCAATGCCGGCAAGAGAATATCTGTAACCGATTAAATAGGATGAGCCATTATCCCTGTTTATGGGTCCTTCGGTAACAGCTTCGATGCCCGTTACTACTCCTAATTGAAGTGTGGTTTCTCTTTTCTGAGTATTTCCGTTTCTAAACCCCAGATCAAAAACTCCTGAGATGGCATTGCCGTACTCCGATGGAAAAGCCGATGTGAAAAAGTCAGAACTCTTCAGCATATTTGTATTTAATGCACTTACTGCACCGCCGGTTGTGCCGATTGAAGCAAAATGGTTGGGGTTTGTTACATTCATTCCGTCTATTCGCCATAAAACACCAACCGGCGAATTGCCGCGGATAACTATATCATTTCTTGAATCATCGGGAGCGTTTACCCCTGCAAAATTTGACACTAAACGTGCCGGGTCACTCCTGCATCCGGCATATCGGTTTACTTCTTCCATGGAAAATGTACGTGCACTGTTAGTGGCTAAGTCGTTTATTGTTTTGTCTTTAGCATTTACCGTTACATCTATCTCATCTGTTGTCACTAAATCCTCTTCCATCTTGATATCCAGTATTGTTTCTTTTCCTGAGGACACGACTACATTCGGAACAATCACATTTTTGTATCCTATATATGAAATTTTAATTTCATACCTGTCCGGAACGACATTAGTAATCACATAATTCCCATTAATATCAGATTGCGTAATATCTTTATCTGTAACATTTACTATTTGAATTACAGCCCCCGGTAAGGGTGTCAGTGAAAGTTTATCAATAACAGTACCTCTTATATTTTGCTTATTGTTTTGTGCAATGGATAATAAGGGAATAAAAAACAAAATAAGAAAAATGTATTTTTTCAAGTTTGTTGGTTTATTGAATGTTTCGTACAAGTCGTACAAAGTTTAATACCCTTTCTTCTCCTGCGCCTGTACCTAATATCTTCTTGTCAAAGCGCACTGCACCGGCACCGTGAAGATCCTGGCCGTTTCCATCTTCTGCCCGCCCAAAAGCCACATACCATGCATAAGCATAGGTGCCATTTGGTTGTGGAATAGCAGATGTACTTGTCCAATAATATGGAAAGTCAGCTATTCCACCCTCGTTTAGGATACCGGTACAACTGAAAAGTGGATTTATTGCCGGTCCAACATTAGCCGGGTTTGTTGCACCCGGAGAGCGTGTGTAATCCACAATACTTTGAAGTTCTTTTGTATTGGGCAAACGCCAATCGTTGTGACCCAGATAATTTGCGTTATTCTGCGTTTGAGCATAGGCGAGGGCGTGTTCCCAATCAATACCCGAACCATTGTCGGTTTGTTGCCACATTAAACCGGTAGCCAAATCAGAAATAGTTCCGTCGTTATTGTTTTGGAATAAATTTACAGCATACGCAAGATTGCCGCGTACACAACGAACAAAGTGTTTTGGACCTACACTGATAGAATAAGCTTTGATATGTCCGGTACCGAAGTTCACTCCGAAGGCAATTTCAGCACCGGGAGAATTTCCGGTGTTGCCCATCACTCCCGTATATTTGTCGCTGCTCCAGAATATAGCGTGACTGAGATCTTGTTCATCAGTATATTTAATATCAAAATAGTTTGTATCAATATATGGCCAGCCCGCACTGCCATTCCATAAAGAGTATAGCTCCTTTATGGTTGGAAGCCGCCAGTCGTTATATCCACCATAGTTTTGATTGTTCAGATTGTCAACTAAAGTTTGAGTTTCTGCCCAGTAATACATACCGCCGAAAGTTGGTTTCTCATAACTTTTCTGCCACGTTAAACCGGTAACCTCGTCCTTAATAGTAAGCCCATTTGTGCTTTTGGTGTAATTTGGAGCCGTATGTGTATATTGCGCATCTTGTCCATAAAACGCTTGTCCTGAAACAGGAGTAATAATGTTTCCGGAGCCATCATAGCATTTAGTTTGACTTGTGCCAATAACCGGATAGCAGCCCGGGTATGCCGGATCGCGTGGAACGATATGCATTTCAATATTAGTAGTAGTAGAAGTAGTGGGATTATTACATCCCAACGATGGCAAAAGAATTCCTGCGATTATAAATAAAGATGCAATAGTAGAAAACAATACTGCCATAAACGATGTTAAAGTTATACTATTAATTTTTGTTTTCATTGTCTGTGTTAACTTTATAAAAAGTATTTGTTCTGCAAAAATAACTGATAAACTTTATAAATAAAGTTCGATAAATTTGAGTTGTGGAAAAACCGTGTTGAGTTGTGGAAAAAACAGGCTGAATACATGGAAATTCATAAAAATCTATACCGCTGCTGAGATAAGCGAAAGAATAAAGAAATATTACTTCCCGATTATAAGCGACAACTGATATTAGTTACCTTGATTTTAAAAATTAATTCGCTGAACTTGTACGATAAAAATCAATATGAAAAAAATATATTTTTTGTTTGTTATCCTTTTCCCGTTTATTTTCTGCACCTGCAGTAATGACCCCGTGCAGGCTCCTCAATCCACTACTGCAACAAAAATAAAAATCGGTGTTCTGCTTTCTCTCACCGGTACCGGAGCTTCTTCCGGCGAAAGCTCAAATGCATCCCTGGATATCGCAGTGAATGCAATAAATGCATATCTTTTAAATATCGGGGGAAACTGGTCTGTTCAGATTTTCACAGAGGATACCGGAACCGATACGGTAATAGCATTGAATAAAATTAAATCTCTTTTTGACAGGGGCATAAGATTTGTTATCGGACCGTACAGCAGTGCCGAGGTTTTTGCATTAAAAAGATTTGCCGATAGCGCCGGTGTACTGCTTGTAAGCCCCTCGAGCGTCGCTATTTCGCTCGCTATAAGCGGTGATAACATTTTCCGCTATGTGACTAATGACAGAAGTCAGGCAAAAGCAATTAACGAGTATCTCAAATCCGATACGGTCAAAGTGATTATTCCCGTTTTAAGGAATGATGTCTGGGGAAATGACCTCGTAAATTCAGTGTCGCAGGAGTTTACTCAGTCCGGAGGTACTGTCATTACTCCCGTAAGGTATGACCCAAAAACAATCGACTTTACATCTTATATTAATGATTTAAATAGCAAAGTCCAGTCTGCGCTTCTGACATATCCTCCAAATCAGGTTGCTGTTTTAGTTGCGGCTTTTGATGAGGCAAAAAATATTCTGAAATTGTCATCCGGCTATTCTTCTCTGTCAAATGTAAGATGGTACGGGAGTTCTGCAATTGCCAATAACAAAGCTATTATACAGGATTCTGCCGCCGCAGGATTTGCCGCTAATCACGGATATTTCCCGTGTCCGATTTTCGGGCTGGATGATTATGTCAGAGATAAATGGGAACCTTTAATTCAGCAGATTGAAGCCAGAATCGGCAGAGTACCCGATGTCTATTCCGTCACAGCGTATGACGCTCTATGGACAGCCGTGTTTACATATATTTCAACAGGTACAAATCCGGGCATTGAAACATTGAAAACCGCTTTTACCGGCATCTCCGATAGTTATCTCGGTGCCAGCGGCAGGACAGCCTTAAACGAATACGGCGACCGAGCTTACGGAAATTACGACTTCTGGGGAATAAAAATGACTGCAGGCGGATATAACTGGATAAAGATTGCGAAGTTTAATACGGCAACAGGAACACTGACGAAATTTTAAAGATACTCCAAAGTTGCTTCAAAGATGCTTCAAAGATGCTCCGTTAATATGTAATCGCCGCGAGGGTCGCAACTTCTGCCGATTACTTAATTGACGGTAATTTCTATTGCTCTTCGTTTTCATCGTCAATTACTTCGCTGTCATCAGCTTCCTTTAACATCATTTTCGCCGAAGAACTGTTTTCCGCGGCGCTGAGGACTTCAACTCCCCTGAGTTTTCTCTGTATTGCTTTTGTCCTTTTTACTCTCACGTCGTCAAGCTGGTCAAGACCGGTCTGTATATTCTTCTGAGCTTTATCAATTAATCCCGCAAAATTATCAAATTCTTTTTTAACCGCGCCTAATATATTCCATACTTCACTGCTTCGTTTTTGTATTGCCAGTGTTTTGAATCCCATCTGCAGAGAATTCAATATCGCCGCTAAGGTTGTCGGACCAGTAACAATTATCTTATTATTCCGCTGTAAATCTTCCAGTAAACTGGCTTTGCGTACAACTTCGGCATAGATTCCCTCAAACGGTAAGAACATTATACCGAAATCTGTCGTGTTCGGAGGGTCAATGTATTTATCGCTTATGTCCTTTGCCATTTTCCTGATAGTATTATCAAGGTTTTTCTGTGCCTGTTCAATTTGCGCCGTATCGCCGGTGTCATAAGCGGTCTGTAATTGTTCGTAAACGTCCTTCGGGAATTTTGCGTCAACCGGAAGCCAAACCTGCGTATTTTCTTCCGTCCCGGGTCCCGGTAATTTAATGGCAAATTCAACAACATCATTACTGCTTGCCTTGGTTTTTACATTTGCCTGATATTGCTCCGGCGCCAGCACCTGCTCCAACAACATCGCTAACTGCACCTCTCCTATACCACCCCGCATTTTTACGTTGCTCAATACTTTCTTTAAACCGCCTACATCCTGTGCTAAGGTCTGCATTTCCCCAAGTCCTTTTTGCACCTCTATTAACTGTTTTCCTACGGTTTCAAAACTCTGACCCAGACGCTCGCTTAATGTTTTTTCTAATTTCTCTTCGACGGTTATTCTTATTGATTCTAATTTCGATTCGGTGCTTTTTACTAATTCGTTTTGCTTGTTTTCTAACTGAGTGAATTTTTCTCTCTGCAGTTCATTAAATGAAGATACGTTTTTATCAAAGGTTTCTGAAAATCCCCTGAATGCTTTTTCTGATGATTCACGGTTTTCTTTGTTTTTTTCTTCTATCTTGGAGATAAGCGAATCAATATTATCGCTTAGAGTTTTATTGATGTCTTTAAGCGCGCTTTGTGACTGTTCAGTAATGTTTTTTAATGTGTCAGATAGTTCAGACCGGAAATCTTTTAGTGTTTCGTTAAGCTCGGTTCTGTTTTCTTTTGCTGTGTTCGCATTTTCTTCGCGATTTATGCGAAAATCATCTTTAAGGTTATTCTCGATTTTTGACAGACTGTTTTGCAGTTCCTGCACCTTAAGGGGTAAATCCTTTAATACTTCGTTTTCTTTCGGACGTACTGCAAAGATTATAATTACGGCAATTATAATTAAAACTATAATAATTATTAGTAATATTGTTTCCATTGTTTTATTTTTTACCTGAAATAATCCTGAACTCTGTCCTGATCCTGATCGGGACAGAGTTCAGGACAAGTTTTAAAAAAACGCAAGGTGCTCTGCGGATAGTTTTTTATCTTCAGCAATTATAACTTTCATTCTTTTGAAATTAAAGGTAAAACTACCACTTTCTTTTTACGCCTCCGGCGCCGTTTCCGCCGCAGATTTTCATGGATTACAGAACATTCAGGGAAATAAGAGATACATTTTAAGGATTAAGGGAGATTCTGAGCTAATGTTTATCCATTTGTTTGTTTCCCGCAAATAAGTAATTTAGCGAAATGAGTCATTCCGAGAGCTAACTCGTGATTATTATAAACGAGAATAATTTAATAAGGCGATATGAATAATCATAATAAATCCAAAGAAGAACTTCTAAAAGAATTGCAGGAGCAGATTTGTTTATTGCGGGAAGAAAATAATTCTTTAAAGGCAGAACACGAAAAAGGCATAACCGAGCGAAAGCAGGTCGAGGAAGAGCTGAGGGAACGTATCAAGGAATTGAACTGCCTCTATGCCATCAACGGCTTGATTGAGAAAGAAGACAACCTTGAGAAGCTATTACAGGGAATCGCCGACCTTATTCCGAATTACTGGTTACATTCTGAAATTGCCTGTGTTCGCATTATTTTTGAAGGGCGGCAATATCAGTCAGGGAATTTCCGTGAAACTGACTGGAAACTGTCCGCCGGTCTTAAGTATTATGGTAAGTCTGTTGGCGTGATTGACCTGTGCTACCTCGAAGAGCGACCCATCAGGGACGAGGGACCGTTTTTAAAAGAAGAGAGAAACCTGATAAACGCAATCGCCGAAAAACTACTAAGGGTTACCGGGCGAAAGCGGGCAGAGAAGGAGCTGGGTGAATTGAATAAATTGAACCGGCAAATTATAAATGGTGCTCATGAAGGAATTATCGTTTACGACCGTGACCTGAAAATCCGTGTGTTCAATCCATATATGGAGAATTTATCGGGATTACCGGCATCGGAAGTGTTAGGAAAAGATTCATTGGAATTATTCCCCTTTTTAGTTGATTTCGGTGTTATTGAAAGCCTGAAAAAAGTTCTTAACGGAGAAATTATTGAGGTAATTGATTTACCTTTCAATGATCCTTCTTCCGGACAATCCGGATGGAGTTCTTATACAACTGCGGCTTTGCTGAATGCCGGCGGCGAAATAATCGGGGTTATCAATACCGTTCGCATCATCACCGGGCAAAAGCAAGCGGAAGAGGCGCTGAGGGAGGCATTATTAAAAGCCGAAGAAAGCGATCGCCTGAAGACTGCATTTCTCAACAACATTTCACACGAAGTACGCACTCCGCTTAATGGCATTCTCGGTTTTGGACAACTCCTGGCTGAGCCTGATATTTCAGCCGTGGATAAAGCAAGATACCTTGAAGTGTTAAATAAAAGCGGTTACAGGTTAATAAACACCATCACTGATATCATGGATATTTCCCTGATTATCTCCGGTGGTATGGGAGTTCGCAAAAAAACATATAATGTAAAACAACTTTTAGAGGAAATTCGCCTGACTTTCCGCAAGCAATGCACTGAAAAAAACTTATCTTTATCTTTGCATACACCGGAAGAAAATAATGAAATTCATACCGATGTCGAGTTACTCAGGAAAATACTATCCCATTTGCTGGATAATGCCGTGAAATTTACTGATTCCGGCGGCATTACTTTCGGCTACACCAAAAATTGTCATCCTGCCCAGCCCCGAACTTGTTTCGGGGTTGTTTCAGGATCACTTGTTGACCCGCAAGCCGGTACCCCAGCATCCAATTCCTTAGTTGAAAGTAATTCATTCAGATTTTTTGTCCGGGATACGGGAGTTGGTATAAAGCCTACAGTCCGAAATCGAATTTTCGACAATTTTATGCAGGAGGAAATTTCAAGTACCAGAGGTCACGAGGGCAGTGGGCTAGGCTTATCTATCGCCAGGGGTCTCGTGGAATTGTTAGGCGGTGAAATAGGACTGGAATCTGTAAAAGGGGAAGGTTCAACATTCTTCTTTACAATTCCGTCTGGCATCACGGCTAACAAAACCGTAATACTTATAGCTGAGGATGATAATACATGCTCCGCTTACATAAAAGAAATATTAAAGGATTCGTCAGTCGAATTATTGAGCGCAAAAACGGGCAAAGAAGCTGTGGCGCTATGCGGTGAACGTTCTGATATTTCCCTGATACTGATGGATTTGAAAATGCCCGTCATGAATGGATTTGAAGCCGCAAAGCGGATAAAATCTTTCAGGAAAGACCTTCCGATAATTGCAGTAACAGCACATGCAGAAACCGGCGCTGAGCACAGGGCTCTTTCTGCGGGGTGTGATGATTATATTACAAAACCATTTAATAAAGATAAATTATTTGCGGTGATAAAAAAGAGAATAAAGTGTTAAGTGTTAAGTGTTAAGTGTTAAGTGTTAAGTGTTAAGTGTTAAGTGTTAAGTGTTAAGTGTTAAGTGTTAAGTGTTAAGTGTTAAGTGTTAAGTGTTAAGTGTTAAGTGTTAAGTGTTAAGTAACTGGCAATAGGGAGATAAAATAAACTATGCTTGAAAATAAAAAATCAACACAAAAGAAAGTTCTGCCGGCATCCCGAAAACTTGTCCTGAATTCATTTCAGGGAAGTTCTGCCCGCGGTGTCTGGATTGCATGGTGTTCGCTGATTGCAGGATTAATACTGACCGGACTGTCGGCTTATTATACGAAATATCAAATTGATACGGAGTCGAAACGCGAATTTGATTTTGTTTGCAGCGATCTGAAAACAAATATTTCCGCAAGGCTCTCTGCTCACGCTCAGTTATTACGGAGCGGTTCAGCTTTCTTTACGGCTTCAGATACGGTAACCCGAAAAGAATGGAAAACATTTATTGAGCATGAGAAAATAAATAAAAATCTTCCGGGTATTCAGGGTATCGGCTATTCTTTAATAATACCAAAAAGTGATTTGGACCGTCATATACAGTATATTCGCAAAGAAGGTTTTCCGGATTATAAAATTAAGCCTGAAATAAGTTCTGCCGGGGAGCGTGAAATTTATACTTCCATAGTATATCTTGAACCGTTTTCAGGAAGAAACCTGCGTGCCTTCGGATATGATATGTATTCCGAGCCCGTTCGCAGGACGGCAATGATTCAAGCCCGTGATTCAAATACTGCGATGCTTGCCGGTAAAGTCATCCTTGTTCAGGAAACCGAAAAAGATGTGCAGGCAGGGACTCTGATGTATGTTCCCGTATATAAAAACGAAATGCCGGTGAATACAATCGCCGAACGCCGTGCGGCAATTAAAGGATGGGTCTATAGTCCCTATCGTATGAATGATTTGATGCAGGGTATTTTAGGTCGCTGGGATTTACACGAAGATAAACGAATACATTTACAAATTTATGACGGCGATAGTTTATCAGCTGAAACATTATTGTTTGATTCTCAAATCGGAGATACACTTAATACTAAAGAAACACAGAATCTTATTCTGCCTGTAGATTTCAACGGTAAGCAATGGACTCTGAGTTTTACTCAGCTTGATGTCCATTCGTTCGTATACGGTCCGGCGCTGTTTGTGCTGACAGGCGGAATCGTAATTAGTCTGTTGATATTCGTTCTGATAAAAACTTTAATTAATATACGTTTTAAGACAGAAGCTCTGCGGGAGAGCGAGGAGAAGTTCAAGCTTCTTGTTACGCAGATGAAGCAAGGTCTGGCACTGCACGAAGTAATATATGATAACGCCGGCAAGGTGGTAGATTACAGATTTATTGAATTAAACGAAAGTTTTGAAAAGCAGACAGGGCTCAGGCGGGAGGAAGTTCTTGGTAAAACAGTTCTGGAGGTCTTACCAAATATCGAGCCTTATTGGATTGAGAAATACGGAGAGGTAACTTTAACAGGTAAACTGCTTAACTATGAAAACTATTCAAAAGATATGGGCAAATACTATGAAGTTATTGCCTATAGACCAAAGGAGCATCTGTTTGCCGTAATAATAAATGATATAACTGAGCGCAAGCTGAGAGAAGAACAACTAAGAGAAAGTCTTGTAAAATATCAGGTTCTTTTCGATTCATTTCCCCTTGGCATAACAATAAGCGACAAAGACGGTAATATTATTGAAAGCAATCAGATTGCCGAGAAGCTGCTTGGGTTATCCAAAGGTGAGCAGTTAAAACGCAAAATACACGGTGGGGAATGGAATATTATAAAAAAAGACGGCACACCATTTCCAAACGAAGAATTTGCAAGTGTTAAAGCTTTAAAAGAAAATCGGGTTGTTGAAAATATTGAGATGGGAATAGTTAAAGGAGAAAATGATATTATCTGGATAAATGTAACTGCGGCGCCTGTTCAAATCGAAAATTACGGAGTTGTCATTGCATACAGCGACATCACCGATCGCAAACGGACGGAAGCTGCACTGCTGGAGAGCGAGGAGAATTTACGAAAAAGTAATGCCGAGAAAGATAAATATTTTTCTATCATTGCGCATGACCTTCGAAGTCCGTTCAATGGATTTTTAGGACTGACTGAGGTAATGGCGGAAGGACTGCAGAACCTGACACAGAATGAGATTCAGGAGATTGCTGTTATGATGAAAAAATCAGCCTTAAATCTTTACAGTTTACTCGGAAATCTTTTGGAGTGGTCGCGCATGCAAAGGGGCTTAATTCCCTTTGAACCGCAATTATTTTTACTGTTGCAGAAAATTACAGAGTGTATGGCGCTGGTAATGGTGGCGGCTGATAAAAAAGAGATTGCTGTTAGCTATGATATACCCGAAGACCTGACAGTTTTTGCGGATGGAAATATGCTTGACGGCATCATCCGTAATTTATCCTCCAATGCCGTGAAGTTTACACGCAAAGGCGGGGATGTAATCGTTTCGGGGAAATCAATGCCGGACAACATGGTTGAAATATCGGTTAAGGATACGGGCATTGGAATGAATAAAGAAATGACAGATAATCTTTTCCGTCTTGATATAGACACGAGCCGTAAAGGAACGGAAGGTGAATCGAGTACGGGACTTGGATTGATTATCTGTAAGGACTTCATAGAAAAACACGGAGGAAAATTGCGTGTGGAGAGCAGGGAAGGAAAAGGAAGCACGTTCTATTTTACGATACCGGAAAGAAAGGATTAAGTGTTAAGGGTTGAGTGTTAAGGGTTGAGTGTTAAGTGTTAAGTGTTAAGTGTTAAGTGTTAAGTGTTAAGTGTTAAGTGTTAAGTGTTAAGTGTTAAGTGTTAAGTGTTAAGTGTTAAGTGTTAAGTGTTAAGTGTTAA
>Ga0247841_10009060_pt1 | contig 14042 bp, 16 predicted proteins | sample LaCruzMarch2015__2_FD_192410 | JGI IMG/M metagenome (GOLD analysis project Ga0247841, IMG submission 192410) | Freshwater microbial communities from meromictic Lake La Cruz, Castile-La Mancha, Spain - LaCruzMarch2015_18m | ecosystem: Environmental > Aquatic > Freshwater > Lake | place: Spain...
AAAAATAATTGAATCTTTCAAAAATCCAAATGATCAACAAAAAGAGCAGTTAAAGAGATATGAAATAGGGAAGGGTGTAAAAGATAATGGTGGGATTGACTGCGGCCCCTGCAATTGCGCTTTCTGTGGAGAAGAGTGGTACGGAAGAACACAAGGCCCGCAAATTTGTATTCCTTGCACAAACTTATATGAAAATGGACATAGTTTATTTCCTTATCAAGATTTTTCTAAAGAAAAAGAAGTTAAATAAATTATCTTTTAAATTTTTTTCATTATGATTCTATGATTATAATTATAACTCAAATTTATCTCCAATAGAAGGAACACATGAGATAAATTTTAGTTTTGCTATTCTTTTTGAAAAAGCAGTGCTTTGCTCTTCCTCACCATGAACAATAAAAGTCATTTTTGGTTTTGGTGAAAAATTCTCAAGCCAGCTTATAAGCCCAGTATAATCTGCATGCGCTGAAAAACCGTCAATCGCCTCGACTTTTGAATTTACCTTGACTTCTACACCCAATAATTTTATTATTTTTTCTCCTTTTTTAATCCAATAACCCAAAGTTCCTTTAACTTGATAGCCTATGAATAAAATAGTATTTTTTGGCTCTTCAATATTATTTCTAATGTGATGTTTTATTCTTCCTGCAGTGCACATTCCGTTTCCAGCAATAATTATACAGGGCTTAGTTATCCTGTTAATTGCTTTAGATTCTTCAACTGTCTGGGTTCTTATCAATCTAGAAAAATTAAATGGATCACCTTTTTTCTTTATGCTCTTTTGAACATTTTCATTATAGTATTCAGAATATTTTGAGAAAACATCAGTTGCTTTCATAGCCATTGGAGAATCAAGATAAACATCCATTTTAGGAATCAAACCTTTTTGCATAAACTCTCCAAGACAGTAAATTATTTCCTGCGCTCTTTCAACAGCAAATGATGGAATTAAGAGTTTTCCCCCTCTTTTGTAGGTTTCATTTATAATTCTTAAAAGTTCTTTTTGCCTTTCCTCAATTGGAGGATGTAGCCTATCTCCATAAGTAGATTCAACTAAAACATAATCTGTTTTAGCTATTGGCTCTGCATTTTTAACAAGAACTGCATTTGCCTGCCCCAAATCACCTGAAAATACAATTAAATTTGTTTTATTTTTTTCAACTATTTTAAGCTGGACACATGCAGAACCAAGAATATGTCCTGCATCATAAAATCTTGCAATAATATTTTTTGAAATTTTTACATCCTTGCCATATTCAACTTTAACAAAAAGTCGCATTGCAGTTTTAACATCAATATCATTGTAAATTGGTTTTCTTGGGGGAAGCCCTTGCTTTGCTCTTCTTTTATTTTCATTATTAGTGTCTTCTAATGCTATTTTTGCTGCATCAAGCATTATTACAAATGCCAAATCTCGCGTAGCATCAGTTGAATAAATTTTTCCTCTGAATCCATATTTTACCAGCTTTGGAATTAATCCACAATGATCCAGATGAGCATGTGTAAGAATCAAAGAATTATATTTTCTCGGATCAAAATTAAAATTCTCATAGTTTATTCTTTCCATGTCCTTGCTTCCCTGAAACATTCCGCAATCAATAAGAATTTGTTCATCCTTTGTAGACAGGCTATAGCATGAACCAGTAACTTCCTTCGCAGCACCAAAAAACTTTAATTCCATCTAATTTTTCCTCTTTTATATCAAGAGAAATCTGGCTTTTAATAATTAACTGTAATAACATCTTAAAAGAAGATAACGTGTTGTTATCCTTATAACGTAGCTGTTCCAGAATTAAAAGAGAAGTTAAATGTAAATAATAAGTGGTTGGAATTGATTAAGATGAGTTCTTCTATTTAAGGAGAATTATCTATTATCATCAATTAGTCTAATTAATTCTTCTCTTTTCCAAACCACAAATTTGTATTCTTGACCAGAAATTAATTTTATAAGAATTCCATTTGGAATAATTCCCAGAGTATTTCTCGAGTTTACTTCTTTTATTTTATTTAAAGGAACTTCTAATATCTGTTTCTGGATATTAATCGCATGAGGTTCAAAGATAAGTCTTTGATTTGTAATTTTCAATCTTCCGCCAACCCCTTCAAAACCTCTAAATAAATTAGCCCCCCTATCTGCAAGAATTCTTTCATTCTTCTTTAATTCAACTGACATAAATTTATTATATAAATCAAATTTAAAAACTTATCTAAGTCTCTTTAAGTTAACAGAGAAACAAGAAGCAGAGTGTGTTAAGTTTTAGGGAGTTTTAATCATTTTCTCCTTTCCTGTTAAGTTTCGGGAGTTATGGCAATAACTGAATGGAAAAACCTATACAAAGAAGAGAAAGCCATAAGATATTCAATCCCTTTTGTGTTTTATAATATATTACTTGCTTGGAGTATAGTTTAATTGGGTAAGAGTATATTTTTTCATTATATGATATTATATTTTGAATTAACCAACCTAAACCTGCTAAGAAGTTTAGTATTAATCCTAACTGAGAAGAACTTAATATTAATCCAAAAATGTTAATTTCCATTAATTATTATTAATTGAATTAATTAATAAAGTTTCCCATCTGCAAGAAGCATACTTTTATAAACACTAAATATTCGTAATTATATAGCAATTTAGAAGAGAGACTTCTATACAGCTGATATTACAAGGGAGGAAATGTACACGATGGGAAATTTCGATAGACCAAGAAGCGGCGGTTCTAGAGGCAATTTTAACAGCGGACCTAGAGAAATGCACAAAGCAGTTTGTTCAGAATGTAAGAAAGAATGTGAAGTTCCGTTCAAACCTACAGAAGGCAAGCCAGTATACTGTAGAGATTGTTTCGCAAAGAGAAGACCAGCAAGATATTAATTTATCTTAGCGATTTTATTATTTTATTTTCTTTTTTTAATTTTTTGAATAATAAACACAATATAAAACTATAAGAGAATACGATTTACTTATTCTAGAATAAAAGTATTTAAAAACTAGCAGGATATTCTGCTGTAATGAAATTAAATTATAAACGTTTTATTCCAACTACTGCAGCAATTTTTGCATTGCTATTCTCTGCAGGAAAAGCTAATGCTGGTTTTATAACAGAAAATATCAATCCTCAACCAAAAGTTTCTTTAGAGCAAGCTGTTTCTGAAACAGCTGAAAAAGAAAAATCTCCTACCAATTTAATGCCTGATGAATTACAATTTTCAGTAGGATATGGTAAATGTCACTTAATCCCTCCTCAAAAGGATTTGGAAAAAATAAATTTTTCCGGAAGAATAGTTTATAACATAAGCGATAAAGTTAGATGGCTTAAAGGAAATGAAAATATGTTTTTTATGATTGAGCCAAACTTTAGTTCTATTATACGCCCTAATACGAGTTATGAAATAGGATTAAATTTTGAGGTAGAATATAGGAAAGCGATTAATCATGAAAAAACAATTGAAGGATATATAAGAGCAGGTTTAGGGGGCATGCATACAAACCTAAAAACTCTGGAACAGGGAGATGCACTAAATGAATTCACACCAAACGTAGGAGTTGGGCTATATATCTTCACTGACAAAGAAAAAAATAATGCTTTTACAATAGGACTGACACAGAGGCATTACTCACATGCAAATTTGGGGGGAATGAAAAATAGTGGAGTAGACACTCTTTCTATTGATTTTGGATGTCTAAAAAAACTTGGAAGTTCAAAAAATGTTAGATACACTCCAAGAGTTTATTAGTAAACATTTTTAATCTATTTATTTTTAGAATTATTTTTATAGCTTGCTAAATTTTATTTATTTTTAGAGCTATTTTTATTAGCTTAGCTCACTAAATCATTTCTATACTCTACCTTAAAAAAATAAAAATAAAAAAATTTTTACATATGATGGATTTTGCATCCACAATAAGCCTTGTGCTTAAGCATTTTGCCTATGCCCATTAGCATAAATGCAATAAAATAATCAGCTAAAGCATTCCAATTCCATACACTCCAGGATATTCCTTGACTGATTTGTGTCGCAAATCCCCAAATCAAGAAATAAACACCAAAAGCTGTAAGAATAACAGATATAAGTCCTGCACCGGGCATGCACTTACACTTTTCTGATTTTACTATCTTCAAATCTTTCTTTGCCATTTTCACCTCCTATTATTTAACTAAAGAATGTCTAGCTTAAAAACCCTTTCTTCACCCTTGCTTTATTTAATCATTATCTTAGATCTTTTCTTGCCTTTTCAAGCTTAGATTTAACAAGAAGTTTCGCATCAGGCGATAATTTAAGATAAGATCTTTCTAATTTTGCCAAAACATTTTTTTTATTTCCCTTAAATAGTCTTTTTAATAATCCATTAATATCATCATAATGTGCCAAAGCATCTGCATCTGCTACAATCTGCGCTTCTTTAGTTTCTCTTTTAATTTTTTGTGAAGCTCTATGAGAAAAAATACAGTGTTTTACTTTTTCTATTTTTTCTTTAGGATAGTTTAAATTAGAAAGAAATTTTTCAGCCATTTTTGCGCCAGAAATATGATGATTTGCAGGATCTCCGCTTACGCTTCCGACATCATGAAGCCATGTAGCCACTTCAACTATTTCCTTGTCTGCTTTTCTTTTTTCTGCTAGCTTCAATGCATATTTTACAGCAACAACAATATGTGTTTTAAAACAACCCTTAAATAATGCTGTTGGTTTTTCACACTCTTTTTTAATAAACTTTCTAGAAGCTTCTGTTATTTTCATTTCCTTTAAAAATATCACAAATTTAAAAACCCTTGCCCTTAGAAAAACTTATAAACCTAAAAATATTGGAAAGATTAGAAAAAGAGTTCTGTGATAAAGGTTAATATGGAAATTGAAAAACTGTTGAAACAAATCAAAAAAGCAAAAACTCTTGAAATAGCAATGACAAAAACTCTGGAAAATGAGCCGCTTCTTGCTTTGTTAAAAGAAAAAGGAGCAGACATATACATTCTTTCTGGTGGACCAACTATAGTTCTTAATCATGAAGGATTTGCTTATTATTCTATGTCTTCTACACAGTATGCTTTATACAATAAGAATAATTTAGGTGAGTTAAATGAGATAACAGGAGAGCTCAAAGTATTTGATAATCCTCTTGAGCATTATATTCAAAGATTAGAAGAAGATTTAAGAAAAATAGGCACAGACAGAGCAAATTAATTCTAATGTTTTATTTTAAAATTTTCTTTTAATTTTTCCCTAACCTTTTTATAGCAAGAATGATTATTTAAATTTAATTAATCTCAAAATTATATAATCAAAATGCAGAAAGATAGTTCAAAATAGAAGCAAAACTAACCCAAAGCAGATAAGGGATTAATAACCATGAAGAAATCTTTGAAATTTTCCACAATCCAATAACTAAAAAAAGAATAGAGAACCAAAACAAAATAAGCTCAAAAAAAGCAAAAGCAGGCATTTGCAAAAAGAAAAACAAAAAGCTCCATAAGATATTCAAAATTAAATTAACAGCAAAAAGCAAGGATATTTTCTTCTTTTCTTTTTTGTTAGAATTAATCCATGCAAAAAACAAGCTGCAAGTGATAAGCAAAAATAAAATGTTCCAAGCAATAGGAAAAACAAAATTTGGGGGAGTTATGCTTGGTTTAATTGATTGATACCAAGCAGAATTAACATTTCCAGAAGTGAAAATATTTCCTATTCCAGCAGCAATATAAACTATAATAATACAAGCAAGAAAAACAGCGAATTTGTTTGTTCTTTTAATATCTTTTTCTTTATACTTAGAACTCTTTGCTAATTTTCTTTTCGCCTCTTTTTTCATATTGAGGCAAGGAAATTTGAATTTAAAAATCTAACTCTTTTTTGTTTCTATTCACAATTAAAGAATTAATTTTTCTTGAAAAAACTATAAAATGAACTTAAAAAAGAGCCAAGCCCTTTCCTTTGTTGAGGCACAGAAAGCTCTTTCTTTTCTCCAAATGCTCCGTTTTCCAACATAATCTTATACAGATCGTTTATTACACCTCTTCTAATTCAGCATAAATCATTATAATCCGTTCTATATCTTTTTAGTGCTAATTTATTTTTTATTTCTAGTGAATTTTCCATTTTAATCCTTAAGTTTTTATATCAAATACTTCATTTAATTTTATTATTTTTAACTATCACAGAACTCTTTTTACTCTAAAAATATGATAAAATCATCATATTTAAACTTTTTTATTCTATCTTATTTTTTAAACCCGGCAGAATCATTTATTGTTGGTGCAAAATCTTCGAGCTTTTTGTCAAATTTTAAACCGTGGGCTTTGCAATATTCTCTTGCAAGAATGAAAAAAACCATTCCCAAGCTTTTTTCAGATTTATTATTGCAAGGAACAATTAGTTTTGCTTCTCTTGCTAAATTATTAGAATCGCATAGAGCAACTAATGGAATCTTGCATGTAGCCGAGTCTCTCATGGCATTTTTATCAAGCCATGGATCGCAAACAATAATCAAAGAAGGTTCAAAAAAATTGCTCAATCGCAGGTTAGTTATTATTCCTGCAGGATATTTTTTAGTGAAAACTCTAATTCCTGTCAAATCGGAAAATAAATAAGCTGCGCTCCAGCCAGAATCTCTCTTGCAGACAAGAATTATCTCTCCTGGCTTAAATTTGTTAATAAACTCTACAGCTTCTCTCATTTTTTCGTCTATCAAAGTTGTGTTAAGAATAGCCAAACCATCTGCTCTTTTTTTGTAAATATATTTTCTCATATCAGGCATGACAACTCTTGTTCCTAAATGAATACTAGAACGAACATAATCCTCTAAAGGAACAAGCAAAGACTTTTTCTTGGCTATCTGCAATAATTCCTTGTCTAATTCTTTGTCTTCTTTTTCTGGCTTGCTGTCTAAGTCATCATCAGTGCTGACTGCTTTTTCTATTTCAGTAATAACTTCTTCTTCAGTTATTTCTTGCTTACGCTTCTTAGTTAAAGAAGCGTTTTCTTCTGTTGGTTTTTCTTTCTTTGTCATTTTATTTTTTTTGATTATTTTTTTATTATAAACTCTATTCCGTTTTTGTCTATTTCTCCTACCAAAACAGCCAGCCCTTTGCATTTCTGGACTATTTCTTCTGCTTTTTCTCCTATAGGAGTATTAAGAGTTAATCCGCTTGGATCTTTCTCTTTGTATTTTTTAAGCTGATATTCACCATCAACTTTAACTATTTTTATTCTATACTCTGTTACCATCTTAAACTCTAAATACGGTATAATGAGTTCAGGGGTGAAAGCTACTTTTTCTCATCTCGTGATGGAAATTTTGCACCTGATTAGTATAATCCTATAAAAATTAGGCTTTATAAATTTTGCTTAATCAGATGAACGAATTGATGGGAGCAATGAAAGATAACCCTTAGATATCTTTGAGAAGAATTCGGCATTTTCTTGTATTGCTTTGTCACTAAAATAACTTTTTCTTGATAAAGCTTCTAAATCATGTATTCTTTCTTGGATTGTTTCTGAAAATTTTTGTATGGGTATTACTGCTGGGGGGTTGTAGGGATTGCAATACAGAAAATGAAAAAAATCTGAATAATTATAAAAATCATTAACCTTAAATCCTTCTTCCTTGCCTGCGCTGCTAAATTCATATCCTTTCTTTACAGATTCTAAGCAACCAATAGCATCTTTTAACAAATCAGTTATATCTTTTTTTTCAAAATCTTTTTTGTGCAAACATGAAGATAATTGTGAAAAAAGAAGGACATTTGAAATATGCCTTGCCCTATCCTCGCTTCTTGTTATGACTGCCATTTCAATTAAAAATAAATTAGATATAAAAGCTTTATGGCAATGAAAAAAATATATTTAATTAAATCTTCCTTTCAATCATGCTTAATCTGCTAAGCTTGACAAATCTTTCTTTGCCTAAAATTCCTGTTTTGATAATTGGGCATTGAAAGCCAACTGCCAAGTCAGCTAAAGTGTCGTCGTTTGTTTCTCCTGAACGATGGGACATTATAGGAACAATGTCATGACTTTTTGCAAATTCTATCACTTTTCTAAGCTCAAGAATAGAACCCTGCTGATTTGGCTTGACAATAATTGCATTTACACATTTATTTTTGATAGCTTTTTCAACTCTCTCAAGATTTGTAACAGTCAAATCATCTCCACAAATCAAGCAATTTAATTTCTTTCTCTTAATTTCCTTTTGAAGGAAATTAAATCCAGAAAAATCTTCTTCTTGCAAGGGATCTTCAACATAAGCAAGATTATATTTTTTGATTAATTCTAAAACATATTCAATCTGCTCTTCTTTTGTTCTTTTCTTCTCAAGATTGTGGTAATAATAAAACTTATTCTTGTATAACGAAGAAGCTGCGCAGTCAATTCCCAAACCAAAATCAATATTAAAATTAGATCTTACTTCTTCTCTTATCTTACTCATTAATTTTAAAGTAGATTCATTATCTAAAGAAACAGCCAGGGCATTTTCATCTGTTAGCAAGCCAGAGTATTCTTTGTCTATATCGCACACAAAATTTTTAGCAAATTTGTAAGCATTTAAATTGATAAACTGCGCATCAAAGAATTTTTTTGTTCTTGGCAAAAAAAGAAATTCCTGAAAATCTGTTTTCTTTTCTGAGTTGATATGCTTTCCTCCTCCGATGCAATTTCCCAATGGCATTGGCAAAATTTTTGGCTTTTTGCATAAATACTGCCATAGCTCAAAACCATAAGAAGCTGCGATTGCCTTAAGCAGACTTGCTTCCAAAGCATAAATTGCATTTGCACCAAACATCTCTTTTTTAGATTTATCATTAATCTTATTTATCATCTCTTCAACTAAATTTAAATCATCAATATTCCTGAAATCATAATCATTGAAAATAAGCTTTTCACCAAGGGCAGAAACAGATGCGATTGAAGCCTTGACTGAACTTTTTCCAGAAGAGGCAAATGCCTGCCTTTCAAATTTTCCTCTGCTTGCACCAGAAGGAGCAGATGAAATAAAAACACCATCTGCTGTTTTAATTCTAACTTCAATTGTCTCTTCATTCCTAGAATTCATGATAATCCTTGGTTCTATTTCTAAAATTTTCACCATTTTTTTATTAAGAAACTTAAGAAAGTGGCATATAAAAAACTTCTCAAAACAGGACACGGCAGAAATCAAGCATATAACAAAAGATATATATTGTAATGATTATATAATTACAACACTGAAAAGATTTAAATATCTGAAAAATATTCTACTTTAGCTAAGGGAAGAGAAATGCTGACATTTTATAATATTGAGGATATGCATAGAAAAAGAAGGGAAAGGAAAAGTTTTTCTTTAGAAGCACTGGCAAGAGAAAGAGGAATTAAACTGAAATTGCCTGAAGGAAAAAAAATAAGAATTTCTGAGTATTTTAAAAGCAAAAGAAGTATGAAAGATGAAGTGGGTTCTAATCCTGGCTCTGGTGATTTAAGAATGGAAAAAGTTCCAACACTTAAGGGATTAATAGGATATATTCAAGATAATTTAAAAGAAAGTGATGGAATTGATAAAAAATTAAAATTATTTGAAGAAATGCAAGCAGTTTTAGAATCAGAATACACTTTTAGAGAAAGATCAGCTAATTTTTCAGAGGAAATAAGAGAAATAGATATTAGCGGAAAAAAAACAAGGATACATGTTCTCTATCCAATTTCAGAAAAAACAAAAAAGGAATTAGGAATTAGAAAAGATTTTTTTGGCAATTCTCCGCGAAATGAAGTAATGGATATTTTTGAAGATTATGTGAGAAGAAGCGCAAAATCTGCATTTAATGCTTATAGTGAATTAAGTGAAATATCAAGAAAAAGAAGCGACACGACAAATCTGGAAGAAATAATCAGGGGGCATCCGCTTGTTAAAGTTAAAGATGTAATAAACTACAAAGAAGTTTTATCAGAAGCAGACGTTGCTCCGAATGATGTTTACCTTGGTCCAAATGGTTGCTTAGACAAATGGACAGGAATGGCTTATATGGATAATGGGGGGGCTGTTCTTAACATAAGAGGGATAATAAGAGATTTAATATTATCTAAAAATCCTAAAGAAAATGATGCTCCCACCGGGGGGCATGAATTTGTTCATGAGAAGTTACAAGAACAAGACAGATTATTTGAACACGAACACGGAACTAGATTGAATGATTTTGCAAGTTCGGGTGAAGATAATTTTATTTGGGAATTTCTTTATCATCCATACAGTTCCTTAACCGGAGTTTTGAATGTGGCAAGCACATATTTTGATCCTGGAATTGAAGAATTGAGCGGGCAAAATATAGCAACAGAATTTGGAGAAACATTTCTTTGGAATAAAAATATGTTAAAAGACAAGGGTCTTATAGAAAGATTAAAAAAATTAAAAAAACCTCTAACAGATTTAATTTTCGAGGCAGAATCAGAATATGCAAGTGTAAACAAATACGGACTAGACACTCTTATTGTATTAACTGGAATGCCAACTTTTCCTCTCTGGCTAAAGGCAGCACAGCATTATACTCCTAAAGTAAGCGAAAAAGAAAAGCTTGATTTTGAAAGGGATTACAAAACACAGGTTAAATTAATTTTAAGAGATTTAAAAGAAGAGTTTTTTGACGCAACAAGAGATAATCTTGTTAATGGTTATTTTTGGAGTTTTGATGAATTTGATATAAAATATTATTTTGAAGACTCGATGGGAATATTTTTTCCTAAAATGTCTAGAACAGAAAAAATTCTTTCATGGGATCTTTTCTTAAAAGAAAATTTCTTGAAAAATGATGATGATTTTGAACAAAAGATAGACTATTCTGAAGTTTTTACAGATGATGTGCATTATGTTATAAAAGAACAGGCAAAATTATTAAAATCAATGCTACAATACAGTTCTAATGGTAATTTTGAAAAAGAGGGTTCTGAAAAATTTCTAAAGAGACTTGCTCTTTACGATTATATAACTGAAAGATTGAATCTTGCTGCGAATTTGTCTTTGATAAAGGCAGAAGATTATTGGGCAAACTATGAAGGAGATGAAGCCAGAAAAATTCAACAGTACAATCCAGTATTATTAGACCCTAAACAAAATCTTATAGAACTTTATGAATTTAGTCCAGAATTAGGAGACAAACAAATAATAAAACTGGAATCTCAAACAGATTTCAGTCGTGGGAGTAATAATGGAAAAGAAAGATTTCTAAAAGTTGTTATAGGTTATAATGATGATGAAACTAATCCTCTTTCTGCAGCATTTTTTAGAGGAGAGAGAGTCACAGAAAAAGTTGGAGAAAAAAGACAAAGAAAAATATACTATGAAGGAGAACCATCTGGAGTGATGTTCAAAGAAGAAAATGCATTGAGACCAAATGTGCTTGTTTATTCAAGAAATGCAAGAAAAGATTCTGCAGGTTATAACTGTCTTGATGCTGCCGTAAAAGCAAGAGGAGTAATAAATTATATTCCTTTTGAATTAATGTTTGATGAAGATTTCAGAACGCATTATTTAGAAGGAAAAGAAGCGTTTGAAGTTTCAAGAAAAAAATTAGAGGATAAGATTAAATCTAGTTTGCTAGAAGGAATTTTTGAGCAAATTAATCCTAATGGGAGGGGCAATTTCGTAAATAAATCTTATTTGACAACTTCTAGGGGATATGAAGTTCTAACATCAACCATGAGCGACGAAACAGAGTCTTATCTCAAGGTTTTTCCATGCATTGAATCTGAAGGAATAACAAAAGATTCAATAGATAAAGTTATTACAGATTATGAGATAGAAATCGGCGGAGAAAAAGAGAGTGTAAGTTGTATTTTTAATGCATCTTTTGAAAAAGACAAAGACGGAAAGAGAGTTGTTAAAGAATTATGGAGCAAACAACCCTGTGCCATTATTCTTAATAAAGATGTAACTGAATACTACTCATACGACCCCAAAACAAGAGGATATGAAAGAAGCACACGAACAGATTTAGAAAGAAAAGTTCTGATGGAAATGAATGAAGCACCAGGAATTCCTATCCCAGAATTTAAGCAAGAAGATATCAAAAAAGCAGGAATACAAAAATATAATGAAGATTTCTATCTTGAGTTGAAAATAACTGAAAATCCTAATTTAGACGGAGATTCTTTAGAATATAAAATAAAAAATCCAGAATTTAACAAAGATGTTAAAAGTGTTGAATTTCTAAATAGATCAAATTTGGACAAGGGAGTAATAAATCTAAAATATAATGATGGAACTGAAAAGCAGATTAGATACCAAGATTTAGAATTGGATAAATATCCAGAGATGATGGCGCAGGTAAGAGAGACTGAAGATAGAGTAATGAACACTATTTACACAAGAATATACGACCGTCCTTTTTTTGATGTTATAACCATCAAATAAGAATAAAATGGAAAAAAATTTGATAAGAAAAGCAACACTGCAAGATTTGCAGAGAATAACAGAGATAAGCAATGCTGAACAAAATTGGGTTGGATTAGCAGATAAATCTTTTTTTGAAAAATATCTTGATACAATACCTTTTTTTCTTGCAATTGAAAGTCAAGATAAACTTGCTGGTTTTTTGATGGGGATGGACGAAAAAACCGATTATGACAGCAAAAATTTTATCTGGTTTAAAGAAAAAGTAGGAAAATTTTATTATGTTGACAGAGTTGTTGTTGCTCCTGAAATGAAAAGAAAAGGATTAGCTTCTCAACTTTACAATCATCTAATTACTTCAACAAAAGATGTTCCGATTACAGCAGAAGTAAAAGTTTATCCAGAAGAAAATACAGAATCAATCCCCTTCCATGAAAAATTTGGCTTTGAAGAAATTGGAAGATTTTCCTCAGATGGAAAAAAGCTATGTATAATGTACTGTCTGAATAAAAAATAAGAATAAAATTCTAAAAATAAGTTAAATTTTAAAATAAATAAATTTAAGCTTCTGCTTCGCCTTCTACGCCAGGTTCTCCAGCTTCTTCTAATTCGTCTTCTGGCTTTGCCAATTCCATGATTTCTGCTTCTTCTTCAACCTCTGAGCCTTCTTTTTTCTCAAGGTTTTCAGATTCAACAATAACTCCCTCTGCTTTTTTCTCTTCTGTTCTAATATTTTTTGCAACTTTTTCTTTTTTAGCTTTTTCTTTCTCTAAAACAGTTTTTACTAAATCTTTCTTTGTAATGTCAGATTTTTTTGACTTATCTGCTTTTTTCTGAGGAAATGGTCTTTTGATAGATATAGGCAAAATTCCAGAATAAAACTCTATTTCTGCTATTCTCAATGAATCATAATTTACTTCTTTCAAATCAGCTTCAGAAAGATTAATTAATCTGGGGGCGTTCATTGCTAACTGCAAAGAACGAGCACCAAGAATTCTGGCAATCTCATATTTAGTATGCTTCTCCTGCATTTCTATCTTTTTTTGTGGATTAATCAGCATTTTAATTAAAACTAAGTTTGGTTTTTAACTCTTTCTATTTCTCTTTGTCCTTGATTGCCTTTTTTATCTTTTCCTCAACTACTGGAAAAATTTTGTTAAAAGAGTCTTCTGCCTTATCTAAAATATCAAATAATTCTTGTTCTGAAAAAGGTGTTGAATTTTCTTTTTGGCTGGCATTGATTTTCATTTCTTTGTCTTTTGTCATGCCTAAAGATATTCTTGCATCAGAAACATCCTCTTCTTCTGTCAAAGGATCAAGAATGATATTTTTTCCTAATTTATGGAAAGTTAAAAGCAACGGAACCTTATCAGATAAAGGTAATCTTTTGTTTGTGAACTCGCCGTAAACAACCTTTTCTGTTTTTTCATCATATTTTGGAAAAACAGCCGATAAAAGAGCTGCGGTTGCTGCAATACATGCAGCATCTACTAAATTTCCTGCATCATTTATAGGATAAATATCAATAAAGACGCACCAAACTTTTTCTCCTTCCTTAATACATAATTTTGAAAAATCAATAAACTTAGATTCACGAATTGTTCTGTCAACTATTCTTGCAACACTTATTGCTTCTATGCTCGGCGGCCCGTATTCAAATCTATCAGAAGCCAAAGGAAGTAATTCAGCTGTTGTC
>Ga0247841_10009061_pt1 | contig 14041 bp, 17 predicted proteins | sample LaCruzMarch2015__2_FD_192410 | JGI IMG/M metagenome (GOLD analysis project Ga0247841, IMG submission 192410) | Freshwater microbial communities from meromictic Lake La Cruz, Castile-La Mancha, Spain - LaCruzMarch2015_18m | ecosystem: Environmental > Aquatic > Freshwater > Lake | place: Spain...
TTAAGACCTACAACCGCAGGAATTTCTAAACTTTGGGCAAGTATTGCGGTATGCGATGTTTTACCACCAATATCAGTAGCAAAACCAATTAGCAAATTCTCACGCATAGACAATGTATCTGATGGTGTAAAGTTGTGCCCAACCACCACACCTTCAGTTTTAATGTCTGCTATAGTACGCCTGGCCCCACCTGCGAGATGGCTTAAAAGTTTTTTACCTACATCTGCGATATCATGCTTTCTCTCACGGAAATACTCATCATCTATCATCTCAAAAGAATGAATAACCTTTTCAAGAACTTTACTTAAGGCGTATTCCGCATTTATCCCGTCACTAATTATCTTTGTTACTTCTCTCGTTATAAGCGGATCTTGCAGTATTAAAAGATGAGCATCCGCAAGGCGGGCATATTCTTTACCAAGCGTTTTATATATTTTCTCTTTTGTCGCAAGCATTTCCGCATTTGTTTTGGATAATGCATTACCAAAGCGTTTTATTTCTTTTTTAATATCATCTTTCCCAATTTCTATTTTAGATGTATTAAATTCTTCATCTCTAAACAAGATTGCCTTACCAATAGCAATGCCAGGCGATGCAGCAATACCGTGCAAAATAGAAACTTTTCTGTTCATGGTTAACTCTTTTTGTTTATTCACCAAAACCACTTTCAAAAATCCCGACTAGTTCGTTAATTGCCTCATTTTCATCGCTACCATTTGCTAAAAGCTTTAACTGTGTGTTAAAAGCCGCCGCAAGTGTCATAAGGCCCATAATACTTTTGCCATCAACCTCTTGCCCATCTTTTACAATCTTAATTTGAGAAGAAAATTTTGCGGCAGTTTGCACAAACAATGCCGCTGGTCTTGCATGCAAACCAAGCTTATTTTTAATTGTAACAATCTTTTCAACCATTAATGACCCCTAATATAAAATAGTAATATACCTAAAGCTATTGTTGAGTAAAAAATTATATTTGGTGAAACCCTACGCCCAGTTAAATAAAGTGTGCCTGTAAATATACAAAACAAAGCAAGCATATTCTCTAAATTGAGGCCCAATCTGATGAAATAAACCACTAATGCGCAAGCAAGCATAAAAATTCCTAAGATTTTAATAATTTTAATTGCTTCTTGTATATCTATCTCCGAAATTATGCTAATGGCCTTTTGTGGATATGTATAACTCATACTAAAAGTCCACCATCTGAAAAAAATATGAACGATGTTATAAAAAACAATAAAACTTATAGGAATAAACCATGCGACTCTGAAATATCCATCTTTATACAAGAAAAGAGCAAAACAAATTGCAACAAGAGCCACAAATGGCCGCCATATTGCCCAAAAAAATGTATCACCAACTGCCGCCAGAGGACCAGACATATTCTTTTTTAGAGCTGTTATACTTTCACTTTCCGACGAAATATCGCTTTGATCATATTGCGCAAGCTGGGTTTCTTTTGAGGCAATAACACCCATAATTATGCTTACCATATAAGGATGTGTATTAAAAAAACCAAGCTGCCTTAAAACAGCACTTGAACGCTCAGTGGGTATTTTATATAGGTGCCTGATTAACGGCATCATTATATAAGCAAACCCAACATTTTGCATTCTTTCATAGTTCCATATTGCCTGTAGAAAAAAAGACCTTGCAAACATTTTTATAAATATTATGTTCTTTAATAATCCGCGCTCATTATTTTCTTGCATTTTTACCGCCATCAATTAAAGATGTAAGTTTTGGACTAAAATTCCTAAACATAATTCCAAGTGCCATTATGGGCAAAAAATGCCACGAGAGAAAAAGACCGTACATAACTTTGCTCGGCACAATAGCAAAAACCCCGCCAACCAGCCACTCACCAACAATAATAAAAACAAAATAGAAAACAAATGCCTTCAACAAAAATAAAACCATCCCAATAAATATACCCTTACTTACTCTGCCAATTTTACCCACTTTAACCCCGTTTTCAACCCAACGCATAACTAAAACATTTATTTTTCTTATCCACATATCCAGTAACTTAAAAAGCATTGCGGATGGCAAGGCAAATATAAGAGCTAAAACCATTACCGCATTATTATTTGGCATAGTTTTTATACCCCATATAGTGGCAAGTATTGCAACGGTTGTAATATCTGCCGGCACTGCGGCACCCATTGGCAAAATACCTATCCATACAAACTCAACAATAATGCCAATCCAAATACCCGATGTTAAATCACCCAAAATATAACCAAAAAGGGGGGCTACAACTATTGGTCTTGAAAACATAAACTGACCAAAAGGTGTTATATCTAAACTTATTAAAGCAGCAATAAAAGCTAATAAAACTATTTCAGGCATTCGAACTTACTCCGCGGTAACTTTTATACTTAAAGCTTTTTCTTTACCTAAAGTATTTAAATTAAAAACTAAAGCTAAGTTTACACCTTGGTATGTTCTCTCAAAACCGCTCTCAGAGAGAGAAACAGTCTCAAGCGCATTAACCCAAAGGTCAAAGTCAACATCTGACTCTATTTTGTAACACAAACCGGAACATTTATCTATTACTTGCCAGCTCTTAATGGATTTATGCTCACCATATAAATTGTTATCAAAACAATAAAAAGCCGCATTTAACTCGCAAGCATATTTTGGCAACTGTTGCATACTTTCTTGGTAAGTGAAATTATATTGAACCGAAAACCCATTTGCAATTGGCAAAAGTTTTTTGCGTAATGACAACGCAACAGCACCATTTGCAGATTGCACAAAACCACTTTTATTTAAAATTATGCTTTTGTTATCAAGTGCATAATCGTAACTTGCATTTTGAAAATTTCCATGTTGTTCAAATGTATTATTTGCAAATGACTCACTTGTAACCTCATCACCAAAAAAATGATCAAGCAGCGAACTTTTTTGTGTTTTGTCGTAATGTAAATATTTATCTAAGTTATTTTCTTTTACAAATACAATATCGTGAATGGTTTTTACATCTTGCTCGTAAGCATTTGGGTTTTCCAAAAATTCTTTTAACCTTTTGTGATACGCCTCATACCTGCGTGCAAGCACATTGCCAAGATTTATACTTTTATCAAGAATATCCCACTCTATTATTGAGCCGCCAAGGTTCGGTGCTACATACAAGTTTTGTTTTTGCGACTCAAATATTAACTCATCAAACCCATCGGCGTTATAATCAAATACAAACCATCGTTTAAGCGGAGCAACTAAAGCATTTAACTTTTTTTCAGCGTCAAGGAGCTTTCTATATACACCATTTCGCAAATGAGGCGAATACAACCCGCCAAAAACACCGTGCCAATAAGCACAATTGCATTGCCCGGCGTAAAGATCATCCGTCGCCATAAGCAAGGAACTTTCAGAATATTTACTTCTTGCACTTTCTAGTTTTTTGCTTATATAAAGCATTTTTTTATTCATGGCGTTAGCTTCCGGATATTTTGCAAGAAAGTTGCGCCAGAAACCGCCACGAAGAAACCTTTTTACACCATTATCGTCGTGAAAGCGTTTTGAAAGCAATTCGAAGGCATTTTGTGCCGAAGATGGCAAAGCCCACTCAGACATTTCAAAATATGAGGCCGTTGGCAAATAAACAATGCCTCTTGGAGGGATTTTTGCCAAAACATCACTGAAAGTAGCGGTTTCTATCCAATGCGCATTTGAGCTAAGCATATCCAAAAATGCATTTAGCCACCCATGTTCATAAACATGCATTTTTGTTCCAGGCCAAAGGCCAAATTTTTCACCATCATCAGCCATAACAGCTACAGGGTTATCACATTTTTCAAGAAGTTCTTTAAAAATATCAAGTGTACTTTCAGGGCTTTGAAACGGAATTGCATAACGAAGTTTTTGGCTTATTGGAAATATATTCAACTTTGCGCCTTGGTCTTCTGTTGCATAGTAACCACAAAGTTCGTCCGGGTTTAAACCCGATGCCGCAAAATGAGCATCATCAACTACACTGTAATTTATGCCAGCATCAACGAGTGTTTTTGCAAGTTGTGGTTCCCAAACCCTTTCAGCAAGCCACATGCCATTTGGTTCTTTACCAAAGGTTTGTGCAATAAAGTTATTTAATTTTTTAATCTGCCCCAAACAATCATTGTTAGGAATTGAAGGCAAAATTGGTTCGTAATAACCGCCAGAAAGAATTTCAAGCTGGCCACGATTCACCATTTGTGAAACTTTATCAATGTAGGAAGGATATTCCTTTGATATAAAATCCCACAATATACCTGTACAATGCAAAACCCATTTTATGTTTGGCCTGCTATAAAGAGCATCAATAAACGGCAGATAAGCATCATTGTAAGCTCTGTGAAAAACTTCATCAAAGTTACCTACCGGCTGATGATTATGTACAGCAAAAATAAAAGTTGCCTTTTTCACTTTATGCCTTTTAACTCTAAAATAACATATTGGGTTACATCTACTCTTTCATCATTTGGCAAAACCCTACCCTCAAGCTCTACATTTAACTCAGAAATACTACGCAACGCATCAAGATCATCCTTATCAACTGAAACATTTTTTAATATTTGTTTTTTGCCTTCAGTAAAATGCATGCCGCCAACATTAACAGAGTGCACGCTTACCCCACGCTTTAAAAAACACAAAACATCTTGTGGGTTTGAAAAAAGCATAAAAACTCTTTCTTTTTCATAAGCACCTGATAAAACCATATCAGCCGCCGCATGAATCGCAAGCGTAGAAACCTTTATTGTTTTTGGCACTGCCATAGCAAAAAGAACCTGTTGCATTTTATCTTTCGCAACTTCGTCAGATACAATTGCAACCACATCTACTTCCATGTTTTTTAGCCAGCCTTCAACCACTTGACCGTGAATTAAACGGTCATCAATTCTCATGAAAACTACGGGCATACACTCTCCTGTGCTATTAACAAATCCTTATTATTTTTTTAATTTCTCTAAAAACATTTTTTTTGCATTTGTAATATTTTTTATTCCATCAGCAATAATTTTTTGTGCTAACTCATCGCTTTGCATTGTTGCCCTGTGCAAAAAAGCTGATATGAGCATATACAAATTTACTCCGCTTATTATCTCTATTTTTCTATTCGTAGAAAGCGGCAAGCAAGCATTACACGGTGTTCCTCCTAACATATCTGTTAAAATAATGCCACCCTCTTCATTATTAAAACCTTTAACAATTTCATCTATTTTCCGGCTTAAAGCTACAAGTGTTTCTGTACGCTGCAACGATACAGAGTAAACATTTTCCTGATGACCAACTATACTTTCTGCTGTAGCAATTAACTCCCTTCCAAACTCGCCATGCGTAATTACTAAAATATTAAGCATTAGCGCTCCTTTGAATTATCTCAATAACATTTTTTGCAAGTTTTAATGAATCGTGCCTTATATATCTACCCTGCGCCAACATATCGGCAGCAACAACCTTAAAAGAGCCGCCACATTCAATTTTTGGGCTCAATGGTATAGAACTATTTTTGCTATAACGCTTAAGCACTGATTTTGAAATAATGCTCTTATTGGCAAGCACATAGTCAAACATATTTTCAGCAGAATGCTTTTCTATTGCTTCAATATGTTCACTAATATTATATCCGGTACTTTCACCAGGCTGTGTCATAATATTGGCAACATAAATTTTTACTGCCTTTGAACGTTTTATTGCATTTGTTACACCATCTACAAGATAGTTTGAAATAATTGAAGTGTATAAAGAACCTGGTCCGCTAACAATAGCATCTGCACAACTGATAGCATCTAACACAGGCTTGTGCACTTTAACCCGAATTTTGCAATAGGATTTGGAATTCGCCCGAAGATATGGGACATTTTCTTCCGCAAAAACCTTGCGAATGGAAGAACCATTCTCTGCAATTTTTGCGTCGAAACTGCCTCCATCTCTTCCGTCTCGGTTTTCAAATCTATTGCAAAGTCCGGGTTCAACCTTATTCGGCACTATTGAAAGAAGGTCAATACGTTTTTTACTTTCTGAAATTTTGCTTTCACCAAAAACTACACTACCGTCAGACAACTTTGCCTTAAGTTTTGCACTGTCAAGAGTTACAGGCAAAACCTTGCCTCTTATAGCAAGAACTTCAGCACACTTTGAAATAGCGTTATCAAACCCTCCGGTTATAGCAGTCATTGCAGTAAGCAACAGATTGCCAAAAGAGTGACCAGAAAGTGGGCCTTTTGAAGCAAACCTGTACTCAAACAACCGAGACATAAGGTTTTCTTCCTCGGAAAGTGCAACCAAACAACTTCTTATATCTCCGGGTGGCAAGACACCAAACTCTTTTCTCAGCTTTCCGGAACTGCCACCATCATCTGTAACATTTACAACAGCCGTGATGTTTGAAGTATAGTGTTTTAAACCACCCAAAAGAGAAGCTAAGCCAGTGCCACCACCTATAACAACTATTTTATAATTTATTTTTTTATTCAAATGAATTAACCTTAATTGTGAATATCTCTGTGGTAGACCTGCAACATGTAACCTTTTTTTCGCAGTATAGAAGCTGTTCTCTCTGAAACTGCAACAGACCTATGGTGCCCACCAGTGCAGCCAAGTGCTATAGTAAGGTGGCTTTTGCCTTCTTTAATAAAGTTGGGAATTAAAAATGAAAGCATTTTTTCTAAAATTGCTATAAAATCTTTTGCCTCTTTGTGCTTAAAAACATATTTTTTAACATCAACATCTTTGCCTGTTTTATATCTAAGCGAAGCAACATAGTTTGGATTTGGAAGAAAGCGAACATCAAAAACCAAATCGGCATCTAAAGGCAGGCCATATTTAAAACCAAAAGAAAGAACAGAGATCTTCATTTTTTCTAATGTCTGATCGCTTAGTTTTTTTGTCAAAATTTCTTTTAGCTCGCCTCCTGTGAGATGAGATGTGTCAATAACATCATCTGCCAAATAAAGAATTTTTGACATCATTTTTCTTTCGGCATTTATTCCCTCACTGATTCGCCTTGCTAATGGGTGCCTGCGTCTTGTTTCAGCATACCTTCTAAACAATGTTGCATCGTCCGCAGTGAAGAAAAGAATTCTATGCCTAATGCCACGTTTTTTAAGATCGTCGGCTATTTTTTCAATGGAATCGAGCGATTCTTTGCCTGCCCTAATATCAAGGCCAACAGCAACTTTATTTAACTTCCCGCCAGATTCAACACATAAATCCGCAAATTTATTTACAAGAGAAACTGGAATATTATCAACTGCAAAATACCCCATATCCTCTAAATTTTTTAGTGCCAAACTTCTGCCTGCGCCAGATAAGCCTGTAACTATAAGGAACTGTCTGCTCATTTTTTTTCACCGTTTTGCTTTGCCATAATGCCAATTAATCTTTTGTTTAACTCTTTTGCGGGGTTAAAACCTTTTTTCTTTAACCGTTGATTTAAGCTTGCCATTTCAATAAGAATAGCTAAGTTGCGCCCAGGCTTAACAGGAAAAACAACTTCCGGAACATTTACATCAAGCAATGTGGTAAATCTATCATCAATACCAACCCGCTCATAATTCTGAGTACCGTTCCAATCCTGCAAGCGCACCACAAGCTCAATTTTGCTTTCATCTAAAATGAAACCTATACTAAACATATTCTTTACATCAATTATGCCCATACCGCGTACTTCTATATGATGTTGAATTATTTCCTGGCTTTTGCCTATAAGTACACCGCCGGAAAGTTGCCTAAGCTCAACAATATCATCGGCAACAAACATATGCCCGCGCTTCATAAGCTCCAAAGCGCACTCTGACTTACCAATACCGGCATTACCTAAAATTAAAACACCAAGACCATAAACATTTACAAGTACGCCATGAACCTGAGCTGTTTTTGCCATTTTATCTTCAAGATAAAAAATCAGCTCTGCCATAAGCCCAGATGGCTTTAATTTAGAGTGCAATAACGGACACATACATTGTGCATGCACCTGCATCATTGACGGTAATGGTTCTAGTGAATGTGTAAGTATTACACAGGGAAGACGCTGGTAAGAAAGCAACTTTGTAAGAACTTCAACTTGTCTTTCGTGAGAGAGTGTTTTTAGAAATATATATTCGGCAAGACCAATTATTTGCAACCGTTCTGCCGGGAAGTGTTCAAAAAAGCCAGAGAGCGCAAGCCCAGGCCTGTTTATCTCTGAAACGGTTATCTTTCTGCAAAGACCTTCAACACCACTAAGAAGAGAAAGCTTTAGGGCTTCGTTTTTTTCATTAAGCAATGTGCCGACGGTAATCTCTGCCATAGACCCCTTATATATTGAGGCAGGTTTTAAATGCTGCCCGCGGCGCTACTTAATACTCGTCTTCCTTTTCAATAATGCCAACAACATCTTTTACTGTTTTTGCGTCCCTGAGCGCCTGACGGAAAAACTTATCTTTAAACAAACGAGTTATTCTTGCAAGGGCCTTAAGATGCTGGCCTGCTGCATCAAGTGGACCTACCAATAAAAATATCAAGTAAACCAGCTCACCATCTAAAGAATTAAACTCAACACCGTTACTTGATATACCAATTACTCCAATTTGCTCTTTAACTGCATCGGTTTTACCGTGCGGCAAGGCTACACCCTGGCCAATACCTGTAGAACCGAGTTTTTCTCTTTCGAGAATTGTTTTCGTTATCTCATTGGAATCTTTAATTTTGTTTGTCTTCGCCAACGAATCAACAAGTTCTTTTATTGCCGCCTTTTTATCGGTGGCTTTTAAATCAATCACTATTGCCTCAGGGCACAAAAATTCCATGATCCTCATAAATCAATAAACCCTCCCCTCTTGTTTTTACAAAATTAAAATTAAATTCTCGGTTCTACCAAACCAAATGTACCGTCGCCTTTACGGTAAAGTAAATTTATCTGATCTGAAGATTCATTTAAGAACATATAGTAATCGTAACCCAAAAGCTCCATCTCATCTATTGCCTCACCAAGAGTTACTGGCTTCACATCAAAATGTTTAACTTCGCTTATTTTTGCTTTCTCACTGTACTTTGAAGGAACACAACTAAGCATACTTTCAGTCATATTCTTCAAAGACACTGCACGAATTTTGTTTTTTACACGGTGTACTTTAACTTTTTCTTTATGTTTTTTTAGTTGTTTTTCTATTTTATCCAAAGCAAGGTCTATTGCCGCATACATATCGTTGGATTCATTTTTTGAACGGAAAGTTGATTTTGGAGAAGTAATAATTATTTCTGCAGATTGTTGAAACTTTTTTTCAACAGATAATATAACTTGTGCTTTTGCCGGTGAACTAAGATACTTATCATATTTGTCAAGCTTTTTTCTTGCGTACTCTGATAAGGCAGGTGTTAAATCCAAATGTCTTGCTGTAATCTTTATATGCATTTGCTTCTCCTATATTCGCGTCGCTATTTTAATTTTAAGCAAAACGCCATTTTTTAAAACCAGCCATGACCAAAGCCAAAGGTGCCTCGCTTATAACTTTTTTAAAACATATAAGTTGTATACGGTACTTTATACTAAATAATTACTTATAATTCAAAGATTATTTGAATTAATTACAACTTGAATTTCTCACCCAAATAAACTCGCCGGGCATCTGGACTTTCAATTAACTCTTTAGCATTACCGGTAAGCAAAACTTTTCCTTCAAAAATAATGTATGCTCTGTCTATTATCTCAAGTGTCTCTCGAACATTGTGATCTGTAATAAGAATTCCTAAGCCCATTGCTTTTAAACGACTTATAATACCTTGAATATCTGCAACCGTTATTGGGTCTATGCCGACAAAGGGTTCATCTAAAAGCAGGAATGACGGATCTGTTATTAACGCTCTTGCAATTTCACAACGACGCTTTTCACCCCCGGAAAGTGTGGAAGCAATTTGGTCTTTGAGCCTTTCTAGACCAAGATCGGCCAAGAGCGCATTGACTTTGTTTACCCTTTGAGTTTTTGTAAGCGACATCAGCTCTGCAATTGCCATTAAATTTTGCCAAACTGTCAAATGCCTAAATATTGACGGCTCTTGCGGCAAATAACCAATACCCAAACGAGCTCTTTTATACATCGGTAAATTTGTTATTTTGGTGGAATCAATAAAAACATCACCTGAGAGAGCAGCAACAAGCCCTGTTATCATGTAAAAAGTTGTGGTTTTACCAGCACCATTGGGACCCAAAAGCCCAACGATCTCACCTTGTTTGACTTCTACATTTACCCCATTAACCACAAGGCGATTCTTGTAACTTTTTTTTAGATTAACGCTTCTTAAAGTTTTCATTGTTGTTACCATTAAAATTTACCGTGCCATCAACATTGCCGTTAAAAATTATCCGTTTTTTTTCAAGTTTAACGGTTGCGGTGTCGGACAGTATTTCTGCACGGTTGGCTAAGCCATCATCAAATATAACAAGAGGCCTTGGCACTCCGCTAAACACAATTTGCTTTTCTTTTTGGGAAAATAAAGCACTGTTTGCCTTTACCAAACCTGAAGAGGTTATTACTTCAACATCACCGAATGCCGCTATGCTTCCAGAGCTTTTATTTAAATTTATGCTATTGGCGAAAAGCGTTGCATTTGTAAGAGAATCTGATGAACTATAAACTACCTCCGAGCGATTGCCCAAAAGTTCGCCACTTTCAGTTGTCATATTATATTTGGCGCTTTGCGAACGAGCATTGAGTTTTTCACCTATTTCAGTGGTTGTTTTTATTTCAACATTGCCATAAGCACTTAACAAATTACTTTCTTTATCTTGAATTAACTGATCTGCAACTAGAGTGCTACTGCCTCTTCTAACAGATGCTCCACCATCAAATTTTATTTTTTTACCACTAGATATTATCTCCATCTTTTGGCCTTTAATAAATGTTTTTAACTTTGTGGCACAAAATGCCGGAGTTAAACACAAAACAACTAACGCTATGCTTAAGAATTTTGTCATTCTATTGCCAATTCTTGATTTTTTATTATAATACTTTCAAGGTCAGGTGTTGCCTCGAAACCCTTGCCTACAATTTTTTGCCCTTGGCGTATCAAAACAACTCTACTTTCTGTAAATATCTTTTTTTCAGCCGAATTGTACGATAACGACTCAGTTTTTAAACTCTCACCTTTTGAATTTTCAAGGAAACACTTTCCCCAACAGGTCATATCATAAGTAACACTGTTAACCTCACCCTCATTTGCAACAAGTTTTGAAGTTGCATTTAATTCTGAGTAAAAATGAACTATCGGTTTATGAAGTAAAATTTTATTTTCTTTATCTAATACCTGAGCAGAGTCGGCCTCAAGAGTCCAATTTGTTTTGCCGTTTTTTGCATCGGTTACACTAAATTTTTCAATGACCTGTTCGGCAGCAAAACCTTCGTCTACCTTTTGTTCAACTTCTTTTGCACAAGAAACAAAAAATATAAACCCAAAAAACAGCAAGGATAGCGGGAAGTAAGCAAAGATGAATGTTATTTTTTTGTTTTCCATCGTTCGTGCATCCATACCCACTGCCCTGGCAAACGCGTAATATGATTTTCAATAAGTTGTGTTATATGAGCTGTGTTGTTTAAGACATCTGCGTCAAAGTTGCCGGTACGCTTTATTTCTATCGGTTCTAATATTACCTTGTGCCTATCATCGCTTAACCTTTCATCTATAGCAAGCAAAACTGATGCATTTGTTCTTATGGCAAGTGTGGCAAGTCCGGAGGGCGTATAAGCTAATTTATTAAAAAAATTCACAAAAACACCTGGCACCGCCGTGTCTTGATCGATAAGCATTGCTATCGACTCATTATTTCTTAATGCCCTCAACATTTGCCTCGCGGCATTATCGGCAGAGCGCAAAATTACATTTTCACCTTTTGACTGCCTAAAACCAATGAGCATTGAGTTTAATTGTGGTATGTAAATTTTTTTTGCTATTACATTTATCGGCATGCCGTTAAGTGCAAGTGCCGCACCCATAATTTCCCAATTGCCACAATGAGCACTTGCAAGCAACACACCATTACCGTAAGAAAGAGCTTTTTTAAAAGCATCAAGGTTTTCAATAGTTACAAAAGAATTTATTCTTTCCTTGGTAAGTTTGGGGAATGAAAATAACTCAAATAAATTTTTACCCTGGTTTTCAAAGACCATTTTGGCTATCTGGCGTATTTCTTTTTTACTTTTATCTCTAAATGACTGCTCTAAATTTTCTATTGTTATTTTGCGCGCCTTAACTGCAAAATAAAACACAACATTGCCAATTAAGGCACCAATTTGAACAGAGAGTTTATACGGTAACACAAGTACCGCTTTGGAAAACAATAAAGCTGCAATATAATAAAATTTTCTAAGTGTTGCTTTCATCAAAGATATTCGGCATTTGCTTTATGCCACAAACCCTGCGCCCTAAGCACAATGTCTACAACCTCTCTTAAAACACCCTTTCCGCCAGCTTTTTTAGTTACAATGTCGGCCTGTTTTTTAACCTCAGCAAAAGCATCTGCCGGAGCAACTGCAATACCTGCAAACCTAAGAGCAGGTAAATCAACTATATCGTCACCAATATAAAGAACATTTTTGGGTAAAATTTTCAGCTTTGAGCATATTTCAATTAAAGCTTCTTTTTTGTTCATGCACTCTTGGTAAAGAAAATCTATGCCTATTTCTTTTGCCCTAAGCTGCACCTGTTTTGATTTTCTTCCTGTTATCCATGCAAATTTTATACCGGAATCCGCCTTTTTGGCAGCGCTAAAGGCATATCTGTCACGCACATCCCAAATTTTTATTTCTTCACCCGAATGCAGGATTATTATCTCACCAGCGGTTAAAACACCGTCAATATCACTAGCTATAAGCTTTATTTCTTTGGCAAGCAGTTTTATATTTTTAGGCATTATTTTTTTTCCACTTTAGGTAACTTGTCTAACCATGGGGTAATGTCTTTTGGAATTTGGCGCATATATGGTTTGAGCACAACATTTAGCGTAAAGAATGCAAGGAGTAAAGCGGAGTAAATTATAACAAGCGCGCTTATATGCCACTTCCAATTTGGTTTCCAAAGGTTAACCTGAATTAGAGGAGCCGAGCATTTTTTGCAATTTTTTAAGCCGTCTTTATTTTCCGTTTGACACTTTTGGCACCTCATTTATTGCCTCCCAAAAACGGTTTTACGACCTTATCAATACAATTAAGTTGTTCTATTAATACTCCAAGCTCACTTAAAGAAAGTGAGTTTGGCCCATCAGAAAGAGCTTTTGAAGGGTGTGGGTGAACTTCAACAAAAACACCAGCTATACCAACCGCACTGGCAGCGCGGGCAAGAGGGAAAATATACTCTTTGTTGCCTCCAGTTGACTTACCATTTGCCCCCGGCATTTGTACACTATGAGTAGCGTCGAATATTACGGGGTAAGAGGTTTTTTTCATTTCATGAAGTGAGCGCATATCGGCAACAAGGTTCCCGTAACCAAAAGAAAAACCTCTTTCTGTAAGCAAGATATTTTTATTACCATAGGTTTCTATTTTTTCTACAATATTGCCAACTTCGTATGGTGATAGAAACTGCCCCTTTTTTACATTTACAACTTTTTTAGTTTTGGCGGCTGCCACAAGTAAGTCGGTCTGTCTGCAAAGAAATGCTGGTATCTGCAAAATATCTGCGACCTCACAAACCATTTGCACATCTAAACTTGAGTGAACATCAGTTAATATTGGCAATGAAAATTCTTTTTTTATTTTGGCTAGAATTGCAAGACCCTTTTTTATGCCGGGACCCCTAAATGAAGTTATAGCTGTGCGATTTGCTTTGTCATAAGATGCTTTAAAAACAAGCTGTATTTTTTTATCTTGGGCAATTTTTGCAATCTTTTCTGCAATAGATATGGCAAACTTTTCGTTTTCAATTACGCACGGGCCGGCAATAAGTACTATTTTCCCGCTATTTGAAAACTCAACAGGGCATTTGGCTATTTTAACTATTTTGTTTATCATAATTTTTTTCTTTTTCCTGGCGGGTTTTAAGCGAAGCCGCCACAAAATCATTAAATAATGGATGCGGCCTTCGTGGC
>Ga0247841_10009063_pt1 | contig 14040 bp, 13 predicted proteins | sample LaCruzMarch2015__2_FD_192410 | JGI IMG/M metagenome (GOLD analysis project Ga0247841, IMG submission 192410) | Freshwater microbial communities from meromictic Lake La Cruz, Castile-La Mancha, Spain - LaCruzMarch2015_18m | ecosystem: Environmental > Aquatic > Freshwater > Lake | place: Spain...
AAAAGTTGGCGTTAAGGTTGAAGAGTTTGCTATTGGATTTCCTCCAAGAATATTTTCAAAGAAAAAAGGCGAGACCGAATATTCTATAAATGCGATTCCACTTGGTGGCTATGTTAAAATGCTTGGCGAGCTTGAACATTCAAAAGACAAGCGAGCATTTGAAAACCAAACTCCAGGAAAACGTTTTTCTATTGCAGTAGCCGGCGTGGTGATGAATCTAGTTCTTGCGTGGCTTATATTAACTATTGGATTTGCAGTCGGGATGTCGCCGATTGTTTCTTCGCCGGATACAATTCCGGGCAAGAAGCTTTCTTCTGAAATAATTCTTGCTGATGTTGGTTCTGAATCCCCTGCTGAAAAAGCTGGAATTGTGTCTGGCGACATTGTGATATCCGCTATATCAGGTGGAGAATCAGTAGAGTTTTTATCTTTAGATCAATTTGATAAATACAACAGCGATCACAAAAATCAGGTTGTAAAATATCAAATCAAAAGAGATGACAATACGATTGAAAAAGAAGTCACGCTCTCTGACGACAGCGATTCACAAATGGGAGTGGCGATTGTAGAAAAAGCGGTTGTAAGAGTTCCATGGTATAAAGCTCCATATGTTGCATTACATGAAACATATGAAATTATAAAGCTAACTTTTGAGTTTTTTGGCAGTTTCGTGAGTAAATTTTTTGCAACAGGGGCAGTAGAAGAGGGTGTTGGTGGTCCAGTTGCAATATATGTCTATACTGGCATGGCAGTTAAGGCTGGTGTAATGGTGCTACTGCAATTTGTTGCGCTGCTTTCGATCAACTTGGCAGTAATAAACATATTACCTTTTCCAGCTTTAGATGGTGGAAGATTGGTATTCATTATTTTAGAGAAAATATTTCGTAAAAAAGTGGTTAAGGAGAAAGTTGAGAATGCCATACACATGGTCGGATATGGTTTGCTTATTCTCTTGATAATTGCGATAACATATAGGGATGTTGTGAATTTATTTCACAAATAAGAACGACGCTGATTATATTTACACGGATAGTCACAGATTGCTAAGCAGAATATTTTTTAATAGATTGCCACAGCCGATAAATCGGCTTCGCAATGACAAGACAATATTAGCGACTAATTTACTAAAAACTATTAACTATTTAACTGGCTAATCTCATGAAACAATCACAACTTTTTTTAAAAACCCGAAAAGAAGTTCCGGCTGATGCTGATTCTATAAATGCATCTTATTTGGTGCGTGCTGGCTTTGTTCATAAACACATGGCTGGAGTATATGCGCTTTTGCCACTTGGTTTCAAAGTTTATCGTAAAATTGAAAATATTATTCGTGAAGAAATGGATGCAGTTGGTGGACAAGAAATTTTAATGAATGTGTTGCAGCCGAAAGAACTTTGGGAGGAGACTAATCGCTGGGAATCGGCAATAGATGTTTTCTATAAATTAAAAGACAGTCGCGGTAAAGAATTAAATTTGGCTCCGACACATGAAGAAGAAGTCACAGATATTATTCGAAAGAATGTCGGGTCATACAAAGAATTGCCGATCAGCTTGTATCAGATTCAGACTAAATTTCGCAATGAGGCAAGAGTGAAATCGGGCCTTTTGCGTGGACGTGAATTCATCATGAAAGATATGTACAGTTTTTCGGAAAGCCAGGAGCAACATGACAAATTTTATGAAAAAATCATACCATCTTATTTCAATATTTTTAAAAGACTTGGTTTAGATGTCAAACTTGTTGAGGCATCTGGTGGAATTTTTTCTAAATATTCTCATGAATTTCAGGTTATAACTCCGGTTGGCGAAGATACGATTTTTTATTGCGATTCGCCGGTTGGCGAATGCGATTTTGCTCAAAACAAAGAGATCGCCGAGGTTAGGGATGGCGACAAGTGTCCAAAATGTGATGGAAAAATTAAGAGCGATCGCGGCATTGAAGTTGGCAACATTTTCCCTCTCAAAAACAGATTTTCAGAACCAATGAAAGCGACTTTTCTTGATAAAGATGGCAAAGAGCAGAATTTTATTATGGGTTGCTATGGTATTGGTTTGACTAGGAGTTTGGCCACTATTGTTGAAGTCTATTATGACTCAACTAAGAACAAAATGGTTTGGCCGAAAGAAGTCGCTCCTTACCAAGTTCATTTGTTGTCCTTGAATAAAAACGAAGAAGCAAATAAATTGTATGAGAAACTCATAAAAGACGGCGTTGAAATTTTGTATGATGACAGAGACATGTCGGCTGGAGAAAAATTTGCAGAAGCTGACTTAGTTGGCTGTCCAAAGAGAATTATTGTTTCAAAAAAATCACTTGAGACGGGCGGGGTAGAAGTGACCGATGTAAAAACCGGCAAATCAGAAATTCAGAAAATAGAATCACTCAAAATTTAAAAGTTAATCCGATATTTGGATAGTAATTATAATGTAGCCCAAACTTTAGTTTGTTTAATACACGCTAAAGTGTGGACTACATTTTTATTAAACATGGTTTTTCGATTTAATAAGTGCTATATATTTAGTAATGACAAAAAGATTGACAGACGCCGCATCCACCAAAGGTGGAGCAGGCGCCCCTGCTTTCGATGAAAGCGAAATGCGGGGAAAAATCAAAAACTTTCCCAAAGCTCCTGGAATTTATCAATTTATCGATGGCGACGGTAAGATTTTGTATATTGGTAAAGCGAAAAATTTGCAGAATAGGATAAAATCATACTTTTTAAAAGAAGTTGGTAGAGGCCCGGCTATTGATCTAATGATTCAGTTGGCAAGGGATATTAAGTGGATGACAACGGAAAGTGAGATTGAGGCCATTCTCCTTGAGGCAGAATTAATCAATAAACTAAAGCCGAAGTATAACGTTCGCTTAAGAGATGATAAATCGTTTTTAGTTATCAAGATAACTAAAAAAATTTCTAATTCCAATCCGCCAGCCGGCGGACTAATTTCTAATCAATTCCCAAGTCCTAAATCCAAAATCATAAATAACTGCCCCGAACAATTTCCATGTGTCGAATTAGTGCGATTTAAGGACGTTGATTTTTCTGATAAATCTGCGGATTATTTTGGACCGTATCCATCAGGGTTACTCTTAAAGAAATCAATAAATTATTTGAGAAAAATATTTCCCTTTCGCGATTGTTCTAAAACTAAATACAATACGTACCGTAAAAAAGGCCGACCCTGCATCTATGGTGACATTCGGGTCTGTACTGGGCCCTGTGTTAATTGGGTAAATGAGAAAGAGTATCAGAAAAATATCAGTTATTTTAAAGACTTTTTGCGTGGGAAAAAGGGGTCTATCATTAAAAAATTAAATTCTCAAATGCAAGATCTCAGTAAGGCTAAGCGTTTTGAAGAAGCTGGTCTTGTCCGAAATAAGCTTAATGCTTTGGATCACATGAAGGATGTCGCTGTTGGGCTGAGAGATGATGCTTTTAATGGCGAAAAAATTCTCTTTCCTAGAATTGAGTGTTATGATATTTCCAACATCGGCGAATCTTATGTGGTTGGCGCGATGGTGGTGTTTAAGGACGGCAAAAAAAATACCGATGAATATCGGCGATTTAGAATTAAGAATCAAGAGATCCTGAAACAAGTTCAGGATGACACAAGGGGAGAGAGCGATCTTTCGAGATTGAAAGAAATACTTGAGAGAAGATTTAAAAACGATTGGCCGCTGCCAAACTTAATCGTAATTGACGGTGGAGCGACGCATTTAAATGTTGCCAAGGATGTTCTGAAAAAGAATAAATTAGAGATTCCTATTGTTGCTATCGCAAAAGGAAAAAAGCGAAACAAGAACGAGTTTCATTTCTCAAACGAAGCAATTGCGAAATATGTGAATAGAAATAAAGATTTGCAAAATATTATCATCCAGTCCCGCGACGAAGCCCATCGTTTCGCAATAAACTACTATCGATCTCTGCATAAAAAAGGGATGTTTGAATAATTTTTAAACCAACCTCCAATGTACACCTACGAGGTGTACATTGGTTGGCGCATAAAAGCTGTCTAAATGGTAACACTGATTGCGAAAAGGGAATTAGCGTATTATAATGGAAGTACTTGATATCTTGCATAATTATTCTCATTGCTCGTCATTGCGAGGAGTGAAGCGACGAAGCAATCTATTCATAGGATTGCCGCGCCTCTCATTTCATTCGATGGCTCGCAATGACAAAGACGAGTTTTATTATGGTTAAATCTTTTTTAAAAAAATGGTGGAATGATCTTAAATATGAGCCGGGGGATCCGCGTCAATTGGCCGGAGGACGTATTCGAGTTGCGGCAATTGGCGGCGGCACGGGATTGTCCACTTTGCTCCGAGGTTTGAAAAATTATTCGAATGATATTTCCGCGATCGTTTCCGTTGCTGATAATGGTGCTTCGTCGGGAGAGCTTCGTAAAGAATTTGATATTTTGCCTCCTGGCGACATTCGTAAATGTATTTCTGCTCTGGCGTATGATGAAGAGTTAATTTCTGATTTGTTGGAATATCGATTTGAAAAAGGAAATAATTCTTTTTCCGGCCATACTCTGGGTAATATTTGGCTTACCGGTTTGACCAACTATTTCGGATCGTTTGAAAAGGCTTTAGAAGTAACCACTGAATTATTCAAAACAGCGGGGAAGGTAATGCCTTCGACTTTGGAAGATATCGATATCTGTATTGAGTACGAAGATGGCACAAAGTTAACGGGAGAATCACATTTGGATGAGCAGCTTAAAAAAATCAAGAAGATATCTTTAAGTAAATCAGACTCAAAGGCTTATAATAATGCAGTTAAAGCGATTTCTGAGGCAGACTTAATTGTTACTGGTCCGGGCAGCTTATATGGAAGCATTATTCCTAATCTACTTATCCCAGGGGTTAAAAAAGCAATAATGGAAAATAAAAAAGCAGTTAAAGTTTATGTAGCAAACTGCTCAACTGAGAGGACTCAGACAAAAGATTATACGATAGATGATCATATTAAAGCTATAAATGATCATGCTGAAGCGAGATTGTTTGATTATTGTCTTGTTAATGGCAAAATTGTCAAAAGTTCTTCTGAGCAGTCAAAATTAGGAGAGATAAATAATATTACTACCAATAAAGAAGAAATTGATGGGACTAAAATAATCGTGAAGGATTTAATTGATGAGAAGCATCCTTTGTTCCATGATTCAGACAAGTTGTCCGAAAGTTTAGTCAAGTTATATGCAGAAGCAAAACATAAATAATATATAGTTGGTTCTAATGGCTAAGTATAAATAAATTAACAGTCCTACTTCGCTCCAATAAATTGGAGCTACGAAGGACAAAAATTTAACATCTGCTAGCTGGCGGATTGGAGGAGATATGCGAAGACCAATGGTGATAGGAAACTGGAAAATGTATACCGAAGTAGCTGATGCTCATGTTCTAGCTACCTCAATAAGAAATTATGCTTCAAATATTAAGGGAATCGAGATTGTTCTTTGTCCTCCGATAATTTGGCTTTCGGAAATTTTGTCGATTGTTGGAAAAGGAGGAAAAATTGAGCTGGGTGCACAGAATATGTTCCATGAGAAAGAAGGCCCCTATACTGGTGAAATTTCTCCTATGATGATCAAAAATCTGGCTAAATATGTAATTATTGGCCATTCTGAGAGAAGAGAGTATTTTGGAGAAACAAATTTGGATGTTAATGAAAAAGTTATTGCTGCATTGAGAGCTGGACTTTATCCAATCATTTGTGTTGGGGAGAAAAAGAAATCTGTTAGATATCCGACAAGTGCGGTTAACCAGCTTAAAGAGGCACTGGCACATGTGCCAAAAAAATATTACAAAGATATTATAATAGCGTATGAACCTGTTTGGGCTATTGGTACCGGTGAAAATGCAGATCCAGAATATGCAGCGAAAGTGATTGCACAATTGAGACAACTTGTTTTGAGAGAGTCCCCAATCCTTTATGGCGGGAGTGTTAATTCGAAAAATGCTGCCGGCTTTGCTGAAAGACCTGAAATTGATGGTCTCTTGGTTGGCGGAGCAAGTTTGAGAGCTTCTGAGTTTGTGAAAATTTGTTCAACTTGGGCTGAGAAGAAAAGTTTTAAATAAACAACACTGATTTCTCACACTGATTGACACGGACGTTCCCCCCCCCCTTTTTCAAGGAGGGGTTAGGGGTGGTTAATATCGGTGATTAATCTGTGTATGGGATCAGTGTAGTTAGGAGGAAAAAATGAAAATTGCGATTAATGGTTTTGGTAGAATTGGTAGAGCAGCAGCAAAAATTATTTTAGATAAACCAAATCTTGAACTTGTGGCAGTCAATGACTTGGGCGATTTACCAACTTTGGCCCATTTATTAAAATATGATAGTTGTTATGGTGTTTATGGTAAAGAGGTTGGATATGATGAAAATGAAATCATCATAAATAATCATAAGGTCCTATTTTATTCTGAAAAAGATCCTTCTAAATTACCTTGGGCTGAACTTGGTGTAGATGTTGTAATCGAGTCGACTGGAATATTTCTAACTAAAGAAAAAGCCAAGGCTCATTTAGACGCTGGTGCTAAAAAAGTGGTTCTTTCTGCTCCGGCTAAAGATGAAACACCAACTTTTGTGATTGGTGTAAATGAGAAAAAATACGCCGGTGAAAAAATTATCTCAAATGCATCATGCACGACGAATTGTATAGCACCTGTAATGAAAGTTTTAGAAGATCATTTTGGCGTTGAGAAATCGTTAATGACTACTATCCATTCTTATACTGCTGACCAAAATCTCGTTGATGGTCCGCATAAAGACTTGCGTAGAGCTCGGGCAGCAGCGGTTAACATTGTTCCTACTACCACAGGAGCAGCAAAAGCAGCTTTTAAAACAATACCTTCGCTAGAAGGTAGATTTGATGGATTGGCGATTCGGGTGCCAACTCCGGTCGTTTCATTGGCCGATATTACTGTAGTATTAAAAAAGAATACTTCAGTCGAAGATCTTAACAAGAAATTTATTGAAGCTAGTGAAGGAGAATATTCTGATATCTTAATTACTAGCGAAGAGCCATTAGTCTCTTCAGATCTTATTATGAATTCGGCTTCATCGATTGTGGACTTACCTTTAATGCAAGTAGTAAAAGGCGACTTAGTTAAAGTTGTTGCTTGGTATGACAACGAGTGGGGATACTCTAATCGACTCGTTGAGCTAGCTCAACTCGTCTCAAATTATTAATTTTCAATTTATAATTTATAAAAAATTTTAAATTCTAAATTTGTAAATTTTAAATTCCACTGGAGGTGGGCATGTGTTTAGCCGTTCCCGGAAAAGTTAAGAGAATTGAAGAAAATTTTTCTTATTTTGATTTCGATAATCAGGAATATAAAGCGGATATATCTTTGGCGCCAAATGTAAAAATTGGCGACTGGATTTTAATGCATGACGGTCGAGCGCTCTCAAAAATTTCTCAAAAGGAAGCAAAAGAAAATTTAGATTTTATTAAGACACACGAAGAAGTGGCTGCTCATGAGCACTTATGATGTTTCGATTGTTATTCGGACTCTAAATGAAAAAGAAGAATTGGGTCAAATTATTGAAGCTTCTTCAAAACAAGACTTCAGCGGAAAAACTGAAGTTATTGTTGTTGATAATGAATCTAGCGATGGTATGAAAGAATTTGCAGAAAAGCATGGTGCAAAAGTGATAACAATTAAAAAGGATGATTTTACTTTTCCTAAATCTATGAATGTTGGAATCAAGGAAGCTAAATATCCAGTTGTTATTTTAACTGTTGGGCACGCTCTTCCTGTTAACGCTGAATGGATAAATTCGGCAGCCAAGCACTTTTCTGAATCAAAAGTAGCAGGTGTTTATTCAACAGTTATTCCCAAAAAGCCGTATAGCATTTCAGAGTTTTTCTTATATTATCCTGGGTTTATTTTTAATAAAATGCGTGGTCCATTTGCTGTTAAAAAAGTTGGAAAGGGAGTATTCGGCGCTACGAATTTGGCTATAAGAAAGAGCCTTTGGGAAGAACATCATTTTGAAGAAAAATATGAACTTGGCGGGGAAGATACCCATTGGGCAGAATGGGCGCTTAGTAGGGGATATGAGATCATCTGTGACACAAGTTTTGCCGTAAGACATTCTCATCACTTGAATTTTTTTTGTAATAATTATAGCTACCGATGAAAGCCACTATTAGAATTAGTGTAATGGGATATGAGAAACAACATATCGTTAAAAGGTAATAATACATTTAGCGACCAATCATCTTATTAATATGGTTATTTTATTAGGGCGTAGCTATTATTTAAGTAAATTAGTAATAATAATTATTAATGATTTATAAAGGGTATCATATCTCAGGGCTTGCTGTTTAGTATCTCACCTTTTTTACGCACTGAACTATTTACTATTTATATCTTGTAATAAAATCTATAACTAGAAAAAGTTCCAAACATTTTATTCTAATGCGTTGCACAGGTAATACAAGGGTCGTAAGCCCTGATTAACATTTCAATCGTCTTATTTCTTTCTTCTTTGCCCAAATCTTTAATAACCGGCCCCAGACTTTTCATGCTCAGTTCCATTGAAGCTAAATTCTGTACAGTTGGTGTGATAATGTCACACTCCACTATGTAACCGTTTTTATCTAATTTGTAATAATGAAAAAGCGTTCCCCTTGGTGCTTCACAAGCCCCAACTCCGAAACCAAAGCTATTTGGCAGTTTCACCGGTTCTTTTTTATCGATGCCGTTTTCAATAAAATATTTAATCAATTTATTTGATTCTACTGCGAAATAATAATTTTCAATTGCTTGCGCCATAACATTGTCAAAAGGATTGTCAAAGTCTTCAATAATTTCCAATTCATTAAGTAATTGATGAACTTCTTTGCCCATAAATTGTCTTCCTAAATTCATTCTGGCCATCGCGCCCACCATCATTTCATAACCTTTGAGTGTGACAAATTTGGCTCTGGTGTAGGGTCTTAATTCTTCATTTAGATAGTGGCGATAGTTTTCGGCCGGAAATTCTTTGCCCTTTGAATTTGCAATATTGCCATCGTAAAAAGCGTAATCTTTGTGATTGTGCAGGGCGCTGTAAATTGCTTTTTGGCTGATTTTTGGATAAGTAAAACTTTTGAATAGAAGAACAGTTTCTTTGGCAATTTCAATAATTTCTTCTGATTTATCTAACAGTTTTTTTAGATCGTCTTTTGATGGATAGCTTTTAAATCCGCCCGGTACGTTTGCAATAGGATGAACTGCTCTTCCGCCTATTGTGTCTAAAATTGAATCAGCGTATTGCTTTAATGAGATTGCCTTTTTAAATATTTCCGGATGATTTTTTTGTAATTCAAAAGACGAAGAAAGGCCATAAAAATCAGGCAATACTAGAAGATATAAATGTAACGAATGACTTTGGATCATTTGCCCGCAAAGCATTAACTTTCTTAGCTTGTTGGTTTGTTCTGTGGGGGTGATGCCGCAAGCTTCTTCTATGCCTTTTGTGGCGGTAATATTATGAATTGTTGGGCAGATGCCACAGATTCTGGAAGTAATGATCGGAGCCTCATAATATTTTCGACCTAGTAAAATTTTTTCAACAAAACGATCGTTTTCTAATCCGATCATTTGAGCTTTATCAATTTGCCCGTTTTTTAAGTGGGCGTAAAAAGCGGCATGTCCTTCAATTCTTGGTATAGCATCCATATTTGTTATTTGTTAATTGGTCAATTTGTTAATTCGTTCTTACTAATTAACTAATCCACTAGTTAACTAGTCAACTTACGAAGCTCCGCTTCGTAATCCCCATATATAGTTAGCCAGTTTTCGATTTCTTGTTCTTCCAACATTGTACCAAGAATCTGGCGTATTTTCTTAAAATTGGCTTGATCTACTGGTCCTCGACAGCCAAGACAGGCTTCGCCTTTGTTGATACAAATACTGTTGCAACCAGCTCTGGTAATAGGGCCAAGACAAGGTTTGTCATTTTTTATCAAACATTTATTTCCATTTAAACGGCATTCAGAGCAAACAGATACATCTATCAGAACAAACTTTTTGCCCCAATATGCATCCATTAAACATTTTATTAATTCGGAATGACTTACTGGACAGCCAGGAACTATGTAATCTGTTTTGATTACTGCTGGGACCGATTTTACGCTATTCCTTTTGTAAAACATTTTGTGCGGCATACGGTTTCTCTCTGACTGTATTCCGCCCATATGAGCGCAAGCTCCCATTGCAATAACAACTTTTGATTCTTTGCGGATTTTTTTCAGTAATTCAAATTCCTTTTCTGATTCCGGACTTCCTTCAACTAAGGCAATGTCAAATGGACCAGGGAATTTATCTTCTTGTCCTAGTCTGAAGTTTTTGATATCGAAAAAATTTAGTAGTTGATTAAAATGATCATAAAAACTCAAAAGCTCAAGTTGACAACCTTCGCAGGAAGTTAATGAGAATATTGCCAACGTCTTACGGACGTTGATATTCGTTGACTTGTTGACTCGTTGACTCATTGACTTGCTATTCATTCTTTTGCTTTTCGTCTTGCTAGATTTTCTGGCCTCAGAATAATTAGTAATTGTCATCCTGAGTGTAACTTGCGAAGGATCTAGCGAAGCGTTATTAATTTAATTTTATCTCTCCTAAATCAGGATTAATTTCTTTTATCATTTCAATTTTTCTATTTCTTTTCCAGCCTTTGATTTTCTTCTCGGCAGTTATTGCTTCAAGCGGATTATTAAATTCTTGAAACCAAATTAATTTATAAAGTCTGTATTTTTTAGAAAATGAATTATTAAATATTCCTAATCTGTGCTCCTGAATGCGTCTTTCTAAATTATTTGTTACTCCTGTATAAAATACTGAGTTGATATGATTTGTAATGATATAGGTAAACATTTCTCCGCCTTGCTAGATTCTTCAGCCTTCCGCCAACTGGCGGATCGGCTTCAGAATGACATGATAAATAAATTTAGCCTTAGATTAACCAATCAACCGGTCAACTAATTAACTATTTCCCAATTTCTTCTTTAATTTTATCAAATCTAAACACAGGTCCGTCTTCGCAAACTAGATATTTGCCAATATTGCAATGTTGACAGACACCGATTCCACACTCCATTCTTCTTTCAAGGGAAATGTAAATATTTTCTTCGCTAAGTCCTTTTTTGAATAAAGCTTCATTGCAATAAGGGACCATAATTTCCGGTCCGCACATTAAGGCGACTGTTTTTTCACTGTCAAAATTAATTTTATCGAGTGCTTCTGTTATCATTCCGTGATCACCCCAAAAGTCTTTACTGGAGTGTTCGACCATTACTTTTAAAACATCAATTTTATTTTGCAGTTTCTTTAATTCATCTTTAAATATTACATGATGGTCTGTCCTGAAGCCGCTAATTAGATAAATTTTTTTGAACTCAGATTTGTACTTTATTAAGTTTAATAAAAGAGGTTTTAAGGGGACCAATCCCATGCCGCCGGCAATTAAAATTATATTTTTGCCTAACAATTTAGAAATAGGCCAGCCGTTTCCATGCGGACCACGTATCTTTAGAAAATCACCCGGACTTAGTTCTACAATTTTATTTGTTGTACCACCGGCTGCTCTAATGCAAATATCAAATGATTTTTTTTGGTCCGGATCGGAACAGATAGCAAGGGTTGCCTCTCCATAATGGTCGATTGCGATCTGAACGAACTGACCTGGATTAAACTTAATGCAGCCTTTAAGTGAAAATAAAAAAGTTTCTGGAGCTACCTGCTCTTTGGCTATAATTTCATATTTTTGGTAGGCAAAGTCTTTTGTGTCTTTCATAATATTTGCGTCATCCTGAACGATTGGGGCTTGTAAGTGAAGGATCTAGCGTAGCGCTTTTATACGTTTCACTAGATTCTTCGACCTTCCGCCAGCTGGCGGATCGGTCTCAGAATGACAATGTGATTACATGTTATTCTTTTGCTAATTTCTTATAATTTGTTTTCTTCATCTTGCTTAATTAGCGACTCTAAAATATTTTTTTGGTTTAAATGTGCTGGACAAGCTTCAATACATCGACCGCATCCGGTGCAAAGAAAGCGTTTGTTTTTGTGATATGATCTTGCAAATTTATGATGATACCAATTGTAGAGACGATCGACATTTTTGGGCCTAAAATCATAGTGATTTTGAATTTCAGAGAAACGTTTTGCGAAACATGAATCCCAGTTCAAGCATTGCTTGCTTTCTCCTATTAATTCATTTTTATAATCTTGTCTTGTGCAAAAACAAAGAGGGCATACTGTGGAGCAGGCGCCGCAACCGAAACAATTTTCTGAAATTTTATCCCAAAAGTCTATATGTTTTTCTTTATTATCGATTATTTTAGAAATATTTTGTTCTGCAAAAGTTTTCTGGCTAGGTTTTATTTCATTTATTTGTAATTTCTTTTTTGATTGTTTGATACCAGTTTTCTTTAGAATTGCTTCCCCTATTTTACTGTCGGAAAATATAGCATGTCCGTTTTTTTCCTCCTGAATATGCAAATCGAAAGGAGCTAATTTATTTGTTCCAGTTAGATCACAAAAGCAGTTTTCATTTGGAGAGCATTCACTTGAAAATATTAGAATGTTTTCTCTTTTGGGTAAAATGTTGGTTTGGGCGAATTCTTCCAGTAGATAATGCAGCGACCAGACGTCGCAATTATTCAATCCAATCAAAGCAATTTTATTTGAGGAGTGAAGCGATCGAGAATTATCAAGACTTTCTGTGGCGTCATCCCGAACTTGTTTCGGGATCCTTTTGCTGGTTATGGGATGCTGAAACGAGTTCAGCATGACAGCGTTGTTGGGGTATTGTTCTTGACTGTTCGGTTCCAAAAGATTATTAAATAAAATTTTCTTAAAAAGAATTATTGGTTTTTTGTGGCCAAGTTTTAAATCTGATGAATTTTTAAGTATATCAAAAACTATCTTCCCGTCTTTTAGTTGGGTGCCGTAAACTGTGTGAGTTTGTTTAATATAATCAATTAACTGATTTAATTGATGAATAGTTATCTGCGATTTCAATTGCCCTCCATACTTATTTTATAGTTTTATCTTGATTTGAACAATCTTGACGTTTTAACCTGAATGTGATATACTATCAAGTGTTACTTGACATATTATCCCTTGGGGATTAAGTGATTATCTGTAATAGGTAATTAGTTAAGCCCTAAGGGCGTACCTCGCTTTACAGCGAGGGAATAGAGAGGCGAATACTCCCCGTCTTTGAGCGGGAAACGCACAAGGAGACGCCTGATGAAGAATCAGACCCCTCCCGTATCAACTGAACAGTACGCTAAGCTGGAACAAGTGGTAAGAGAAATTGTCCGCAAGGGCAAGATCAGCGGCTCTGAATTCCAGCACGTTCTTGGCCACCCCGATTTCGTCAAGGAACTCGAGATGAACATCAATAACAAAGTGGCTGAGAATCGTCAGAAACTGGCGTTTACTGAGCGTCCTGCATGGAAGACGATCCAAACCGGCACTCACAAGTCTGTCAACGATCTCCGACAGGCGGTCATCGACGGCGACAACAGGATCGGCGACTGGGGAGGAGACATCCTCAAGCGCATCAAAGTTGCCAACGAGGAGACCGAGATTGAGCTGTTTCAGGCAACCGTTGCCGAGCTGGGATTCACAAATGGAGCATCGTGGTCGGATATCAAGGCTAAGCTCGACGAGTTCGGTTTCGGGATATGTCCCGCCGAAGTTGGCCCGCAGCTTCGTCTTCAGTACACTGACCAGCCCATGGACGAATGGATTTGGGTAGTCATGGATCCAGTAGCGGGCTCCGATGGCGTTCCCAGGGTCTTCTTCGTCGAGCGCAATTCCCTTGGTCGTTGGCTCCGCGGCTTCCGCGGTCGCCCTGACGACGTTCTGGGCGGTGGTTATCGACTGGTGTTCCGTCGCAAGTAGTACTTGTGTCTTGGGTCCTTGTTTCTTTGGGATCCTTGATCCTTTCATGGTCCTCGCCTTTGGCGAGGACCATTTTCGTACTTCCAAAATAACTATTCTTGTGTTTTAATGTTTTAGTA
>Ga0247841_10009065_pt1 | contig 14039 bp, 15 predicted proteins | sample LaCruzMarch2015__2_FD_192410 | JGI IMG/M metagenome (GOLD analysis project Ga0247841, IMG submission 192410) | Freshwater microbial communities from meromictic Lake La Cruz, Castile-La Mancha, Spain - LaCruzMarch2015_18m | ecosystem: Environmental > Aquatic > Freshwater > Lake | place: Spain...
CGTATTTACGGATCACCGGTTCGATTACCCTCTTCCTGAAAGCCGGGTAATAACCTTCAATCCCTGATAATTCCTTGAAAGAAAGCCACTCACCGCTTAACTCCGGCAACCCTTGTAATTTACAGGCTAGGTAGTGAAGGATAAGGATCGCGGTAAAATCCTTTGCCGGAACATTACAGGCAAGAGAAATCACCTTTCTTGACTTACTATCTACCGTGTACTCATCAGCCAGGAATTTTATAGATAAAGGGTTAGGAATATTTAACTTAGAGAGTTTTTCCCATGCTTTATCTAAGGCTAATTCATATCCCACGTTAGCTATTTTACTCTATTTATATAGATAAATCAACAAAATTAGAATATAATACACCTATGATCTACGACCGTTTCCAGCAGGAAGCAATAGACTATATTAACCAGAATTATTCTGTGATTGTCTCCGCCCCAACCGGCAGCGGCAAAACCGCGATTGCCGAGTACATCATCAATAATTCCTTAAAAAATAAAATAGGGGTAATCTACACTGCCCCAATCAAAGCTCTCTCCAACCAGAAATTCAGGGATTTCCAGATTCAATTTGGCGAGGATATCGGGATATTGACCGGAGACGTCTCCATAAACCCGGCTGCCCCGGTTTTAATCATGACCACCGAAATATTCCGCAACAAAATCCTGGATGAGCCGGAAAGCCTGAAAAAATACTCCTGGATCATCTTTGACGAAATACATTATATCGATAATGCCGAGCGCGGGACGGTCTGGGAAGAATCATTGATATTCCTGCCTCCTCATATGCAGATACTCGGGCTATCGGCCACTATCCCCAACATAAAGCAGGTGGCCAAATGGATTGAGTCCATACATAACAAGCCGGTAAAAACGGTGATTGAAGAAAAAAGGCCGGTGCCTTTACACTTCTTCTACCAGAGCCAGAATGAAATCGTCGATAAAATAGAGCAATTAAAGAGGGTAAAATTCGGCAAACCAAATAAAATAAATCAGCTGATAAATTACTTGCGTCAGAAAGAAGCCCTACCCTGCATCTATTTTGTCTTTGGCAGGAGAAGAGCTGAAGACCTGGCCCAGGAATTGTATTCCTACAATTTCCTGAACAGCGATGAAAGAGCGCAGATTACCGCGCTGTATGATTCTCTCTGCGAGCGCTTCGGCTTGAAAAACGATAAGACTGCCGGAAGAATGTACCCGCTCATCCAGAGAGGCATTGCCTATCATCACGCCGGCATGCTGCCTACGCTTAAGGAAGTCATAGAAAGATTATTTACCAGCCGCCTGATAAAAATCATCTTCACTACTGAAACATTCGCCCTGGGGATAAATATGCCCAGCCGCTCGGTAATCTTTGACGAGCTGAGGAAATTCTACGGCCGTTACGTAAGGAATTTAAAGACCCGTGACTTCTACCAGATGGCCGGCCGCGCAGGCAGGCGCGGAATAGATAAAGAAGGTTTTGTCTATTGCCGGATAAACCCCCACCGCATAAATTACCAGGAAGTGCAGAGGGTGATCTTCGGAAACCCGGAGGAAGTAAACAGCCAATTCAATACTTCATACGCCACCATTCTTAATCTCTATGAAAAGTATAAGGAAGAGCTTTTTAAAATTTACCCGCTTTCATTGCATTTTTTCCAGTCACGTAAAAACGAACAGAGAGAAGCCTTGCGCCTGATCGAGGCAAAATTAAAACTCCTAAAAGACTCCGGTTATATATCCGGCGGCAGCCTGACCCAGAAAGGCCAATTTGCCAAGACCGTCTATGGCTATGAATTGATATTATCGGAACTCTACGACCAGAAGATACTCGAACAGCTGGATGAATTCGGCTTAGGGGTTGTGGCCTGCTCGGTTGTCTTTGAGCCCCGGAAACACCAGCGCCTGCCCACTGACCTTTCAAAGACCAACCGCAGCATAAAAAAAGCCTGCGAGGAAATATACGACCAGATAAAAGAAAAAGAGCGCCGCTACAGGATATATCCTTTCAGCAAGCTGCCTTATTTTCACCTGACCGGCTGCATGGAGGCCTGGCTGCGCGGGACGAATTTTGAAAAGATTTTGCAATACACCGATACTGACGAAGGAGAGGTAGTGCGCTACTTCAGGATGAGCATCCAGACTCTACGCGAGATAAGCAAAGCCGGGGTAGCATCTCAGATTTTAAAAGACAAAATTAAGGAAACTGTCAGGGTGATCAACCGCGATATCGTGGATGCGGAAAAGCAGCTGCGTGAGGGTTAAAAGGGTTTTTTGCCTTCTTTATATTTTATGTAATCTTCCAGAATTATCCTGTGGTCAAAAGCGAATTCCATCGTTTCAATCTCATCTAACTTAACCACTTTTAATGCCGCGGCATCATCCCCTGCCTGGGGTTTACCTTTACCTTTATCCAGGAATACGGTACAGATGGTGTGGAATCGGGGGTCGCGGTCAGGTTCAGAATAAGTATGGAATTGACGTAGTTCCTCTAAATCCAACCCGGTCTCTTCTTTCATCTCCCTGGTTACCGCGTTCTCCAGGCTCTCCCCGTAATCTACAAATCCTCCAGGCAGCGCCCAGCCAAAAGGCGGATTGCTTCTTTTAATCAATACCACCCCTTCATCTGTTTCAATTATAGCGTCAACCGTACTAAAGGGGCCCTTCTGGAGTTTCTGAATGACATAAGTAATGTAGCTCATCAACCCTTTGTTAAAAACCTCAAAGGCCTCGGTGCTGATCAGGCAAAAAGTAATCTCCCTCAGGCTTGTTTCATTTTCGCGCAGGTATTTCAACACCTCCTGGCCCATGATTTTCGCCGAGGCTAACAGAGGAAAATTCCCCGCCCCGCAGCCTAAAGCAGGAAGAGCGATAGACTTTACTTTTAATTCTTCTGCCACCTTTAAAGCACTCCTGCAGGCATTCCTGACTTTTATTTCGTCGGTCTTAAAATCCATGCCCATGGTCGCGGCATGGATAACGTATTTTGCCGCCAGGCGCCCGCCGGAAGTAAAAATTGACTCTCCGATCGGTATGGGGCCTTTATCCATCGCCTCTTCTTCAACAATGCTGCCGCCTTTCTTCTTTATCGCCCCGGCCACTCCCCCGCCCATAAGCATTTTATTATTAGCGGCATTGACTATAGCATCGACTTTAAGTTCAGTGATATCGCCTTTAAAAATCCTGATCTCGGTATCTTTTATTCTCATCGTCTGCCTACTCCCCGATAATCTTGACCAGCACTCTTTTCTTGCGCTGGCCATCAAACTCTGCGTAAAATATCTGTTCCCACGGCCCGAAATCCAGCTTGCCCTGGGTTATTGCCGCCACCACTTCCCTGCCCATTATAGTACGCTTTAGATGGGCATCGCCGTTATCTTCGCCGGTCAGGTTATGCTGATACTTATCTTTTCCAAAAGGCGCCAGTTTCTCCAGCCACTCATCAAAATCCCTGTGCAGCCCTGACTCGTCATCATTTATAAATACGCTGGAAGTAATATGCATGGCATTAACCAGGCATAATCCTTCCTTTACTTTGCTCTCTATAACCGCCTCTTCTACCTGAGAGGTAATGTTAATAAATTCCCTGCGCGCTTTGGTATTAAACCAGAGGTATTTGGTAAAAGATTTCATTACTGCGCCTTTTCCAAGACTAACTTGTTGTTCTTCTGGTCGACTTTAAAAACGAAATTCTTCAGAAAAGACATCCCCAATAAACCGTCTTTAAATTTAGCATCTGCGACATCCGCCGGCAGGACAGCCGCGGCCACATTTTTGGCCTCTACCCCCTGGGCGCTGACAGTATCAAGAAGCATGTATTTTGCCTTGACCTTACTGCCATCGGCCAATACCATTTCTACATTAGCGCCTGGCACATCGTCTAGGTCCACGTTCATTTTTTGAGCCATGGCGTGGGTAAGCACCACATAGGTCGCTCCGGTATCCAGTATAAGCGAGGCCTTTATCTTTTTATTTATCAATACATCAACTACCACGTGCCCGCTCTGCTGCTGGACATCTACCTGCTTCGGCTCAAGTTCTTTTTTCAACTGCTCCTCTTTTTCCTTATCCAGGGCTTTCTGTTTTTTCTCTTCCCATTTTTTCTGTATTGAAGTGGATTCGCCGGCACTTGACCTTTCTATGCGCTCAATCTGGCTCCTGGAGAACCTGACAGTCCCAAATCCTACCTCAAGGTCCACACCCTGCTCATCCTCAGCTTTTATCAGGCCTTCTATGTTGCGGCCGTTTTTAAGGTAAAGCGTATCCGCGCTCAAATGAAGAATAAAACCGAATAAGAATGCTAAAGCCAAAACCGCTATGCAAAAATTTTTGCGCATATCTAACACCGCCTTTCAACTTCATTCTTCCGTAGCCAGAAGAGATAGATTTCTCTCGATAAACTCTAATAATTTTTTTTGGTCAGAAGTAGAAATATTACAGAATTCTATGCCCATCCCTGGATGCAGCTGCGGCAGGGTCTGTTTATCGGACAACCAGACCACCTTGGCCTCAAGCTCCAAATCCTGCGGTTTTGGCGAAAGCTTCAGGGTCAGGATAACTTCATCGCCCAGCTTGAATTTATCGCATCCATAAATATAGCCGCCGATAGCGCTCAGATTCAACAGGTCTACCTTAAGGCAGGCGGGAGGATTGGCATATTTAGTTTTTAATTCTACCTTTATATCCAGGGGCAGGCGCTTAAACCTACGCCTGAGCTGGATCTTTTTTATCTTTTCTATGATCTTATCTTCCTTAAAGCTGCTGACCGCCAGATCCTCCGTGCCGTAGGTTTCGATAATCCTGTCTAAGCCCGAGACCGAAAACACACCCTTAAGATGCGCGGGGATATTGATAAATTTAAGCCGGCCGTTATTATTAATCACTTCCCTGTAAGCGATGACTACCGCCGAGATCCCCATGTAATCTATAAATTCAACCTCTTCAAAATTGCATACAATATCGGTGTAGCCGTCGCGCACGCATTCCCCCACCACCTCAATAAGGTTGGCTGAGTCCGCGTCTATGCGGCCGCATAAATCCAGCAGCACGATGTTCTCTTTTTGTCTTGCCCTGATCTCCATATCCGTCAATACCCTTACTGGTTAACCCACAACCTGTCCGCGGAAGGCAGCGTCAGATCCTGGCTGTTTTTATTTTGATGAGGCCTCTGGATATTCAAGGCCTCTATTAAATCTTCATCTTTAACAAAACCTAATTCCTTGAGCACTTCTCCTAAAACAATATCCCTCTTCCAGTGGGTCTTCAGAGCTTCATCGAGCTGTTCCGCGGAAACAATATTTCTTTCCAGCAGGATCTGGCCCAGCGGCCTGTAGGGGCTGGCGGTATTTTCTTCTTTTTTATTTACCTGAGGGATAGGAACAATGTCCATATCAGGGTCACGCCTGTCAGCCATGAACTTGCTACCGGGAAGATTTTTAAGATAACTTTTTATCTCGGCGACTTTTTCATTGATCTCGACTATATTTTTTATATCGGAGGAAGCCGTCCTGTTGACCACCGCCACCGAGACAGTCATCAGGGATAACTTTTTCATGGTATGGCTCCTGTCCCTGGCCACCACAAAACCCTGTTTCCTGTCCTGCTCGGAATAGTGGAAAGGGATGACCTTGTCAAACATAAGTATAAAATTCTGGCAGACCTTCTTACAGGCATCGGGAGTAGAGATAAACACAAAATCATCTCCTCCGATATGCCCAATAAAATCAGTTTTATTGCCGAACTTTTTTATGGTGGTATAGAGCATGTAGGCGGTCTGCATGATTACCCTGTCCCCTTTGAGGTAACCATAAACATCGTTAAAATACTTGAAATTATCCAGGTCTATATACCCGAATGAAAACGGAGTATTCTCATCTTTAAGCTTATCCTTGAGGACTTCTTCAATGATCCTTCCTCCCGGCAATCCGGTCAAAGCGCTGGCATAGAAACTATACTGGGACCTGCGCATAGCCATTTCTACCCGCACCCGCAGATCCAGCGGGTCAGGCGGTTTTATCAGGTAATCGTCCACCCCGTATTTAAGGCTCAACAACTGCGCCCTTAACTGGCGCTTATTTATCATGGTGATGATGGGTATGAAATTAGTGGTAAAATCTTCCTTCAGAAAATTACAGATTTCCAGCTGGGCTTTGCTCGCGGAATGGACATCCATTACAATTACGTCGGGGGCGATCCTTTTGATAGAGGCGATATCTCCGGTCAGGGTATCATGCGGGAAAACCTCGTAGCCCCACCCGTCGAAACAGAAATTAAGCACCTCTCTTAAATTCTTATCCGAAGAGATGATCAGGATTTTGGCTATTTTATCCATAATCTCCTTATTTAAAAATCACCTGTTATAAGTATATATCGCGAAACAAAAAAAATCTATCTTAATTTTTTTATTAACTTCTTAGCTGCTTCTTGGGCCTGGGATTTTGTCTTTATTTTGCCGATTGCCTGCAGCTCTTCCAACTCCTTCAAGACCTTGCCGATCAAAGGAGAGGTTTTAAGCTTGAATTGCTTTATTAAATCATCGCCGTTTATCAGGCGCGGCGTTTTCTTTTCCTTCTTCTTCCTGAGGTATTCTTTTATCAGGCCGAAAACTACCCTTTCATGGCGCTCTTTAGATTCCCTGGTGGTCAATCTTCCTTTTGTGGCGCGCTGGTCGGCGATAGAAAGTAAAAGCGTGCTTAGCCCCTCTCCGGCGGTATCCCGAAAATACCTGAAAGCTGCCCGGGGGGTGACTTCTTCGTTATCCGCCAGGAAGCCCGGCCTTAAGTGCCATAAGACCATCTTCCCCAGAGAATTCAATTCTTCATTAGAAAGCTTGAGGCGCTTGGCGATGACTTCGGCAATCTCCCAGCCTATCCTTTCATGGCCGTAAAATTTAAGCTTGCCGTCTTCACGGAAGAGCGCGCGCGGCTTCCCGATATCATGCAAGAGGGCGGCCAGCTTGATCAGCCAACGGCGTTTTCTGTCGGAAGAAATAACTTCATTCAGGTAATCCTGGATCTCCCTTTTATCTCTCAATTCTATTAACAGGATTTCCAACTGCCTGAGTGTCTCCAGGCTATGCTGCCATACATCCAGATGGTGATACGGCCCCTGTTTAACGTTACGCATCATTTCAATCTCGGGAATAACCTCTCTGAAGATACCCAGCTTATCCATCGCCACAATATAATTATAGGAATTAATCACCCCGAAAATCTTAAACAACTCATCGCGGATGCGTTCATAAGAAACAGCGGATAATTTTTTCCTGGCCTGCCTTGCCAGCTTCTCGGTCTGTTCTTCTATTTTAAAACCTAAAATCGCGGAAAAACTGAAAGCCCGCAATACGCGAAGAGGATCCTCGATAAAAGTATCTTTATTTTCCGCCCTTATTATTCTCAGGCCCAGGTCTTTTCTTCCGCCGCAAGGGTCGATAAGCAGGTTATGCAAATAGTAATTAACCGCATTCTCCAACTCCATGGCTAATGAGTTTATGGTGAAATCCCGGTGCAGTAAATCGTCTTTCAGGGTCTTGCCGCGAAAATCGGTAAAATCTAAAGTGCATGCCTTGCCTTTTATCTTTTTTACCAGGCGGCAGGCGCCATGCCCCCTGTCCAGGACGACAAAACCTGCCTTGAATTCCTTGGCAAGCTTTTGCCCGAAATTTATCGCGCCTTTTTTCAGGCAAAAATCAATATCCGTATTCTCTTTCTGCCTGTTCAAAAGCAAATCGCGTAAAAAACCGCCCACCAGAAAAAGCTCTACATTATTTTTTTTGGCGAAAGAATAGATTTTTTCGAGTATCTCTTGATATTCCTGTTTGAGGGGTAAGAAGAGTTTCATTTACTCTTATTGAATATTTCCGATTGTTTGATGATTTCGTCTTCGACAAATATGGGAGCGTGCGCCCTGACCGCCAGGGCAATGGTATCGGACGGCCTGGCATCGATTATTTTTATTTCTCCGGAACGGGTCTTCAGGTGAAGCTTAGCATGGAAAGTATTCTCCTCCAGCTTATCAATGATAACCTTATCAATAGCCGCATCCAGGTTTTCAATGGTAGAATGCAATAAATCATGGGTCAACGGCCTGGGCGGCTGGAAACCGCTTATCTTCAATTTTATCGCCGAAGCTTCATTAAGGCCTATGACAATAGGCAGGAGGCGCTCTCCGCCTTTCTCTTTAAGGACGATCAGCTGGTCGTGCCTCTTTTCATCAATGACAATCTTGTTTAGTTCCATTTCAACCATAGAAGTTTTCTCCTTATCTATCGCGCCCTTCTTGCGCTTGCGCCCTGCTGCGGCCGCTTTTCCTTGCTCAGGATATCTTTTAATTCCACCATGAATTGCCCCACGTCTTTAAACTGCCTGTAGACCGAGGCAAAACGGACATAGGCCACGTCATCCAATTGCTTTAATTTTTCCATAACCAACTCGCCGATCTTAGAGGAAGAGATCTCGCGGTCTGACTTTTTCTGAATAGCCCGCTCGACCTGGGTGACGATCTCTTCCATTTTATCCATACTCACCGGCCTCTTTTCGCAGGCCCTGATAACCCCGGATAAAATCTTCTTGTGGTCAAAGCCCTCGCGGCGGCCGTCTTTCTTTATCACCATCAAAGAAACTTCTTCGATATATTCATAAGTAGTAAAACGTTTCCCGCATTTTAAGCATTCCCGCCTGCGCCGGATTGCCGAATCCTCCGCGGTTGCCCGGGAATCTACTACTTTATCTTCTTTATACCCGCAATAAGGACATTTCATTTCTTATGTTTTCTTAATTTTATCCTGGCTTCCTTCAAAAACTCCATTGCCATTTTATCGGGGTATTCCCCGGCTATTACTATCTCTTTGATACCGGCATTAATAAGCATTTTGGCACAGATGATGCAGGGCTGATTGGTAAGATAAAGTACACTGTCTTTAGCGCTTGCACCGTGCAACGCCGCCTGGATGATCACGTTCTGCTCGGCATGCAGGCCCCGGCAGAGTTCGTGGCGCTGGCCGGAAGGGATCTTTAATTTTTCCCTGGGACAGGAGCCGATCTCCAGGCAATCACGCAGGCCCGACGGCGCGCCGTTATAACCGGTAGCCAGGATCCTTTTATCTTTCACCAGGACCGCGCCCACTTTACGCCTCAGGCAGGTCGCCCTCTTTGAAACCAGCCCGGCGACTTCCAGGAAATATTCATCCCAGCTTGGGCGGGGATGAGATTTTTTTAATTTTTTCATTTTTCCCTCGTCAGTTCGGGATACAAAGGAAACCTCCTGGCTAAATTCAGGACTTTATGTTTAATCACTTTTAATTTTTCCGGCTGGTCGCTGACATCTATCGCCTCGGTAATGAGCCCGGCTATTTCGCGCATTTGAGCTTCCTTCATTCCCCGGGTAGTCAACGCGGCAGTCCCTAATCGTATACCGCTGGTGACTCCGGCGCTCTTCTTATCAAAAGGTATAAGATTCTTATTCACGGTAATCCCTGCCTGCCCCAATATGAAAGAGGCGTCACTACCGGTAATCCGTTTTTCAGACAGATCTACCAGCATCAAATGCGTATCCGTGCCTCCGGAGACAATACGGAACCCCTGCTTCTCTAACGCCTTGGCCAGCTGCCGGGAATTACTTACTACCTGGCGCTGGTATTTTTTGAATTTTTCACCCATCGCCTCTTTAAAAGAAACTGCCTTGGCGGCAATCACATGCATTAAAGGCCCCCCCTGTATACCGGGGAATATCTGGGCATCAATTTTTTTGGCAAATTCTTTCCTGCAGATAATAAAACCGCCCCGCGGCCCGCGCAATGTCTTATGAGTAGTGGAAGAGACGAATTCCGCGTAAGGAACCGGCGAGGGATGCACTCCGGCAGCGACTAACCCGGCGATATGCGCCATATCCACGAAAAAATAAGCCCCGACCTTATCGCAGATCTTGCGGAACCGCTTAAAATCAATCCTTCGGGGATAAGCTGAAGCGCCGGCGAGGATCATTTTTGGCTTATGCCTTTTTGCCAGTTCTAGAATCTTATCATAATCCAGGGTTTCGGTCTTACGGTCAACCCCATAGCCGACCATATTATAGAACCTGCCGGAAAAATTATGCGGATGGCCGTGAGTAAGGTGGCCTCCCGCCGAGAGGTCCATAGCCAGGACGGTATCTCCTAAATCCAGGGCGGCGAAATAAACCGCCATATTCGCCTGGCTCCCGGAGTGCGGCTGGACATTAACGTGTTCGCCGCCGAATAGTTTTTTTGCCCGCTCGATAGCCAGCCTTTCCGCGTCATCCACATATTCGCATCCGCCGTACCAGCGGTGATGAGGATAACCTTCGGCGTATTTATTGGTAAGCACCGAACCCTGCGCCGCCAATACCGCCAGAGAAGTAAAATTCTCCGAGGCGATTAACTCAAGATTCTCATCCTGCCTGGCAAGTTCATTCTTTATTGCCTGGTAAATCTGAGGGTCAACCTTCTTTATCTGTTTTAATCCTTCCATCTCTTTATGTCCCTTTCTATTTCCTTTAACAGGCCCAGGCGCCTCTTATGGCGGCCTCCCTGAAACTTCGTGTTTAACCAGGCCCTGATAATCCGCTGTGCAAGGGGGAATTTCACAAAAGTCGCTCCCAGCACCAAAACATTGCTGTCATTATGCTCGCGAGAAAGCCTGGCTGCCTTAACATTGTAAGTTAACGCCGCGCGCACGCCGGCCAGCCTGTTGGCAACAATAGAATTGCCGATCCCGCTTTTACAGATAAGGATACCCCGTTGGTATTTCTTTTGTGAAATCTCTTTTGCCAGCTGATAGGCGAGCTCAGGATAATCGCAGCGCTCCTTAGAATAAGTTCCCAGGTCTTTTACCTTAAGCCCGATTTTATCAAGATAAGGTTTTATCTTTTCTTTCAGCCCGAATCCGCCATGGTCTGACGCGATAAGTATTGTCTTCATATTATTTCGGCCACCCTTTCTACCGCCTCCTTTATCACTCTAAAAGTCTGCCCGTAAAAATCTATCGATCGTCCGATGGGATCTTCTATATCCAGGCTATCATCTTTTATTTTAGCAAATTCCTTCAGCAAAAACACCCTATTTTTCGCTTCGGGAGCCTGAGCCAAAACTTCTTCTTCATGCACTTTCTCCATGACCAATATAAGGTCGGATCTTCTGATCATCTCCCCGGTGATCCTCTTTGAAAGATGATTGGATACATCAATACTTTCTCTTCTTAAGATCTCCTTAGTGGCCTCGCTCGCCCCCAAGCCGCTTAACATCATTATCCCCGCGGAGATGACTTCTACGTCCTTACGGTTACCCTCTTTCAGCTTCTTTTTCAAGAGCGCTTCTGCCATCACCGAACGGCAGGAATTGCCGGTGCAGACGAAAAGCACGGTTTTCTTCTCTACGGCCTCATCAATATCATTTTTATCTATGGCGCCCTCTCTTAATATCCGCAAGGATTCACCGCTTAAATCTACTACCGTTGATTCAGTCCCGAGCTTGACCCTGCCGGCGTCAATAGCAAGATCTACCAGGCCATCCAAGTCCTTTATCGCTTCTTCAAGATTCACCGGCGCGGGCTTCCCTGAGAGATTCGCCGAAGGACAGAATAACGCTGTGCCCGCTTCCCTGATTATTCCTAAAGCAACCTGATTATCGGGCATGCGTATACCGATGGTGCCCGCGCCTCTCGATTTTAAAACTAAAGTCAAAGGCCCGGGCCAGAATTTATCAGCCAACCTGTATGCCGCGGGAGGAATAGCACCGGCAAGCTCTTCAATGCTTTCTTTTTTATCTATGAGCAGGGCAAAAGGCTTATCTTTGGGCCGGCGCTTTATTTCGTATAATTTATCTACCGCCTTTTTATTCAGCATGCTGGCTGCGATACCGTAAACGGTTTCAGTAGGGATAATCACCAACCCGCCCTCTTTTAAAACCTTAGCTGCTTCTTTAAAGTAATCTTCTCTGGGGTTTCCCGGGTCTATTTTGATTATCCGCGTGGAACTCATAATTTTATTTTTATTTTTCGAATCTTTAAGCGCATTTTATTTTTATAAAACAGGAGTTTTGATTGAATCTGCCTGTCAGCAGCGCCTAAAATCTCTAAAGCAAAAATTGCCGCATTCTTTGCGCCGCTCTTCCCTATGCTCATACAAGCCACGGGAATACCCGCAGGCATCTGGGCGGTTGAAAGCAATGAATCCAGGCCCTTAAGGCTCTTTGTCTCAATCGGGATACCGATGACCGGCAATGTAGTATGCGAAGCAATCACCCCGGCCAAAGCCGCGGCACCGCCGGCAGCGGCGATAAAAACTTTTGTCCCTTTCCTGGCTGCGCTTTTTATGTGTTCGGCTAATTCATCGGGAGTCCTATGGGCGGAAAGGACCCTGACTTCAAATCCTACCTTGAATTCTTTAAGCAGGCCTGTTGCTTCCCGGACTGTTTCTAAATCAGACTGGCTTCCCATGATAATACTGATTAATTTTTTCATCTTCTTTCTCCTTTAGCCATTTAGCGCCCTGTACCCGATATCCTTGCGGTAATGCATCCCATCAAAATGAATCTTCTCTACCGCCTGGTATGTTTTGGCAATAGCTTCTTTTATATTATTGCCCAATCCGGTCACATCCAATACCCTTCCGCCATTGGTCAGATATTCAATCTCTGTCTTTTGCCCGACATCATAAATATTGCGCGTTTTGGTCCCGGCGTGAAATACCACTACGTCGCTCATTTGATCCGCCTCATCCAAACCGGAAATTTCTTTGCCTTTTTCGTAATTACCCGGATATCCTCCGGAAGAACAGACCACGCAGACACAAGCGCGTTTATCCCAAGCAAGTTCCCCGGTTTTCGAAATTTTATTTAATCCGCCTGAGGTAGCGGCCAGCATCACTTCCAGTAAATCCGATTTCATCCGCGGCAGGATTACTTCTGTTTCAGGGTCCCCGAAACGCACATTGAATTCCAAAGTCTTGGGCCCGTCTTTAGTAAGCATGATGCCGGCATATAAAACCCCTCTGTAATCTATTCCTTCGCTGGCCAGGCCGCCAATAGTGCGGTAAATAACCTTATCTAAAATATCCTTAAATAACTCCTGCGTCACTACCGGAGCGGGAGAATACGCGCCCATGCCTCCGGTATTCGGACCCTGGTCATTATCAAAAATCCTCTTATGGTCCTGGCTGGAAACTAAAGAGACGACCCCTTTTCCGTCTGCGATGACTAGGATGGATGCTTCCTGGCCGATCAGGCATTCTTCGATAATCACTTTATTGCCTGCTTCGCCGAATACTTTCTCCTGCATTATGGAGCTAACCGCCTGCTTTGCCTCATCAACAGTCTTTGCTACTATCACCCCTTTACCCTGGGCCAGGCCATCTGCCTTGACTACACAAGGCGCACCATTACTTTCTATATATTTCTTTGCCTGTCCGGGGTCATCAAAGACCTTAAAATCCGCGGTAGGCACATCATATTTGGCCATTAATTCCTTGGCAAAAACTTTACTCGCCTCTAACCTGGCTGCTTTTTTATCCGGGCCGAATATCTTTAATTTGTAATTCCTGAATTCATCGACAATCCCATCGGATAAAGGCGCCTCCGGGCCGACTACGGTAAAATCAATTTTTTCTTTTTTGGCAAAATCCAACAGGCGGGGAATATCTTCTGCTTTTATATCCACGCACTCGGCTAATTTTGAGATGCCGCCGTTACCCGGCGCGCAGAAAATCTTATCTACAAGCTTTGACTGAGCAATCTTCCAGACTAAAGCATGCTCCCTGCCGCCTGAACCAATAACTAAAACTCGCATGATATCTTGTCTTATTTTTCCTTATGTGGCTCGGTTTTTATCGGTAAAAACCCTGCCATTTCGCCGATTACGTTTACCAGTTCAGTATTCGCGGGCACCACGATCTTTGCATTATGCTGCAATGACTTTTCAACCGCTTCCAGTTTCCGCAACACCTGGGCATTGCCTACAAAATAATGTTCCGCTGCTTCATTTACCAGCTTAATCGCCCCTGCTTCACCTTCTGCCTCTAAAATCCTGGCCTGCTTAATGCCT
>Ga0247841_10009066_pt1 | contig 14039 bp, 10 predicted proteins | sample LaCruzMarch2015__2_FD_192410 | JGI IMG/M metagenome (GOLD analysis project Ga0247841, IMG submission 192410) | Freshwater microbial communities from meromictic Lake La Cruz, Castile-La Mancha, Spain - LaCruzMarch2015_18m | ecosystem: Environmental > Aquatic > Freshwater > Lake | place: Spain...
CTGGCTGGCAATGAATGCCGGCGCGCACGGGGATGAGATCGCCAATCACCTGCTCTGGGTACGCTGTGTCGAGTCCGATGGCAGCCTTCGGGTGATGTCCCGTGATGAGCTGGCGTTCGCCTATCGTGCGTGTGCTGGGCTTCAAGGCCGTGTTGCGATTGCCTGTGCTTTACGGTTGACGCGCGCCGATCCTGAAACGATCAAGGCGAAGCGTCGTGAGATTCGTGCTAAACGTATTCCGCTGGCAGGCTTGCGTACAGCAGGATCGGTCTTTAAGAACCCGAACAGCAACTCAGCGGGAAAACTCCTGGATGAGGCAGGCTGTAAAGGCTTGCGGATCGGCGGCGCCTTCGTAACAGACTTTCATGCTAACATTATCGCTGTTGACGACACCGCCACAGCCTCTGACATACTCGCCCTTGTGCAGGTCATGCAAAACCGCGTTCTTGCCGCCACGGGTATCCTTCTCGAACCCGAGGTTCAAGGGGTTTGCTCGTAAAAACAAATGACCCTCCCGTGATTAAACGGAAGGGTCATTGTTTCAGTCACGTTAGACGATATGACGCCTAACAGTCTGTTACTGCTGGTATTCAGCATCACCGAATGCCAGGATCGGATAGAAGATGATCGGAAGGAAGATGAGGCCCACAACAAAGCCGCCACCCTTTCCGAATTTATTAGCAAGACCAATGACTGCGAGAATCGCAATGATTAATCCCACAAACGGAATGAGGAGCAACAAGAACCACCACATGGGTTTACCAGCAATCTTCAGCCATACACAGGTGTTATAGATTGGAATCAAGCACGCCCAGCCAGGTTCGCCCGCTTTTGTAAAGATCTTCCACATGGTGGCGACCATAAAAACGATGATGGCGCAATAGATAATCCAGAACAGTGTCATGTTACTTTCCTTTCGAATTGATAAATCTAACAACAACCACCATGGCTGTTCTCGATTTGTTGGTTGTAGTTTACACTGGATGTTTTTTCAATGCAATTATAAAAGATACTGTAAATGAACTTGCGCTTCTGTGTTCGGCTATAATATAATAAAAAAGATGTGAGCCTGCCAATGGGGCATCGGAAACGAATGAATGACAGTGAGAAGGATTTTTAACATGACCCCCAAAGAACGCATTTTAGCAACACTGAATCGGCAACCCACGGATCGTGCTCCGGTGGACCTGTGGCACACACCAGAGATCGCCAGTGCGCTACGGAAACACTTCAATGTGAATGACGACTTAAGTGTATACCGCGCCTTGGGGCTCGACAAGATTGTCTGGGTCTTCATGGATTACAAGGCTGATAGTGGTGAACGGGCAGGGGGCCAGTCTGGTGCAGGTGCCGAGTCCGGGGGAAATCGTACGATGTGGGGTGTCCCTCTCAAGGGCATTCAGACAGGGGAGTCCTATTACGCGGAATTCGGGGAAGCCCCTTTAACTGGCTTTGACACTGTGGAGTCTCTACCGGACTATCCCTATTGGCCGGATGTTAACAAATTCGATTATGACGGTGCAGTCGCGCAGGCTGTCGAGGCTTCAAAGGAGTTCGCGGTCATTGGTCCCTGGGTCTCCTTCTATGAAATTTATTGTCAGATGCGTGGACTTGAGCAGGCGATGATGGATCTCATCATTGAACCGGATTATGTCGATGCTGTCCTGGACCGTATTGAAAGCATCCAAACGGAAATGATGAAGCGCTTCTTTGCCCGTGCAGGCAAGGCGCTTGATCTTGTCTTTATTAGCGATGACATCGCAGGCCAGACGAGCTTGATTATGTCACCTGAGATGTGGCAACGCCATCTCCAGCCCCGTCTCAAGCGGTGGTGCGAACTAATCCATGCGCATGGACTCAAGGTCTTTTACCACACGGACGGAGCTGCGCGTCCCTTGTTAAAGTCGATCATTGATTGTGGCATTGATGTGTTGAATCCGATTCAGCATGCCTGTCCGGGCATGGACATTGCAGAGCTTAAACAGGAGTTTGGAAAACGTGTGATCTTTCACGGTGGCATTGACAACCAGCAGGTGCTCCCCTTTGGCACGCCAGAAGCAGTTCGCGCAGAGACGCGGGAATGTTTAAAATCATTAGGCGCTGGTGGGGAAGGCTATATCTGCTGCTCCTGTCACAATGTCCAAGCAGGCACGCCCTTGGAAAACATCTTTGCAATGGTCGAAACGGTGAAGGGGTGAGTAACAGTTGGCAACCGGCAGTAGCAGTTGGCAGCCAGAAGTTGATCTTTGGGTTCTATGCGTTCTTTGTGGTTAAATATGTATTGGATGACAATCGGCTATGAAAAAATGGTTCAATAGTTATTTATGCATAAGGAGCATTTGCTGTGCGCTTTTGTGTTTGCCGCTTCTTGTGCATGCGGTGGACTTTGGTACGGTTAAAAACTATCCTAAGATCGGACTCGCGTTCCCGAATTTGCGCCAGCCTCAGGCTGATCCTGTGCCGCCCCCTGAGGCTTACACGTATATTCGGGTAGAGGCTGACAATTTGACGAAGGTGGATCAATTCAAGCCTTATGACCTCTGGTATCGCAGGGTCTGCTGTGGCCGCTGGTTTGATCTATCCGGCAACCAACTTATTCTCGGACGGTTTTCGCATGACCTTCCAGTAGCGACAGAGGAGAAGGTGACCCGCGAAGCCTTTGAACAATTCTTAGACACTGCCAAGCTCACCAGCGCAGAGGCTGAGAAAGAGATCAAGGTCTTGGTTGAAGCCTTTTCCGGTTATAAGGTGGGAACATATTTCAAGCTTTCTCAGAGCGGCCGTGCGCTGAGTGCGATATATGCTTTCACGTGTGAAAAGACGAATGTCCTGATTTACGCCTTTCATCCAAGCAAGATGGAAGGGGACAATGATCCTGATTGGTTCTGCGTGATTGTCGAAGTGCCGGTGGTGCGGGATATCAGTAAGGTGAAAGCGCAAGTAGAGGCTGACTTTCTCGGAAAGATTGATACGCCGTCCCGTTCCTCAGAAGAGAAGGGGGTGGAGGTCGAAGAGCTGGCCGTTTCGAAAAAAGAGCAGTACCCGATTGATATGCCCGACAATCCTGTCCGGCTTGAGGCGCGCAAGAGTATCGAGAATTATGATTCCTGGTGGATCCACGAGACGGAGGGGTTTGTGATTCTCTCCGATGTCTGCAGCGAGACGGGCAAGCCGGTTGCCATGGAGCTCCGCAAGACCCTCCCATTGCTTAAAAAGGCCTTCGCAACCTTGGTTCCACCGTTGACCCTTGATCAGGATGTCGCTATCATTCGGATCTTTCAGCGTCCTGAAGACTATGTAAACTATGTGGGCAGGGACAAAGCGTGGTCAAGCGGACTCTGGATGCCTGCTAGGCGTGAGCTGGTCCTTCGCGAAGTTCCCAGTACAGCGGCGATCTCAAAGACCTTACGTCATGAGGCGTTTCATCAGTATCTCTCGACAGCCTATTGTCTACTCGTCGCGCCGCCCTGGATGAACGAGGGCCATGCCATGTTCTTTGAGAATGTAACCCTCAATGGAAAAGGGAAATTGGTTTTTGAGGAAGATGAACGTTCTGCGCGTTTGCTCCTGGAAAATCTCGACACCCTGCTGCCAATCCTCCCGGATTTTATGAAAAGCAGTTATGCCGACTTCTATGCCGGCACGGATGCCCAGCGCGAGATGAAGTATGCCCTGGCCTGGGGACTCGTCTACTATCTTCAGAAAGGGTTGCCGACAGAGAGCAAAGCAACCGCCAAGACTCTTCTTCAAACCCTCGGCGTCGAGCTGGCCGACACACAGGACTATGCCCAAGCTATGGAACGGGTCTTAGCAAGTCTCGACATGAAGGACTTCCAGAGCAGTTTTAAAGAGTTCTGGGTCCAGCGCCGGTCAGCTGCCAAGAAATACGATCCGCTCAAGTAGGGGGATTACATCGCTGCGGCAAGTGCTTTACCGAAGTCACTGCAGGAGACCTCCGTTGCACCCTCCATCAGACGTGCAAAATCATACGTGACGGTTTTTGCCGCAATGACGGTATCCATGGCCGTGATGATCTTGTCAGCGGCTTCTGTCCAACCCATATAACGCAACATCATCTCTCCTGAGAGGATGAGGGAACCGGGGTTGACCTTGTCAAGATTGGCATACTTGGGTGCTGTACCATGTGTCGCCTCAAAGCAGGCGATACCGGTCGTATAATTGATATTGCCACCCGGTGCAATGCCGATACCGCCGACGCAGGCTGCCAAGGCATCCGAGACATAGTCGCCGTTCAGATTGAGGGTCGCGATCACATCGTAGTCCGCCGGACGGGTTAAGATCTGCTGGAGGAAGGCATCAGCGATGCAATCCTTGACAATGATTTCACGGCCGGTCTTTGGATTCTTGAAGGTGCACCAAGGTCCTTTATCTATAAGTGTCGCGCCATACGCTTCGCGGGCGAGTTCGTAGCCCCAGTCACGGAAGGCGCCCTCCGTAAATTTCATGATGTTCCCCTTGTGGACGAGAGTGAGGCTCTTGCGATCATTGGCGATCACATATTCCATGGCAGCACGGATCAGACGTTTAGAACCTTCACTGGAGACGGGCTTGATACCAATGGAGGAAGTTTCGGGGAAGCGTATTTTTTTGACGCCCATCTCGTTTTGAAGAAAGGTAATCACCTTTTTCGCTTGTTCTGTCTGGCTGAACCACTCGATGCCCGCATAGATATCCTCGGTGTTTTCACGGAAGATCACCATGTCCGTCAACTCTGGTTTTTTGACAGGGGAGGGAACACCTTTAAACCAGCGGACTGGACGTAAGCAAACATAGAGGTCAAGTTCCTGACGCATAGCCACATTGATGGACCGGATACCGCCGCCGACGGGCGTGGTCAGCGGACCCTTGATGGAGACAACATAGTTACGACAGGCATCAAGTGTCTCTTTGGGGAGCCAGGTGTTGGGTCCATAGATATCATTCGCCTTCTCGCCTGCATAGACCTCCATCCAAGAAATCTTCCGTTTGTCACCATATGCTGCTTTGACTGCCGCATTCCAGACGATCATGGCGGCCTTCGTAATGTCCGCCCCAATGCCATCACCTTCAATAAAGGGGATGATCGGCTGGTTGGGGACGTTCAGGACATTGTTTGCGCCCATCGTGATCGCGGTTCCAAAATCAGGGGTTTTGATCTTTTCGTAGCTCATAGCGAATTTTTCCTTCTTGTAAAAGGTTTTATTTTAGCGTTTTCGTGACCTTAAAACAAGTGGTGGTTGAGTCCACTGCAAATTTTATATCACGGTTTGAATTGACAATTCACCCCTAGAAGAGGCATGATATTGACTATCTTTTTCGGATTCGAACGGGATAATTGAGGGGAATGTTCCCTTCCGATAACTTGGGAGTACAATATGTCACGCATTCACAATTTTAGTGCAGGACCTGCGGTGTTGCCGCTCGAGGCTCTTCAGGAGGCTCAGGCCGATTTAGTGGATTACAAGGGCTCGGGCATGTCGATCATGGAAATGTCCCACCGCGGTAAAGAGTATGATGCCATTCATAACGAGGCCATCGCCAATGTCAAAGAGCTGATGGGGCTGAGCGATGATTACGCGGTTCTCTTTATTCAGGGTGGAGCCAGCCTACAGTTCGCCATGTTGCCAATGAACTTTTTAGGGCAAGGGCAGACCGCTGACTATGTCAACGCAGGTTCGTGGGGAACAGCAGCTGTCAAGCAGGCGCGCATGATTGGTAATGTGAATATCGCAGCCGAATGTCATAAGGATATTCCGACACGCATGCCAGAACTCAAAGAGATGAAGTGGACGCCAGGCGCGGTCTATAGCCATATTACCACCAATGAGACGATCGCGGGCACGCAACTCAAGGAGATGCCCGTCACGGGGTCACCCCTGATTGCGGATATGTCCTCGGATATCCTCTCCTGTCCGGTGGATTATAGCAAGTTTGCAATGGTTTATGCAGGCGCACAGAAAAATCTCGGTCCGTCCGGCTTGGCGCTGGTCGTGATTCGTAAGGACTTTGCAGCAAAGGGCAACATTGCGTTACCGACCATGCTCAAGTACCAGACCTTCATTGACGAGAACTCCCTCTACAATACACCGCCTTGCTTTGGCATCTACATGCTCTGCCTGACGACGCGTTGGATAAAGAAGATGACGCTTCAAAAGCTCTTCAAACAGAACCGTGACAAGGCTCAGTTGATCTATAATGCCATTGATTCAACGGGCTTCTATCGTGGAACCGCGAAGAAAGAGTTTCGATCTGACATGAACATCACCTTCCGTCTGCCCACTGAGGAGCTGGAAGAGATCTTTATCAAGCAGGCTTCGGAAGTCGGCATGAAGCAACTCAAGGGACATCGTATGGTCGGCGGCATCCGTGCCTCGGTCTACAACGCCTTCCCCGTTGCAGGTGTCGAAGCCCTCGTCTCCTTCATGAAGGATTTCGAAAAGCGTAATGGTTAAGTAAAAGGCTGATAAGCCTTCATGCACAAACCACACGAAAACTCGTGTGGTTTGTTTTTTCCAAAAGGGATCTCACTATGTTTCAAGGGGATAAGAAATTTGGACAATCAATCCTTCATTCTCAAGAGGAGTGGTTAAAGAAGAAGCTCATCCCATGGGTGCCCTCCTGGCTGGAGACCAACCATCTGACATTGCTCTCCATTGTCTGGTCGCTCCTCGTGGTAGCCTTCAGTTACCTTGCCCGTGCAAATGTCCATTGGCTTTGGGCCGTCTGCGGCATGATCGTCGGCCAATATATCACCGATTTACTGGATGGCGCCATTGGCCGTTTACGCAATACGGGTCTGGTGAAGTGGGGGTTCTACATGGACCACTTCCTCGATTTTATGTTTCTGTGTGCCATGCTGATCGGTTATGCCCTGTTGATTCCACAAGCCTTTCGCACGAACGTCTTTTTCATCATGACTATTTTTGCCGGCTTTATGGTCCATTCGTTTCTCTCGTTTGCAGCAACCAACCGTTTTCAGATTGCCTATATGGGTATAGGCCCCACAGAGCTTCGCATCGGCTTTATCCTTGCGAACATCGGCATTATTGTTGCCGGCGCGGCGATCATCATTAAAGTCATACCCTACATCGTCATGATTGCCTTCTTTGGTTTGTGCGTCACCGTTTATCGGACACAGCAGGAACTTTGGCGAATCGATATGGCGGCCAAGAAGGGTGTTGAGGTGAATGTGCCGCCTCCGAGTCAGCATCGCAAGCGTTTTGCCATTTGCCTTGTTCTGACCATTGCCGGGTTTTATTGTCTCTGGGTGCCGAGCGCTTTTTCAGTGTTACAGACCTGCTCGGTTATTCTCTTTACCGCAGCGATCACCTTGCTTCTGGTCTCGGTAGCTGACTTGCATCGCTTGCGCCAGACGAAGCGCCTGTTTAGAAGCTCGCTTCTGGTCTATGGGCCTTATCTGCTGACGGCGCTGTTGCTCATTGGCGGACTCCGTGTCTGGCTAGTTCTGCAACCCGAGCAGATGACACTCATGGTGCCAGAGCAGGTTGGCAAAAAGGAGATTCCGTTGATACAGTTACCTGCGTTGGATGGATCTCACGAGGATATCGTTCGATTTTGGAAGCAGTATGAAGAGGAAGAAAAGAACCTGGTGAGCTATATTGATGGCTATTCAGGGTTCTTGACCATTGATGCCGTAGCCTATCCAGACGCTCATAAGAAGGCCTTCGAATACTATTATGGTGCCTACCTTCGTTTGGTTGCCGCGCGACTTCAGCTGTTGCAAGCCATGCCGCCCGAAGCGGAAATAATCATCAATCGTGAGTGTCAGGATGGCGTGAAGAATATTCGGTGGCTGACTTTATCCGACCGGACGATTCTACGTGTATATTCAGGAGGGGCGTACAGTAAGACGCTAAAGGATGACAAGCGATTTGATGAGGAGATCAAGCGTATAACCCAATTGTGGTGGAAGGTCTTGACCTCTCGGCATTGACATATTTTTTACAATTGGTTTACAGAGGGATGACAACTGAAATTGGGGTGGGTGATACGATAGCACCATCAACAACCCACCAGATCCATTTCTGGTACAAGATGAAAGGTTCATCCATGAACAACTCACACATCACTCACACATACCGCATGACGACAGCAGCGCTTGCGGTTGCCACGACCGTACTGACGGCCTCTGGGGGAATCTTTTCAAGCACCCCTAATACACCTGTCATCTCCTGTCGTGTAGAGTCAGAACGTACAGTTCTGACTGCGGACAAGCCCGAGTCCATGATGGTCAAGGTCTCCCTCAAAGGAGCTGAACGTGCTATCCTGGACGACGAACGTTCCCCGGTCAACATGGCGTTGGTCATTGACCGCTCTGGCTCGATGAGCGGCGAACGCATTGCACAGGCTAAGGAGGGTGCGATTACAGCAGTCAAGCGCTTGACTTCCTCGGATTACCTCTCCATTGTCATTTTTGATGATAAAATCGAGACGCTTGTTCCGACACAGCGCGTGACAGACAAGGAGTCGATTATTTCGCGCATCCGGGAAATCACAGCGGGAGGAAGTACCGCGATCTTTGGTGGCGTTTCCCAAGCCGCAGCCGAAGTGCGCAAAAACAGTGAACGTGGTTTTATTAATCGCATTGTCCTGCTCTCAGATGGACAAGCAAATGTAGGTCCCCAGAGTCCGGCAGACCTGGGACGCCTCGGTGTCTCCTTGATGAAGGAAAAGATATCGGTGACCACGATCGGTGTCGGACTTGGCTACAATGAAGATCTGATGACCCGACTGGCCGCGAAGAGCGACGGGAACAGCTATTTTGTCGAGAACAATAATGACCTGCCGCGAATTTTCACGAGCGAATTGGGAAATGTCCTCTCAGTCGTCGCCAAGAGCGTCAAGGTAGTGGTTCGCTTCAGTTCAGGTGCCACACCCGTTGAAATCGTGGGACGTGAAGGGACCATTGACGGAAACTGTGTCTCCTTGGACTTTAATCAAATCTACAGCGCTCAGGAGAAGTATGTGCTGATCCGCGCCGAGTGTGCGCCTGGAAAGAGCGGCGAGTCCCGTGACTTGGCCAAGGTGGATGTCCACTTCCATGATGTTGCGGCCAACACATCCAAGAAAGTTGCGGCCTTTGGCTCGATCCGGTTCAGTGAAGATGCACTGGCGGTGCGTGAGAGCGTCAAAAAGGAAGTGGTTCGCGAAGCTGCCCTGAATGATAACGCCACCATGGTTGCGAAGGCGATTGTTCTGGCTGACCAAGGAAAAAAAGAAGAGGCTGCACAGATCTTAGAAAAACAGGCCGCAAAGTTGAAAAAGCAAGCTGCTGATTATGACATTGATGAATTGGATAAAGAGGCGGACTATCAGACTTTCAACGCGACGAATGTCAAGGCCAAGGGCTTTGATGCGCGCAGTCGCAAGGAGAATGTCCAACGCAACTTTGCTACGCAAAACCAGATGCTTCAACAATAGGTTAACGTTTCACTATGTCACATAAAACACCCATCCTTTATCTCCTCCTGATCGCCCTTCCGGCGCTCCTATTGACTGGGGCTGCTATACGCCTGCTGGTCGGCGTGCGGGAACAGCTGGCAAGCCTGGAACAGGAGCGTCAGCGGACGATCGCGGAGAAGGTATCGGGTGAGGTGGTGACGTGGGTGACAACGTTGCAGAGCGAGCTGCTTCAACAGGTCGAGCGACTCCCGCAACCGACGTTACAACAGGAGCTCCGCGCCTTACAACAGGATAATCCCTTTGTACGAAATGTTTTTATCTGGGAGTCCGAGAAAGGTGTCATCTTTCCAAAGAGCTCGCCTGTCGAGACAGAGGAACAACGTTTTCTCATCCGCTTTGCGCCGCTCTTTAAGGGCGATTACGCCTGGCAGGAGAGCAAGAGCGAAACCGACACCTCGTATAGCTCTCGGGTACTCACCAAGGTTCAGCGTCGCAGGTCGGGCTGGATCCCATGGTTTGAGGGGAATCAACTCCATCTTTTGGGATGGACCGAGATGGGGGGCAAGCGGATTGCAGGCATTGAACTGGAGATGAGCGCTGTCGTGGCGCGATTGCAATCCCTGCTGATTCCCTGGACAGAGGGACGCTTAGGCGGACAAGGACTTCAACTCTCCGATGGACAGGGAGGCGTACTCGTCGCCGCAGGAACGCATTCGAAGGGGCAAACACCTTTTGAGTTAACGCTGGGAGCTCACCTTCCGCATTGGCTCTTCAAGGTCTATCCAAAACAGACTTCAAGTCATTTGGCAGAGCGCAACATCCTCTGGATTGGCGGATTACTGCTGTTGCTCGTCGTAGCTTCCCTCGCGGCTGGCGGCTTCCTTCTCGTACGGGACGCGATTCTGCAGCGCCAAGAGGCGCTTCAAAAGACCAGCTTTGTTTCCAACGTCTCGCATGAACTCAAGACGCCCCTGACCAGCATTCGCATGTATGCCGAACTCTTGGCGGACAACAAAGCCGCGACACCGGACGTGATGCGGAACTACCTCAATGTGATCGTCACGGAGAGCGAACGCCTGACACGGCTCGTAAACAATGTCCTGGACTTCGGACGGCTGGAGCAGAAGCGCCGCAACTATCATTGTGAACCGGTCAAGTTGCCTGAATTTATCATTTCCGTGCTCGAGACCCTGAAGGGCGTGCTTGAGGCGAGCGAGATGAAGCTGGAGATCAACGCTGAGGCGGAGTCCCTTGTCACGGCGGACCGTGATGCGCTGAACCGTGTGCTGGTCAATCTTGTGGATAATGCCTGCAAATATGCAGCCGACGGAAAAAGCATTTTGGTCACCATCGGAAACGGGAAGAAGCAGACGTTTATCTCGGTTGCTGATCGCGGCCCTGGCATTCCAACTGCACACGCGAAACGGATCTTTGAGCGCTTCTTCCGTGTGGACGACTCTGTGACCGCAACGGTTGGTGGCAGTGGCCTAGGACTCAGCATTGCGCAACAACTCATGCATGGCATGGGTGGCGATCTCCACTGGTCGCCCCGCGAGGGTGGCGGGAGTGTCTTTACCGTAACGTTACCGAGGGAGGATCAAGGATGAGCAAGCACCGTATTATTGTTGCAGAGGATGATGCCAACATCCGCAATGGCCTTCAGGCCCTGTTGCAGGGTGAGGGGTATGAGGTGACAATCGCCAAGGACGGCGAAGAGGCCCTCAAGCGATACTTTGACCGGAAGCCGGACTTGATGATCCTGGACATCATGATGCCCAAGAAGAGCGGCTACGATGTCTGCAAGGCCATTCGATCAAAGGATGAGCAGACACCAGTGATCATGCTGACAGCGAAGGGCGAAGAGATTGACAAGGTGCTTGGGCTGGGACTTGGCGCAGACGACTACATGACCAAACCCTTCAGTACGCGCGAACTGGTCGCACGCGTAGGGGCTGTGTTGCGTCGCAGCAGCAAGCCGGTTGAGCGTCATCAGGAAGAGACTGAAAGTTTTAAGATCGGCAAGGCCGAGATCCATCCCAAACGCTATGAACTCAAGACCCGCGAGGGCACCGAATCCTTGAGCGACAAGGAGATGAAGCTCCTGCAGTTCTTCCATCAGTATCCCGGAGATGTCCTTTCACGTGACACCCTGCTCAACGCCGTCTGGGGTGTAGATTACTTTGGCAATACGCGTACCCTTGACCAGCATGTAGCCTTGATTCGCAAGAAACTCGGCACTTCCTCCGAGGCCATCCAGACCGTGCATGGCGTCGGTTACCGCCTGGCAGATGGTAACGTTTAACGCTTAAACCGGCAGACGTAGATGTCGTTAACCGGAAGGAGTTCGTGTTTCCATCCTGCTCTCTCCATGGCTGTGACAAAGGTCTGCAGGTGGTCGCGACCTGGATCTGCGATGATCGCCTCGCCATCAGGGGCGCACAGTGCCTCAATCGTACAAATCAATGCAGGAATATGCCGAGGTTCGTACAGCAAGTCGCTGCCAATGACAAACTTGGCTGGCTTGAGCGGATATTTACCCTTGCGACCTTGTAGAAATAAGTTCCAGTCGAGCTGGTGGTAGTCGAGATGAACGTGGTTGGCCTCGGCGTTGTGCAAGAGCCATTGTCCAGTGTCGGGATGAAAGTCTGTCGCCTGCACCGTTGCACCTAGTTTTGCCGCTAGGATGGAGGGCAAGCCGAGTCCGCACCCCAGTTCAATCACGCATTCGCCTTTGAGCGTACTACGCTGTTGCCACAAGGTGTGCGCAAGACCCTGTGCCGCAGGCCAGAGGATCGCATAATAGGGGATGCCATCTACGGTGTGAGGCGCCTCCTCTGCAGCACGGTCAAGCAAAGCATCCAAATCCGGCGGTGTCTCAATCGTCAGAGAGACATCGCCGATTGTGAGTGTCTGTAGGCCTTGAGGTGATACGGGATCGGTTTTCACTTGCTCTCTTTTTCAGCGACAAGGGTACGTGCAGAGGGATGGGCCAGAAGACGATTGTATTCCAGAAGCGCAGGATAGAGTTGCGCAGGGACTTCGCCGCTCTGGCGCGTCTGCTTCTCGACGATACGAACCTGCAGGCGTCCATCACTACGCGTGGTCGTGGTGATGTCTAAATTAAACGTCCCCAGTCCGCACGGAAGTTCCCAGACGTGCGCGGCAGGCAGGAGGGGCAGCTTCGTATATCCTTTTGGCAGAATAATGATGGACTCGCTTATCGCCGTGAAACGTCCGGCGAAGAAGAGCGGATTCTCGCGCTTGTCGCCACGCAGTTCAAAGAGGCCTGCGTCGAGGCCAGGAATCCATAATGTCATTGTTTTGCCGTCCAACACCGCGTAATCAGGTGCCCTCACGCTGTAAGATAGAACGCCGGGGTAGGACTGCGTATCGGTCACCAGATCGGAGAGTGCGACAGCAGACATGGAGACGCCCTCGACCATTTCGAGGTAGTGGCGTCTGCGATCTTCCGGCAATACTTCAGCGTAGCCTTTGCGGAAGGGGCCGACAGCTGCGCCGGTGATCCAGTTGGTAATTGAGATCGTGGCCGTCCCCTTTTCGTCAATGTCAATGACGGTCAGATCTCGCGGGAAGGATTGGAACTTTTCCTGAACCTCAATTGTCTGGATCTCGCCTTCCAATGTCAGGCACGGCGCGCGATGCAAGGCGCAGGTGCCAGGTTCATCGTATTGATCGCCGGTGTTCAGATAGTAGGGGACTCCCTTGATGTAGGTCCGCACCAGCGGATGGCTGAAGGTTCTGCGCTGCGGGGTGTCAATGCGTGGCTTGATGCTCTTGGCATATCCAGTCGTGTCATCGGAAGCCAAAACGATTTCAGCGCGCAGCCCAACCGCATTCAGCATCTCCTTCAGGAGAATGGCGCGATCCATCACATGGCCGTATTGGTTGGTCAATGTCTGGTCCGGGGTTGAGAGATAGGTGGGCGGCAAGTCCATGAAGGAGATACCGGAGGGACGCACGGAACGCAAGACAGCGTCACGGACCTTGCGCATCCGCGTGAAGGAGTCATCCGTACTCTTGACCAGGGACCTGGCCAGTTTTCGCGCAAGGGCATTGCCGTCGGAGACCTCCTCAATGGCATCGTCTAGATTATCAGCGAAGGTCTCCCAGGAGCCGAAGGATAAGAAGAGTTCAGGCTGGAAGAAGTGCCAGGGTGGCAGGGACTCTTCCGGACGGATGATCGGCGGATTGAGAGCCGTCCACGTCCAGCTGATGGCTGCATTGTTTGTTGCCGCTGTGAAACCAATCGCCTCGCAATGGAATTGCTCCAGTTGGGGCTTCATTTTCTTCGGGAAGGTGATCCGATAGGTCTCTTGGCCAATGGGTTCTGTTCCGCCGAAACTTTGCGTGTGGCTGTAGAAGGACATCTTTTGCAGATGGCGTGTTATCACCGTAATGACACTGCCGATCTCGACGCTCGGCAGATTCACAACGAGAATCTTGCCAGCCGGGTAACGCGGTGCGGAGGCTGACCAGGGCGCATCCATGATGTTCATCTCCTTGGGGGTGACGGCATGAACTTCGCCTGTGGCGTTGGAGACCGTGGCGGATACAATTTCGACCTCCTGCCAACTGGGATTGTAGTTATACTTGAG
>Ga0247841_10009068_pt1 | contig 14038 bp, 11 predicted proteins | sample LaCruzMarch2015__2_FD_192410 | JGI IMG/M metagenome (GOLD analysis project Ga0247841, IMG submission 192410) | Freshwater microbial communities from meromictic Lake La Cruz, Castile-La Mancha, Spain - LaCruzMarch2015_18m | ecosystem: Environmental > Aquatic > Freshwater > Lake | place: Spain...
GCAAGGAGCACGTAAAAAGCAATCCCAGGACAGGGTTCCTGATCATGACCCTTGATAGGCGCCTCTGGCGCGGAAAGGCCGTCTGGACCCATGAGCTGCGGAGCGGCGAAGACTTCGAGATGTTCAACAACAAGCCCATGTTCCGCTACAATGCCTATTTCGGCATCCACACGGTCCACTACCTGGACCTCGCGGAGACCTTCGGCGGGGAAGGGCTTCCCCTCGCCAGGATCGCCGTCGCCGCACTGCTCACCCGGGCTGCGAAATCCGCCGCCCGGAGCAGCGGGAAAGACCGGATCCTGAAACCCTGGGCCGAGGCCCTGTTCACAAGGCTCGACACGCTGAAATTTCTCTCCTATATCGGCGAAGACTCCTTTCCCGCGATCATACCAATAATTCAGTGTCAGGCCTCGGACAGCCGGCGGCTTGTCTTCTCCCCGCTGGCCTTCAGGCCGGAGCTCTCGAACCTGAAGCAGGGGATGCCGCTTGCGGTGTTCGGTCTGACCATGGCCATGGAAGATGTACTGGTCCGGGGAACATTCACGGGATTCAGGCGCTACCGGGGAATCACCCTCGGGGGCCTGGACATCAACTGGGTGTACAATTCCATGCCTCCCAAACCCGGCCGGATCTATCCGGAGGAGGAGATCAGACCGGTGGAGAATTTTTGACCACGACTCGAAAGGCTCGCCCATGAAGGTCTTGTTTACCGAGCCTTTTGGTGCTGCCCACCCGCGCCGGCAATGCCCGGTGTCATCACATCTCCAGACTTTGAATAACATTTGCCGCTTTACGTCCGGCAAGTTTGCCTTGATAAAATGGGGCGGACGTTGTAGAAAAAGATCATCCTATAAACAGCGGAGGCGCGGCATGTACTGGGAAAAAGAGATCGAGACGATGGACCGGGAACAACTGGAGCGATTGCAGGCGGTGAGGCTCCGGGAAACCCTGGAGCGGACGAAGAAATCCGTCCACTATGGTAAGCTTTTTGCGGAAACCGGCCTGGATGTCGACCGGATCCGGACGGTGGCCGATGCCGAAGAACTGCCGTTGACCACCAAAGAAGATCTCCGGGAGAACTGGCCCTACGGTTTTCTCGCCTGCTCCCGCGACGAACTGATCCGGATGCACTCCTCCTCGGGGACGACCGGCAGAGCCGCGGTAATCTTTCATACGACCGGCGACATCGGGGCCTGGACGAATCTCCTCGCCCGCTGCATGTACATGGCCGGCATGCGGCGCTCCGATGTCTTCCAGAACATGATGACCTACGGCCTCTTCACCGGGGGCTTGGGCTTTCACTATGGTGCGGAAAAGATCGGGGCGCTTGTGATCCCCGCCGGGGCGGGGAACTCCAAGCGCCAGATCCAGCTCATGCGGGACTTCGAGACCACGGCCATCCACATCATCCCCAGCTATGCCCTCCACCTCTCAACCGTCTTCGCGGAGGTCGGCGTCGATTCCCGGCGGGATACGAAGCTTCGGCTTGCCTTCCTCGGCGCCGAACCCCACTCGGAGAATATGCGCCGGAAGATCGAGGAGCTCTACGGCTTCAAGGCCTTCAACTCCTACGGCCTCTCCGAGATGAACGGCCCCGGCATGGCCTTCGAGTGCCCGGAGCAGAACGGGATGCACATCTGGGAGGACAACTACATTGTCGAGATCATCGATCCCGTGACGCTGAAGCCCGTCCCCGACGGGGAGGAGGGGGAACTGGTCACAACGACGCTCCTCCGGGAAGGAATGCCGATCCTCCGCTACCGGACGAAGGACCTGACCCGGATCATCCCCGGCCCCTGTCCCTGCGGCCGGACACATCGGCGGATCGAGCGGATCAAGGGGCGGACCGACGATATGATGATTCTGAAGGGGGTGAACATCTTCCCGATTCAGATCGAGAAGAAGCTCATGGAGATCCCCGGCGTCGGGACGAACTTCGTCATCATCCTCGACCGGGTGGACTACAACGACTCGATGACCGTCAAGGTGGAGGTTCAGAAGAAGTTCTTCGGAGGCGACCTCCGGCAGTTGGAGGCCTTGCGGCGGCGGATCGTGGAGGAGCTCAAAAGCGACATCCTGATCACGCCGCGGGTCGATCTGGTGGAACCGGACAGCCTCCCGCAGAGCGAGGGGAAGGCGAAGAGGGTGATCGACAACCGAAAGGACTAGCAGACTGTTGAAAAACGCCCATCTGCTGCGTTTCCCTCATCCTTCGCCGTTCAACGTACCATAAAGTACGCCTCACGGCTCAGGATTTCGGGGGCCTTGCATCCGGGCATTTTTGAACAGTCTGCAGAAGAGACTCTCAAACCATGCTGTTATAAAGGGGGTTCAGATGATTTCCTATCAACTTTCGATTTTTGCTGAAAACAAGCCGGGGCGGCTGGCGGCCGTGACGCGGGTATTGGCAAAGGAGAAGATCAACATCCGGGCAACGACGATCTCCACGTCCGACACCTTTGGCGTAATCAACCTGATCGTCGACGATCCCGCGCGCGCCGAGGAGGCCCTGACGAAGGCCGGAATGACCGTCTCGCTGAGCCGGGTCCTGGCCGTCGTCATTCCCGACCAACCGGGAGGCCTGGACCGGCTCACCCAGCTTCTTCTAACGGAGAATGTCAACATCAACAATGCCTACGGTTTTGTGCTGGAAGGCCACCGGAAGGCGGTCTTCGTGGTCAGTGTGGATCAGATCGAGAAGGCCGAGGCTCTTCTCGAGAAGAACGGGTTTCAGACCCTGGATGCCGAGGCGCTTTCTGCGATCGAGCCTTTTCACTATATGAAATACTGAGGATGAGACGATGACACACTCCGATGCAGGCCGCTATTCGGCCAAACATGCGCCGGGCGGAAGTCCGGATGAGAGAATTGCCGGGGCGGTCCGGGAAAAGGCTGCGGAAGGGGAACTCGCCTGCGCCGAGGCCGAGCGGATCGGTGCAGCGCTTGGCGTTCCGCTTGCGGAAATCGGCCGGACGCTGGATCTATTGGAGCTGCGCATCGGCCGCTGCCAGCTCGGCCTCTTCGGCTATACCGAAGGGAAGGCCGTCCATCCGGCGGCGGCGGTCGCCCCGGATCTTGACGCGGCCATCCGCGGAAGTCTCGCCGATGGAAGGCTCCCCTGCAAGGCCGCCTGGGAGATCGCCGCGGAGCGCAAGGTCGCGAGAATGGAAGTCTCCTCCGCCTGCGAGACGCTCAAGATCCGAATCAAACCTTGCCAGCTCGGGGCCTTCTGATCAGCAGGCTGTTGAAAAACGCCCATCTGCTGCGTTTCCCTCATCCTTCGCCGTTCAACGTACCGTACAGTACGCCTCACGGCTCAGGATTTCGGGGGCCTTGCATCCGGGCATTTTTGAACAGCCTGCAAGTGCCTTTTTCAACTGGCTCTCAGGCGCGTTCAGCCGACCTGGCGTCCCGCTCGATATACCGCGTCAGGATCCGGAAGATCGCCTCGGCGTTGTGCCGGGCGTGCCAGAGGACCTTCTCCATCGTCAGCGACTTCTCCTCCAGGCCGTGGGCGAAATTGTCCACCGAGCAGAGAGAGGCGTAGGGAATCTCCAGCTCCTGGGCGATGACGGCCTCACTTGCCATCGTCATCCCGATGAGGTCGGCGAATTGGGAGATCATTGCGATCTCCGCCCGCGTTTCGAGGCGAGGGCCGGCGGTCTGCCAGTAGATCCCGCCGTCAATGCAATCGAGGGCGCAGTCGCGGGCCGCCTCCAGCCATTTCCGCCGGACATCCGCGCTCAGAACCGGTACGATGTGCGTCGCCTTTTCCCGGACGACCGTCGGTCCCGCGCTGAGCAGGATGTAATCATCCGGGACGACAAGAAGCCCCGGCTTCAGACGGCGTTTCAGGGCGCCGGTCGAATGGACGCCGAGGATTTCCCGCACCCCAAGTTTCTTCAGCGCCGCCAGGTTGGCCCGGTGGTTGATGAGGTGCGGCAGGATGTGGCGGCGGGGGTCCGTCCCATGACGGGCGATGAAAATGATGTCGGCGGTGCAGAAGACCATCGCCTGGCCGAAATCCGTTTCGACCGTTTCTTCACGCAGATCCGCAAAAATTCCTTTTCCCTGCAACAGGAGTATTCCCGAGATGATGCCCAGCGGTTTCATGCGCTCTCCTTTTCAAGGGGTAAAATGGGTGATGGCGGGCTTATAGCAGATTGTCCGGCGTCTGTCAAAACCGGCCCTATCTTCCGGAACGAACGGGGGCCGCCGTTTTGAATGCTCGATTGTGTTTGACAGATAACCCTCTATGGAATAGAAGATTAAAGGGAAACCATCCATTATCGAAGTACCGTTAGCAAAAGGTCACTGTGTAGCCATGAAACTTCCGAAACTGATTGTTTTTGATATGGATGGCGTACTCATCGATGTTTCCGGTTCCTACCGGGAGACCGTTCGAAAAACGGCGAGGCTGTTTTTTGATGGGGCAAAAGGCTTTGAGAAAATGCCCGATCCCCTGTTCCCTTTGGCTGATTTGGCCAGACTCAAACAGACCGGCGGCTTGAATAACGATTGGGACCTGACCTCCCAGGTCATCCACCTTTTTTTTGCCTTGCTCAAAGCACCCGCCGCCCCGGCATTGTCTGATGATTCTTCATATCATGAAGAGAAGATTCAAGGTTATGATGTATCGGGCATAGCCGATTTTCTGAAGAGCTCGCCCAGTCCGTTGATGGACCTTTGGAATCGATACGGCAAGCGAAAGGAGCCCTTCGTAGCGGCCTGTTTTCAGGGAGATGTGCTCACCGGCAACCGGATCAAACGGATTTTCCAGGAGATCTACCTCGGCCAGCCCCTCTTCAAAGTGCATTACGGCCAGGAACCCCGCTTCTACCAAGGAGAAGGTCTGATCCGTCGGGAAAATCTCCTCATGGTTAAGGCAATTCTCGAAGATCTGGCCCATAATCACATCCTGGCTGTTGCCACAGGCAGGCCGCGGGCAGAGGCGGATTTTCCCCTCGATCGTTTTGAGATGAGGAAATATTTTCAACTCGTGATCACGCTGGATGATTGCACGCGGGAGGAAGAGCGGATCCTTGCCGAACGCGGCGAACGGATCTCGCTGAAAAAGCCTGATCCCTACATACTCGACCTGATCCCGCGCCTGATCGGCAAAGAATTCAGCGAATGTTATTATCTGGGCGACATGCCCGACGACATGCAGGCGGCCCGGTCGTCCAAAACCGGCTACCGGGGCGTGGGGGTGATCCTTTCCTCGGCCGAACCGGAAAACCTGCGAAGAGAGTTGCTTCAGGCCGGGGCCGATCACATCATCGAAGATTACGCCGCCCTGCCTGGAATCATCGGTTGATCATGCCGCAACTAAACATTCATACAAAAATCATTACCAGGCAGGTCTTTCTTTCACCTTTCCGCCATCAGCCCTTTTTCGCCTTCTTCTCCATCGCCCTCTGGAGAGCCTCCTGGATTTCGCGGGCGTTCAGGAAAGCGGAATTCCAGGCGGCGACATACTTGAGGCCGTCGTCCACGCTGTGGTCTTCCATGTAGGCGAGGATCCGCTTCGCCCCCCGGACGGCAGGGGCGGCGTTCTCCGCGATCTCCGCCGCAAGCGCGATGGCCCCGGCCATGAGCGTCTCCCGGTTTTCGTAGACTTCATTGATGAGCCCCATCCGCAACGCCTCCTCCGCCGTGAAATCCCGGCCGGTGAAGGCCATCATCCGGGCATTTCCCTGGCCGATGATCCGGGGGAGGCGGTTGAGGCTGCCCATGTCGGCCACAATGGCGATCCGCGTTTCCCGGAGGGAGAAGAGGGCATCGCGTGCGGCGAGGCGCAGGTCGCAGGCGGCGCTGATGTCGAGACCGGCGCCGATGCAGTGCCGGTGAATGGCGGCAATGTAGATGTTGTTTCCGGCGGTCATCCGGTCGAAGCCCTCCTGCATCCGGAGGATGAGCCGGTAGAGTTCCTCCCGCGCATCGGCGGTCGCCCCGGTCAGGGCGTTCTGGTTGTTTATGAAGAACTCGAAGACGTCGATGCCGACGCTGAAGGATTTTCCTCGTCCGGCGATGACAACGACGCGGACCTCGGGATCCGATTCCAGTTCGTCGATCACCCGGGGCAGATCCTGCCAGAAGGACCAATTCATGGCGTTGAGTTTTTCGGGACGGTTGAAATGGAGGATGGCCGTCTTTGTTTCCGGAATTTTTTCTATTTGAAAAAACGGATAATCTCCCATGATTCTCATCTCCTTTCATTCTGCGGTTTTATGGAAATCGAATTCCCGATGCGGGGCGGGCAGGGTGATGGCGCCCGTATTGACCCATGTTCTCGTCAAGGGAATTCCTTCCTGTTGTGATGTTAAACGGACCGGAATCATTTCCTTTTCAGCGTCCTTCTAACGGATGCACAGACATGTTGTCAACGAATATTCAGCGGCTTCGGAAAAAGTAGTCATTCCCGCGCAGGCGGGAATCCAGAGTGAATGAAACTAATTGAAAATACTGGATTCCCGTTTTCACAAGAATGACGGAATAGGGGGTTTTCAGACTTTTTCGAGGGCATCAATATTCGGGGGAAACGGGGCGGTTTCCATCCGCCCGTTTCTTTTCTTGAGCGAAACGGATAAATCTGATAGACGTCCAGTCATGGAAGAAGGCGTTTATTCGAGAGGGAATCACCATGAATTGCAGAACCTTCAGGTGGGGGAACCCGTCATGAAGGCGCTCTTTCTTTCCGACGTACACCTTAAGCGCCGTTCCGATCCCGGATATGAACAATGCATGCTATTGTTCGCGCGTCTTCGGGGAAGGGGCGTTGAATCCGGCCGGCCGGGTGATGAGCAGGCCATCGTGATCGATCTTCTCGTCATTGCGGGCGATTTCTTTGACTTCTGGTTCGAAAAGGGAGGACGCATTTATCCCGAATTCCGGCCGGTCGTGGAAAGTCTTATTCAATTGAGGCAATCCGGGATCCGAGTCTGCCTCTGCGAAGGGAACCACGACTTCTTCCTCGCCGATTATTTTTCCAGGGAGCTCGGGATCGAGGTCTATCCGGGGGACGCGGAATTCGTTCTGGACGGCCTGCGGAGCTTTGTTTCACACGGGGATACCGTGGACCGGAAAAACCGGAAGTATCTCGCGTTGCGGAGATTATTACGGAGTTCCCTGGCCTACAGGCTGCAACGCGTTTTGCCTATGAGATGGCTGTGGCGGATTGCCCGGTTCATCTCCGAGATGAGCCAAGGGATGTCCCAGGACGCGCAGGAGAGACTGGTGGAGGTGATGCATCGTTTCGCCGTCGAAAAGTATCGCAAAGGCCTGGATGCCGTCATCCTCGGCCACTGTCATCAAGAGATTCTCCGGGAGGAACGAATCGGCGGAAGGCCCAGAACCTTTGCGCTTCTTGGCGACTGGATCACCCACCACTCCTATCTCCTTTATGAAAACGGCCGTTTTACACTGAACCGCATTCCGCCCGGGGGGTAGCATGGATGTCCGGTTCCTCTGCGATCGTAATCTGGGAAAGCTGGCAAAATGGCTGCGGATCCTCGGATATGACACCCTCTGGGACCGGAGGGACACGGATCAGGGTTTTCTTCGGAAGGCGGGGAGGGAGGGGAGGATTGCCCTGACGCGGAAGAGGAATCTTGGCGGCGGCGGTTCTGGACGTCTCATTGTGGTGAGGGCCGATCGGATTGAAGGACAGATCGGCGAGATCCTGGAGGCCCTGGCCATGAAGCCTGATCCAAAGGACCGGATGACCCTCTGTCTGCGCTGCAATGCGATGCTGGAGGCAGTAACGAAGGAAGAAGTGGAAGGAGCGGTCCCTGACCATGTGTATCAAAACAATACGTATTTCAGAAAATGCCCGATCTGCGGAAGGATCTACTGGCCGGGGACTCATGCGAGAAATGTCGAGGAGTTCCTCAAGATGCGCATTCCGACTCGTCCCCTTTGATCTTTTCAATGGCGTGCGTGAGGGCGGGGAGCAGGACGCCGAGATTTTCCCTTGCCCCCTTCGGACTGCCGGGGAGGTTGATGATCAGGGTGCGTCCCCGGATGCCCGCCAAGGCGCGGGAGATCATAGCATGGGGAGTGACGGCAGCACTCTGACGGCGCATGGCCTCCGCCATTCCCGGGATCTCCCGATCGATCACCTCCCGGGTGGCGTCCGGTGTGACGTCGCGGGGACTGACGCCGGTCCCGCCCGTCGTCAGGATCAGGTCTGCATCTCCCCCGTCGCACCACTCCAGAAGCATCTGGCGGATCATCTCCTTTTGGTCGGGGATGATCCGCCGGCCGATAATTTCCAGTCCTGCCGCCTCAAGCATCCGAGCGATCTCCGGACCGCTTCCATCCTCGCGTTCACCGCGGGCGCCTCGGTCACTCACGGTGATGATGACGGCCCTGAACCCCATCTCACTCATCATCCTTCCTGGATTCGGCAACGATCTTCTCCGCGATGTAGGGTGGGACCTCCTCGTAATGGGAATGCTCATAGGTGAAGGTGCCGCGGCCGCTCGTCATCGAACGGAGATCGGGGGCGTATTTGAGAATCTCCGCCAGGGGGACCTGACCTTTGATGATCTGGTGATGACCCGGCGAATCCATCCCCAGAACCTTGCCGCGGCGGCTGTTGAGGTCGCCGATGACGTCGCCCATGTATTCATCGGGGATCTCGATGGAGATGTTGACAATCGGTTCGAGGAGTGTCGGCTGGCATTCGAGGACGCCTTTCTTGAAACCGAGGGACCCAGCGATCTTGAAGGCCATTTCGGAGGAATCGACGGTGTGGTAGGAACCGTCCACCAGGGAAACGCGGAGATCCACAACGGGGTAACCGGCGACAACGCCCTCCGCCATGGCCTCGACGATGCCCTTTTCCACAGCCGGCCGGTACTGATGAGGAATTACGCCCCCAACAATCCGGTCGACGAATTCGAAACCGCTGCCCCGCGGAAGCGGTTCGATATCCAGCCAGGTATCTCCGAACTGGCCGCGGCCGCCGGACTGCTTCTTGTAGCGTCCCTGGATGGTGGTCTTTCCCTTGATCGTTTCCTTGTAGGGGACCTTCGGGGTCTTCAGATTCACCTCGAGACCGAATTTACGTCTCATCTTTTCGACGGTCACCTCGATATGGACCTGTCCGAGGCCGGAGAGGATCATTTCCCGCGTCTGGTCATCGCGATGAAACACGAGGGTGGGATCCTCATCGGTCAGGCGGTGGATGGAAGAGACCAGCTTATCCTCATCGCCGCGCGTCTTCGCCTCCACGGCAAAGGAGATGATCGCGGGAGGAGGTTCGATCTTGGGGTAGATGATGGGAGATTTCTCCGCACTCAGCGTGTCGCCCGTCGCCGTCTCCTTCAGTTTAGCAATGGCCGCGATGTCGCCGGGGATCAACTCTTCGACCGGTTTCTGGATTTTCCCTTCGAGGAAGAAGAGGTTTCCGATCCGCTCTGTGGTCTTGCGTGAGGCGTTGAAAAGGCTTAAGTCGGACTTGAGCGTACCCGAATAGACGCGGAAGAGGGTGAGGCGGCCCGCATAAGGGTCGGCGATGGTCTTGAAGACCAGGGCTGAAAACGGCGCCGATTCCTCCGGCAGCCGGGTTTCCTCTTCCCCGGTTCCAAGTTTTTTCCCGGAGACGTTGCCGCGGTCGACGGGCGACGGGAAATAACGGACGATGATGTCGAGGAGGGGGTGGATACCGAGGTTCTTCATGGCCGACCCGCAGACCACGGGGATGAGGGCGCCGGACACGACGCCCTTCCGGAGACCGGCCTGCAGATCTTCTGGGCTCAGTTCCCCGCCTTCAAGGTATTTGTTCATCAGTTCATCGTCGGTCTCGGCGATGTCTTCGATCAGGACGTCACGATATTTTTTAACCGTATCGGCCATATCGGATGGAATATCGATTGCTTTTGCGATCTTTTTCTGATCGTCGTACGTGTAGGCCTTCATGGAGGTCAGATCAACCACCCCGGTGAAGGTGTTCTCGGCGCCGATGGGGAGGGAGCAGAGTGTGATCTTCTTGCCCAGACGCTCCCGGATGCTTGCGACGGCATTTTCAAAATCTGCCCGTTCCCGGTCCATCCTGCTGATGAAGATAAGGCGGGGAAGATTGAATTCATCCGCGTATTCCCAAACCTTTTCCGTCTGAAATTCGACTCCGGCGACGGCATCGACGAGAACCACCGTCCCATCCGCGATTCGGAGGCAACTCTTCGTATCAAAAGCGAAATTGGAATCACCGGGGGTGTCGATGAAGTTGATCCGGTGCTTGTCCCAATCGATATGGTTTGTGGCGGCGCTGATGGAGATATGTCTCTTCTGTTCCTCCGGTTCATAGTCCATGGAAGAGGTTCCCTCGTCCACGCGGCCGGGCCGATCCGTCTTGCCGGCGAGATAGAGAAGGGATTCGCAAAGAGAGGTTTTTCCCGTTCCTCCATGGCCGATGATGGTCAGATTTCTTATCGATTTTGATTCATATTTTGACATGAACGCTCCTTTCTGATGATCGGGACCTGGATTCTATGTGGTTGAGGTCTTTAGCTTAACCGTCGCTTCAAAGTCAAGACAAATCTGACATGAAATCGATGCTTGACTTTTAAGAGGATTATGATATTTTTCCAAAACCTGTTTTTTACGTTGTCACCAGCCTTCAGGACGGGAAAGGGAAGTTTCGATGCCGAAGAATTTCTATACACTCCTGATTCTTCCAAAGAAAGACAGTTCCGCAAAGAAAATCAGCCTGTCCAGCACACTGGTCAAGGGTGTCTCCATCTTCGTGATGGGCCTGATCCTGTTCGTGATGTATTTTTCCTATGATTATATCCACATACGAAGAGAACAGGCCGAATTGAAGCGTCTGAAAATGCAGACGGCGGAACAGAGGAAGCAGATCGATGGGCTGGTGGCCAAGGTGGATCAGTTTTCAATAAAAATGGATGAGCTGAGGCAATTCGACAAAAAAATAAGGATTATGGCCAAGCTTGTCACGGGTCGGGACAAGGAACAGCTCCTCGGCATCGGCGGTCCGATGAGCGAGGAAAATCGCCTGCGCTCCAAAATGGCCGCCGATGACAAGGCGATGATCGCCGTGATCGGCCGCCATGTAGATCGTCTGATGGATGACGCCGCTTCCCGGGAACAGAGTTTTGCAAACCTTCTGGCGTACCTGCAAGAGAAGAAGTCGCTTCTGGCCTCAACCCCTTCCGCCTGGCCAGTTTTGGGATGGGTAACATCCGAATTCGGCAGGCGGATATCCCCTTTCGGCGGCGATAGGGAATTTCACAAGGCGATTGATATCGCGACGCGGATTGGAAAGCCGATCCAGGCGCCTGCGGATGGCATCGTTGCGGAGGTGGCCTTTCAGCATGACGTGGGGCAGATGATCCGGATCGATCACGGCCACGGCATTTCAACGTTCTATGGGCACCTATCCAAGGCAGTCGTTCGGGTCGGCGCAACGGTTCACAAGGGGGACCGGATCGGATATGTGGGAAATACGGGCCGCAGCACCGGATCCCACCTTCATTATGCCGTCATGTTGAACGGCGTTCCGGTCAATCCGAGGAAGTATCTGAATTGACGACTTCGTAAAAAGTCTTAAAAGTCGTGAAAATAGGACAGCTTTGTAAAAGGGCTGCAGGCAAGGCGCGCGAGTCCTGAGGAAGGAGGCGTACTGTGTCGTACGCCGCAATGACGAAGGATGAAGCGCAACGCTGCATCCGGACTTTTTACGTAGCCGTCTGAATTGAGGGCTGAAGGAAACGCGATGTCCGCCCAGTAGAGAACCAAATCCACCGGTCATGGCGCCGGTTTTTTTTTAAGGAATGTTATGATCAATTTAATTCTCAGGAAGATTTTTGGAAGCAAAAACGACAGGGAGATGAAACGCCTCTCCCTAATTCTCCATGAGATCAATCAACTGGAGCCGGCCATGACGGCGGCGACCGATGACGAACTGCGGGCAAAAACCCCTTATTTCCGTGACATGCTGCAAAATGGCAGCGAGCTGGACGACATCCTCGTTGAGGTCTTTGCTGTTGTCCGCGAGGTCTCCCGGAGGACGGTCGGGATGAGGCCCTTTGACGTCCAGATCCTCGGAGGACTGGTCCTGTACGAGGGGAAGATCGCCGAAATGAAAACGGGTGAAGGAAAGACCCTGGCCGCGACGATGCCCCTCTATCTAAACGCGCTGGTGGGCAAGGGCGTTCATCTGGTGACGGTCAATGACTATCTGGCCCAGAGAGACGCCGCCTGGATGGGGCCGATCTACCATTTTCTCGGCATGAATGTCGGCGTCATTGTTCACGGGATGGATGACGATGAGCGGCGCGCGGCCTACCATGCCGACATCACATACGGGACAAACAACGAGTTCGGTTTCGATTATCTGCGCGACAATATGAAGTTCAGCCTCGAAGACTATGTGCAGCGCGACTTCCATTACGCCATCGTGGACGAAGTGGACAGCATCCTCATCGACGAGGCGCGGACGCCGCTGATCATCTCCGGACCTTCCGATGAGTCGACCGATAAGTACAACCGGGTAAACCAGGTGATCCCGAACCTGCGCAAAGAGAAAGATTATACAGTCGAGGAGAAGAGCCGCACCGTCGTCCTGACGGAGGAGGGGGTGTCTCGAGTCGAGGGTTATCTCAAGGTGCATAATCTCTATGAACCCCAGAACATCGATCTCCTCCACCATGTCAACCAGGCACTCCGCGCCCATACCCTCTTCAAGCGCGATGTCGATTATCTCGTCAAAGAGGGGAAGGTCATCATCGTTGATGAGTTCACCGGCAGGGTCATGCCGGGGAGGCGTTACAGCGATGGTCTCCATCAGGCCCTCGAGGCGAAGGAACACGTGAAGGTCGAGCAGGAAAATCAAACGCTGGCATCGATCACCTTTCAGAATTATTTCCGTATGTATGCAAAACTGGCGGGGATGACCGGTACGGCTGATACCGAGGCGGAAGAGTTCGGAAAGATCTACAAGCTCGAGGTCTTGGTGGTGCCGACGAACATGCCGATGATTCGTGAGGATCATACCGATGTGATCTACAAGACCGAAAAGGAGAAATTTGCAGCGGTCATCGAGGAGATCAAACAGTTGCATGACGCGAAAAGGCCGGTCCTCGTCGGAACCATCTCCATCGAAAAATCGGAGCTCCTGAGCAAATACCTGACCCGGACGGGCGTCAAACACCACGTGCTAAATGCAAAAAATCATGAAAGGGAAGCGGAGATCGTCGCCCATGCCGGCCAGCCAGGCCAGGTGACCATCTCCACGAACATGGCCGGGCGCGGAACGGACATCAAGCTGGGAGAGGGAGTGGCAGAGATCGGCGGCCTCCATATTCTGGGAACCGAGCGGCATGAAAGCCGCCGGATCGACAACCAGCTCCGCGGACGTTCGGGACGCCAGGGTGACATGGGGTCGTCCCGCTTTTACCTCTCTCTGGAAGACGACCTTCTGCGGATCTTCGGTGCAGAGAGGATCTCCAGCATCATGGACCGAATCGGCATGGAAGAGGGGCAGCCAATCGAACACCGGCTGATTTCGAAGGCGATCGAGAATGCGCAGAAGCGGGTCGAGGGGCAGAATTTCGATATCCGCAAGCACCTGCTGGAATATGACGACGTCATGAACCGCCAGCGGCAGGTGATCTACGAGCAGCGCAAGAAGGTCCTCAAGGGGGAGGCGCTCTGGGACGATGTGGAGGAGATGCTGGAGGAGATGGTCGAAGAGATGGTCCCGGAGTATGTCGACGAGAAACGCCATCCGGAGGATTGGGATCTCAAGGGACTGGACGAGGAGATCTTCCGGCATTTCACGCTGAAGCTGAACTTGGCCGTGACAGGCCGTGAACTCGGTCCGGATGCGATCCGGGAGCGGATCGTCGTGGAGGTCAGGACGCTCCTCCGGAACAAGGAGACGGAGTATGGAAAACAGCTGATGGATTACCTGATGAAGGTGATCATGCTCCAGTCCATCGATACGCAATGGAAGGAAAATCTCCTCGCCATGGACCACCTCAAGGAGGGAATCGGTCTGCGGGGATACGGC
>Ga0247841_10009069_pt1 | contig 14037 bp, 11 predicted proteins | sample LaCruzMarch2015__2_FD_192410 | JGI IMG/M metagenome (GOLD analysis project Ga0247841, IMG submission 192410) | Freshwater microbial communities from meromictic Lake La Cruz, Castile-La Mancha, Spain - LaCruzMarch2015_18m | ecosystem: Environmental > Aquatic > Freshwater > Lake | place: Spain...
CCTCCCTAGCTCCTCGCGCTAGCGAGTAGCCCGCCTCTCCTCTTCCGTCGACGCGGCTACTCAGCAGCCCCTTGTGGGCAGTCGACTCCCGAAGGTAGTCTGGTCCGCCACGTTCCGACAAGGCGAGAGGGCTGGAGTCACGCCTTCTCAGTTCTCTTGTCACACCGTGATGACGATCTTGCCGCGGGCGTGGCCTTCCTCGAGGTAGCGGATGGCTGCGGGGACCTCGCTCAGCGGGTAGGTGCGGTCGATGACGGGCGTGACCCTCCCGGCTTCGATGAGTCCACAGAGGATCTGGAGGTCCGCGTTGTTGCGCTTCGCGATAAGCTGCACCAGGGTCTGGCCTACGAACGGTGCAACAATCGGCAGCGCCAGCACGCGGGCCATTCGCCCGCCGACATGGACGTAGGCCGCCTTGGGGCTGAGCACTCGGCGGCACTCGCGCAGCGACCGGTTCCCAATGGTGTCGAGCATCAAGTCGTAGCGCGTCGTGCCTCGCGTGAAGTCGTCGCGGGTGTAGTCGACGACGTGGTCGGCGCCGATCGAGCGGACCATCTCGACGTTCTTCGTGCTGCACACCCCGGTGACCTCGGCGCCGAACGACTTCGCGATCTGCACCGCAAACGTGCCCACGCCGCCCGACGCACCGAGGATGAGGACCTTCTGCCCCGCCTGGATCCTCCCACCGTCGCGCAGACCCTGGAGGGCCGTGCCAGCAGCCATCGGCACCGCCGCCGCCTGCTCGAATGTCAGATTGGCAGGCTTCTTCGCCAGCCAGCGCTCCGGGATGCACGCGACCTCCGCGAACGACCCGGCGCCTTCGCCGAACACCGCGTCGCCCGGGCGGAACCGCGTCACGTCCTTCCCAACCGCCTCGACCTCGCCGGCCAGATCGGCGCCAAGGCTGTGGACCTTCGGCTTGAGGAGTCCGAACATCAGCCGCGTGAAGAGCGGCTTACCCCGCATGAAGTGCCAGTCGTAGGGGTTGGTCGACGCTGCGCGAATGCGCACAAGAACGCCGTCATCCGTGACCGCCGGCTTCTCGATATCTCGGAACTCCAGGACATCGGGAGATCCGTACCTCTCGTAGACGATGGCTTTCATCGCGTCCTCCTCACTTGGCGCTGCTCACAGGGGTGAGAGGAGTATGACGCATTGTGGGTGACGCGTACGCCAGATCGGGTGCCGGGGCCGGTCGCTCTTCCTTCCGCCGCAACGTAAGACCTGCCCTCGTCTCGGGGATCGCGGCCGTAGCTCGGCAGCTCGACGACGCGAGGTCCTACGCCGCGACGACTCGGCGCAGGACCTCGCTACGGCAGCCGGGCAAGCTCCGGGATCCGCTCGCGCCTATCCGGCCAGCTTTCGCGCGATGTACTCGTCGACGAGCCGCTCGAGGATCGGGAACGGTATCGCGCCGTTTCCGAGAACGAGGTCGTGGAACTCGGTCAGACGAAACCGGTCGCCGAGCGCGTCTTCCACCCGCTGTCGAAGCTCCATGAACTCGAGCATGCCGATCGTGTACGCGACCCCCTGTCCCGGGAAACCGACGTAACGGCCCATGGCATAGTACTGTGACCCCGCCGGGGCGCCGCGCTCGGTCTCGTAGTACGCGGCCGCTTGGTTCGCCGACCATCCCAACGAGTGCATCCCCGTGTCGATGACCACACGGCACGCGCGCTGGAGTTCGAGGTCGAGGTGCGCCAAGTCTTCGAGCGTCGTCGAGTAGAGGCCCAGCTCGCCGGCCAGCCCCTCCGAGTACAGGGCCCACCCTTCGAGGAACGACATGGGGGCCTCGCAGCGCCGGAAGAGCGGCAGGTCGAGACCCGCGGCAATCGTCATCTGGAAGTAGTGCCCGGGAATGCCCTCGTGGTACGCGACGACGGGAACCGACAGGAAGTCGGTGACCCCGCCGTCCATGTTCACGTAGTAGGCGCCTGGCCGCGAGCCATCGAGCGAGCCGGGCGCGAAGTAGCAGCTGCCCGATCCGGGCGGCGCCGGCCGAATGTCGAGCGGGAACTCGGGCGTAAGGCTGCAGACTTGAGCCACCGCCGCAGCCGCAAGATCGAGGACCCTTTCACTCTCGGCAAGGTACGCTTGCCTTCCAGCCTCCGTCGAGAGGTCGCACGTCGGCGCGTCGGCATTTGCGGCCCATCGGAGGCTGAGCATCGACTGACCTGGCGACAGGCCGAGCGCTGCGTACTTATCGCGCATCTCCGTCTGGATGCGGCTGACCTCGGAGAGCCCCGTCGCTCGCGCCGCTTCGGCCGTGAGGTCGAGGCTCGTCTGGTCGCGCAGCTTGTAGGCATAGTATGCCTGCCCATCGGGAAGCGACGTCGCGCCACCCACTACGGGCGCCCGCGACCGGATCCCTTCCAGATGCGTCAGGAGCGCGACGTACCCCGGGATGAACGATGACTGAATGCCTTCGCGCACCGCCGCAAGAGCATCGTTCTTCATCTCGTCCGAGATTCCCTGCATCGCCGCCAGCCGATCGCGGAAGGATGTCCAGAGGATCGTCCCCTCGACGCGAACCTGCGATGCATTCACGCGCGCCGACCCCGAAACGCCCAGGTACCCGCGCAGCCGCGACGTCGCCATGTCCACGGTGAACTGGGCCGGCAGGATGCCACGCTCCTCGCGGTACTTCAGGGCCTCGACCAGTTGGGTCATCTTGCCGTTGACGAGCGACAGGCGCGTCACGTAGTCATCGAGGTCGTCCTTCGTCACCAGCGGGTGGTCGTCGGTGAACAACGTCACGAACGTCGCGTCCACGCTCCAGCCGGAGAGAGGGATCCCCGAGATGGAGTAGTCGTGGAAGGCGTACGGCTCGCCGCGCACCCAATCGTCGAGGTACCACTCGTAGATGTCGTACGAGAGCTGATCTGCGTTGCTGAGCGCCGAGCGGTCGTAGCTGCGCAAGAGACCGAGAACGCCGCGGTAGAGGGCGTAGTTCCCGAGGATGAACTCCGGCGACACATCGGTCAGCTTGTCGTTCCGGACGCCGAACGTCGCCGAGAGCCCAAGGCTCGTCACCACCTCCGGGTTCCGCAGCAGGAACTCCTTGTACGACGCGTCGAGGAACTCGCGGAACGCAAGCCCCTGCAGACTCGCGAGCGCATCATCGACGGTTGCCGGACCCGCGCTTCCGCCGCCGGCAGGAGCGCAGGCTCCGAGGGTCAGGCCCGCCACGCAGACGAGGACTACAGCCATCCGACTCCGCATGATTCCACCCCATTCCAAGAGATCAGGCGCATCGTACAACGAGTGATGTGTGGAAATTGTGGATCGGGCGGCGCGTGCTATCGATCGGAAAGCGCGGTCCGAGACGTACGAGACTGCCACGCCTGCATGCAAGGCGAACCCGTGAGCGCGACGGCTCTGCACCGCCGCCCGAATGCAGCGCAGCCACGCACCGGGGCGCCGTCATCGTCTGCGCTTGGCGCCTCGCTGCCCTTGAGCGCGTGCATCTGTCACTTCAAGACGTGCCCCGTCGCCGCGGGCTTACGGGTTGACCATCACCTGCCGCTTCTGCGCAGCGATGATTGCATCGCGCACGTCCGCCGGCAGCGGGCACACCCTCACCTCGACGCCGAAGGTGCGGACAGTCTGGGCCAGCCACCCGTCTCCCTGAACGGACTGGGCGGCAGCCTCGTCAGCGAAGCAGAGGTACTTCCGCCACGTGCCTCCCAGGACTCGCTCGACGTAGATCATCTTCAGGATGTCGCCGGCAATCTTGTGGCGTTGAGCGGGCTTCAGCTTCCCATATCGCGCATAGGCCTCGGCAAGCACGCGCTGCTCGCGGCAGTATCCATCGAGCTCCACACCGGGAGCCGCGAGCCCTTCGGGTGAGCCCGGTTCGATCCAGACACCGACATCATCAGAAAGAGCCTTGATCAGGAACGGCTCGGCATCGCGCTGCTCGGTGGAATCGGATGCATCGTTTGTCATAGGTAGAGTAGACGCCCAACGCCGGCAGGTTGCAAGCTCGCGCCGCGCTGGCGCACGTGATGCTCCAGTGTCTGGACAGGCATTCTGAGAGCGTTACGTCAATGCGTGATCGCAAGAGTTGACCCCGTTGCCGCTGCAAGCTAGCGGCGCCGGCTGCCAAGCCGCCAGAACACGCGCCTCGTAACTCGAACCCTCCAGCGTTCCAGTGCAACCAACCTCGCCTCAAGGCGATCCATGTGCGCGCCGTCCGGCTGTGCCTTGGGAGCGGGGCGGTGGCTCCTACTGATTCCGCGCTGAGCTCCGACTAGCTGGCAGAGTGCACCGACAGTCACCAGGAACTCCGCCATGACCAGCGCGGCAAGGAAGAGGGTCAGCGTGAGCCATCCCCGTGGTTCAGCGGACAGCTTCCCGGCACGCCCATTGATGACGAGGAAGTAGCAGTCCCAGGAGTAGAGCACCGCAAACGGTACGATCGCGACCAGCAGCCCAACAAGCTCAAGGAGCGCGTGCACAAACCATACGGGCCGGGGAAATGGGCGCTTGGCATTCATGAAGGCTTCCCACCCCAGGACGAAGTCAGGCAGACCAGTCGTCTGGAGAAGCCTCGGCCGCAGCCGCTGTTCGACGTACTGCGCGTTGTAGGCAATCTGAAGGTCATGTTTCAGGTACCCAAGGGCAAGCAGAAGAAACACAGCAGAGACGATGAATCCAAGCGTGTATACCCAGACTCCCAGCCCGCAGATCAGTGTACCGCCAGCTCCAACGAACGTGAGCAGCCCGCCGATTGCCAGGAGCGCGTAGTTGAGAAGCTGCTGGCGCTGCTCGATGCGCATTGAGATCTCTTGCACGCGAGCGGCGTATTCGATCTCGATCCACCTAGCGGCGTCGGCGTGGTCGCCCGTACTCGTCTCTGTTCGGTTCATGGTTCACCGTCCGCCGGGTATAGTACCACGGTCATGCTGGCACAAGTAGCAGGGGTCTCGGGTGCCCGCAGCACCTTGGCAATGCAGGGCTTTGGCTCACATGGCTCGTGCTGAGAGCCCGTTTTCATTCCCCGCGTTGGCAGGGAATACCCGGGCCTGCCGGGCATCGTGGACGCGGCGGTCTGCCCCGCAGGAAGTGCCAGTCGTAGGGATTGGCGGACGCCGCGCGAATGCGCACCAGGACGCCGTCATCGCTGACGCTCGGCCTTTCGGTATCCCGGAGCTCCAGAACATCGGGAGCACCGCACCTCTCGTAGACGATGGCTTTCATTGCGTCCTCGTCAGGCAGCGCTGCTCACGAGCAGTGTGCCGCATGCGGAGTGATGGCGGCAGTCACTCCACCACAGGTCTGGGTGCGTCGTTCTCAAGCTCTAGTCACAACGCCTCAGCGCCGCCGCTTCTTCGCCGCGCGAGCACCGGTGCCTTCGCGCGGGCCGCGTGATTCCTTTCCACTGCGGACAGCCTCCCGCCGCGGCAAGTCCAACCCGCCCTGTTCTGCGGCGACCTTCTGAGTCCTACCAGCTGCGATGCTGTGCAGCCTCGCCCTGATCTCCCGAGTGCGTCCGTGGAACGGGCGCAGCAGCCAGACAATGTACTCACACAGAAGATATACCACCATCGCAGAGTGACGCACAAGCTGCGACGCCGACGGGGCACTCTGAGTGCCGGGCTTCAGGGCATCGATCGCATAAGCCGCGAACGCACCGGCGAAGACAGTTGCCATCACGCCGGCTAGCGAACGCAGCATGGCTTGGCACTCCTGGTGCTCGAGACGCAGTGCTTCCACCTCAAGGGTCGCGTCCCGCCAGCTGCTCAGAGGTATCAGGCAACACCGGAAGTAGGTGGCAACCCCTGCAACCGCCCCAAGGAAGAAGAGGTAAGCTACCGCAGCCATCAGGTCCAGGAATTGCAGGGGCGCAAAGAGGGCTATCGGAGAACCCAATCCCGTGGTGACCAGGAAGGTAGACACGCCGGTCGTCGTGGCGGCAGACCATCCCAGGCTATCGCGGCCGCAACTCGGAGATAGAGCCTCGGCCTCTCCGCCCTTCATCGCCAGGGACAACAGCCAGTAGAGGACGATCCCGGCGGCTATGCCCGCGAATGCCCAGACAAGGGTGCGTCCCTCAGCTGCATAGACAAGCACAATGCCAAGTGCGAAGTAGGCACGCAGAGCTCTCGCCCCCACCGTGAGACGTCGCTCGGTCACAGCGAGCCTCCCGATGCCGCGCGGACGCGCACAAGGACACCGTCATCGGTGACGCTCGGCTTGTCGATGTTCCTGAGTTCGAGAACATCCGGAAGCCCATACCTCTCGTAGACGATGGCCTTCACTGTGTCCTCCTCACTCGGCGGTGCTCACAGGGCTACGACGAGCATGCTGCTTGCGGGGGCGACAGGAGCGCCTGCTGTCCTGAAAGCCTGGTGCTACTTCAAGACCTAACGCCATCGCCCCTTGCGCAGCGCCGGGAGCTTCCCCGGAACCCGCTCGTAGATGCGAGTTCGTGGATCATACTTCTCTCTTCCCTCGCCTGACGTCTGAGAGTAGCCCGGGCTGCATATGACCGCCAATGCGGGGGAACGAAGGCGAGGCTCCGCCGGCACGGACTGCGAGAGTAGCATCTACCCGAGCAGGACCGGGACTTGTCGGCACGTGCTGCCAGCGCTACCCTACTTCTAAGGCACGGTCGCTTGGTGCGTGGGAAAGGAGGGGGCTGTGTTCTATCCTCGCATTGTCGAAGTCCTCAACTCCGGCACCGCGTGGGCTTTCGTCGGGAGCGGTGTCTCTGTGGATGCAGGCCTGCCCACGTGGGCAGGACTCGTCGACGCCGTGCTCCACCTTCTCCCGCAACCGGATCGAGGCAACATCGAGTGCGATCCGCTCTACGTGCGGGCGCTGCGTGAGGGCCACCACGACAAGCGGCTCGCGCAGATTCAGAAGCAGGTCGGCCGGCCCGCCCTGGAAGTTGCAGTGGCCAGCGTTCTCGCCAAGATCCAGACGCCTGGCTCACTGCATCCGGTGCTCGCAGACCTTCCCTTCCATGGCTATATCACCACGAACTATGACCTTCTACTCGAGGGCGCCCTGCGAGAACAGGGATTGCGCGGCTGGTCGCCGGTCGGGAATACCCGAGCGGAGATCCGAAAACTCGCCGGCAATCCGGACAGAGTCGTCTGGCACCCCCACGGTTACGTCACTGCCGCGCCAGGCCTCTCAAATCTGGTCTTGACAGACACGGACTACGACGACCTCTACCTTGAGGACTCAGCCGCCAACGTCGCACTGCGGGCCCTCTTTCTGATGGCACCAGTCGTCTTCATCGGTTTCAGCTTCGCCGATGCCGAGGTCTCGCGCGTGCTCAAGCGCGTCGGGCGGCTTGCCAGCCCCGAGCGCCCGCTCATTGCGTTGATTGCAGGCCTCTCTGGCCCGGACCATGAGGCAGAGCGGGAGGAATTCCTTCTCAAGTACAACATCGATGTCATACCGTATGAGACTGCCAACGGCTCGCACGCAGCTCTACGCTCAACGCTGGATCTCCATGCGTCGTTCGTTCTTGCCAGGTCACTGCGCTTCGGACAGCCACATCGCAATGTGCCATCGTTCGATCCAGAAGCTACGAGCCTCATGATCTACAACGAGCTTGTGATCGGCCCGAACTCCACCCATGCAAGCAGCGTACTAGAGGGCCTCCTCCGAGCAAGGGTCATCGCACTTCTCACCGATGAGAGCCCTCGGCTACTCAAGGACCTTGAAGGTGATCTCCGCAGTAGGGCAGCCCTTCTTGCTGACCCGACGAATACGCGGAACGGAACACCTGCGATCCCACTTCAGGAAACCGTGGCCAAGCTCGTGTCTGAGGGTGTCGTCTCTGCTGTGACGGCCGCGCCAGAGCCAAGCTATGCGCTGACGGCCGAATGGAAGGCAGAAGCCGAGGAGCGCAGGGCACGCATCGCGCTCCTGTCGGCGCAGTTTCTTGAGTCTCTCCGCGGGCGCACGCTGGCGATGGGCTGCAAGCCCCCTGAGAGCGCGGCGAGGATAGCGCGGGTCGCAGCAGCGTTCCTTGAGGATTCCGTTAGGCGCCGCGCACTCGGCACTGCAATGACTCTCGCCGCACGTGAGACAACGCAACAGCGCTTCCACGTAGTCGCCCTTCTTCAGGCCCTCCCTGCGGCAATGGCGCAACTCCCATCTCCCGAGGAAGCAGGTCTGCTCAGCCGACTGGTCCGAGATGTACTTACGACTCCCGACGACGCAGAGCGGTCCTACCTTGGGTTCGCCCTGCAGGCAGCTTTCGGCGCACATCTCCTTGGGTGCTCACCCGACGCAATCGAAGCGCGTGTCGGCGAGCTCGCAGGCACCCTGTTCCTCATCGACTCGACGACTCTGATTCCCTACCTCGCGAGGGATTGCACAGCCCATGAGACAGCCCGCTTTCTCCTACGCCGCCTGACGGCGCTGGGCTGCGGCGTGGCAACTCTGCCTTCGCTTGCGGAGGAGGTTGCAGAGCATGCACGCTACGCGATGCACAAGGTCTCTGCACTCACGGGCGGTCCAGACCTCGAAACCCTCAAGGCAGTAACTGGAAGGGCGGGAGGTAGGTCAAACGAGTTTCTGAACGGGTTCTTAGTGGAGATCTCGAAAGGGAGCGTGCAACCTGACCTCTCCGTCTATCTGAGCGCGTCATGCGGCGTGCCGGTGTCGAGGACGAACTGCTCTGCACGACATGTCCAGGCGGCTCTCGGGTCAGCCGGCGTCACGTGCGTTCCATTCCAGGATTGGCCTGGGTTCAGACGCGAGTTCTGGGCGGACCGGGAGGCAATCGCTGCGGACATCGCTGCACGCCGCAAGCAACAAGGCAACTTCAAGCATGATCGACAGACACGCGCAGAGGCGGAGTCGCTCATCATCGTGCGAGAGCTCCGGAACAAGCAGCTGTCCGCGCCTACCACCGCCAAGCCACGCGTTGTCCGAAACGCTTTCTTTGTGTCAAACAGCAGAGTCATAGACGACGTTGCGAAACCGACCCTGCCCGTCACGATGCGCCTCGATGCCATCGCGCAGTGGGTCGCAACGATGGCCCCTTGCGATATGAAAGAGCTGGCCAGCACGTTCGATCTGCTGCTACTCGAGCTCGCGGAGCAAGGGTTCCGCGTCATCGAGGATCGCGCTCTCCTAACAGTCTTCGGCCCGCTCGTAGACGCATCCCGGGAGCGGCTTCCGGAAATCAGGATCCGTCACTCGACACTTCTGGCGAATCGTCTAGGCGAGGATCCGGCAAAGGCGTTCACCGATGTCCCGGATCTCGAACTGCCAGTAGCGACGGAGTCATTCTACGCCCAGCTCGCTGAAGCACTTGAGCGGCGAGCTCTCAAGTCAGAAGCAGCCGCACCCCTGAATAGGACCGAGAGGGGGCGACTTGAAAAGCTCGAGAGCGATGATCGAGCTCGCTCCGACCGAGCCCGTCGGAAGCAGAGGGCTCTCGCGGGGTGCAAGAAGCCGAAGCGCAAGACCTCGAAAGCAAAGCTGAAGAGGCGCAACAGGAAGCGCAAGTAGGGGCAGCGGTGTCAGATCTTGTCCGACACACTCCGCACTCCATGCGGAGAAAGGCGGCGGGGTCACATCTTCACTCTTGGTGTTTCACTCGCTCGGAGCATCGCGACCGAGAAACCGTCACGTGCGCTTGTTCTGCGCTCTGATCCGCCACAGAGATTCGATCGGGAGGGCCGTGCAGATCCTTCCCCAGCGGGACGCACTCTCTCCCCGAGTACAACACGATGCCACGTCGAAACCGCTCGCCGGCGAGCTCCCTGAGGGAGTTCAAGCCCGCGCACAACTAGCTGCTTCGTGGGTGTTTTTCCACCACCGCGTGGATGGTTATCACACCCTGCTTCTTACTTTTGCAATCGATCAGCACGCGCAGGCCTTGCACTCACACATTCCCAGAGGCGCGTGGGTCATGCCTCGCGATCACGCATCGCGCGCAGCTCTTCAACGGCCACGGTAGGCTGAACGAACAGGTCGGGAACTGTCGCCCTTCTCATGGCCCGCGCACGGGCATGCTGCCCGGCGGCGCTGCCGCCTCAGGGCCGGAGCTCAAGGCAATCGACGCCGAATCCATGGCCGAGGGAGGCGCCGTTGGTCCCGATCACGGTGAACCGGACCCGGTGCTGCCCCTTGGTGAGCTCGATGCCACTCGACACTTCGATCGGCCCAGAGGGAAGGACGGCGGGCGCATAGGCGTCGAGAGTCGCCCCCGTGGCCTTGCCGTCGATCTCCACGCTGACAGTGTCGAAGTAGGGGCTCAGCGTCGCGTAGGCGAACACGCTGTAGCGCTTCGTCTCGGGGACGTTGATGTAGAGGGTCAGCCACTTGCCGGTGCCGGCTCCCCAGTAGAGCTGCGCGTCCTGGCTCCAGCGGGGAGAGAACGGGTACGGCGCGTAGCCCGCCATGTCCTGGTCTCCAGGCTCGGGGCCGGAGTGGGTGGTTGCCAGATCCTCGGCCTCGAAGCGCAGCGTTCCCGCCGGGAGACCGGTTGCTGCGACGTTTGTCGGATAGCGGCCGTCGCCGCGAATGACGAGCGCAGCCATACCGCGAACGATCGCGCACTGCATGGGCGTCAGCACGGCCGCTTCTTTGTAGTAGGACATGAGGTTGTCGCGCGGCAGCTCGAAGACGACTCCATCGAGGGTGACCGCCGTCGTCGTCGCGCACTCGAGGAAACGCATGTAGGGGTCGGGAAGCGTGTCGGAGAACCCGTCTCCGTCGAACACGGACGCTGTCCTTCCGTTCTGCACGAAGTACGCGGCGGCTTCCGCGATGCTTGCGAACGCTGGCAGGTTCGGCATCGTGTGGCCGAGCCCGAGGAAGTGGCCCATCTCGTGGGCGAACCACAGGAGCGCCGTGCTCCCACAGTGGATCGAGACCCCGAATCCCGGCAGGATGATGAAGCCGTGCGACGGCGACCCGGAGCCGCCGTAGTCCGACGTGGGTCCGGGGCCATGCCGCATGATGACGAGAACCTTGCCCGGGTAGCGGGCGGCGATCTCGTTCCCGAGCGTGCCTTGCGCTCGCCAATCGGGGAACGTGTCGTTCGGGTCCGCAAGGTTGTTGAGAAAGGTGCTTCGGACCTCGGCGAAGTCGGCTACGGAATCGTAGGCGAAGGCGATCCCGGCCGGGGCGAAGGACACATTGGCGAACTCGATCCACTGAGAGAATCCCGCCGCAGTGGTGTCCGCTGGCCGGCCGCCGTCATCGTCGGTCAATCGAATCGCCTGGACCCGGAGGGTGATGGCCTCGGAGGCGGAGGCTGCGCTGAACTGGAGCTGAGACGCCCCGATCGTGAGGCAACAGAGCACGGCAAGTCCCACGAGTCGACAGGCTCTCTGTCTCATGCACCTACAGTAGCGAGGACGGGCCAGGCTGACTAATGCTTCAGTCGGGACCTCGGAGGCGGCGGACAACAGAGTCGGCTCTTGCCTCTCGATGCCATCGAGAGCTGCCCCTGTCGTCTGCATGTCGCAGACTCCTGACCAGGATGATGTTCTCGTGCCGTCCTTACAGATTGAATATTGGATATTGCAACTGTACACTCGCATCTAAGAAGGAGGCTCCGTGATCCAGCGTGTGCTAGAGCCCGTGCTCCGTCGTGCAGCGAAGCAGTATCCGATTGTGACGCTGACAGGGCCTCGCCAATCCGGAAAGACAACGCTCGCCAAAGCGGCGTTCCCGAACCATGGCTACGCGAGCCTCGAGGATCCCGACCAGCGCGAGTTCGCCATCACAGACCCTCGCGGCTTCTTGGGCCAGTTCAAAGACCCCGTCATCCTGGATGAAGTTCAGCGCGCACCGGACCTCTTCTCGTACATCCAGACCGAGGTGGATCGCACGCCCGCGAACGGGCGCTACATCCTCACCGGCTCGCAGAGTTTCCTCCTGATGCGGAACGTCAGCCAGTCGCTCGCCGGCCGCGCCGCCATCCTGCACCTGCTGCCATTCGCGTGGTCCGAGCTGCAGGAGCGCCCGCCGCTCTCGCTCAAGACTCTGGGACGGACAGCGCCTTCGCGCGAGAAGCCTCAGGCAGCGGATCTCATGGAAGCTCTCTTCACGGGCTTCTACCCGGCGATCCACGATCGCAGACTCGCCCCGCAGGACTGGCTCGCGAACTACTATCGCACGTACGTCGAGCGCGACGTTCGCGAGCTCCTCAACGTAGGGGACCTCGAGGCCTTCGGACGCTTCATCCGCCTGTGTGCGGGGCGGAACGGGCAACTCCTCAACCTATCGTCGCTCGCGACCGACTGCGGCATCGCGCAACCCACAGCGCGGCGCTGGATCTCGGTTCTCGAGGCGAGCTTCCTCGTGCTTCTGTTGCGCCCGCACTATCGCAACTTCAGCAAGCGACTCGTGAAGAGCCCGAAACTCTACTTCCTCGACACGGGCCTCCTCGCCTACCTTCTGCGCATCCGCACGCCCGACGAGCTGCGCACTCATTCGTCGCGCGGCGCAGTCTTCGAGAGCTTCGTCGTGTCCGAACTCTTGAAGAACGCCTTCCACCGAGGCGAGGAGCCAGACCTCTACTTCTGGCGGGATTCGATCGGCCATGAGGTGGACATCCTGCTCGACCGCGGTGCGGAGCTGGTTCCCATCGAGGTCAAATCGGGAGAGACCCTCGCTCAGGATGCGTTCGTCGGGCTGCGCTACTGGCTCCAACTCGCCGGCACGCCCGACGCGCCCGCCGCACTCATCTACGGTGGTGACACTTCGGTCCGGCGCTCAGGCGTCGTCGCCACCTCGTGGGCCGACCTCTAGGGCTGTCCAGTGTCGGAGAGGTGTTGACACTTCAGGCCTTTGCGCTCTCGGCGCGAGACGGCGCGCGCATCACGCGAAGCTCGCCAAGACCGCCAAGAGAAGCCAAGGGACTCGCGACGAGGCCACCCTCCGCTGTAGCGTCGTGGGCTTGGCTCCGACGTCACTGTCTCCGACGTCTACGACAGGAACCCGGTCAGGAGAAGCCGGCACCCACCCCGGCTTCTCCCTAGCGGCTCGACAAGCGAGACCGTTGAGCCGCCTCGCACAACAAGGTGCGACGCTACATCCACAACGCCGTCGCGCACAGATGGTGGTGCGCTCTCTCGGCAGAACCGAGCGCGCGCGGAGGAAGGGCATATCCCCATCTTCGAGTCCCCGAGCTTCGTTCCAGACTCCATCACGAGGCCTGGGAGTATCGGTCAGTGACTCTGCTCTCTCTGCGCGCTCTGCGGTTGCCAGCTGTAAACACCATTGTCAAACTGGACACTCTAGGCCGCTAGCGGCCCATGCCCTTTCTGACGCCGCGCGCCGCCACAGCGGATCCCGCTGCCACCACGGTTGAGGTCCAGCGCCTCGGCAAGCGCCGTCTTGAGAGACGCAAGCAACTCAGCCCGCGTGCGCTCCTGGCAGTTGACGCCGGGAATCTCCGCGATCCACCCGATCCACCATTCACCATCCTGCTTGGTTACCGCCGTGTAGGTGCTGGGCATCCTCTGTCACCTCACGAGTACTGTACGACGGGTGTCCCCGCCGCGCTATTGCGGCAATGGGAGCCTATCCTAATGGCAACGCGCTTCCGTCATCTACAATGCATGCATGCTCGACAAGCCTGACCACGAGCGCACTTTCGCCCTGCCCTTACAGATCACACATCGGATGTTGAATCTGTAACGCCGCGATCGCGGATGCCCGTCACCTTCCTCAGAGTGCGTCGCGCCCTCACACCATTACGCACGATGCGTTACGCAGAATGCGTAATTCACAACCGCGACCTAGCGCAGAGTCCCGCTCATCTCTATCTGCCCTATCTTGTCTCTATTGTGCTTCCATGCTATCCTCTGCTTCTCGTCGGCCGATCAACCCGGCGAGAGGCACCGCACGAAGGGCGGGTGACGATGGACTTGGACTTGACTCCGCGGCACGATCGAAAGAGAATGGACTCTGAGCAACAACCCTCGGCAGTACGCGTCGCCGACGATCCTGGCGACGCCGAGCCCGAGGGTTTTCTGTTCCTGGGGGATGTATGCCCGCCACGGCGATCCTGGTAGACGGCGGGTACTTCCTCAAACGCTATCCCCA
>Ga0247841_10009070_pt1 | contig 14037 bp, 11 predicted proteins | sample LaCruzMarch2015__2_FD_192410 | JGI IMG/M metagenome (GOLD analysis project Ga0247841, IMG submission 192410) | Freshwater microbial communities from meromictic Lake La Cruz, Castile-La Mancha, Spain - LaCruzMarch2015_18m | ecosystem: Environmental > Aquatic > Freshwater > Lake | place: Spain...
GGGTTGGTGTTCCTGCGTGTGGCGTGTCTCTGCTTTTTTTTTTCTGTCGCTGGTTAGGGGGTGGGGGGGGGTGCGGGGGGCGTTATACGGGGTTGTGGAGACGGCTTAGGTGAGACACTGTCTGGGCTGGCCCCCTCGATGCTGTTTCCAGGGACTGAACCAGTATTTTCGCGTTCGTCAACCTTAGTCGGGGCGATGCCTACTGCGATACCACAATAAGGGCAATATTTTACCGGCCCATATTGGGACTGGCCACAGACAGGACATGAAATGGGGTATGATTGCTCATACATGAGTGACTGTATCCTTTATAGACCTAAGATCGATATCCATTCTCATGCTAGACTTGGGCAGTAAAACGTTAAATTGTATTCTCATCGCTTTCTCACACATCTACTTAAATATTTTTTCCCCTTTAATTCTGAGATTGATAGGAGGCGCTTTATCTAAAAGCATGGCCTGGCGAGTGCCGGGTTTTGTACCATCTCCCTTGATGTCAGATTCTTTGTGTCGGGGCATTTTGATATCGCCCCAAATCAACTTTTTTTTCTTATGGCTTTGCGGAATTACCATATTCTTTTTATATGTGTTTTCACCGGGTTTCCGGCCTTTCAAATGATCAAGAGACAAATATGCTCCCTTTCCTAATCCGTCCCTGCTTATATTTTCTCCAGGATTGGTAGCCCTTGTAAACGGCCGCCATCCCTTGCTACTCTTTATCTCCGCTTTTTTCATTGCGGCATTATTTTTTTTAAGGTTTTTTTTCGGTTTTTGTCTCTCCCTTACAGTAAGCAATTTCCGACATTGCGAAGATAAATCCAATCAGCATACAAGATATAAAAATAAGGAGCTTTATGCCCCCATTAAAGCCTTTCTAGCAATAATTGCCTCCTGTAATCCTTACCTTGACATTTTTTGAACCGCATCTTGATACCATCATCTCTTCAATAGCCTCAGCAATTTTCATACGGTACATTTTTGATGACGCAAGTAGCTCATCTCGTGGATTAACGATTACTGCTGCCTCAAGAAGGATAGCTGGAGCATCAGATTTTCTAAGAATAAAGAGATTATCATAGAAATAAATGCCGCGTTTTGAGTCAACTAACTGCCGATTCTCACCTACTATTTTTTCGGCATGATGAAGAGTTGGCATTAGCCCTCTCCTGAGCAGTGCTGTACCTAGATTGTGGGCATCTGACAGTGCCTGAAGATAATATTTGTTCTTGCGCGAGATAAAAATTGAGAATCCTTTTGCTTTCGAAGAGAATGGTCTTCCTTTTTTGTCCCAGGTCACAAACTGTGGTTGCACTGAATCGTGATGGAGTGAAAGTATAAGACATTTACCTTTTGCAGCCAATGCACGATCTTTTAGGGACATAGCTTCCATTCTCTGACGAGTAAGCGTAACTTGCATGTGATGTTTTCTTAGCGAAGAAACCACAGTCTCAGCAAGATATGCATTGTAAAGGTACTCTGGTTTCCCAGTACAACTTGTCGCCCCTGGCGAATCAGGGGAATGACCTGGATCTATAATCAAAGGACCTGTGATAGATGTTGTTGCTTGCGCCACAATTACTACTGAGAGCATGAAACTAATCAGCACAAAATAAGTTGCAAAAATTACGGTCTGTAAGGAAAAGCTTTGTTCCTTATACACTGCATAAGATTTCTTGCACATAAGAAAAGGTTTCTCAATATTTGGAAAGTTGCGCAATACGATCCTTATAAACCCGAAGCATGGATTCCGTATCCAAACAAACATCTCGCTGATTCTTCATCCATGAAATTTGTTCTTTCTTGAGAGCTTCCTTATCGACTGCATTTCTGCGAACCGCCCTATAGAGGTTTGCTGACTGCACGTCAACTTGGCAAAGTTCTACATTAGAACAGATGAGACGCTCGGAAGCTGTTGTGGCTTTTCTACAATCAAAGCTGGGAGTCAAAGAGGTTTTATTGGATAACTGCTTTACAGGTTTAGATTGTCTATTATTTTTTTTCTGATGAGTTGAAACAGATGGCTTTGCCGGATGGTCATTTTTTATCTGGGAAGAAAAATAGACAACAAAACCGGCTACTACTATTGCGACCACAATCCACTTTAACTTACCTGGTTTTGGCTCCCTTTTAGGAGGAGAGGTAAGAACGTCTTTTGCTGTCTTCGGGGCTTTGAGAGTTGTCTCAGACAAACCAACATCTGAAACAATTTGTTGTTTGTCTTCGAGTTTTTCATATGCAGTTTCAACAGCGGTTGTTGGGAACTGCTTTGGTTTTGGGTCCGGTTTCGGGTCTAAGGCAGGCGCTGTTTTTGAGATCGGCACCTGTGAAACGATTTCTGGGCTGGTAGCTATCGGGGCGCTTTCTTCGGTAACTTGTTCGGTCTCTTTCGGTTCCTCAACCGCTTCCACAACCGGGATAACCGGTGTCTGAACGCCACAATAGGGGCAATAGGGCACCGGCCCATATTGGAGCTTGGAGCATGACTGGGCTTGGCATTGAATGGGGTATGGTTGCTCAGGCATAGGCGATTATGGTCTTTCTATACTTTTGCAACAGGACTCTCTCCTGTCGAGAAGTGATATAGGCTATTAGGTGATATTCAATCAACAGGTGGTACATTATAAAAAGGCAGCGGCGGCGGAATATCACTGAACTTACTGCCGCAGTTTGGGCAATACTTTGAGCCTGCACCAACTTTTTCACCACAATTAAGACATATTTTCAACTTGGCAGAGCCTTCGTCCGCGTGAACGGTTATTTTCGGCCAACCGGACTGGAAGCATTCCGGTTTCATGCTTCGCTTCGCCATATGTGGCCTTCCCACTTCGTGCTCATACACATCACTCTCTGAGCAGTCAATCTCGTCAGTCCAGTTTTCCAATATATCTCTTAGACGGACAATCAAGCCAGAATCCGTATTCGGGAACTTCTCCCCCAGCACCTTTTGTGCTTCCTCTCCCAGTTGTCGGCACATAACATTAGAGAAACCTTCCTGCACCGATTCAAACCAACCTTCATCCCTAACGATAGCAGGTGGATAAACGCATTTTGTGTAGAAGTCGTACAAAGCCACCAAACCTGAATATTGGGCAGGGGATTTGATCTGATCCAGCGCATCAGCAACCTTCCTTTGCAGATCATGCAACAGGCCCCCTGATGCAAGGCCTCCCATCCGGATGCTCCGCTCGTTGCCGATTGAAAGTTCCTCGCCTGAAACTTTTAGACAATAGACTCGTTCTTGTGGATCATCCACCCGCGCCTTTAGCACACCGAGCACAACCCCTTGGATGAACAGTTTGAAGTGCACGGCCAAGACACGGTCCAATGTTACTGCACTCGGCGCAAGGGGATGCACAAAGAGCGTTCTGTCTTTGTGTATATTCACCGGTATCTTCTGGCTCTCCTCTTCATAGCTTTCCCGCCATTTCGGCAATTGGTTCAACGCCGTTAGTGGTATACCGCTCAGTTCCACATAACAGGTCAGCTTGCCGGGAATTCCAGATTCATAAAAGTTGATCTTTGTGGCTGGCATTCCTGCACGGGTAGGGACTGAACTCTTGAATTCATCTCCAAATCTTTGAGCGAATATAGCTACGCCGTCCACTCCTACAACACACATGTATTGATCAGGATTTACTGCCCAGATACCCGCTACATTAGCCTCAACCCACGGCATGGCCGATTCCAGGCAGTTCTGGAAAAGAGCTCTACGCTCAGATAACAGCATTTCTTCTAGCATTTTGATAAGTGGGTTGTCGGTTGTTGCTTTACATGCAATCCCGTCCTGTACCTGTTTTAATTGAGTTTCGATGATCGACTGACCAAAGGCGGAATATGTCTTAGAGTATTTCATTTTCATTGAACCATACTTCGTATGATCAACAGGGAGAGAAAATGAATCAAATTTGTATTGGGCATGGCAAACTCTGATGGCATTTTTACGCATGGAGAAGTCTGAAGGGATGAAATCCTCAAAAAGAGTGTCGGCAACCATATCGAAGAGATCCGTTACCTCCTCTTTTTTTCTCAATGCCAGATTTCCGGTATCGAGCAGGAAAACATCGTCGTAGGGTGTACGGGGCAAATCTGGATATTCGGATTCGAATGCTGACCACCCTTTCACTAACTGAATGCCATGCTCCATGCAGGATTCCAGTTCCATCAAAGCCGCATAGGTGTTGGCTTCGGTGCGGGACTTGCCGTGTGCAGAGTAGCCGCACTCACTGGGAAGCATAAGGCAGAGATCAACCTTGGCACCCAAAAGCTGTTTCTTGGCCAACCACTTGGCAAGATAGCCCATGTCGAGAAACGAGCCTGATCCGGTCCCCCCTGCGGCGGAAGTTATAACCACAATCCGTAAGGATGCCGGCTCAATTTTGATACCCAAGCGTCCTAATGCAGCACTGTTACTAAGATTGTTAAGAAGCAAGGTAATTTTTATTTGTATCAAATCCTTCAAACGCTTATACTTATCGAAAAAATAGAGCCGAGAAAACGCGCGAATATTAAGATATGCTCGCTCAGCTTCTATCCCGACGTCAAGAAGCTTTTTTCTGGTCAAGGGGTACCATTCACGAATAAGTGGATACTTGTAAATTTCATCGTCATTTCGAAAATATTTGTCAATATCGAGCTTTGAAGTAAGCCTTTCATCATCGCTGAACCTCACCAGATTTGACAGAGGATCTGAACCCGTGTCCCGCCTTTCCAAGTATGAAGTCGTATCAAGATCATAATATATGAATTCAGCCAAAGGAAATTCATGCAGATCGTTGATGAGTACATTTGTTGCGTTGTCCCCCCACGCATGCGTGAGGATTCGACGGCGCAGCCTAAAGGCAATCTCAGCCCCAGTACCGCCGAGGGCAATGAAAAGGGTTGGTGTTCGTTTCATAAATAATTCGTTACACTTAGACAGTTTTATAAATCAATTCATACCGCTTTTCCGCATTCTGGGCAGAACTTCGGACTACCCTCTATGGCGCAGCCGCAGCTGCCGCAGTGCAGCCCACCACCCTGTTTGACACCGCACTCAGGACAAAACTTCGGGTTACCCTCGATTGCACAGCCGCAGCCGGGACACTTTTTCCCGGACTTCATCTGATTGCCGCAATGCGGGCAGAACTTTGGATTTCCATCAACCCGCTCACCGCATGATGGACAGGAAGTCTTTTTGCTACTCGCACTTCCCTTGATCGGCTCTTCCTGTTTTTCGGCACCGATCTTGAGACGGCTTTCCAGCCACCCTGTTTGGAAGAATTCAGGCTTCAAAATACGCTTTGCTTTATGTGATCTGCCCACTTCATTTTCGTATACGTCAGTTTCCGAGCCTTCAATCTCGTCGGTCCAGAGGTCAAGTGGCCCCAAGTTATCCCATTTATCCGAGTTGTCATTACCCTTCAATCGGGCAATCAAGTCACTTGTATCGATATCCGCAATTGTGGATTTCTTCTTTAGTGCCCTCTGTGCCTCAGTCCACAGGTTTGCACACATGACGTGGCAAAAACCATCAACCGAAAACTCTCGCTTATTCTCATGTTTTATTGTGGCCTTAGGATATACCCAGCGTGCATAGAAGTCATACAAAGCCACCAAGCCCGCATACTGAGAAGGGGATTTGATACGATCAAACGCAACAGCAATTTTCTTCTGCAGATGTATCAAATGTTCGGGTGCTATTCCGTCCATCCGAATAGTCCGCTCATTGCCAATTGAAAGCTCCTCGCCCGTTACGGTGAGGCAATAGACCCGCTCTTCAGGATCCTCTTCCCGCAGCTTCAGTATTCCCAGCACAAGCCCTTGAAGATACACTTTGAAATGCTCAGCAAGGCGGTCTAATGCCCCCGAACTTGGCACCATGGGGTGAACAAAAAGTGTTTTGTCCTTGTGCGTATGCACCGGAATTTTCTTGCCTTCCTCATTGTAGCTGTCTCGCCAAACCGATAGTAGGTTCAGTGCTGGAAGGGGCACACCGCTTAACTCTATGTAACAGGTAAGTTTACCCCGGACCCCTGATTCGTAAAATTTGATCTTGTCATCGCTCATCATTGAACAGGCGGGGATGGCTTTCTTGAAATCGTCTTCAAATTCTTTTTTAAATAACTCTGGGCCATTGACCCCGATGACGCAGGTGTACTGGTCTGGATTGACCGTCCACGAGCCTCCCAAATTTGCCTCAACCCAAGGCATCGCCATTTCTAAACAGCGTTGGATCAACTGCTGAAACTCGGTAGGTCTATCTGTTTTCATAGCAAGGAGAGCTTTATAGAGAGGATTATCCTCATCCTTTCCCATGGTAGGCAGACCGCTTAAAGAAAGATTTCGCAAACCACCGATGAGTTCCGCCCTAGTCGTTTCTTTCTCCAATTGTTGGAAGATCTTTCGTGAACCTCCCAAGTTGTCAAACACTCTTTTAGCCCATTCCATTGCCGTCTTAGGGTCCAACTTGCGCGCTGCATCAAGTTCCGCCATCGAAGCTTTGACGATCTGATACGCCGCATGCCCTTTCTTGGTTGCCTCCAGAGTACGGATTACCTCTTCGTTCATGCTGGTCATAATCTCAACCACCAACTTTTCATATCCAGCAAGCTTGCCAGCAAAGCTGTCGGCAGACCAACGTTTCCGGTTAGTTCGTTCATCCAGTCCTTGATGCTGTCCCAACCATAATGAAAGTTCCTTGAGAAGTACCGCTGCTTCCCTGCTGGCCACTTCACGGAGACGTGCCTCCGCATACCAGCGGATTGCTTCTCCCATCTGTTGAAGTTTGGCTTCCGCATAGGACTCCTTGTTACCACTCAAGCCGAAGAATCCCCTGCCTTTGGCTTGGTTGATATGCTCCCTAAGAACCTGAAGTTCACCATCCCGCAGTTTCTCGCAAAGACCGGAGAACCACTTCTGAGCGGTCTCCATATCACGCAACAAACCGGTCGCATCGTTCTCAATGGAGTCCTTGATGCGCTCTATGAGCTGAATGGTGTAATCAAGTCCACCTTTTTCCTTGTTATCAACCGCTGTCCAGAGTGCCTTCAATAGGTCCGAATTATCATCCACAATGCTCTGGAATACAAATTTACGGCGGGCTTTGATCGATTCTTCCAAACCACGTGCCCCTGCATCCGTCACACCACCCTCAATACCCAGATCGCGGTCGAGTTCTATACGAAGTTTGTCAACCCGAGGAAGACGTTGGTCCTTCTCGGTTGACACAAGAATCTCATCGATTCCCCTGTTAATTCGGTCGTGAATCTGGCCAAGCATTGGTTTTTCACCATCATAAAGCAGATGGTCCACCAGAGTAGGCATGGAAAATTCGAGCCCCTCTTCATAGGGTGCCGAATCGGAAACGAAATGATAGGCAAGCTTGAAATTCTCTTTACTACAATAAACAGGTTTCCCTTTAAGCAAACCACGTCCATCGTCAGGTGTAGGTGGAGGTACTTCACGACCGCCGCCTGTGTCGGACGCAATGCCGAAGAACACTTTCAGCATGTCATTAACTTGTCCGCAGGCAATTTCGTCTATACGCTGCTCCAGTTGAGTGTCGATAATGGATTGACCGAAGGCTGAATAGGCCTTCGAGTACATCATCTTCATGGAACCGTACTTCTGAGTATCTACGGGGGGAGAAAAAGATTCAGTTCTGTACTGGTTCTGGTTAACCGCTATTGAACGCTTCCAATTGGCAAAGTCTTGCGAAGTGAAGTCTTCAAAGAGAATGTCTGCTACCATATCGAAAAGATCGGTAGCATTGGCTGTTTTTTTCAGTGCAAGGTTGCCGGTATCGAACAGGAAAACCTCATCGTAAGGCTTGTCAGGTAATACAAGGTCCTCGTCAACTTTCCACCCTTCTACAAATTGAAGTCCATGTCCCATACAGGACTCCAGTTCCATTAGGGCGGCATAGGTATTAGCTTGAGTACGTGTTTTGCCGTGACCTGAATACCCGCTTGGAAGCATTAGGCAGAGATCAACCTTGCGATTACCATTTGGGAGTTCAATTTCCGCCAACACTTTGGCAAGATAACCCATGTCGAGGAATGCCCCTGCCCCAGTCCCTCCAGCAGTGGAAGCTATAACCACTATACGCAAACTACCGCTTTCTAATGTCAACCCCAAGCGACTTGTCTTGTCGCTATTTGATACCCCCTGCAGAAGTCCTTTAATCTTGCCAGCCATCCTGTTTTTTAAAGGATCGTACTTGTCGAAAAAATAAAGCCGTGCAAGCGACCGTATTTGCCCCGCACCTTTGGAGGGATCGATACCGAGCTCTAGCGTCTTCTTTCGGGTCAATGGGAACCATGAAGCAATGTGTGGATATTTGTTAAGCTCGCCGTCAGTACGTATATACTTTTCCATTTCGAGCTTTAAAATCAATTTTTCTCCATCGCTGAACTTCACCAGTTCAGCAAGAGGATCAGTGGCAGCTGATTTACCGCTTTCAGTTACAGAACCGGCATTAAGATCAAAATTGATGAATTGCGCCAAGGGGAATTCCGTCAGATCAGCAATACGCAAAGGGTTTTCATCGACTGCCCACACACAATTGAGGATACGACGTCTAAGCCTCAGAGCAATCTCCATCCCAGTACCGCCCACACCTATAAAAAGAGTTGGCCATACGTTCTTAGGCTTTTTGATAGTCTTATCGTCGATTGTTGTTTCAATTTGATCTGACATGTATGTTCCTCCCGTAATTTTATGAATCGATCAACGCTTTGAAAGTAAAGAGACAATGAACATAATCAAGGACACCAGCATCGCTAAACCGATTGGAATTAAGTAAGGTAGCGACATGAATCGGTCGGAGTTGAGAATTGCCAATGCCGCGGTAATGGCTGCAAACAGCAAAACACAGAAAAGTGCCCAACCAGCCATATCAGCAGAACGCGGCGATTTCTTGTAACTTGACACGAGCATTTTCGAAACAGCATTTTTGATAAAAAAGAAGATAATAGCCGCTACCAACACACCGCCAAAGCCTATAACCATTTCCTTAGTACCAATCGTGTTGCTGCTGTCAGTTCGAATAGGTGATTCCACGCTCGTTCCAGATTTTACAGGCTCACCCGCGGGTTGGTTAAGATCCGGTAGTTTAAGTTTTTGTTCAGCCATGATTCTCTCCTTTGGTTTTATTTGATGGTCTACTATAGCACTTTTACGTGTCCTTCATATCCTTCGTCGAGACTTGGGGTCGGTTTTCCCAAGCCACGCTTCAGTTTTCCGACTCGATCTCCCCTGTCGGAGTAAAGCACACATTCACCAAATGCCTTGAGGGCATAGGTTTTTTGCATGCCGTCCACGATAACCGTATATTTACGTGACCGGGTAACGGCAGCCAGAAACCATACTCCTGCAGAAACAATTAACAACCCCAAAATTGCAAGAGTTATCAGTGGCCATACCGGATATCCCACCTTGACCACCAGAGGCCTTGACGTTATCGACTGCTTCGCAGACGCTCCAGGAACAAAAATATCCGGCAAAGGGTCTCCGGGGAAAAGCTTATTCATTCGGGTCAGAAATTCAGGCGAAATCTGAAGTTGCTGATTCGCAAGGGTGAATTCCATAATTGCCGGGGCTTGATAGCCGCTTTTGAAGATTATTTCCGGGTGACTCCACATATCCGGTAAAGGGGGGATGGCAATGCTCACTGAAATAGACTTGGACTCCTTCCCCGTCGATACTGAGGACAATTGACGAGGCTCTATTGTGGACCGAATGCCATGGCTTTCCCCAAGGAACTTGATATCCATTGATACATCAGCAGAGCGGATGTCATATGGATAGAAGTCGTTCCTGAAAACGCCGTTGATGACCGCTTCTTCCAGTTTACTGGATGAAGCAAACTGAATGATCAGCGTGGTTCGATCCGGCGCAAGAGAGGCGCTGAAATTACCTTGCTTGCCTACTCCCGTCGGCACAAAGGTAACTGCATCGGCATTGAGTGGTTTCAATCTGGCAGGCTGGTCTTCAAAAGGAAGCTTGTTGGCAATAAGTTTCTCAAGCAGGTCATTTGCCGACTTACCGTAAGCAAGTGCGTAAATCATTATGCCGTTGGCCTGATAATACTTGCCTTTCACGGGCATCGGATAAGTGTAAGCTACGATACGCTTGATGTTATCTTCGCCCTGTAACCAACGGTAGAATTCCTTGTTTTTTGCAGCAGTTTCCGAGCTGTTCTGAGGACTGTTCTTGTTGTTGGTGAAAATCCACAGAATACAGGGACGCCCCGGAGAATATTGAGAAATTGCGCCAACTATAGCTTCTTTAAAATCGGTATCAGCATAAACGCTGCTACCAGGTTTTCTGGCAAGGTCGATGTTTTGAAGCGCCTTGATAATTTCACCAGGATCTTTCCCGCGATAGGCAAGCAAAGGAGAGACATTCCCCCCGACGCTCTGATTAAAAGTTGCAACAACTACATCATCGCCCTTGCGACTTACCTTTTCGATCACCGCTTTTACAAGAGGTTTGAATTTTGAGTTACCGTCGACATAAAAAGGCTCCATCCAGCCAGAATTCTGCACCATGAAAACATTGAGCACTGGTGATTCGGCCGCCATAACGCCTGAAGACCACATCACCACCATAAGGAACAGCATCGTCTGCAGAAAGGAAGATTTTACATTTCGACAATTCCGCATCATTTCAACCTCCAAGTGTAACAAATCTGCTCTTCCGGGGAGTAAACATAGAGAAAGTCCTGATAAATGAAAACACGCAGCTCCCAAGGCGTATGAATATTGAATGCATGGTGCATCCGCAACTCGACTGGCAGATCGTTAGGATATTCAATTCGTAAATCTGTCTGATAGGTTTTTCTTCGGTCTTTGATGAGATCAAGCAGGGGAGAGATCACACCTGAACCAAAATGAGCAGTGACGGTAGCCTTGCTCACTTCATCAAGGCAAAGCAGCGGTACTCTTATTGACTTGGCTTGGTCCCGGCCTCTCTTTGCCCACGGTTTTTCCCAAAGGTCATATGCTTTGGCGCAACAGGTAATGCCTGATGAGAATCGCCCACCATCCACGTCTTCACGATCACTTTCATCACCACTCAGCTTATAATATCTAAATGCTCTTTGATCTTGAGAATTGTCATAATAATCGTAACATATCTGCCAGAAGCTTCCCGATGGATCATGATAGGGAGGCCCCAATTCAGGTACTGCTTGGCATGGGTGTTCATCCGTTTCCCATGGCCGCCACCTACACATACGATTCGTTAGGTCAAAAGTAAGGAACCCCTCTATGCCTACCCAGTATGCAATGAGACGTCCAGCATCAACAACAGGCACCGAGAAGTGTCGAGTGGCCCCTGTTTCTCGCACCCCATCACACACTGGTTCTGCAATCTGTTTCCACTGTGAAGAGGGAAAATCAAAGCTCTGAATTTCTATTGCGTTCCCGACAAGCACCGGGATGAATACTTGATTTTCCAACGTTGCAACGCCACCAATGGCTTCTCCTCGGCCAAATACCGGGGTGCATGTGCTATTTGTCCAATCAATACCAATCCACACAGGGCCATCAGTTGTTGGAACGGCAATACCGGCCGCGCCACTAATAAAGGTCGCCGACCAAGCCCATTCCGGAAGCTTGCTCTCGCCAACCCTGCGGCCAGGCGCAGGAACAAGGGATATCCACTTTTTTTCTGCAGGACTGAAGTAATCCAATAAACCTGTCGTTCGATCAAAAGAAATGAGTACAGAAGATTTAGTATCGATGCATCCTATAACAAATTCATAGTCACCACGTGGTCGTGGGAGCAAAAAGGGATCTTGCTCCTGGTCTATCCATCGCAGAATATTTTCTTTCTCTATTGGTATAGAGACTACATTGATAGGCTTTGACAGTAAACGGAGTCCGCTGCCACCGCCAAAAGGAGGCAGCCACGTATCATTTTGATGCTCACACGAGGCTATTGTTTTTCCGCAGTAAGGACAATGACTGAATTCCGGAGGGAAGAAACCTCCACATCCGGATTCACCGATGGAATGCCACTTCGCACCAGCAATAACATCAAGCCCTAATTGATTCCCTTCTATTTCCCCTGTGTTGCGATTCAGGATTAAAAAACGCTCTTTTTCATCATCCTGAAGCCAGTTGCCAGAAGGTATCTGCCATGTTCGCTGACCATTCATAACATCCCTTTCTGTTGTGGTTCTCGAATCTTTTACATGGGATCAAGTAAAACGTCTTAAATCCTCTCCGCTTTCCCCTTCCCGGAATCCATAGGATCTGTTCAGAAAGTCTTGCTCATAAAAAATACTTATAATTAGCCCGCTACCGACGGACAGTGCGAACGCTCGGTCATAAACATAATCGTTTTTTATATGGATCGGTATAAAATCCTCTACAACCTCCTTATCAGCAATAATAAAAAACCCCGCTCTTTTATTAGGAACGGGGTCTTGATAGCGAGTCCATATTTCCCTCCAGTATTGTTTTTCAGGATGGAACTTATCCAACTGCTTTTTAAAGTTTCGGCTTGTTATCATGATTATCATTCGAAAGCTACATCAAATATAAAAAGGGCGGCCTATTTCTTTCAGGAGGAAGTTACACGTAACATCGCCACCCCGAAAAATCATCCTCAAAAAATAACATGTTACAAACGGTTATGCTCAAAACACAGGAAAGTCCAACGAATTTTTATCAACGGTTTGCTAACCAGACCTCATATTCCGCGGCTGACCAGCAGTACCTGTCTTTGCCTGATGGTCCTTGCTCAGATAAAGTAACATCGACTTTTCTTCTTTCCCGGACATGGACTATAACGACGGAGAGGTCGTCTTCTTCTGGGAAAGATACAGGGCAAATATTTTCGTTGCAAAGCTAACGATGAAATGGTTTTACAATCAGCCTGATACTCGATTGCACAGCGTTCCGGCATCATTCTTGCGGCAAACTACGAGGCAAGATCATTTGGGGTCAAGACGGCCATGGTTCTTCATGAAGCCTTGAAACTTTGCCCTAAAATAATCCTGGTACCGCCAGATCATCGTTTCTATGAGCAGAAATCGAAAGAGGTCATGGACCTGCTATCGAACTATACCCCGATTATGGAACAGAACAGCATTGATGAGGCGTGGCTTGATATGACAGGTTGTGAAGGACTCTTTGGCAAACCTGTAGAAGCTGCAAAACGTATGATGGATGAAATCAAAGACAGGCTCGGGCTTTGGTGCTCAATTGGAATCGCTGAAAACAAGTTCCTGGCAAAAATGGCAGCGGAATGAAGAAGCCCCTCGGCATCACCGAATTATGGGAACGTGATATTCCGGAAAAACTCTGGCCACTTCCAGTGAAGGAAATGTACGGTGTCGGTGGTAAAACCGCTGAAAAGCTGAACCGCATGGGAATACGAACGATAAGCGAGCTTGCGAGGTTTGATATAAACCTCATTGTCAAAGCTTTCGGGAAAGGTGGAAATGAGCTTCATCTGCATGCAAATGGGATTGACCATTCCCCTGTCATCGCCCACAAGGCCGACGATATGAAGTCAATCGGACGATCAACAACACTGCCGGAAGATATATCCGACATTGAGAAATCAAAGATAGTTCTGATGGAACTTGCTGATGATATTGGCATAACTGCAAGAAGGCATTGCAAAAAAGGTCGCACGGTTCATATCACCCTGAAATATTCTGATTTTCAGGTAGTCACCAGACAGACAACCATCCCTGCGACCTGTACCACCAAGGAAATATACCAGGCTGGTTGCAGTCTACTTGAGCAAAACTGGAACATGCTCCGTCCGGTAAGATTAATCGGAATAAGCCTCTCGGGATTTCATGAAGACGGCTCTCCGGATCAGTTGTCACTTTTTGATCAAGTGGAAGACAATGTGAAGAACGAGAAAAACGAACGAATTGACGAGGCCATGGACAAAATAAGAAACAAGCACGGCTCTGGAGTAATAACCTTTGCTGCATTGGTTAAGAAATAGCCGGTTGCGTATTGAAACGAGTCTGACAAAGAGAAATATGGGGCGCTTCCAATACGTTCCCTAGCCCTACCCCCCCCCCCAGAT
>Ga0247841_10009071_pt1 | contig 14036 bp, 12 predicted proteins | sample LaCruzMarch2015__2_FD_192410 | JGI IMG/M metagenome (GOLD analysis project Ga0247841, IMG submission 192410) | Freshwater microbial communities from meromictic Lake La Cruz, Castile-La Mancha, Spain - LaCruzMarch2015_18m | ecosystem: Environmental > Aquatic > Freshwater > Lake | place: Spain...
ATTTACTATGAAAAAATATATACAAATATCCATCCTTATAATCATGGGATTGGCTTTTCATTCAGAGGTGTTTGCAGTAAAACATATCGTGCATGTCGGAAATTATTATTTTAATCCATCGGTTTTAAATGTTTCCGTAGGTGACACGGTTCGGTTTCAATGGGATGCGGGGATTCACACCACTACATCAGGAATCATTCCGGCTGGTGCAGAAGTTTGGGATGAGGACATTAAAAATTCGAGTCAGGTTTTCGATTATCATGTAGAATTTGCCGGGGTGTACAATTATGTATGTACTCCCCACGCAGCCATGGGGATGATTGGATCGTTCACAGCCTCAGCGCCGGCTGTTGGTATCGGTGAAAACAATGGTCGGGAACTACAAATTTATCCAAATCCATCAAGAGGGTTTTTTAAGGTTATGACCGGAAATACACTGGAGGAGGAGACAGAAATTTCCCTTTTTGACATCAGTGGGAAGACACTTTCAACAGAGTTAGTATATCATGCTGCAACATTGAACTTCGACCTGTCGGACTCCCCCAGGGGATACTATTTCATTCGGCTAAAATCAGAATCCGGAACGATCGTAAGGCGGATCGTTATTGTTGATTAAGGATAAAATTCTGTTCCTTCCGGTATTCTTAAAAGAATTTAGCCCTTCAGTGCCTCAGCTCCTGACACAATTTCAAGGATCGCATTGGTTATGGCATTCTGCCTGGCCTTGTTGTAAGAAATGTTGAGATCGCGCAGGAGATCCTTGGCGTTTTCGGTGGCCTTTTGCATGGCGGTCATCCTGGCGCCCTGTTCCGAGGCAAATGAATCGAGAACCGCCTTGAACAGCTGAATGCGTAAAGTTTTCGGGATCAGTTCACGAACAATGGTTTCCTGGTCGGGTTCGAAAATATAATCAGACTCCACCTTGCTCAGAGGTTCCGAAGAGGCTGGCATGCTTGGGGCAATGGGCAGATACTGCTCTACAACCAATCGCTGTACGGCAGCATTTTTAAATTGATTGTAGATCAAATCAATCCGGTCATACTCTTTCCCGGCAAAACTCTTCATCAGTTTTTCAGCCAACACGGAGGCATTGGCGAAGGTAAGCTGATCAAAAAGTTCATCATGGGACTCGATGACATCGTATTTCCTTTTCCGGAAATACTCTGTAGCTTTGCGGCCGATGGTAATGAAACTGACATTGTTCTGAACGAACTGCTGATGATAGGAAGTGGCAGTTAGGCTCACCCCCATCTTGATAATATTGGAGTTGAATGCCCCGCATAATCCACGGTTTGAGGCTATCACCACCAGTAAAATCTTTTCGGGTTTCCGTTCCTGCGAAAAGACGTTTTCATCGGAATTATCGATGGTAGCACTCAGGTTCTGCAAAATTTCCCTGAGTTTGGCAGCATATGGGCGCAATTTGATGATGGCAGTCTGCGCCTTGCGCAACTTGGAGGCCGCCACCATTTTCATGGCATTGGTAATCTGCTGGGTTGATTTAACCGACGCAATCCGAATACGTACTTCCTTCAGTCCGGCCATTTCCTTCTTTTATTTCTTTTCCTCGTATTTTTTGGATAGATCCCTGGCCACCTGTTCCATGGTTTTGAGATCCTCGTCCAGCAGTTTTCCAGCCTTTAGGTTATTCAATACCGCCTGGTGGTTTACTTCCATAAAATGGAGGTATTCTACCTCAAAGTTGCCAACGCTCCTTACCGGAATATTTCTCAAGAGCCCGCGGGTCCCGCAGAAGATAATGGCGATCTGCTTTTCAACCGGCATTGGGGAATATTGCGGTTGTTTAAGGATTTCAACGTTACGCGCTCCTTTATCCAAGACAGCCTTAGTAGCGGCATCAAGATCGGATCCAAACTTTGAAAAGGCTTCGAGTTCACGATATTCGGCCTGGTCGAGCTTGAGGGTTCCGGCAATCTTTTTCATCGATTTTATCTGGGCATTACCGCCAACGCGGGATACCGAAATTCCGACATTGATTGCGGGCCTTATCCCTGCATTGAATAATCCGGTTTCCAGGAAGATCTGCCCGTCAGTGATAGAGATCACATTGGTAGGAATGTAGGCTGATACGTCACCGGCCTGGGTTTCTATGATCGGTAAGGCTGTAAGTGATCCACCGCCTTTTACCATGTCTTTCAGGTTTGCCGGAAGATCATTCATCTGTCGGGCAATTTCATCAGATGAAATAACCCGGGCTGCCCGTTCCAGGAGTCGGGAATGGAGATAAAATACGTCGCCCGGATAGGCTTCGCGTCCGGGAGGGCGGCGGAGCAAAAGAGACACTTCGCGATAAGCAACCGCCTGTTTTGATAAATCGTCGTAGATCACCAGGGCAGGGCGACCCGTATCCCTGAAGAATTCACCGATGGCAGCTCCGGCAAAGGGAGCATAGTATTGCATGGCTGCGGGGTCGGAAGCTGTAGCTGATACCACAACAGTATAAGCCATTGCGCCCTTCTCTTCAAGCGTTTTCACAATGTTGGCCACCGTGGAGCCCTTTTGACCTACTGCCACATAAATGCAATAGACTGTTTCGCCGCGTGCGTGAAATTCTTTCTGGTTGATGATTGTATCTATGGCAATGGCCGTTTTGCCTGTCTGGCGGTCACCGATGATCAGTTCACGCTGTCCCCGCCCTATCGGTATCATTGCATCGATGGGCTTAATCCCTGTTTGCAAAGGCTGGTTTACCGGTTGACGGAAAATTACACCGGGGGCCTTACGTTCCAGAGGCATTTCATACCTGACACCTTCAATCTTCCCTTTGCCGTCGATGGGTTCTCCCAGGGTATCAATTACCCTGCCAAGCAAGCCTTCACCCACTTCGATAGAAGCAATCCGGCGAGTCCGTTTGACAATATCGCCCTCTTTTATTTCAAAGTAATCACCAAGTAAAACGGCACCAATATTGTCTGCTTCAAGGTTTAAAACAATCCCTTTCAATCCGTTTTTTTCAAATTCAATCAACTCGCCGCTTTCAACATTGTTCATCCCATAAATGCGGGCAATGCCGTCGCCAACGGTCAAAACGGTGCCGACCTCTTCAAGTTCCTTTTCACTCTGGTAACCGGCAAGTTCCCTGCGTAAGATCGCGGTAACTTCAGCGGGTTTGATTTCAGCCATATTTTAATTTTTAATTAGCGAAATAGCGAAATAGCGAAATCGTTACTTCTTAGAATCCTTTTTTATATAAATTTACTTTTGCAATTGCATTGCGCATCTCCTCAATTTCCCTGCGGATGCTGGCATCATATTGCTTATCTTTCCAGGAAAGGATGAAGCCACCGATAAGCGATTCATCAATTTCCGATTTAAGATCAATATCCGATTTGGTATAATTCTTCATTAGTTCCAACACCTTTCGGGTAACATCGGCATCGGGCAATACCGGCGATTTAAAATGAACTGTAAGTATGTTCTGGTAGTTTTGGTAAAGTTCAATGAGCTGATGTGCAATTTCGGGGATAAGCGATTCCCTGTTTTTACGCACCATGATGAGCAGGTAGGTCAGGGTGATCTGATGAACATCTTTTTCAAAAATGGCATGCAGAACTGCACGTTTTTTCCCCGTATTGATAATCGGGCTTTTTAAAAATAACCTTAAATCTCTGCTGTTTTCAGATGTTTGCGCTATGAGCTTACTGTCGGCATATACCTCTTCCACCAGGTTTTTCTCAATGGCAAGTTCAAACAGCGCTGCGGCATAACGTTCCGCTACCAGGGAAATATTCATTTCAGGTTAATTGAATTTAACTTCTTTTAATAATTCCTGAACATATTCTTCCTGTTTTAAGGGATCGGAAAGTTCTCGTTTCAGAACAAACTTGGCAAGCGTAAGTGAATTTTCGGCTATCTGATTTTTCAGGTCTGTCATAGCTGCCATTTTTTCATTCTGGATGCTTGCTTTTGCTGATTCCACAATCCGGGAGGCCTCTTCACTGGCTTTAACACGAGCCTCTTCGAGCAATTTATCCCTGACTTTCCTGGCTTCATTCAGCAGAGCATCCCGCTCATTTTTTGCCTCCTGGAGCAGTTGTTCATTACTGAATTGCAATTGCTTCATCTCTTCCCTTGCCTTATTGGCCGAGTTCAATGCTTCATGGATGGAGGTTTCCCGCTCTTTCAGCATTTGAAGAATGGGTTTCCAGGCAAATTTTCCAAGGATATACACTAGGAATAAAAATGCCAGTGTCATCCAGAAAATCAGGCCCAGTCCCGGAGTTATTAATTCCATATTATTATATTTTGTGGTACTTTGAGATTAAAAAGTTCTTTACGGTGCAACCAACCGTTAAACCGTAAAGAACCTGTCGTATTTGCTAAATAAAAAGGATCAGCAAACAAACGACGATAGCAAAAAAAGCCACCCCTTCAACGAGTGCAGCAGCGATAATCATGTTAGAACGGATATCGCCGATCGCCTCAGGTTGACGGGCAATAGATTCAAGGGCGCTTTTACCGATGTTTCCGATGCCGATACCGGCGCCAATCACTGCTATTCCCGCTCCTAATCCTGCTCCCATCTTTGCAATTGCGGCGAAATCACCGACCAGTTGCAGTAAAATTGCTAATAATGACATAGTCAAGGGTATTAAAAGGTTACTACTAAAAAATCAATTATAATGCAAAGGACAAATGACAAATGACAAATGACAAATAAATTGCTGCTTTGATGCTTCTATGGTCAAATTGAAAAATAAATTCGTCATTTGTAATTCGTCATTCGTCATTTTCTAATGGTGTTCCGGTTCAATTGTCGCCAGCCCAAAGTAGAGTGCCGACAACAGCGTAAAAACATAGGCCTGGATAAATGCAACAAGAAGTTCCAGCAGGTTCATAAAAATCATGAATGCAACTGAAAACACTGAAACGCCATATCCAACAGCGGCGTTCATCTCCCCAAAGATGAATATAAGGCTTATAAATCCAAGCACGATGATGTGCCCGGCGGTAATGTTTGCAAAGAGACGAATCATCAGTACAAATGGCTTTGTTATGATTCCGATGATCTCAACGATCGGCATCAGTGGCAAAGGCAATTTAAGCCACCAGGGAACGCCCGGTGTATTTATGATATCCACCCAGTAGTGTTTGTTGCCGTTGACTGTTGTAATGACGAATGTAAACACAGCCATAACAAGGGTTACTGCAATGTTCCCGGTAACGTTTGCGCCGCCCGGGAAAAAGGGGATCAGACCAAAAAGATTGTTGAAGAAAATGAAGAAAAAGACGGTTAATAAAAATGGCATGAATTTTTCGTACTTTTTTTCTCCGATCGAGCTTTTCGCAATATCATCCCTGATAAAAATGATCAGTGGCTCAAGTAATGATTGTATTCCGCTGGGCGCTTTATCCCTGTTTCGCTTATAAGCCCTGGCAACCGAAACAAAGATCAGAATCAGCAAAAAGGAACTCATCAGAATGGCGAGAACGGTTTTGGTAATGGAAAAATCATAAACAGCCGGATGTTCCGTTACACTGCCATGATCACCATCCCTTACTATTTTTCCTTTATCAGGCCCCTCCAGCTCAAGCTTGAACCCCATATAGCTGTGTGTTTCATTATGAAACCGGCTGGAGCAAAATGTATAAATTTTGCTATCGTAAAGTAAAATCACCGGGAGGGGTATGGTAAGATGAAGACTCCCAATTTCGGCTATATGCCATTCATGGTTGTCAACCACATGTTCCATAATCATCTCACCGGCATTGAACTTGCCCTCTTTTTTGTGAGTTGCAGATTGTTCCTGCTGTTCAAACGCACTGTCGCTTGCAGCAATCAGAATAGTTTTATCCTGAATGCCTGCAGAGATGCTACCTGCAAGAAACAGGGCGAACAGAGAGCTTAGAAACAAACGGCCTATAAAAGAAACACAGATTTTAATTGCTGTCATGAAACTACTTACAACTCTTAATGAGTTGCAAAAATAGAAAATTATATTGGAATTGGAAAATTGATAGTGTAACCAAATAACAATTTCTTCGTCATAATACCCTCGTGATTAATTTATCACTAATTTTGATGTCTTATTAAACTCCAATAAAATGCAAGTGCGTCAATTTAGGTTTTGGCCATTGGCCCTGATTTTTATAACTTTTTCAGGACTTTCCCAAACTGGTTTTTCTCAAAAGATCTGGACACTGGAAGATTGCATTAATTACGCAATTGAGAACAATCTTGATATCAACAAACAACTCCTGAATGTTAAAAACAACAAAGACGCTCTTCTTCAGAGTGGGCTAAACATGCTTCCCAACCTCAACGCCAATGGGACCAACGTGTGGAATTACGGTCAAACAATTGACCAGTATACCAACGAATTTGCAACCACCACAGTCCGTTCCAATAATTTCAACATTGGCAGCAGCGTAACCATCTATGGCGGTTTACAGAAGTTAAACACATTCAAGGAGAACAAAATCAACCTGCTTGCAAGCCAGTATGACCTGGATGTGATCAAAAACAATATCTCGCTTTCAGTTGCAGGATTTTACCTGGATATTTTATTCAATCTCGAATTGCTTGATGTTGCGAATGAGCAACTAAGGATTACGACCGCCGAAGTGGAGCGCATACAGAAAAAGGTTGATGCGGGCTCTTCTGCAAAAGGTGACCTGCTGAATATCCAGGCACAAAAAGCTACGGAAAAGCTGAATGTGGTGGATATGGAAAACAGGCTCTATATTTCCAATCTTTCACTGCAGCAGCTGATTGATTTGCCGGTCACCCGGGATTTCCAGGTTGAAAAACCATCACTCAAACTTGTGAAGGCTCCCAGTGATACTGTCACTGCCGAACTTATTTATCTGTTTGCATTGAAAGCCCGCCCTGAAATAAAGAGCGCTGAACTCAGGGTGGAGAGTGCGAAAAAAAGGCTTGCCATTGCAAGGGGCTATGTTCAGCCCACCCTGACCCTGAGCGGGTCGTGGGGTACCGGCTATTCAGGTATTTCAAAACAGTATGACCCGACGGATACCGTGTGGACTCCGGTTGGAATCACGCAGCAATCAAAAGATCTCGTCCTGATGCCAAAAGTCAATTATACTTCTCAGGTAAAATCTTTTGGGGACCAATTGCAGGAAAACAGCAATCAATCCGTTGGGTTTTACCTGAACATTCCCATTTTCAACGGCTGGCAAGGCCGTACCGCAATTAACAAGGCAAAAATACAAATGTCGCAGGCTGAACTCGACCTTGGGATCACGAGCCGTGACCTGAGGAAACTCATTGAACAATCCTATGCGGATGCAGTGTCAGCGCTTCAGAAATACAACGCCTCCCAGGAAAAGGTTAATGCTCAATCGGAGGCTTTTAAATATGCGCAGCAAAAATTTGATGTTGGCGTGATGACTTCATTCGATTATAACAATAGTAAAAAAGACCTTACAAAGGCCGAGTCTGAACTGCTCCAGGCCAAGTATGATTTTATATTTAAAACGACCATTCTCGACTTCTACGCTGGAAATCCCATCAGGATCGATCGTGAATAATCAATAACATTTTTGCCCATGACAAGGAAGATTTCAAAGAAGAAAATGTGGATCATTATTGCCATTGTTGCAGTAGTAGCCATCATTGTTATTGCCGCAATCGTTAAAGGCAAGGGAAACGAAGGAATAAAGGTTGCCACTGAAAAGGTAGCAAAACGGACAATAATCCAAACTGTTTCATCCAATGGCAAGATTCAGCCCGAAAAAGACATCAAGATCAGCCCCTATATTTCAGGAGAGGTAGTAGAATTGTATGTCAAGGAGGGGAACCAGGTGAAAAAGGGAGACCTGCTCGCCAAAATTGATCCTGAGATCTATATTTCCCAGTTTGACCAGAGTGAAGCCTCCGTGAACACTCAGAAAGCAAACCTTGCAAATTCAAAAGCCCGACTGGCTCAAGTCAGGGCACAATTTGAAAATGCACGTCTTTCATATGACCGCCAGGAAAAACTTTATCAGCAGAATGTAATTTCAAAGGCCGAATATGATCAGGCCAAATCATCATTCCAGGTTGCCCAGGCGCAGGTGACTGCAGGAGAGGAGGACATTAAAGCCTCCGAGTTCATGGTCAAGAATTCTGAAGCCGCCCTGAAAAGGTCGAAGGAAGACCTTACCCGCACGGCCATTTTTTCACCCAACGACGGTACAGTGTCCAAACTTGGCGTTCTGAAAGGGGAACGGGTTACCGGGGCATCCCAATTCTCAAGCGGAACGGAGATTATGCGTATCGCCAACCTCAATGAAATGGAAGCCCAGGTTCAGGTCAATGAAAATGATATTGTACGTGTCAGTATGGGCGATACAGCGCTGATCGAAGTGGACGCATACCTGAACAGGAAATTCAAAGGGGTGGTAACTGAAATTGCAACTTCTGCCAATAGTACCGGAGTCAGTGTCGATCAGGTGACCAACTTCAATGTTAAAATACATATCATAAAAGATTCCTATGAAGATTTGCTTGAAGGGAAACCGATCGATTTTTCTCCTTTCCGGCCTGGTATGTCCTGCACGGTTGAAATTCAGACCGAGAGCGCTGCAAACACCTTGACTGTTCCTATTCAGGCTGTTACTACAAGATTGGCCAAAGATAGTCTTGATAAGATCAATGAAAACAATAAAAGCAAAAACAAAGAGGGTGAGCATGAGGTGGAGGTGGTGAGTACAACGAAGAAAAACGATAAAATCCAGGAATGTGTGTTTATTCTCAGCGACGGTACCGCTAAAAAAGTTGATGTAAAAACAGGCATCCAGGATAACACCTACATCCAGATTGTTTCAGGGTTAAAAGATGGAGATGAAATTATCACTGCACCTTACAGCGCCGTTTCGAAACTTCTCAAGGACGGCGATAAAGTTATCAAAGTCGATAAAAAAGATCTGTTTACCAAGGAAAAAGAGAAATAGTGCATGGGACTGATCCTATGCATTGAAACATCCACAGAGGTTTGTTCCGTGGTATTGGCCCGTGATGAAAAAATCGTGGCAATCCGGGAATCTGCGGTCAGGAATGTTCATTCTGCCATGCTGACCATATTCATTGAAGAAATAATCAAATCATCGGGTTACCCGATGGATGAGCTTGATGCAATCTCGGTAAGCATGGGACCAGGTTCCTATACCGGCCTTCGTATTGGAGTTGCCACAGCCAAAGGGCTGTGCTACGCTCTTGACAAACCACTTATTGCGGTTTCAACGCTCAGGGCGATGGCGGTGGGAATTAATTATAAATTAAAAATTAAAAATTACCTTTCTGAGGACGAAGTGCAAAGTGCAAAATGCAAAGTGCAAAATGTAAAATTAGATAGTGTTGTCCTGGTTTGTCCTATGATTGATGCAAGGCGGATGGAGGTGTACAGTGCTGTTTATAATCAGGAAAACACAGAGGTTAGGGAGGTGCGTGCCGAAATAATTGATGGATTTTCGTTTCAGAAATTCCTGTCCGACAATCTGGTCGTTTTCGGTGGTGAGGGAGCTGATAAGTGCAAACCCCACCTGGGTGATCATCCGAATGCCATTTTCATGGAAGGCTTCCAGCCTTCAGCAAGATTTATGGCCAGCCTTGCAGAAGAGAAACTGAGGCAGCATCAATTTGAAAACCTTGCCTATTTTGAACCATTTTATCTGAAAGATTTTGTTGCGGGAAAGCCAAGGGTGAAGGGGCTTAATCAGGTAGCGAAATAGCGAAATAGCGAAATAGCGAAATAGCGAAATAGTGAGAGGCGAATGATGAAAGGTGAAATGATGAATAGTGAAATTGTGAATGGGAAAATGGGAAAATGGGGAAAATGGGAAACGCGAAAATTGTGAAATGGGGAAAATGTGAAACGGGAAAATTGTGAAACGCGAAAATGTGAAACGCGAAAATTGTGAAACGGGAAAATTATGAAATGGGGAGATTTTGAAACGGGAAAATTGTGAAATGGGGAAAATGTTAAACGGGAAAATTGTGAAATGGGGAGATTTTGAAATGGGAAAATGTGAAATGGGGGAATGGGGAAATTGTGAAACGGGGAATGGGGAAATTGTGAAACGGGGAATGGGGAAATGGGGAGATAGGGAATTAATGAAAACCTGAGCTCCATAGGAGCTCTGTTTTGGTAGCCAGAAGGAAGCAACGTTTCCGCTCCGTAGGTGCGGAAAAACAAATTACGAAAGGCAAAATGATCCAGCATAATCAATTATATCAGCGTTTTCCCACCCGGGTCGTCAATGTTGGAGTCCTGCCCATGGGCGGCGATTACCCGGTGAGGGTTCAGTCAATGACCAGCACAGATACGCGGGACACAAACGCAACTGTTGAACAGGCCATTCGCATGATCGATGCTGGATGTGAATATATTCGCATCGCTGCCCCAGGAATAAAAGAGGCCGAAAATCTGAAGGAAATAAAAAAAGAACTGTCGCGCCGGGGATATTCGACGCCCTTGATTGCCGATGTTCATTTTAACCCGAAAATTGCTGAAATTGCTGCGGGAATTGTTGAAAAAGTCAGAATCAATCCGGGAAATTACGTAATCAGAAACAAAAAAAACGGGACACGGGACAAAACAACCGGGACACGGGACGCGGGGCAAAACAACCGGGACACCGGACACGGGAAAGACCTGATACACGATGTCACGCGTCACGTGTCACGTGTCACGGATTATGCCCTGGAACAAACAGCCTCCCTCCTGTCGCCGCTTATTAAAATCTGCAAGGACCATGGAACAGCCATAAGGATCGGGGTAAATCACGGGTCACTTTCTGAAAGGATCATGGACCTTTATGGAGATACACCACGGGGGATGGTTCAATCGGCTATGGAATTCGCCCGGATTTGTGAAAGCCTTTCTTTTTATAATCTGGTGCTGTCGATGAAAGCAAGTAACACTAAAGTGATGATCGCAGCAAACCGAATGCTGGTCGAACAAATGAAGAAGTCGGGTATGAATTACCCCATTCACCTGGGAGTTACAGAAGCTGGCGCAGGGGAAGACGGACGAATAAAATCAGCAATCGGCATTGGCAGTCTGCTTGCAGATGGCATAGGCGACACAATCAGGGTTTCCCTGACTGAAGATCCCGAGTTTGAGATCCCGGTGGCATATAATATTCTCCAGGCTGCAGGGGCGCGCATTACCAAAACTGAATTCATCGCATGTCCCTCATGTGGCAGAACACAATTTAACATTCAGTCGGCTTTGGAAAAAATCCAGGCCAGGACATCACATCTTCCCGGGCTTAAAATTGCCGTAATGGGATGTATTGTCAACGGACCAGGAGAAATGGCCGATGCGAGTTATGGTTACGTTGGCGCCGGAAAGGGGAAAATACATCTCTATAAGGGACAGCAGCTTGTTCAAAAGAGCATAGGTGAATCGAATGCCGTGGAAGCGCTCATTGAACTCATAAAGGCTAACGGAGACTGGACAGAAGCCATCCGACCTGACAGGACAGGCCGCTGACGGGGTGTTGAGGGCTATTTTCCGGTTACGATCCTGATGCACCGGGGTAGTATTTCAAAAGTAAAGGGAGTATGCCCTAACGATTCTCCGTCGGTTTCAAGAAAGACTTTGCCTGTTGAACGGATGCGGATATTCTCTCCTCTGAAGGTGGCGACGATTGGCAAATTAACCAGGGTTCCGTCAAACAATTTATGTGCATATCTGACCACCCTCCATTTTCCGGTTTTTTTTATAAGGGTGAGATCCAGCAGCCCGTCATCAGCAATTGCATAGGGTACCTGAATCATCCCGCCGCCATTGTACTGGCAAATCCCGACATTCATCGAAAAAATTTCACCTTTAAACATCATCTTACCATCCACTTCAATCACAGCATCTATGAATTTAAACTGGAAGAGGCTTGCAAATACGAAATAAAGATAGATCAAAGGTCCACCTTTCCCTTTCTCCTTGAGCAGGTTCGTTTTCTTGTTCACGAGAGCATCATAACCCATCCCGGCAACATTCATAAAATACCTCATTACCTTTTCCTCGTTTTGATAATAGGTTACTCTCCCGGCATCCTGGAGGAATGTTTTCTTTTTTTCCAGGACCTGAATAGCCTTGAGGTAATCAAACGGGACATCGAACATCCGGCACCAGTCATTACCTGTTCCAACCGGGATCATGCCAAGTGTAATTTCACTGGTTGGAACGGTCGTTTGATTCATAATCCCATTCAGCACCTCGTTCAGGGTTCCATCGCCTCCAACAACACAAATATGCCTGTATCCCGAAGAAATAGATTCTTTTGTAATTTCAATGGCATGTCCCCTTGATTTGGTGGTCCGGAATTCAAAATCAACCTGCTCGTTCCTGAGCAGACGAATTATTCCGGGCCAGTCTTTTGTACCTTTTTTAATCCCCGCATTGGGATTGACAATCATAAGCCATTTATCGGGATTAGCTACTTTTAATTCAGACATGAGAACTGGTTTTGGAAAATATTGGTTCTTTTTCTTTCCGTGCAAAAAGGAAAAAAGAATAGAAAAAGGCAAAAAAGGTTACCCCGGTTTGTGATTCAATTGTATCCTCGGTGAGCATTGACAGAAATGCAATTATCATGAAAACGACCAGGAAGAAATCATCCTGCTTCCGAAGCATAATTGGGGGATACAGGATCGCAACAAGGAACCAAACCAGTCCGAAGATTCCGAATCCGATGAATATAGATAAAAACTGGTTATGCGACCGCCATCGCTGATCGGGGGAAAGTTTTGACTGCATCTTTTCGTATTGATCAGTAAAAGCGATATTCATGTCGCCGGTGCCTACGCCGGTAAGCCAGTTATCGCTGATGATGCCAAGGGAAGCTTTCCAGAACTCAAGCCGCTGCATTAGTGTGGACCCGGTAGGATTTCCGGTTTCCAGATAATTGTCGAACCCCCAAAGGAATTCATAAATCCGGCCGCGTATGGTGAATTCGTTCAGAAACACATAGTTTGCTGTCCCTTTTTCAATAGCTTTAATTTCCTGTTGGCTGAGTTTTTCAACGGCCTCTGCATCTTTTCGCCATCCTTTTGAAGTAAGAAACCGGATCACGGTATAGGCAACCGGTTCCTTTTTCATGTTCAGGCTGTCGAAAGGGATCGTACTACGAATATTCCATGCTCCGCGCAGTTCATCCCACTGGACATAGATCCAAAGGTAATTTCCATTTTCGGTCTGTTGTGATTTAATGTTATGAATATATGGATTTCCGCGTGCAGTAACCTTTTCAAGCTGAGTAAAATCAACGGGGTTAACCCGGTAATAATCATCAACAATTGATTTTATTGTAAAAAAGGCTCCAACCGTCACTGTGACAATGAAAAGAAGCAATCCGGCTCTCAGCCAACGGTTCCTGGTATTGAAAATGAGGATCGGAATAAGAACAAGTATGGTAATCAGGGTAATCGCGAAACCGGTGAATGATTGTGAAATAATGATGTAAATAAAAAACCACATCAGGATCAGTGCGCATAACAACCTCATCCAGGTTGCCAATAAATTGTTTTTCAGAGAAAAATAGAGGAGTGTGAAAATGCTGAGCGTTAACAGAAGACTGAAAATGATATGTGAAACGTTGCGTGACACGTCCCGAATATCTAGGAAATTGTGTGTCTGGATCATGAATGTATTGTAGAATGACCTTATAAGAACCGCCATGATAAACAAAGCCATGAACCTGGAAAATGATTTTTTATCAAAGGCCCCGGATGTTGAAAGAAACAGAGGCAGCAGAAGAATGGGAAGCTTGGTCCGTAAATCCTTCATGGCATAATCAAGATCGGTGGTATAAAGAAGCCCAAGCAAATGCAATAATATAACTGAACTGAAAAGCAGGGCTGGTTTATTTCGGAAGAACTGTAAAAATCCACTAAAAATCCCTTTAAGGGCAACACAAACCGAACAGGGGATAAAACGCAGAATTATCTGCCAGGATGAACGACCGGCAAGGTATGATCTCAGCTTCTGTGTGCTGAACCGCTCTAAAATCCATCCTCCAGCAATCATAAATTGCCCGATACTTATCATCAGTTTCGAAAAGGGCATTGA